>Ga0315547_1000365_pt1 | contig 47082 bp, 49 predicted proteins | sample SalMarSW160240MG_2_FD_202542 | JGI IMG/M metagenome (GOLD analysis project Ga0315547, IMG submission 202542) | Salt marsh sediment microbial communities from the Plum Island Ecosystem LTER, Massachusetts, United States - Salt Marsh Sediment SW1601-240 ...
TTCTATAACAATGATAGGTTACATCAGGCGTTAGGATATGCAACCCCATCAGAAGTTTATTATAAGAAATGTAAGGAAGAGAACGAGTATGAATCAGATTTTGTGCTGATGCCCTTCGCCTACGGCTCAGAGCATCAGCACAAAGAATGTTCTAATATAAAAATTAGGTAAAAAGTAAACTTATACAATGCAATTTTTTGTCTTGACAAATGGGTCCACCTCAATCTTATAAAAAATAAATGGTCAAAAAATCCTTAATAATTCAATAATTTTAATCGATGATGAGAGAATTAAATTAAAATTAGAATAAAAAAGTTATGATAGATAAAAAATTCCCATATAAATTTTGGAAATTGGGTAAAGATTTTAGAAGATATGCTGAAGTAATATTTATCAATAAAATTGATGGTGCAGATAGTCGTCCATTATACTTTATGATTGGTCATTCTTTTGAATTAATTTTGAAAGCATTTCTTCTTACAAAAGGATTTACAGAAGAAACTTTGTGTAAGAAGAAATATGGGCATAATCTAACAAATTTATTTGTAGCAGCAAAGAAATTTAATGAATTTTCAAAAATAATTAGATTAAGCAAAAATTTAGAATTATACATTAATGAGATTAGTGATTATCATAAAGATATGGATTTTAAATATATAGTAACAGGAATAATGTTTGTAAGACCTCCTAAAATTTTGTTTGAAAATTTAGATATTTTAATTAATGGGTGTGAAAAAATATGTAAAGATTTTATTTAAATAAAAAAAATTAATGATTTTTAAAAATATTAATTATTCTCTGGACTACAAATGAAAGAGGTTTAAAATGCAAAAATTGTTTGTAGGTATAATTTCTTTTTTATTTATTCTAATGTGTGTTAGTTGTGAAGAATATGAAAAGGACCCAAGTTTTATATTTCTTATTATTCTAGTGTGGGTTATTGCTCTTGGTATTCCGATATTGGTAACAGTTAAGAAAAAAAGAACTAAAAGAGAAAAAAATGCTGTTAAGAAAGAAATTGCTGAAGAAAATAAAATTAATGAAGATATAGAATTAAAGCTTTTAAATTACTATGAAGTTATTGATGTAATTGGTGAAAAAGAGAACCAATGGAATAGTTTGACTTTTCAACAAAGTTATTCTCTAGGATTTGTTAAATACATAGGTGGTATTGAATTCCTCGACGAGATTATTAACAATCAAAATATAGACAGGGAAAAAAGCAATATCGAATTCCACATTAAAGGTTTAGAAATTATCATACATTTATCTTCATTAGATAAATATCATATCGCTCTTAGTTCTTACAATATACAGTATTGGACAATTGAAAGTCAAAAAGATATTATTGGAAATAAATCAAAGTCAGTTGTAGGGCGTGCAATGGTTGATGGTATTTTATTTGGACCAGCTGGAGCAATTGTAGGAGGAATGACTGGACTTGGGGGAAAAAGAGTAACTATAAGTGGTGTTGATAATATAATTTCTATTTCATGCAATGATATGGGAAAAGAAAAAATGATATTATTTTCATGTAAAGATAGCAAATTGCAAAAAGTGTATGATATTTTTAAAAATAGTACCTTTGGTAATAAATTTAAAAGCCCTTCTGAGTTGATACCATATAATCAAACCGAAACAAGAAGCGAATTTAGCTTAGCAGATGAGATAAAAAAATTAAAAGATTTACTTGATGAAGATATATTAACAAAAGAAGAATTTGAAAAACAAAAGCAAAAATTATTGAACAAATGAAAGGTAGGTCAAATGAAAAATATTAATATAATTATACTTTCATTCACTGTTTTAATTTCTTTAGGTTGTTCGTCTAAAGTACCATCAGGATATAAAGAACTGGCTGCAAAGATGTATTCAGAACAAATACAAAAACCTATTAGTGAGTTTACAGATAGCGATTATTCATATAGTTTTTCTGATTTTGAAAGGTTTTGTAAATGGTATTTAGCTGATTTACCTTGTAAATTTGAATATACACCCTGTCTAGAATTGGCATACAACAAAGCAAAAGATATGGTTCTTATCTATGCACCAACTATTAAGGATAGTATCACTTTTATACAAGTTACATTTTTTATTAGTTTACAAAACTATTTTAAAAGATTATATTTTGATGAAAAGCTCCTCAAGGGAGCAACATTTGAGGATTATTTATTCGCTTATATAGATTATATGCCTTTATATGCTTCTATAAACTATAAGCAAAATGATAGTACAATTTCTACTAAACGTAGTACAGCTTCTACTTTAGTAAATTTATTAGAATTCGAACTAAGCAAACCTTTTGAATATGGTGAACTAGGACCAGGACAAAAGGCATTTGCATCAATTAGAAAGGATATATTAGGAAGTAAATTTTACAAAACTTTGAGTGAAAAACAAAAATTATATATGGAAGAGAATTCACTCTTGTTTTTACAATCTTTAAACGAAAAACAATCTGCCTTATATCGAGAATTTAGTAAAATGCTTGATTATTTAGAATAAAAAATTATTTGCTGGGAAATGTTCATCAAATGAATAAGGAGCTCTTCCAAAAGGATATTTCGGAAAAAGATATAACTCGCTGGCAATGTCCTAACTGTCAGAAAGGAAGATTATCTTTTGATAAAAAAATTAGTTATGATTTAACAAATTTAATTCCAGAAGAAGAGATAAATAGATTTGATTTTATCAAGTATCATAATATTGCCGGTTTCCTAAAATGTGATTATTGCAATAAAAAAGTTATGTTTTTAGCTTCAGCGTTATATTCACATAGTTCTCAACGAAATCCAATTAATAATAAAATAGTATTTGAAGAAGACGAAAGAATATTTTATCCGTATATATTTATTCCACCCTTAAATATAATAGAACTTAATGAATTAATTCCTGATGAAATCAAAAAAGAGCTTATAAAATCCTTTTCTCTTTATTGGATTGATTTTTCAGCTTGTGCTAATAAAAATAGAACTATCGTCGAATTAATTTTAAATCAACAAAAAATAAGAAAAACTTTTACAGACGTAAATGGGAAAAGACGAAAATCAACATTACATAAACGAATTCAACAATTCTCAAAAAAGAACCAAAAAGCTGCTGATTATCTAATGGCAATAAAGTGGGTGGGTAATACAGGAAGTCATTCAAATAAGCTAACGCGTGAAGGTTTGTTAGAGGTTTATGAAATATTGGAATATGTTCTAAATATTCTATATGATTCAACATATGAAAGATTAATGAAGAATATGTTAAAAATAAACAAAAAAAGGGGACCAATATATTGAATTGTAATTTAGTTATAGCTTTAATGCTAGGGCTGGTTCAATTTTGTAAATTGAACCATATGTTTGAAATGAGTGGTTCAGGTTACAAACCTGAACCAGCGAAAATGTTTTTATTAAATCCTAACCTTTAATAATTTTCCACAAACAATTCAAAATATTCTCTCGGATGAGCACACACAGGGCATTCTTCCGGTGCTTCAATGGATTCAACTATATGTCCGCAATTTCTGCATTTCCAGAATACCTTGCAATCTTTTTTGAATACAGTATGTTCTTTTACATTCTTGAGTAACTTTCTATATCTTTGCTCATGCCTTTTTTCAACAAGAGAAACTAATTGGAATGTTTTTGCAATTTCTGGAAAACCTTCTTCTTCAGCAACTTTAGCAAAATTAGGATATAAATCTGCCCATTCTTCGTTTTCACCATTTGCTGCGTATTCTAAGTTTTTCAAGGTATCAGAATATCCAACAGGATAACCTGCATTTATTTTTACTACACTTTCATTTAAACCATAATTAACCAGATGTTTCCAGAACAGTTTTGCATGTTCTTTTTCATTGTTAGCAGTTTCAATGAAAATTTCTTCAATTTGTCTGAATCCTTCTTTTCTGGCTACAGAAGCGTAATAGGTATAACGCATTCTTGCCTGGGATTCACCAGCAAAAGATTTCATTAAATTTTCTGCTGTTTTTGTTCCTTTTAGATTTTTCATTTTTTTCTCCTACATTTTTTGCCACGAACAAGCACGAACTCACCCCGTGAAATAACAGCGAAAAAAATGGTTGCTGATTAGAATATAAAAATATTTCACGGGGTGAATTTGTGGCTATTTAATTAACTTTTCCATAAACCGTGAATGTTACAATACTCTCTTGCTGATATTTCTTTTCCTTCAACCAAAAATTCTGCTTCTGGCTTATCTCCTGGATTTAAGAACTGCCTGTAAGATTTGTCATCAACAAGTAATTCAATCCATTCAATATAATGCTTTTCTTCCATTGGATGAGCAGTATTTTCACCAACTTTAACAATTACTTTTCCATCTTCTTTTTTTATAAACGGAACATGTTTTTCAATAGCCGAATCTTCAGTCTTTTCTTTCATAAGTTTCATCGGTTTTCCACAGCAGACGAGTTCTCCTTTACCGCCGTGAAGCACTTCTACAATATTTCCACAAATTTCACATTTGTAGACTTCCATTTTTTTTGCCATTTTATACCTCACTTAATTTAGATAATAAATTCTTACAGAATTTCTATAATAAAATTAAAATTTATTTATGTATCAGTTTATCTCATAGGCCATTCTACATCAAATTCCCCAAATTTATCGAAATTTTCCTTTTCTATCTCAAGCACCTTGAAGTGCTGCAACTCCATAGAAGCAATGTAAAGAAGCATTCTTTGGATATTTGGGACATCGTGGAATATATCAGATATTTCAAAATAAAAGTTAGCCGCTGCTTTTTCTGCATCCATTGCGTTTCTGAGAATTTGACTTAATGGTACATTCTCATCTTCAATAACTATCTTTGGGAGAGGAACTGGGGTTTTTTCTGGAAGTTCTATTTTTTTATTAGGAAATTTCTTTTCATAGAACCATTCAAAAAAGCTTTTATGCTTTTCTTCTTCATTTGCAAGAAATTTTAGCTTGTCTTTTAACATGGGATTTTTTACCCTGTCAGCTAATTGTGAGTAAAATTCTTTGCTTTCTATTTCACTTTTCATTGCAGTGAAGATTAAATTTTCAAGACTATACTTACTAAGATCCATAATATTCTCCTTTTTTTCTATTTTTCATGAGTTCTGCAAAATATGGAAAATTCACCTAACTTGTCATTCCCTTGTAAACGGGAATCCAGTAGGAATAAAGGTTTGTGGATTCCCAATCAAGTTGGGAATGACACGCGAATGCTATTTTGCAGAACTCATTCTATTTTTCTATATCCCTTTTAATCTCGGACAATTTTACAACATGCCGTCGCTCTTCTTCAATAATATTTTTTATTAATTCTTTTTGATGATCAAGTACGACATTTCTCATCTCCTGATAATATAGGACAGAATCTAATTCTTTATCTATGGCGAATTGAATTGCTTCTAAAGAGTTGTGTATTTTTTCAACATCTTCATCAAACTTATTAACAGAGAAAAGTACATTATCAACATAGGCTCGCAGGTATTCAAAATATTCACCAGGATAGCTCTCGGGTGGTTCATAGTTTTCAATCTGTGATAACATTTCTTTGAATGTTTTCTTATGAACCACTTCATCATCTGCCAATAAGGTAAACAATTCTTTAACTTTTGGCTCATCTAATTTTTCAACCATCAGGCGATAGAATTTCTCGCCGTTTTCTTCAATCCGTATTGCAAATTGATAAATCTCACTTGCATTGAATAGATTACTCATTTTTTATCCTCCCGTGAATTATTTTGCCACGAACAAACACAAACAAACACGAACTTTCACAAATTTAACAATTAAGGTTAAATATATTGTTTTTGTGTCATTTTGTGCTTGCCCCGTTAGATGCTCCTGTCCCGTTAGATGCTCCTGTCCCGTTAGATGCTTGCTATCTAATGGGATGCTATCTAATGGGATGCTATCTAATGGGGTAATTTTGTGGCTCATTTTATATTTCTTTATGTCTTTCATAAATTTCATCTGCTAATTTTTCTAATAGATTGAAATCTTCTTTTTTAGGATAACCTTTCACGAGAACAGTTGAAAGAAGTTCTATTTTAAGATTTGTAAGCATTCCTGTAATTTGTTCAATCATTCTTCCGCCCCATCCATAAGAACCTATTATTGATGCAAATTTAGTTTTAGGTCTAAGAACATTTGCAAGATAAGTTGCACTTACAACAGCAGGATGAGGTCCGACTAAGACGGTAGGTGAAGCAATTACGATAGTTGCTGCGTCAACAAGGGATATTGCCAATTCTCCAATATCAGTCTTTGTTAGATTGAATGGCTTTACTGTTATGCCTTTTTCAATTAGAGAATTTACAAGATAATTTACCATTTTTTCTACGCTTCCATGCATTGAGACATAAGGTATGATCACTTCATTTTTTACATCATCGGAAATCCAATCTTTGTAAGCATCAATGATAAATTCTGGTTTATTGTAAATAGGACCGTGACTTGGAGCGATAATTTCAATGTCCAGATTGCTGATTTTTTCAATATGCCTTTTAATATTATTTCTAAAAGGCATCATAATTTCCGCATAATATCTTTTTGCAGACTCATAAACTTTTTCAACATCTTTCACAAAAAAGTCACTAACAGCAAGGTGCGAGCCGAAAAAATCACAGGTGAACAATATTCTATCTTCTATTAAATAAGTTAACATTGTTTCAGGCCAATGAACCCAGGGTGCTAAAATAAATTTCAGATTTCTATAACCGAGTGAAATAGTATCTCCATCATTTACCATGATAAATTTTTCTTCTGGAATTGATAATAAATCCATAAGCATATTTTTACATTTTGGATTTGTTACAACTTTAGATTCTGGATAAAGTTCAAGTATTTTGGGTATTGTCCCTGAATGGTCTTGTTCTGCATGATTGGCAATGACATAATCAATTTTTTGCACATTCAATTTTTGAAGATTGTTTATTAGTTCATTCTCTTTATGAGGGTCAACCGTATCAATCAAAGCAGTTTTCTTTGAACCTTTTATTAGATAGGAGTTATAACTTGTTCCGTCAGGAAGAGGAATGAGTTCATCAAATAATCTTCTATCCCAATCAATAGCACCTACAGAAAATATTCCTGACTTTATTTCTCTTACAGCCATTTTTAATCCTCCCTGTCAGGGCGTTGAGACCGACTGTAGTTCAAACATATCTTTTCCAACTCCACAGACAGGGCAAACCCAATCGTCTGGAATATCTTCAAATGCTGTTCCGGGTTCTATGCCAGAATCCGGGTCTCCGACTTCTGGGTCATATACATAACCGCATACTGTGCATACATACTTTTGCATTTTCTTTGCCTCCTTCTTCTTAATTTTTGTCTTCGGAAATATAAGTTGGTGCTGTTTTTGGTGCTTTACCTTTTTTAACTTTATGATAATAATCATAGGTCATAGGTTTCTTATCATTAAGAATCTCTGCATCTATCACTTTGCCGATAAAAACTGTGTGAGTGCCCATATCTAAATTATTTATAACCTCACATTCTAAATAAGCAACTGTATAATCAAGAACAATTGGAGAATTGGTCGCACCAATCTTATAGTTAACATCTTTGAATTTGTTTATATCTTTGCCTGACTTAAAACCGAAATTTCCGATAAATTTCATTGTCGCATCTTCTGACAAAACTGAAATAGTAAAGACCTTGCTTTCATTGATAAATTCGTGAGTGAGATTCTCTTTGTTTATGCTAACTGCAACAGTTGGCGGTTCTGATGTAATCTGAAAAACAGTATTTGCAATCTGTCCGTTGAACTTTTCATCCGCTTTTGAACTAATTACATATAAACCATAACTGATTTTGTGTAAAGTTTGCTTATTCACTTTTAATCTCCTCAGCAGAGTATCCAGCACTTTTTATGGCCGATATAATCAACTCTGTTGAAACATTGCCGATTACCTCTACCTTTTTTGTTTTTAGATTGATAAATACATCTTTTATACCTTCCAGTTTTCTTATTGCATTATCTATTGTTTTTACGCAGTGCTGACAGGACATATCAGGGACACTAAATACGATGCTCTCTTTGTTAGATAATCCTTTTCTAATGGCACTCATCCTAGAAATCTCCTTTCCTCTAATTTTATCTTTTATCCTATTTAATATTGCTCGCAAAATAAATACAGAGAGCAGAATCGCTGATGCGGTTTTTAACCAATATGGAAGCATCTTCATCCCACCCGTTAGAAGATTTATATTATTCCCAGAAACTTTCCAGATATAATCAATAAGAAATCCAAAAAGAAGCGCTGTTATCATTATTGAAGAAAGATAAATGAACATTGTTTTTTTGCCAAGTTTTCCTGCGACGAAGGATAAGGTTGCAGTATTAGTTGCGGGACCTGCTATCAGAAAAACCAATCCTGCACCTGGTGCCATGCCTTTTAATATCAGCGAAGCAGCAATTGGAATGGAACCGGTAGCACATATATACATTGGTATTGCAATAAGAAGCATTATAGTATATGCGAGTATAGGGTTCCCAAGATATTGCTCGATAATATTTCCAGGTATAAGATATCCGATTATGCCACCTATCAATACTCCAATCAATACCCATTTTCCAACATCTTCAATCAGGTCAATAAATGCATATTGAAAAATACTTCTAATTTTTTCATTTATTGTATGAGAATGTGGAGAAGTGATATTACATATATTACACGAAAATTCTTCAGGATGAGCAATTTTTTTATCTTTTGATTTTTCTCCAAGATTTGTAAGAGTTCCGCCTAAGATTCCTGCAAAAAATGCAGCAACAGGTCTTATGATTGCAAATAAAGGTCCAAGCAAAGAATAAGTTGCAAGTATTGAATCTATACCAGTGGTTGGAGTTGAGGAGAGAAATGATATTGTTGAGCCTTTTCCAGCACCTTCTTTTCGTAAGTATGCTGCGACAGGAATTACACTACAAGAACACAAAGGTAAAGGCACACCAAAAATTGAAGCTTTTACTATTGACTTTATATTATTACCGGAAAAGTGTTTGTATATCTTTTCTTTGGGAATTAGTATGTTTAATAATCCTGCAATTAAAAATCCAAAGAGAAGATATGGGGACATTGCCAAAAGTAAGTTCCAGACTTCTTTTATAAATCCTATTATAATTACAAGCATAAATTATTCCTTAAAATAGCAAAATCTAAATAATAAATAAATTTCAAATGACAAATTCCAAATAACAAATGAATGACAAAGGACAAAGCCCCTGCCTACCAAAGTGAAATGGCGAGCAGACAAATGTCTAATAATCTTCCATATCTATTAATCTTAAATCCATTTTGAAGCCTTGATAGATTTTAAAGATTAATTTTGGATACCCATTTTCCGTAATATTTTGAAGAGTGAATTCTTTATTTAACATTTGACATTTAAAATTTTATTAGAAATTTGAAATTTGTAATTTGTCATTAAATTGACTACTTTTTAACAAAAGACAAAGATATTATTGGGAATATTATTGGTTATCCTATATCTCATTTGCTTTTCAAACATTCTTTACATATCCCTTTAAAATAACCATGCAATTCTGTTATTTTATGTCCATCAACATATCCTTTTTTAAAATATGGGCATTCAATATCTATATCATAAATTTTTCCACATTTTTCACACAAGAAATGATGATGCGGTTTTGTGTTTCTATCATATCTCAATTCTGTTCCTGTTATGATTAATGGTAAAACAAGACCTTTTTCAACAAATAAATTAAGAGCATTATAAACAGTTGTTTTTGAGATAGTGGGGATATCATTTACGACTTCATTATATATCATATTAATAGTTGGATGATTGTTATTTTCTTCAAGATATTTCAGAATTCTCAATCTTTCGTAAGTTGGCTTAATTCCTGCTGCCTCTAAAATTTCTTTTAATTTTTTCATATTTGAAACCATTACAGATTTATATTCAATAATATACAAAAAAGTTAATTCATTGTCAAATCATTTCTGTTCCTTAATAAAAAAAATAGCAATATGTACTGAAAAATTTGACAATATATGCAGATATGCATATATTTACATATATGATAAAAGAAGTTGAAAAATATAAGGCAATAGGGGAAGAAACAAGACTTCGTATATTACGAATTCTTATAAAGGCTCAAATTGAGATTTGTGTTTGTGAAATAATTGATGTATTAAAAAAACCTCAATATAACATCTCAAAAAATCTTTCTATTTTAAAAAAAGTAGAACTGGTTGAAGAAAGACGGGATGGTAGATTAATGATGTATAGAATTAAAGATGATAATTACTTTAACAAAAAAATATTCGAAAGCATTTCTTTAATTAAAGATGATAGCAATCCTGCGTTTAAAGATGATTTTGACAATTTAGAAAAAAGACTCTCTTTAAGAGAAAATGGAAAATGTATAATAACCCAACCCAGATAAACATGAAATCACAAATCACAAATTACAAATATCAAATAAATTCTAAATTACAATTTTTAAATTTCAAACTAATTGTAATTTTTAATCTAAGTTACACGAATATTAAAAATAAAATACTATAAACCATAATTTTTTTTATAATTATGAATGTAGTTATGTGCATATAAGCATATTCGGAAAGTATATATGAAACATTCATGTCAATCCCGACTTGTCGGGAACGCACCCGTCTGGGCGCCGAGCCTGAAAGGAAGATGAAAATAACACACCCCTAATTCTCCTCTGGAGAATTTTTCCCCTCTTATTAGAGGGGAATCAAATAAATCCCCTCTTGCCTGTCCGTCCTCTGGCGGAAGAGGGGTGGATGCCGATGAAATCGGCAGACAGGGTGTGTTTCTGCGGTGAGGTATTTTCATATGAAAGAATGGAAAAAATTATTAATTATAATTGGAGCATTTCTTGGGTTCTATTTTATTCCTGTAAGTAAACCTGTTGTATCAAATGCAATGTTAGAAGCTTTTTTTATGCTTCAAGAATATGCGAAAGAACACATCTTATTATGTCTTGTTCCAGCGTTTTTTATTGCAGGCGCAATTGCAAATTTCATCAGTCAAGGTGCTGTTATGAAATATTTTGGAGGTAAGGCTAATAAGGTTTTATCATATTCTGTTGCTTCTGTTTCTGGAACGATTTTGGCTGTTTGTTCCTGCACAGTTCTTCCTCTTTTTGCAGGGATTTATAAAAGGGGAGCAGGACTTGGTCCAGCTATAGCATTTTTGTATTCAGGACCTGCAATTAATATTTTAGCAATTATAATGACAGCAAGAATTCTTGGAGTAGAAATAGGTTTGGCAAGAGCATTGGGAGCAGTCATTTCTTCAATTGTAATTGGTTTGCTTATGCATCTTATTTTTATAAAGGATGAAAAGAAAAAAACCAATAGCGACCTGATAATTCCTGAAAATACAAAAGAAGAAAGACCTCTGTCGAAAACTGCATTATACTTTTTTAGTATGATTGCCATTCTTGTTTTTGTAAATTGGGGTAAAGATGGATCTATAAATATTTGGAATTTAATTTATCAGTATAAATATATTATTACTGGTTTCTTTGCATTATTATTACTAATTATGTTAATTTTTTGGTTTAAAAAGGATGAATTAAAAAGTTGGACTCTGTCATCCTGGAATTTTGCCAAACAGATTTTACCGTTACTTTTTGGTGGTGTGTTGATTGCAGGTTTTTTACTTGGAAGACCGGGTCATATAGGTATTATCCCACAGGAATGGGTAAGTGAGCATGTAGGTGGAAACAGTTTATTTGCTAATTTTTTTGCTTCAATTGTAGGTGCATTTATGTATTTTGCGACATTAACAGAGGTACCAATACTTCAAGGATTAATTGGAGCAGGTATGGGTAAAGGACCTGCATTAGCACTTTTACTTGCTGGCCCTGCACTCAGTTTACCGAATATGTTTGTTATAAGAAGTGTAATAGGAACGAAGAAAACACTTGTTTACATATTACTTGTTGTGATTATTGCTACATTCAGTGGGATGCTTTTCGGATTATTTTCATTGATGTAGACTGAGTAGAAATTAATCTAAACTGATTATGAAGTCAATGATCTTTAAATTATTTCATCAGTCTTAATCAATTATTTTTCTATTTACCCCGTTAGATATTTATTATTGTATATAGATGTTATATTCGATATAGAATATTTATTAAAAAAGAGATATCAATCATTCCAAATAAAGTTATCTAACGGGGTCTAAATCAATAAAGAAAGGAGATATATAAAAATGAAGATTGAAATCTTGGGTTCAGGATGTCCAAAATGTATTAAAACAATGGAGAATGTTAAGAAAGCAGTAAAAAAATCGTGTATTCAAGCAGAAGTAGTTAAAGTAACAAAAATTAACGACATTATGAATTATGGAGTAATGGTGACACCAGCTCTGGTTATAGATGGAAATGTTAAAGTTGCAGGCAGAATACCAACAACAGATGAGATACAAAAATGGATAAGCGAAGAAAAATAATTTACGGATGTGATTTAAATGAGAAAAGAAGAAATAAAGAAATTCGTAAGAAAAGGTTATGCAAGAATAGTCAAACAGAATAGTTCATGTTGTGTTCCTGTAAGTTCTTGCTAAGGATTGAATAGATACTGTAGTTATAACTACACTGGTTATATTTTCAGTATTGAAGTTTTTTAAGTATTTAGAAAAATCTAAAAAATCAAGAATATACTCAACAAGAGATTATAATGAAAAATAATATGATTAAAGTAATAACTATTGTAATTTTAATAATTGTAGTAGCTTTTGTAGTTTTTATAAAAAATAGGGATAAGAAAGAAATTAGTATGGAAGAAATTGTCTTAAAAGAACCACAAAATAAGTTTGATATCTCCGAATCCATTAAAGAATCTAATACAGAAGCTGTAGAGCAACCAAAAGAAAGCCAGAAAATTTCAAAACAACAAAAACAGATTTCCGAAAAACCAAGAGTAAAAAAACCGAAGATTGAAAAAAGTGAGATAGTGGAAAAAAAGGTAGAGAAGAAAATAGAAAAAAAATCAGGAATACAAGTGACTTTTATTGAACTAGGCTCACTAAGTTGCATTCCTTGTAAAATGATGCAACCAATTATGGAAGAAATTGAGAAGGAATATACGAACCAGGTAAAGGTTGTTTTTTATGATGTCTGGACTCCAACAGGAAGACCTTATGCTCAGGATTACCGCATTAAGGTAATTCCAACACAAATTTTTTTAGATAAAGACGGAAATGAATATTTCAGACATGAAGGATTTTTCCCAAAAGAAGAATTGGTTAAAATCTTAAAGCAAAAAGTTATTGAATAAGTATGTTAGAACTTTTTACTTTTTTGGGCAACGCTATTCAAGGAAATTTCTTTTTAGCAATAATTGGCGCGTTTATATGGGGAATGCTAAGCATCTTATTAAGCCCTTGCCACCTGGCAAGTATTCCTTTAATTGTTGGTTTTATTGACGGACAAGGTAGAATACCTACAAAAAGAGCATTCTGGTTGGCAAGTCTATTTTCTATTGGTATCCTAATTACTATTGCAATTATTGGTCTAATTACAGGACTTTTAGGAAGGATGTTGGGTGATATAGGTGCTTATGGAAATTATATAGTTGCAGTAATTTTTTTTATTGTGGGTCTTCATCTTGTAGGAGTTATTTCACTTCCTTTTTTGGGACAATCAGGCCAACCAAATTTCAAGAAAAAAGGTATATTAGCTGCTTTTATTCTGGGTCTCGTTTTTGGTATTGCTCTTGGTCCCTGTACATTTGCATATATGGCGCCTATGCTTGGAATTGCATTTAAAATAGCAACTACACAATTTTTCTTTGGAGTGGGATTAATATTAATATATGGCATTGGACATTGTTCTATAATTGTATTTGCCGGAACTTTTTCAGAAATTGTTCAGCACTATTTAAACTGGAATGAGAAATCAAAAGGTGCGATTATCTTAAAAAAAGTTTGTGGGATTCTTGTCATTTTGGGTGGAATTTATTTAATCTGGATTGCATGAAAGAGGTGAAAATTATGCCAAAATATATTAAACGTGAATGCATCTGTTGTGGACTATCGATTCCAGGATTAAGAATGCTTAATCTAACCGATAATATCAAAGCAGGGGTAATAGGCCTAGATGAAATCATTGAAGATTTATATAGAGAAGGAAGAAAACCTGATCACGATACTGCTTCAGAGGTAGTCAAAAGACTGGCGAGTGAAAATTATATTGCACCAGGTTCACGAAAGCGATATGAGGATGCTGTATTAAAATATTTTAAGAGATATTATGAACATAAGAAAGGAGTCAAGGATGCAAAAATCCTTGATTGAACAACTAAAGCTTAAAATTTGGAGGTAGTTTATGTCTAAAGAAGAAAGAAAACTGAATGTTTTTGAGAAGTATCTATCAGTTTGGGTTCTGTTATGCATTGGATCAGGAATAACTCTTGGTAAACTTGCTCCAAATGTTGCGAAATATCTGGATAGTTTGGCTATATATGTTGGTAAAGCCCCAGTTGTCTCACTGCCTATTGCGATTTGTCTATTCTTTATGATGTATCCTATTATGGTTAAAATTGATTTTGGAGTAATAGTAAAAGCAGGAAAATCAGTAAAACCTGTTGGCCTCACTTTATTTGCCAACTGGGCTATAAAACCATTTACAATGTATGCAATATCTATCCTTTTTCTGGGTTTCCTTTTTAATAAATTTATTGGTCCTAATATGACAGATATTGTTAATCTTCCACCAGGAGCAGATTGGGTAGTGGGTTCAGTTCATGGTGCGGGAACAGTTGTTACTCAAAATGGTATTAAATTACTTGAAATACCACTCTGGCGAAGTTATCTAGCTGGATGTATACTTCTTGGAATTGCTCCTTGTACCGCAATGGTTCTATTATGGGGATATCTTGCAAAGGGAAATGATGGACATACTTTAGTTATGGTGGCAATAAACTCATTAACTATGTTATTACTTTATGGGCCACTTGGGGGATTCTTACTTGGAGTTGGCAGACTACCTGTACCATGGCAGGCTTTACTGTTATCTATAAGTATTTATGTTGCATTACCATTAATTGCAGGATACTTTTCAAGAAAATGGATTATAAAGGCAAAAGGAGGAGAGTGGTTTAGAAAAAAGTTCTTGCATCTTCTTACCCCAGTATCAATAGTTGCATTACTTTTTACTCTTATTCTACTCTTTTCATTTAAAGGTGATATAATTATCTCCCATCCACTTACAATTCTCTGGATAGCAATACCACTCTTCATCCAAACAAATTTAATATTCTGGTTAACATACGGATTAGCAAAACTGTTGAAACTCCGATATGAAGATGCGGCTCCTTCTGCTATGATTGGGGCAAGTAATCACTTTGAAGTAGCAATAGCAACGGCAACTATGATATTTGGTTTATCTTCGGGAGCAGCATTGGCAACTGTTGTTGGTGTTTTGATTGAAGTGCCAGTAATGCTAATGCTTGTTTCGGTTTGCAAAAGAACTTGCTATTTATTTAATGAATGTAAGTTAGATTTTACTTGGTGTAAAAAAAGATATACTTATGAGGAGATTGAAGAAACATTATGATACAATGTAAAAAGCATTTTAAAGGTGCATTATTGTAAGGTGCTACACTCAAAGAAATTTCCTACATTATGGCTTTAACTTTTCGTGAGAGTGCTGGTTCAGATGATTGCTGGACTCATGATGTGTTATTAGATTATGAAAAAATAATGAAAGAAAATATAGCATGTTGTCCGAAATAATTAGCCAGAAAAAATTAAGAAAGGAATTGTTATGAAAAGATTCTTCATATTGATCATATTTTTAGGATCATCATTACTTATCGCTGATGAACCACAAACTCAGAAAAATTATTATAGGCAGTATCTGGAACATCCAACTTATGAGAATTTCAAACAAGCAATTGAATATTATTCCTCAGAAATTGAGAAGGATACAACAAATCAAAGTTCACGAATTATGCTCTCGTACTTGCATTTGAATGAGATAAAAAAACAGATTAATGAATTAGAATACAAAAAAGAAACATTATCAAATGGCGAGAAATTCCAATTTGCTAATTTATTATTATCTTTATGTGAATTTGACAAAAGTATAAAAATTTATGAAAGCCTAAATGAGCAATTGCCAAACTGGTCTTGTCCATGGAGGCATAAAGGTGAAGCTTATTGGAAGATAGGCAAATTGGTAGAATCTGAATCTGCTCTTTTAAAAGCTATTGAAACTCGTGTTGAGCATTATGATGCTTATGTGATGTTGTCAGAAGTTCAGTACGATATGAATAAAAAGGAAGAGGCATTGAAAACCTTGGAAACTGGGCTTTCATATAAAGGGAAGGATATCGAAGACCCTGAAAAAGAAGTATCTGATCTGGATGTTCAATTTTTTTATATGAAACTTTTAGAGGAAAATAATAGAATAGAAGATTATAATAATCTTAAGGAGAAATTACAAAAATCAGCGCCAGATGCGGAACATTGGAAAGAATTTTAAATTAAATAGAACTGCTTATAGCTTTTCAAATATGAATATGTAGGGTAAAATTGTATAAAGTATTAAAAATTATTTAATTAGGAGATTTTATTTTTTATGAAACTTTCACTTAAAAAAGGATTTAGTTTTGGTCTAACCTCTGGAATAATAACAACACTTGGACTTATGGTTGGATTACATTCTGGTACGCACTCAAAAATTATTGTTTTGGGGGGAGTCTTGACAATAGCAATAGCTGATGCTTTTTCAGATGCATTGGGTATTCATATTTCAGAAGAAGCTGAAAATAAACATACTACCAAAGAAATATGGGAATCAACCATTTCTACTTTTTTCTCAAAGTTTTTATTTGCATTAACATTTATTATTCCAATCTTATTATTTAAACTTTCAACAGCGATTGTAGTAAGTATAATTTGGGGGCTATCAATTCTTGGTATACTAAGTCATAAAATTGCAAAAGAGCAAAAAGTGAAATCCCTGGGAGTTATTGCAGAGCATTTGATTATTGCCTTAATAGTTATTTGTATAACGCATTTTGTTGGGGATTGGATATCTATTACTTTTGGGTAGGTATCGCTATAAGAGATATCAATAATTTTTATTTAAACACTTCTCCTGCTTCTTTATACCAAAGTACAAGGTCAAGATGGCTCATTGGAATACCAATATCTTTAGAAAATTTTTTCATCTTCTCTTCAATCTCAAGATATTTTTTCTTTGACAGTAGATTTGGAATTTCATCAATTACTTTTAATAACTTCAAGTTTTTCAAAATATGTCTATCCAGAATTGCAAGATTTTCTCCTAATCCAATATTTCGTAGAAAATGACTTGCTTCTTTGTAACCAAATCCTTTTATATTCTGAACCAACCATTCTCTTTTTTTATAAATATCTTTGCTACCTCTGAAGAAGTTTGAGACATCCGCAAAGTTTCTTCTTGCTTCAACTATATATCCCGCTTTGTTATTATTAAATCGGACACCATATAATTCTTTTGCAATTTGGTTTTCATTTCCCTTGAATAATAGATTTTTCTCTATAAGATTCTGCACAGCTTTCCAGCATGTTTTTGCTCTGGATTGAGGAGTTAATATGCAAAACACAAGTTCAGCAAAAATATCTTCATCATTTCCTGCCCCTCCAATTTGCTTAAATTTATCAAGCCTTGATTGGATTTCATCTTTTATTGTTGAATAGATTTCTTTAATTTCTACAATATAATCATTCATTTCTTTTATTTCACATTAGTATCTTGTTTTAATTTACTATAATATTGTTGAATAATTATTCCTGTTATAATAAAGACCAACCCAATTATAGTTGAAAGAAATATTGTTTCCCCAACAATAATGCTTATTACCATAAGAGATAGGAACGGGGTTAAATAAATAAGATTACTTACTTGGGCTGTTGTCTTTGATAAATTTAAAGCTTTTAACCAAATTATAAAAGTAATACCCATTTCAAATATTCCTACATAAACAGCACCTAACAAGCTCCTGTAATTTTGGATCATAATTATTTTTCTGAAATCTCTAAGTAATCCTAAAATAAGAATAAAAATAAATCCAAATGCAAAGTTCAAGAATAACTTTATAACTACATTTCTCTTATCCTTGATGTTATAAATCCAAAATAACGCCCAAATTACCGCACTTCCAAGTGGAAGCAAGTCACCTTTTAGGTTAGAAAATTCCAATGCTGAAAAATTTCCTTTTGTTGAAATAATAATGACACCAATAAAACTAATGACAATCGCAAAAATGCTTATCAATTTTATCTTCTGTTTTAGAATAGGGATGGATAGTAAAACTAACATTATTGGCCATGTATAGTTTAATGTGATTGCTTGCTGTGCTGGTAGTATTGAGTATGCCTTAAAAAGGACAAGATAATAAAGAAACGGATTTAAAAAACCAAGAACTGCTGAATGTAAATAATCTTGAAATGTATAGGCTTTTAGTAACTTTAATTTATTTTGTATAAGAAGAATAAAAAATAATAGGATTGCAGAAACAAAGGAAGCAAAAAATAGTAATTGAATGAAGTTTAAATATCTTAATGAGATTTTAAAAGCAGAAGCAACAGTTGACCAAAGAAGCAGAGCAAGAATTGCATAAGTGTAAGCATGCTTTTGATTTCTATTGGTTATTTAGGCTCCTCCTATAAAAGTAGTAGTATTAAAAAAGGATTAATTTATTCCTAATTATTTTCTTATAAACAGCTTACTTAAAAGGTTTATTTAAAACAAAGTTCAATAAATTTATAATTATATACCCAATAATTTTGATACAGTTTTTTGAAATGTCTCAGGTTCCACAGGTTTATCAATATATGCATCAGGTTCTGCGCCCAAAGTAATTCCCATATCTTTGGCATCGTATCTTAGACCTGTGGTTGTTGCAATTCCAGTTAACATAATAACCGGAATATTACTTGTAATAGCTTCTTTTTTTAATTCTTTAAAAACCTGGAACCCATTCATTCCAGGCATCTGGATATCAAGGACAATCAAATCTGGCTGGAAGCTTAAAGCTTGCTGGAGACCAGCAATTCCATTATTGGCAGATTGGATATTGAATTCTCCTATCGCTGAAATCATTGCTTCACAAAACTCAATACTATCTGGCTCATCATCCACAAGTAAAATCTTTTTTAAATCTGACATAACAACTCCTCCTTAATAAATAATTCTCTTTTTATTTTGATGTTTTCGTTCTTTTTATGGGCAATACAAGAGTAAAAGTAGTTCCTTTGCCCAATTTTGATTTTACTTTTATATTACCATTATGTTCTTTTATAATCTTATGCGTAACAGCAAGACCAAGTCCAGTACCTTTTGAACCTTTTGTGCTGAAAAATACCTGGAATAATTTTTTCTGAACTTCAGGAGGCATACCGATACCATTATCAGAAATGTCAATCTTGAAATATTTGTTGCTGATAATTTCAGATGTAACCTTAACTTGAGCATCTTCTAAATTTTCACATGCATCAACCGCATTGGATACTAAGTTGAGAACACATCTTTTAATACCTTTTGGGTCAATTTCCACTTCGGTAAGTTCTTGATTTGGTTTCCAGGTGATAGAAACTCCTTTTTCTTTAGCTTTCTGCTCCATCAAATTACAAACGGATTCAACGATTACATTAATGTTAGTTAATAAATATTCTGGTTTTCGTTCTTTTGAATATGAGAGCATATCCAACACAAGATCTTGCATGAAAATATTATTTTTTTTGACTATATCCCAACCTTTTTGAATTTTGGAACTGTCTTCCTTTTTTAAACCTAAGTCAACAATAAATGAACCGCCTTGAATACCATTCAGGACATTTTTAATACAGTGTGCGAGTCCTGCCACTGTTTGTCCGATTGCCGCCATACGCTCACTTTTAACTATCTCTCTATGCAATACAGCATTTTCAATTGCTATAGCAGATTGGTCAGCTATTGCTTCTAAAAACATTAAGTCCTGATTATTAAAATCGGTATTATCTAATTTATTTAAAACTTCAATTGCTCCCAATGTGCGATTGGTAGAACTCATTGGTACACAAAGAATTGACTTTGTTTGGAATCCACTTTTCTTATCCGCTAATTTGAAAAATCTAGGGTCTTTTGATACATCATTTACAATAGCAGGTTTTTTGGTTTGAATAACTACTCCAACAACCCCTTGACCGGGTTTCATTCTAATCTGCTTTATTATTTTGGCTTTTTCGCCCTCAGTAATATGAAAAAGCAAATCTCCTGTTTCCTCATCTATCAGCACAAGAGATGAAGCCTCAACTTTCATAACATTTGTTGTTACATCCATTATAGACTTTAATACTTTGTCCAATTCAAGATGTGAATTGATTGCATGGCTTACTTTAAATAATGCCTTTAATTGAGTGGTGTCTATTAAATCTGCCATAAATTTTCCTGTACCTATTTATATGAAAGAGTTTAACAAAATTTAATATTTACAATAAGATATACTATCTTTTTTAGATTTTTTAATTTTTTTCATATTTTAAAGTCAAGTTTTTTATCATATTAGAAAGATTTTTGTTTTATCAATACATCTCTCTTAGGTATTTTATCTCTTTATCTTTCAGAAATCTCCAGTCACCTTTTGATAGTCTGCCTAATTTTATTCCACCTATCTGAACTCTTTTTATGAAAACAACTTTGCTACCAATTTTATCTACCATTTTTCTGATTTGTCTATTTCTACCTTCATATATTGTTATTCGCAATTTGGTTAAATCGTTAGATTGATTGTAACTTTTGGTAAACACTTTTGCTGGTAAAGTCTTACTATCTTCTAATATTATACCGGCTCGTAAGTTATTTATCTGGGATTGAGACAGTTTGCCTTTTACTTTAACAATATATACTTTGGGAATTTTTGTTTTTGGATGTAGTATTCTATTAGATAAATCACCATCATTTGTTAATATCAACAGACCGCTGGATGATTTGTCTAACCTGCCAATAGAAAAGATTCTCACTGAAAATTTTGGGAGTAATTCAAAAATTGTCTTTCTTTTGAATGGGTCTGAAGCTGTAACTAAGTATCCTTGAGGTTTATTCAGCATAAGATAGATTTTCTGTTTTGATATTTTGAGCAATTTACCGTTAAAAGTAATTCTGTCTTTCTCTATATCAATGTCAGTAGACAAGTCTTTGACAATTTTTCCATTTAGTTTGATTCTACCATCAAGAACAAATTTTTCACATGCACGTCTTGAGCCTAATCCTGCTTGAGCTAAGAATTTATTGATTCGCATTATAAATTAAATGCTTTGGGCTACCATTGTTCAACTGAGTTTCCTAAGATAATATCACATAAATCATAAATAATTTCACGGCATGCATCTTCTTCAGTTAAATTTTCAACATCACTTTCTGTTTCTTGCTTATTTTCTTGATTACCATAAACAGCACTTAAAGACAAATTCTTATTCTGCCAGATTGTTGAACCCTTCGTCATATCTTTAACCTCAGTTGAAAAGCGAATTGTAATCTGCCATTCTTTCGGATCTTCCTGTATATCATAGGAAAAAACAGTTTTATCATAAGATAAAACAGAACCATTTACATCCATATCAGCACCGTCAGCCATAACTTGCAGGCGATTATCTGAGATGAATCCTTCAGTTAAATAGGTAGTAATCAATTCAGGAAGGTCATATCGGTCCGAGTTATTTTCAAACTCTGAAATCATAACTGTCTTAAGATGAGGATTAGCACGAGTATAAAATGAATAATGACCGCATTCAGGTAAGTATAAAATTATTCCGATTAAAGGAATTAATAATAACTTTTTCATTTAAAATCTCCAAAAATTAAAAAAGTGTCTGTTTATTTATTTGTCAAGGTTAATAAAAATATTGACTAAAAATATACTTATAATTGATTTGATTTCCTGTATAGGCTTGGCCTAGCCAAGACTGATTGGAGGATAGATGGAACAAGATAAGATATTAACTATACAAGAAGTAGCGGAGATGCTGAAGGTATCTCCTGAAACCGTATTGAATTTGCTTTCTCAAAAAGAGATTAAAGGTATAAAGGTTGGGAATCAGTGGCGGTTTATGAGAAGTGATATTGAACAGTGGCAGACCGCCCAGGGAAAACCAAATGTTGAAAAGATTGCACTTGAAAATGTAGTTAGTCGTTTCTTTTCTTTTATGAATAGTGATTTTATTTTGATGGACCTAAAGGCAGAGAACAGGTTTGAAGTTTTAGCCGAAATGGCTGAATTTGCTAAGAAAAACAAAGTTTGCACAAAACAAAGCTGGCTTTTTGATATGCTGATTAAAAGGGAAAGATTGATTTCAACCGGTATTGGAAATGGTATTGCATTTCTGCATCCCCGAAATGTGTTTCCTGAAGAGATCAGTTTTTCAGGGGTTCTTCTTGGTATCTCCAGGAAAGGGGTTGACTTTAGAGCAATGGATAATTGTTCAGTTAATCTTTTTGTACTTATATTAATGAAGTCTGAACAACAACATCTTTTTGTTCTTTCATATTTAAGCCAGTTGTTTCGGGATGAGTCCATTAGAGAAAAGATTATGAAAGCAAAAAACAAAAAGATAATTCTTGAGTTGCTGACACTTAAGATTAAATAATTCATTTTAGTTTTTACACTATTTTGAATTAGAAATTAAAAATAATTACATAGATTTCTTTAATATTTGAAAAAATATTTTTATATTTTAAGCTAATTGAGTTATTAGTTTCTACACATAAAAATGGTGGGCCCAAGAGGGCTCGAACCTCTCACCGCCCGGTTATGAGCCGGGAGCTCTACCAGATGAGCTATGGGCCCTATCCGCCAACTCCGAGACGGGGTCCCGAAAATCGGGTTTGGCGGATAAAGTTTTTAAAAACTTTTATTAGTTATTTCTGTCAAGTTTTAATAGAAAAAATGAATGATTATTGCCACAAAGACACAAAGCTTGAATATTAATTTTTTTTGATGGTTATCCCTTTAAAACAGCAAAATAATTTTATACATATATTTAAGATATGTTTTAGTATACTAAAATGGTATTAAGGAATTACTTAGAATTTAACGGAAAAGTAATGTTCTGCAACTTCACCCTTCGTAGCAGTAGAACTGCTACTGCGAAGGATGAATCCCTGACGGCTCCTTTTACCGTATATAGAGTCGTCTCCGCAAGCTGGCGGATCCGTGACGAAAAAACCCATAGTAAATCTTAGTGCCTTTGTGCCTTCGTGGTTAAGTATTTAAAAAATGGATAAATTTAAGTTAGTTTCTGACTATAAACCCAAAGGAGACCAGCCTAATGCAATTTCTGAATTAACAGAAGGAATACTAAAGAACAAAAAACATCAAACTCTTTTGGGAGTTACTGGCTCGGGCAAAACTTTCACAATAGCAAATGTTATCAAGAATGTCAATCGTCCTACATTAATAATTTCTCATAATAAAACTTTAGCTGCTCAACTCTATGGAGAGATGAAACAGCTTTTTCCTGAAAATGCTGTTGAATATTTTGTAAGCTATTATGATTATTATCAGCCAGAAGCCTATTTGCCAATAACTGATACTTATATTGAGAAAGATGCTGATATAAATGAGCAGATTGATAAATTGCGTCTTCGTTCAACAATGTCTCTGATGGAACGCAGGGATGTTATTATTATTGCAAGTGTTTCCTGTATATATGGATTAGGTGTTCCGGAAGATTATCGTGAATCTTTGATTGATTTGCATATTGGACAAGAATTAGAAAGGGATGGGTTGCTCAGAAAATTAGTTGATATTTTTTATGCAAGAAATGATTTTGAATTTCAAAGAGGAACTTTTAGAGTTCGTGGCGATGTTGTAGAAATATATCCTGCATATCTGGAAAATTCAATTCGGGTAGAATTCTCATATAATCGGATTAGTTCGCTCAATCGTATAAATCCTCTTACCGGGGAAATTCTGGAAGAATTAGGAAAATATTCTGTTTATCCAGCAAAACATTTTATTACATCTCCTCAGAAGCTTGAAGCTGCTCTTGATAGCATAAAAAAAGAACTGGAAGAAAGAATCAAGTGGTTTAAATCAAGAAATATGTTATTGGAGGCTCAAAGGATAGAGCAACGTACAAATTTTGATTTGGAAATGCTTAAGGAGGTGGGATATGTATCTGGAATAGAAAATTATTCCAGGCATCTTTCTGGTCGGAAACCCGGGCAAAGACCGTATTGTTTGTTGGATTACTTTCCAGCAGATTATCTAATAATAATTGACGAGTCACATGCCACAATACCCCAACTTCACGCAATGTATGGTGGAGATTATTCAAGGAAGAAAAGCTTGATAGACTATGGCTTTCGACTTCCGTCTGCTTATGATAATCGTCCTTTAAAATTTGATGAGTTTGGGGAAATGATTAATCAAGTAATTTATATGTCTGCTACCCCGGGAGATTATGAATTGGAAAAATGTAATGGCGTATTTGTTGAGCAAGTTGTGCGTCCAACCGGACTTATAGACCCTGAAGTGATTCTTAAACCAGCAGAATATCAGGTTGATGACCTTCTTGAGCAAATACAAAAGCATGTTAAAAAAAATCAACGAGTTTTAGTAACAACCTTAACAAAAAAGATGGCTGAAGACCTTACGGAATATGTATCTCAAACTGAGCAAAAAGTGAAATACTTACATTGTGATATTAATACATTAGATAGAACAAAGTTAATTCGTGAGTTAAGGCTTGGTGAAATTGATGTGCTTATCGGAGTAAATCTTTTAAGAGAAGGACTTGACCTGCCAGAAGTTGCACTCGTAGCAATTTTAGATGCTGATAAAGCTGGATTCTTGCGCTCCGAAAGGTCGCTTATTCAAACTGCTGGAAGGGCTGCCAGAAATATTGATGGTAAGGTTATTTTATATGCTGATGAGATTTCTAAAGCTATGAAAAAAGCAATCTCAGAAACTAATCGTCGCAGAAATGTACAAAAGAAATATAATGTTGAGCATAATATAACTCCTGCATCAATTCAGAAAACTATTGACAATATTATGCTTTCTACCGCAGTTGCAGACCAAAAAGAAAAAGAGAAAATAAAAAAGGTTGATTTCAAGCAATATGTTAATATAAATAATCGTGATGATGCAATAAAATTGCTTATGCAAGAGATGAAAAGATTAGCAAAACAACTAAGGTTTGAAGAAGCTGCCGAGATAAGAGATAGGATTCTTGAATTGAAAGAGATGTGAATAAAATGGCTATCATGCCTGAGGTCATGCCATAGGCAGATCCTCCTCTGGAGGGCAGATCCGCCTTTGGCGGAAAGCCGTCATAAATGGTCATAAGCTCATGCGGAGCGTCATTAAATAGTCATTATGTTAGGACCAAATAGACCAAAAACAAAGTGAGCAAAAACGACACGAGCAAAGCGAGTATATGACCTTATGGCAGCGACCAGTCTTGGCTCGTCTGGGAGCAGAAGCCAGAAGCGTTATAACTTAGAAACTTTACTATTAAGTGTTTAATATGAGTATCAAAATTTTTAGTTAATATATTTTAAATAATTTTTCGTGTTTGTTCGTGTCGTTCGTGGTTAAAATATATAAGGAGTTTTATGACAGATAGAATTACAACCCCAGAATTACTTGAAGAAGATATTAAGTATGATACTACACTTCGTCCCAAACGTTTGAAAGATTTTGTTGGCCAGGATAAGATTAAAGAGATTCTTTCAATAACAATTGAAGCAGGTAAGTTGCGTGATGAAGCAATTGACCATGTCCTTTTTTACGGTCCACCTGGACTCGGTAAGACGACTTTATCATATATCATTGCTAATGAATTAAATACAGATATTAAAACAAGTTCAGGCCCTGCTATAGATAAACCCACTGATTTGGCAGGAATTCTTACAAATCTTGGTAAACAGGATGTTCTATTTATAGACGAAATCCATCGTCTTAATCATATTGTTGAGGAGTATCTTTATCCAGCAATGGAGGATTTCAATTTAGAAATTATTATTGACCAGGGTCCGAGTGCGAGGTCTTTACGGCTTAATTTAGAGCCATTTACATTAATTGGTGCAACAACTCGTGCTGGTTTGATAACTTCGCCACTTAGAAGCAGGTTCGGACTTACACTTCGTCTGGATTATTATGATGTTGAAGATATTTATAAAATTGTTATACGTTCATCACGAATTTTAAAAGTTGAAATTGATGAGAATGGAGCAATGGAAATTGCAAGACGCTCTCGTGGCACCCCTCGTATTGCAAATCGTCTTTTAAGAAGAGTTCGTGATTATGCTCAAATAAAAGCTGATGGAAATGTTACAAAATATATTGCTCACAAGGCTCTAAAAATGCTTGATGTTGATGAGTTAGGACTGGATGATATGGATAAAAAATTGATTACTACTATTATTAAAAATTACAATGGCGGTCCAGTTGGGTTGAAAACTCTATCTATGGCAGTGGGTGAAGACCCAGGCACTATTGAGGAGATTTACGAGCCATATCTCGTACAACAAGGTTTTTTAAAACGAACATTGCGAGGCAGAGAAGTTACTGACCTCGCATATAAACACTTTGGGTTGGAAAAATCTGGTAAAATAAAACTAAAACAAAAATCCTTGTTTTGAGGAGTAAAAATTTCGATTTACTTGCTAAGTAATATCATCTTTCTCACAACCGCATTATCTCCATATTCAAGTTTATAGAAATATGCACCAGCTGCAACTTCATAGCCGTTTGCATCCATCCCATTCCAGATGATCTTTGTCTTTACCCAAAAATTATGATTTCTGCCTGAATATTTGCGAACCAGTTGCCCTTTTACATTATAGATTGATAAAATGTAATCTTTCACGCGCTCGTAATCTGCAGTGATGAATAATATCTCGGTCTCATTTGTAAATGGATTCGGTGTATTTTGAAATAAATATAATTTGTTAATGAATGATGTATCTGGTTTTTCTACTGCGCTTCCCTGATATTCGTAAGCACCAATATCTATTCTGCCATTATATATTCTTGGATAGCCCGCTAAATCGTAAGGTGGTAAATTAAGTTCAGTAGTATCGGGTGTGCCAGCGTCTATGCATGGAGAACCCGGTAATAACTCATAACTGAAAGGGTCCCCACCAACAAACATTGGGTCTTCATCTATATTGCCTTCTCCCCAGTTTAATGTACCATTATTATTAATAGCTACGGCCAGACTTCCTCCATCTATATTGCAGTATTCTATTGTTGCTGAATTGGGGTCGTACATTGGATGAAACCATATTTCTGTTGCAGGCTCATTTCTAAGTATTGTGTTGATCAATGTTATATGGCTATTATATACTAATCGTATTGTGCCTTCTGAACAATTTTCATTATCACAAATCGTACAATTAATAAAGTATATAGAATCCTCAGTCCACATAATACCAAAACCGCTGCTTATATCTCCAAAATTTTTTACAATTTTACAGTTAATGAGTAAAGGTGTATTATGTAGTGTTCCGGCTCCAAAATGACCTGTTGAAGGATTTGTTTTATTACCTTCAATTGTACAATTTAAGAATAAAGGATTGCTATTACCGGCACAATGTGTCGCTTTTTCATTTACTTGTTGATAAGTAGTACTAATTGTTATATTGTCGTAGATTGGATTGCAATGATCAGTACAATGTAGATGTGTTGTAATTAAATCACCGGAAATATCATTATCAAATAGATTAATATTTCTCAATATTGGATTTGATTTATTACTGATACCGATTCCACCGACTGTAGTATCATAGCCATGCTGAAGAGTCATTCTTTTTATCGAAAATTCAGAAACACCAACAATATTCATCAATTGACTTGTCTGTTCAGCATCAAGGATGGTCAGGTCTTTTCCTGCTCCAATTATGGAAATATATTCTTTACCTCCGAGAGCAAAGAACTCTCCTGTTGTTGAGGGAGAATAAAATCCCTCTGCGACATTGATTGTATTTTGATGAAGGCTGTCTGATTTTACCATAATCAACGCGTGATAAATATTTTTATATGCTTCATCCCAGCTTAAACCTGTATTGCTGTTATCTCCATCAGGTTTTACATATAAATCATTGTTTATTGGTTCTATCTTGTGATTGAGGATATTCATAGTTACACTATCATTACGTGAATAAACATAAAATTTATCCGGTTCTTGCACAGTAAACGTATCTACAAATACTGTCATGTCTCCCCCGTGGTTGTAAATGTCACTTCCCATTGGTGAGTAGTTCATATAAATATCACATTGGTCTTGCTCAGAAAAAATTATCTCTATATCGCCACTCCCCTTTGCTATACCGCCACCTAAAATGCTTGCATGATTATTATATATTATTGTTCCAATTATATATAAATTTTCACATCCTATATTTGATATACCTCCTCCCTGGTCAGAAGTATTATTTTTAATGATACAATGATAAATGTAAAAAGTATTAATTAAATTATATGATAAATTAATTCCTCCACCATAGGAAGTACCTGAAGATTCTAAAAAGCCACTACCGTGTTGTAAGGTGAATCCATAAATTTTACTTTCCGTTAAACTATCAAATATTAATACACAACTTCCATTGTTATTACCATCTATTATTGTACTATCTATATATGCTTCATCTCCTGTTGTATAATATTTACTTGCAACAGTGATGTTTTTTCCAATATAATCTATGTTCTCATAATAGGTGCCAGGATAAACTAATACTGTATCACCATCAGAAGCATTATTTATTCCTTCTTGAATTGTCGTATAATTTCCAGTTCCGTTTATATCTACGATGATGGTATTTGCTGTAAGTAATGAAACCGATAAGAATATTAATGAAATTAGTAATGTGTATTTTATGTGAGTATGCATGTTATTCTCCTACACTGTCATTCCTGATTCTTCTATACTGTCATTCCTGATCTTCTATACTGTCATTCCCGATTTAATCGGGAATCTATAATTTGAATATAAATATTTAAATTTTTCCGATCTTTAATAACGCACCGTTAGAGTCAGTGCACTCCAGATTATATTTAAACCCGACTCGAGTGCAAAACACCCGAGTCGGGTTTTGCTAACTATCTTATGACTAACATCTTCTTGATAGCTGTCTTATTATCTGAAGTGAGTTTATAGAAATATATTCCGCTACTGACCTTTATACCATTTTCATTTCTGCAGTCCCACGAAATCGTATATCCTCCATTTTTACAAGCCACTTCATTACAATCAAGTTTTCTCACTAATTGACCTTTTATATTGAATATCTGTATCTCTGTATTAATTGCATCTTTTACTGGTGCAAAACTGATATTAGTCATTCCTGTATTAACTGGATTCGGATAGTTATTCATCAAAGCAAATTCATATTCAGGTTGATGTCCTTCTGTATTTAATCTTACTCTCACAAAATCATCTCTATCATAATAAACAGGTTTGTTTACAAAAGCAGATGTTTCTTTATTAAATACAGTATAATTTGTAACAACTTTAGCTTTGTTCTTTGAGCTTCCATAGTATAGCATAAACTGTAATCCATTGCCACCATCTTTTGAACCGCTTTCAGGAGTATAGGCAAGTATTTGCACAGGATAGCCATCAGTTACTTTTGATGCACCTATACATTCATCTTCATAATATACTCCTATCTCAGTTACTGTTGTATCTCCATAAACTGTATCTACAAGTATTGGCATATAATCAAGTTTCTCTTCATAAGCAAAGTAATCTGTCATCTCCTTTCTATAAGGCGGGACAGGTGGAGAAGATTCATTCCAGATAAGTTCGCAATCATTGTTTACAGTGATAATGTATAATTCTCCAGGATTTACTGTACCTCTAATCTGTTCTTCTTCCCAATCACGACAAATACCCCAGTGTTCAGATGTTATAGAAATCCATTCATCCCAGATAGAATCAAAAGCATCGCGAAGTGTTGCAGGCTCTTCAAGATAACAGCCTACCCAATTCAATTTATTTGAATAAAGCTGAATAGGTTCACTCTCATCTTCCCAGGTACCTGAAATTCCTATATCTGCTGAAGTATATCCTTCCTGCAATACGATTTTATAACCCTGATAACTATGAAAATCTTCATCAGGTTGTAATTCATTTATCCAAGATCCATTATAAAAGTAGATTTGCTCTTCATATTCATACACAACATGGTCAAGGATATCATCTGATTGTGTAGTATTAAAGTTTAGAAGTTCTTGCCTGTTCAGTAGTCCGAGAGCTTCAGTATAATTTTCTGTGAGTCTGTTTAGAACAGGGAAGGATATCCAGTCAATCTGGTCTAATTCACAACCATCATATTGGTCATAGAAGTAATCGTGGGAAATAGCAGTAATTGCGCCCATATCCGGGGGAGTGTTGTCAGCGTCCCATTCTGTATCAGGGTCGCCTGTGTCTATGCAGGGGCTGCGGACAGTATCGTTCCAGGCTAAGGAGTAATTACCATTGGCTGGGTCAAAGAAGTTGGGATCATCAAATATACAATTATCAGGATAGTATCCGGGATAGTCAGTTTTTATATCGCAATAAGATACATCTGCACATGGGTATATCTGTACCTCCGTTACATCATCCCATAAAATGCAATTTGTAATTGTTCCTATTGCTCCATCATCTAAGTAAATGCTATAGTCGTTACATTCGGTATCATTTCCGGATAATGTACAATTTGAAAGGTATAATTCTGTACTACCAGTGCAATATATTGTTTTGCTCTCACAGAAAGCGCCACATACGATGTTATTTACGATTTCACAGTTAGAGAAAGTAGTTAGAGATTCATGAATATGAATAATAGGTACACCACCAGACCAGACTACATTATTTGAAATTATACACCCATCAATAATTGTTGAACCACCGGATATTCCTAATGCGGTCTGACAATTCGTTATTTCACAATTGGTGATAATTGTAGAACAACTTTGCATCGAACTTATCCCATACTCTGCACCTTCACCGTTTATCTGACAGTTGCTAATTTCAAGAGAGCTATTAGAACTCTCTATACACCCACATTCGCAGTTAGTAATCACAGGTGAAGAACCATCTTCAATGTAAATTGATTCCCAATAATACGAATTATTCATTTTACAGTTATTTATGATTGGAGAGGACTGTTCAATAATTAAACTCTCAGTAATAGTGAATCCTTCAAATGTGCTATTATCTCCACTAAAGAATATGACTCCAATCCAAGAAGAATAAGAATCGATGATGCAATTCGTTGGACCATATATGGATCTAACAATTATGCACCTACCATTTAATTCAATCTCATCATTATAAGTTCCATCATCAACATAGACCTTCTCTCCATTCTGTGCAGCACCAATTCCATCCTGTATTGTTGTAAAATGCCAATCCTCATCTTGACTTACAAATATTATGCCTGTATATAATAAATTCAAATTTACTGTGGTTGTAGTCCCATTTTCTACTACTATACCATTAGCAGTCGGGAAATTATAAGCTGGCAAAGAAGCTCTGACATCATAAGTCCCCACATAGAGTTCGATATAATAATAACCACTACCATCAGGATTAACTGTAATTCCACCCGCAGTTACTTCTACATCTTCTACATTCCCATTTCCACCAGATAAAGAAACATTTCCTTTTATTATTCCTATTTGATGGAAGTAGTAAGTACCCATATCTACAATAGTTTCATCAGGGTCAGGTGGTGAAGATGGATCTCCAGCATCTATACAAGGAGAATCTGCAGTTAAGTGAAAATCCTCATTATTAGGATCTACAAATAATGGGTTTTCGTCAATATTATTTTCATAATTTCCTGTGTATGTTACATACGGACCATAAATGCTACCTAATCCACCTTCAATATCACAATAATAAAAATTAGGGTCTGAATCTTCATTATATAAATGAACCTCATATCCTATGTTATCCCACAAAATACAATTTTTAAAAGTTGGATCAGAATTAGATTTACAATATATTACTCCTAAATAAGCATCATTATATGAAATTGTACTATTTATAATAGCTGGTGAACTATCTTTAAAGAATATAGCTCCACCTTCTGCACCGTAATTATTTGAAATTAAATTATATTTAAAAGTAGGATAAGATAAATTATATAAACAGACGCCACCACCAACAGAACAATAATTATTATCAATTACACAATTAATTATTTCTGGACTAGATAGTTCACAATGAATTCCACCACCACCTTTTTCGTATGGATAAGGATATGGATTGGGATCAGCAGTATTATCTTTTATTATGCAATTTTGAATTGTTATATTAGAATTATATAAATATATACCACCGCCACCATGATTAGCATGATTATTTTGAATAATACAATTCTCAATTATAAGATTATCATAATCTTTTACAAATATTCCTCCACCATTCAATAAAGGATCTGGTGGATATTTATCATCTTTGTATGGTCCATCAGATATCCCATATTCTATTTTACAATATTGAAGACTTGAACTATTACCAGCTGGAGTACAATTAAACGAAAGTCCATTCCAACCAATATCTTCGTTTCCTGGTGTAACTGTAAATTTTATCATATTATCAGCATCACCTTCAGCTATTAAAGTTCCCTGTACATCAAAAATATACTCACCTGTAAATGTTACAGTTGCTCCAGGATGAATTGTTAATGTTTCACCGTTTGGTATAGTAATATCACCTTCAACATAGTAGATTCCAAGTTCCCATATTCCACTTACATTACCAGGAGGAATAATTATACTTGATTCAAGATCAAAATTAATATTAGGAGTTATTTGATTTAATAATACTTCAACATTTTCAATTGTTTGTGAAGTATATCCTTCTAATGATGCAGTAACATCATAAGTACCAATACCAAGTTCCATAGAATAATTACCTAAAGAATTTGGATGGACAGTAACATCGCCAGCTGTAACATTAACATCTTCTACATTACCACTGCCTCCGATAAGAGTAACCATTCCTTCTATTGTTCCAGTTCTAGTAATTGTCTCAATATCCTGAGATTCATCTTTTATATTAAATAGTTCTACTGTAAACGAAGAAAATTCATCACGAGTACTTCCTGTATATTGAAATATCCATTTATGTTTTTGTTCACCTTCACCATCAGGGGTATAACCATCCTCAGATACATCAATATACAAATTCCACTCAGTTTGGTTTTCATATATATCCATCAGATTGTAAAAATATCCATTATCATCAATAGTTGGACAATTTTCAAATTCATCAAAATCTATATTAATAATTGTCTCCAATCCATTTGAATTTGATATGAATTCAATCTTATTTAAATCACAAACAGATTGTCCTGCAAAATAATAACTATCAGCCCATGAATAGAAACTTAATTCATTTGTATTATCATTATATTCGAGTCCCTGTATTTCAAAATCCGCACTTTCATATTGCCAAGCATCTCCAAAAAATTTTAATGTATGGCCACATTCATTCCAAAAAAAATTGATTGTATTAAATCTACTAAAATGCAGATGAGGACCCATATTAGGTACATCCCATGCTACTTTTGTTAAGTATTGACCTGTTTCAAGCCATTTGTCATTAAGTGAATCATGCTGGGTTGGAATATCTTGAAGGTGCAAATAACCTGTACCATAGTTGTTATCTGGGGAAAATAAATCTGTTTCTTGGTGATCTATTTTTACTTTGTAACCAAGGAAGTAACCATAATTATCATATTGTGCAGCGTATTCAAAACAATATCCAGAATAAACAGCATATACTTTCTTTGATTCTTCATCATACTCATAGCCACTAAATAAATCTATACCATAATGATAGTGGTAATTACCATCATAATTTTGTGGTCCAAAAGGCCATGTCATTCTATCTTCATATTGCATATACATATCTTTTGATTTTGGCCAAACAGCAAACCAGGGTTCCTCTGGCCATGAAATAGTTACATATCCAACACCATCAGTTAATTGAGATGTATCATCTGGATCCCATTGAATTTGAACAAAATAGCTCTCATCGGGACCTGTATTCCAGTCCAAATGTTCATCACCATCCTCACCCCATATATCATTATTACTTTCAGCACAACATAAATATTGCTGTGTTTGCTCAGAAAATCGCCACAAATAGATATCTAAATCAGCACTATACCAATAAACATCTAAATTTATATGCATCCAACCTACTTCATTATAAATATTTAAATAAGGATCTACAAAAATATAAAAACTTAAGCCTATTCCCTCTACTTCAACTTCTCCTTCCCAACTACCTTTACCGCCTGGCACAAAAACGACTTTGTCTTTATTATTCATTATAATTTGATTTATTTCATCTATAGTCATAATACTACCAATTCTTGACTTATTTCTTTCTGTTTTTGCAAAGAGAGAATTACCGATAGCAAATATTATTATAATCAATATGATTTTTCTACTTATATCCTTTATAATCATTATGTTCTCCTTCCTTATCTTTTTCCAGAAACTTTAGCACCGGCTAAAGTGCATTTCTGTTCTTGGGAATCAATAGCAATAAAATATGTCTGTTTTGTTTCTTTATCATAGAATTTTTGAATATTTCCCTGTCTTGATTTATTGTCAACGACATTAAAAGACTCATTAAGAGTAAGTATATCTGTCTTAAAAATATTATGTTCATCTCCTTCATTAATATGACCAATTCCAGTAAATATTATTTTTTTACCTTCGTCTGATTCTACTATATAAACGCCATCTCTTCTCATCATCCATCCATTAAGTTTATATCGTATTATCCTGTTTCCATCAAAATCATATAAACATATATGACGATAATTACTTAATGCAAAGATAAGATTAAGTTCTGGAAGCACCTTAATATATTGAACCCAACGGCATGGAATTTCCCTGACAAATCCATTATCTCTATCTAATTGGAGGATATAATCCCTGTCTCTTTTAACATTTGGACTTCCAATAACAATATATTTATCAGAATAATCACAAAGGTATCTATCAAAATAACTATGATAAAATGGGGGGTATTTTTTTTCTACTTTATATTGCCATTTTATATCCATATCAGGAAATGAAAATAGATAAAAAGTCCTATGATTCTCTACTGAAGGACGATAGCCTGGTATCATATAATCAAGTATATAAACAAGCAACTCATTATTTCCAATCCATTTTGCTACACAACGAGCTTCCTTCTTGCCTTTTGCAAAAATATTATCAGGTAAAGGTATTTTTTGTCCATCTGATTTATATATTTCCAATGGAAGGTAGTTTTCATCTTGATCAATAAAATAATAATCAAAATTTGCTGAAAAGGTAAGAAAAGGAGTAAATTCCATACCTCGTAAATAGGTAAAAGGTGTTTGAATAGATTTTTTTAAAATTTTTTTACTATGCTCTTTGTTATAAATAATGGGTATTATTTCACCTTTATTAGATAATTCAATTCCAGTAGCCCAATTAATCCATTCATTAAATTCTATTTCACCATCTTTACTAACTTTAATATAATTAAGGTTTTCATCTTTAATACTTTTCCTTAAATTAAAAATGAAATCTCCTGTATTTTTTGCTATATTAAATTTCTGATGATTGCCCTCAAATTCTTTTTCCCAGATTATTTCCGCATCAGGACAAACTTCTTTAATTAAATCAGAAGGTGAATTTTGTGCTATAAGTTTTACACTAAACACCAATAATATTATTATTGTTAAACATAATTTTTTATTAATCATTATTACTCCTTTTAATGCTTATTTTCTGTTTTTTAGTCTTTCATACATAGATTTTTATATTATATATTACACTACCAATTATTTTATAAATATACTGCGTCCTCTCCGAATATAATAGAAGCAAATATAAGGAAAGGATTATTGATACGAACTTATTCTTCCCAAGAATAAATATATATTTCTTCGTCCTTCGTCCCTCCCCGATTAAATCGGGGATTATCGGGACTACGGAGAACAAGCCATGTGCATGGAATAGTTTATGTTGAAATTTATGTAACATGCTTAGACTTTGTAAGTTGGGGGGGGGTGACTACAAATGAAAAATTAAAAATGTAAAATTTAAAATGAGAATAAAAAGAATACAATTTAGAGATCATCTGTCGTAATCTAATTTTCAATTCTTCAGTCTGCCTTTTCATTGTGAACAAAATAAAAATCTATAAAAATTCTTTGTCAAATTTTTGAAAAATCAGGCACTCTTTATTATATTTCTATTTTATTTCTTTCTCAAAAATACGATATTTTTTGTAAATATGCCCACCAACTTTTGTATCAAACTGATTTATCAAATCATTGTCTTCCAAATTCCAGGATAGTTCGCACCATTTATAGCCACGTTTTATTCCGGCTTGTTCGGTTTTGTAATAAAGCAAAGCAGGCAGTCCTAATCTGCGGTATTCTTTTTTAAAACCAAATACAAGTGCCCGCGTGCCTTTAACTCTTTTTTTGTAATATAAGAATTTGAGCATTCCTGTAATGCCAATTTTTCCGTTTAATTTTTTTAGTATATAATTAAAATCTGGAAGTGTAATTGCTATACCTGCTGGATTTCCTTTATAATATGCAAACCAGATTAAGTTTGGGTCAGCAATAGTTTTTAGTTCCTTTACCATTAAATCAAATTCCTTATCAGTCATAGGGGAGAAACCCCAGTTTTTTATCCAGCATTCATTATATAATTTTTTTACTAATCTGGATTCTTCCCCAAGATTTTTCATATTAAGACATCTTGTGGAAATATTCGGATTTTCCAACAATCTTTTAACCGAAATTTCAATTTGCCTGGAAGGCTTATCATTATTTGCTTTATAGAATGCTAACAAATCTTTTGCTTTTTTAAAGCCATATTTTTCTGCAAGCTCAATATAATAAGGAGGATTATACGGCATCATTAAAACAGGTGGAGAATCATAAGCGTCCAGAAGAAAACCGCATTCATCATTCTGGGAAGGGCTAAGGGGTCCACGCATATTGTTCATTCCATTATTTCTTAGCCAATTATATGCTGTGTCAAACAAAGCAGAAGCTACTTCATAATTGTTGATTACTTCAAAAAAGCCAAAAGCACCCATCTTTTCATTCCAAAGCTTGTTGTAGTTATCATCAATTATAGCAGCGATTCTTCCAATTACCTGACCATCTTTTTCAGCTATAAAGACCTCTCGTTTCGCATGCTCCCAGAATGGGTGTTTTTTTTCATCCAATTTGAATAATATATCTTTTTTTAGCGAAGGCACCCAATTTTTGTTTTCTTTATATATTAAACGGAATGGGAGATTAACGAATTCTTTCCAATCTTTTTTTATTTCTACTTTTTTTATATTAATCATTTTAATTTCCTTCTTTTTCTATAGAATATAATACACCAATTATTTCTTCATTTATTATAATTGGCATGAATGTAAATTTTCCAATTCCACCTTCAATTAAAGGGGATGTTATTATTTTTTCTTCTTTGTCAATTAGAATTCTTTGTAAGGCATTATCAAAATCTATGTTTTTTTTCATTTTATACGAATAACCAGTAACACTATTTTCTAAGGGCCATCCATTTATTACATTACCATTTTTATCAGCGAGTTGTACAGCGTAAATCTGAGGATTTAGCTGATAAATTTCTGTTAATATTTTTCTAATATTTTCCGAATCATTATCAAGAATTGCGTCAATCAATGTATCTTTTACAGTATAACTTCGTAAAGTAGAAAGCAAGTATACATCTGTTGATTTCTTTTTTGGACTTCTCCAAATATTTCTTGTTAATGTTATCCACCATTTTGTCCCCGCGAAAGCGGGGATTGAAATTGAGTACCATGTGTAAAGTTGTTCTATTTTGGCATCTTTCTTTATAGAACTTGTAATATAATAGTCTACATCATTTTCCATCATTTTTTTAAAAAGTGCCTTCAACTCTATAATTGGATAAGATTTTTCGCCATATGTAAAATCCCGACCAATTTTATTATAATCCGAATTATATAATATTGTCTTATTTTCATTAATTATACAAAGTGAATATGGTAAGGAGAAGAAAGATTTTTTTTCAATGGGTTTAAAAAGGCTTTTACTATCTAAAAATACAGAAATAATATTTGTAAGATTTTGGTTTTCATCGTTTAGAGGGATTAATAAACACAGATATTTATTCTTATTTTCTGAAATATTAGGTAGAATTTGAATATTTTTGTTTTTTCTAAATAATTTAATCATTTCGTTGTTGAGGTAGGTCTTATTTATCTCAGAAGTATCAAATTCTTCAGGAAGTGTTTTAATGACCTTGCCATCAATATGTTGTAATACAAGAGCAGATATTTCATTGTATTTTGATTTTAGATTTTCAAAGATGTTTTTGTTAACATCATCCTGATGTCTAAAGCTGTTTGAAAGAGTTTCAATAAGAGAATCTATGCGCTCTTTTGTAAGTATTGCAGTTTTTTTAGTATAATCCTGTTGAACAATTCTTTGATCTTTCTCAAATCTTGAAACACAGGAAACAATTACTAAAAATATACAGATAATTAGTATATTAAAAAATTTGTTTATCATTGATTTCATATTAGCCAGATGATATTGTATTGTCAATTTTTCTATTACTAGGAAGTCGCATAATTTCAGTCGCCGCCTCTTCAATGGATTTAGCAGTAACATCAACTATATGCCATTTATTTTGAGTATACAATTGCATACAATTTTTAATTTCTAACCTAATTTTTTCTAAATCAGTGTATTCTGCGAGTTCAATATATGGATATCGTGAGGCACGGACTTTTCGGATAGTTTTTAAGCGATTAGGTGAAACATAAAGTCCAATTACATTCTTTGGATTAATTTCAAAGAGTTCTTTTGGAGTTTCTATCCCATATATTATCGGAACATTAGCAACTAAATAATCTCTATAAGCAAGGTAAATACTTATAGGAGTTTTTGATGTCCGACTGGGTCCTACCAAAATTAGTTCTGCATTGGAAATATCTTCAATTTTTCGTCCATCATCGTGTTTGACAGCAAAGTCAATACATTCAATCCGTTGAAAATAGTCTTTATCTAAATGTTTGAATAAACCCGGTATTGCCATTGGTGAAATTTCAAGATAATCAGTAAGGCGGTTCAATAAAGGACCTAAAACATCAATTGTAGGCACAGCAGATTTTCTTCCTTCCTCATTAATAATATCGCACAACTCAGGTGAAACTAAGGTATATGCAATGATACCATTTACTACCATTGCTTCAGATACTACATATTTAACCTCTGCTTCTTTGCGAACATATCTTAATGTATGAAGAGTAACATCAGTAGTTTTAAATTGACTGAGAGCTGCTTTTACAACCATTTCACAGGTAGAAGCAGTTGCATCTGAAACAACAAAGATATGCCTTTTCTTTTTATTATGCTTATTATCAGCTGAAAACATTTTTCAATTTATCCAATAAGTTTTATAAATTATCATTGAAGTAAGTGCATTCACTCTTTAATGGGCATTGTGAACATAAAGGTATTTTTTTACATATATCCTTGCCTAATTTTACTAATAAGGCATGAAATTCATTAAAAAGTTTTTCATCTTTACCAGGGGCGGATTCTTCGGATGGATTAAGATTCTCCATGAAAAAATTTTGTGAAGCTTTGTAGGATACTTTCTTATCTAAAAATCCTAATCTATTAAATATTCTTTTTGTATAAGCATCAATCACAAATATTGGTCTGCCAAAGGCATATAACAAAATAGAATCAGCTGTTTCTGCACCAATTCCTTTAATATCAAGAAGCATTTCTCTGAACCTCTTGGTTGTAATATGTTGAGGAGTCAGCAAATGATTTTTTATGAAGAACTCAGCAATGGTTTTTAATCTTTTTGATTTTTGATTATAATATCCAGAAGAGCGAATTATATTTGCTAATTTTTGATTATCAATTTTTATTATGTTACTGAAATTAATCAAATTATTTGTTTTTAATCTACCTATAGATTTTTCAACATTTCTCCAATTTGTATTTTGAGTAAGAATTGCACCGATAATTATCTCTTCTTTTGAATCACCCGGCCACCAATGCTGCTGTCCGAATTTTTTTAACAACAGATTATAAATAGTGAGAAGATTATGTGTGAGATTATTTTTCATTAAGTATGGTTTTTAGAGCTTCAAGTGCTTCAATATAACCTTGAACTCCTATTCCAGCAATTACTTTTTTGCAAGCGAGTCCAGTTATACTTGAGCGACGAAATTCTTCTCTATGATAGATGTCTGAAAGATGCACCTCCACAGCAGGAATACTTATTGATTTTAGACAATCATAGATAGCAATACTGGTATGTGAATAGGCAGCTGGATTAATTACAATTCCATCTGCCCATTCTGAATTTGCTTGAATAAAATTGATGATTTCTCCTTCGCTATTGTTCTGAAAGAATCTGCCAGCCCATCCCTGTTCAACAAGCCATTGATATATTATTGCAGTTAAATCAGCCAGACTCTCTTTGCCATAAATGCGCATCTCTTCTCTGCCCAAGAAATTGAGATTCGGACCATTCACAATCAAAACTTTTCTTTTCATAGTTATCTGGTTTAATGCAAGAAATTTTATGTCAAGATTAATAAAATTTCTTGACTTGCTTTTTACTTATTATGAAAAAATTGAATCAATTTGTTATTTAAATAACTCAAGTTTCGCAGGTGGCAGACGGGATAGAGTTCTTTGTTACTCTGAAATAGTGAGCAGAAGAACACCCCGATTCCTGAGTTCGTCAGGAACGGGCTTAATCGGGGTTGATTTTAGTTGATTATTTAATCTTTATTTTTAAAAGTAAAATATTTGTCTTATTAGAGTTTATCTGCCTTATGCTGGTTTATCTGAGGCGGATTAAAATTGTAACGCGCTTCTCTGAAGCGCCCGTCTCCCGATACATCGGGAGACGGGACAGGTCTGTCGGGAGGAGCTCTACTCCATATTATGAACCAGAGATTCATGATACAGTTAGTCTCGGTCAGGCATCGAGCCTGAACGGAACGGAACAGAGTTCCGTGTTACAGAGGGCATAGAGTTCCCAAATGCGAAACTTGAGTTAAATAACATTTAATTTAAAGAGAGTGAGAAAGGTTATGATTAAGGTTCAAAATCTAATAAAAGATTATGGACAGCTTAGAGCTGTGGATAATATTTCATTTAGGATTCCAAAAGGTGAGATAGTTGGATTTTTAGGTCCCAATGGAGCGGGAAAAACAACTACTCTGAAAATTATGACTTGCTTTATGCCACCCAATTCTGGTAATGTTTATATTGATGATTTGAATATTTATCAAAGTTCAATTGAGATAAGGAAGAAGATAGGTTATTTGCCCGAAGGTTGTCCATTGTATGGCGAAATGAATGTTGTTGACTTTCTCAAATTTGTAGCAGAATTGAGAGATATAGATAAAGATATTATTCTTAAAAAAGTAATGGAAATAATTCAAACTTGTGGACTTCAAGATGTAGTGCATAAGGAGATAGGAGAACTATCAAAAGGATATAGGCAAAGGGTTGGTTTGGCTGCGGCAATGATTCATAACCCTAAAATTCTTATCTTAGATGAACCAACAACAGGACTGGATCCGAATCAAATTGCAGAGATCCGTGAACTTATAAAAAGATTGGGAAGAGAAAAAACAGTACTTATCTCTACTCATATCCTAAGAGAAGTTGAAGCTACTTGTGATAGAGTAATAATTATAGATAAAGGGAAGATTGTTGCTGATGGACCCCTTGCTGAAATTCAGAACTCTTTCCATAATCAGAATAGAGTGTATTTTGAAATTCAAGCAGATACGAAGATGCTCATTGATGAATTTGAATCTTTACCTGATATTGATAGTGTGCAACTCTACAGCAAAAAAGATAGTTTATACAAATTTTATGTAAATTTCTCAAAGGACATAGACATACGACCAGATTTGTATAATTTTATTAAGTCAAAGGAATGGACATTATTTGAGATGAGAGCAGAACAGCGCAGTTTAGAAGATATCTTCAGACAGCTTACAGATAAAGGGGAGGAGACTAAGTAGTGTCTGTCCGTAAAGTGCTGTTTCGAGTTGTAAGGAGCTTGCGACGACGACTCGAGGTGGGCTTGAATACACACTTTATATCGACTCGTCGTTCCCCCGATACGGTCATTCTTCCCTACGGGGTAAACTTACGAGTCGAAAAATCCGAGTTTGCTGATAGACCCTAAATAATAATAAAAAAGTTTGTGCGAGTCTCCCGATTATATCTGGATTCGTGGCAAAATAATCCATAGGTGGAGGAAACAAATGAGTAATATATCAGCAATTTACAAAAAAGAGATAAGAGCATACTTTTATTCACCTGTTGCATATATATTGATTGCTTTGTTTCTTTTGATAACAGGTTGGTTTTTCGGAACAAATCTTTTTCTTGTAAATGAAGCTACAATGAGAAATATCTTTTCAGTAGTGCCCCTGATATTTATATTTTTTATTCCAGCAGTTACCATGAGAACCATTGCAGAAGAGAAACGGTCTGGAACAATTGAACTTCTTTGCACCACACCTGTAACTGAAACTCAAATTGTACTTGGTAAATTCTTTGCATCAATAGTATTGTTATGTGCAGCAATTTTGTCTACATTAGTTTATGTTATTATTCTTGCTTTTCTTGGAGCCCCAGATGGAGGGATTATTTTGGCTGGGTATATTGGACTTATACTTATGGGTGCGGCTTATTCTGCTATAGGAATTTTTAGTAGCACTATTTCTGCAAATCAAATAGTTGCTTTTATAATTTCATTCTTCATAATAATTGTGCTCTTTCTTTTAGATAAATTTTTATATTTTATTCCGATTTGGTTAGGGTCTATTTTACAATATATTAGTATAGATTTTCATTTTCAGAATATTGCAAGGGGTGTAATTGATTCACGCGACATCATTTACTACCTGTCTGTAATTTTCATATTTTTATTTTTTGCTTGCAAATCACTATATAAAAGGAAATATTTATCAGCCTGACGCTGATAAGCCTTTGGCTCATAATGGAGACTGAGTATGACAAATATTAATAAAAATCGTGTTAAAGATTTTACACAAGGCAAACCAGGAAGAATTATATTAATTGTAGCAATAGTAATTGTTTTGAATTTGATTGCTGTGCATCTTTTTACTCGTGTGGATATTACAAGAGATAAGAGATATTCAATTTCTGATTATAGTAAAAATTTAGTTAGAAATCTTGATGACAAATTTACGATAAAAGCCTTTTTTACTAACAATATTCCTTATCCGTATAATACACTTGCACGAGATGTTAGAGACAAACTGGAAGAGTTCAAAGCATTTGCTAATCGCTATTTCCAATTTGAATTTGTTTCCTCTGGTGATAAAACAAAATTTGTCCAAGATGCAAGAAGTTTTGGCATTCCAGAGGTTCAAGTAAATGCCCTTGAAAAAGATGAAATGGTTGTTAAAAGAGTTGTAATGGGTTTAGTTTTGCTTTATGAAGATAGAACAGAAGTTATCCCGGTTGTGCAAAGCACTGAAAATCTTGAATATGAAATTTCATCAAAAATAAATAAACTGATACATAAAGAATTACCAATCATTGGATTTCTACAGGGACATAAAGAACTCTCTTTTGAAAAAGAATTAACAGGCATTCAAAGACAACTTCAAGAGAATTATCAGCTTAAACCTATTAATTTAGAGGAAGATGAGTATGCCCTAAACGATCTCTCGGTATTGGTTGTTCCTGGTCCAAAAGAAGTTATTTCTGATGGTGAAAAATATCTTATTGACCAGTTTATTATGCAAGGTAAGCATGTAATTTTTCTTATTGATAATGTTAATGCAGACCCAAATACTTCAAAAGCGGAATTTTATAATAATGATATGAACGAATGGTTCAAAAGTTATGGGTTTAATGTTGAGAGAAATCTTGTTTTTGATTCAAGAGCTGCAAACATTCAGGTTAGACAGCCGTTTGAAAGAGGTTACCAAATAAGTTTTATGAGATACCCATTCCTTATTAATGTTGGAAATTTCAATAAAGATAATATGATAGTTAAGGATTTGAATTCTATAACACTAATTTTTGCAAGTTCAATAAATACATCTTATGGAAAAGAAGATAGTATTGAAGTGATTTCTCTTGCAAAATCTTCTAAACGGGCTGGAATACAACGAGGAAGATTAAATATTGCAATACAACCACCAATTCCTCAATCACAGTATAACAAGCAAGATATTCCTTTAGCTTCATTGTTATTAGGTCAGTTCAGAAGTTATTTCATAGGTCACGAACTGCCTGATACTTTAGATACCTCATTGTATTTAGAAAAAGGTTTGGATAGCAGAATTTTGGTGGTCGGAGATGCAGATTTTATTAGAGATGATTATTTGAACAAAACCAATGCATTGTTCTTTACAAATTCAATAGACTGGATGGCGCAAGAGTCAGGGCTTATAGAAATTCGCTCAAAAAATATTATAACTCGAGAATTAAAAGAAATTTCTGGTGGAGCGAAGAGTACAGTTAAATGGATAGCAGTCTTGTTACCATCCATATTAGTAGTTCTTATTGGTTTTATTGCATGGAGAATTAAAAAGGTTAGATATGCGAGAATAGGGAGATATTTTTAGCCACAGAGCCACAGAGAACACAGAGAAATTTTTTATAGTATATTATAATGTTGAATAATCTAAACAAACTTACAGAAAAGATAATTGGATGTGCTATTGAAGTTCATAGGAGACTCGGTCCAGGTTTATTAGAATGTATTTACCCTGTTAAGTATGGAATTATTAGAATAAGAATGATTAAAGAATCATCTTCCACAAGTTTCTTTAATATAAATTAAAATTAGTAAATGTACTACTTAACAGGGTGAATGAAAAGGCTTTGTGTATTGAGTTAAAAATTGCAGGGCTTTATTTCGAAAAGCAAAAAGTTATCAATGTAGAGTATAAAGGGGAAGTTTTAGGACAATTCAGAATGGATATTGTAGTTGAAAATTTAATAGTGGTGGAAATTAAAAGTGTAGAAAGATTTGATCCTGTATTTGAAGCTCAGTTATTAAGTTATATGAAGTTAGGTGGATATAAATTAGGATTGCTTATAAATTTTAATCAACGGTTACTTTAGGGGGTGGAATAGAATAATTTTATATTGTATTCCTTTTAATTGTTGTTAACCAAATATTTATAAATTTTGATGATAAAAATTTGTCTTATTCCACCCCCTAAAGATGGAGTTAAAAGGTTGATATTATAAATTTCTGATAATAACCTGTGAAAATATTTTACTTATATAAAAAATAATTTATAATAATAAACTCTGTGTTCTCTGTGTTCTCTGTGTCTCTGTGGCTTATAATATTGATACTGAAAGGAGATATTTCTAATGAAAAAACAGACGCTTTGGCTTATTTTCATTTTAATAATATTAGTACTAATTTATCTGTTTGGCAAGGGATTTAGTCCAAAATTAGAAAAAGCAGAAAAAAGTGGATTTGCCAAATTTGATACTTTAGGTATTACAAAAATTTGTATTAATTCTTCTGAGACAGAAAAAGATGTTACCTTAGAAAAAGTAGATGATAAATGGTTTGTAAAAAAACCTATTGATTATTTTGCTGATAAAAAAACGATGGAAAGAGTTATTGAACAAATTAACGATTTGAAATTTGAAGGTATAATATCAGAAAATCCTGATAAACAAAGCAAATTTCAGGTGGATTCAACAGGCACTCAAGTTCAGATATTTAAGGATGATAATCTGGTGTTAGATTTTATTATAGGAAAAACTGACCAGAATTATTCTCATACATTTTTACGGGAATCTGAATCTAATAAAGTATATTCTGTTACAGGAAATCTCTCATATATTTTTAATAAAAAAGTTGACCAATGGAGAGATAAAGTTATTGTAGATATACCAAAAGATGAGATAGATTATATTGAAGTCAGCTATGCTGATACTACTATATATTTCACATTTGTTGATACTGTATGGTATGTAAGACAAGATGATAAAGAGATTGAGGTTGAGGCTTCAAAGTTATCATCCATTTTAAATGCTTTCTCCCCAATGAAAACTACAAAATTTCAAGATGAACCTGTTGCCCTAAACTGGGAAAAGCCTAACCAGACGGTTGTAATTACTCTTGTTGATGGGACTGGATATAATATAAAATTCATCAAAAAGGACGATAAGGAAGTATATATAAAGACAAGTAATAGGGATAATATTTTTATTTCTTCTTCATATATGATGAAGAGGTTTAGAAAGAAGTTGGAGGATTTTGAGGGGAAAAGTAAGAAATAAGAAGAATAAATAAATTTTTAGACCTTCTCCTGATTATATCGGTATGAAAACCTTGAAGGTCTAATTTACTATAACTAATAAATACTTATCTTATCAATATCATTTTCTTGATGGAAGTTTTATCTTTGGTTGATAATTTATAAAAGTAAATACCAGGACTTACTTTATTCCCATCCTCATCCGTCCCATCCCAGACCACTTTTGTTATTTGTAATTTGTCAGTTGTAATTGGGGAAAGAGCTCTCACTAATTGCCCTTTTATATTATAAATCCTTATCTCTATTTCTTTCTCAAATACCATTGGGAGAAATAAAATATTAGCCAAATTAAAAAAGATTGTGGTAGAAGAGCTAAAAGGGTTTGGAAAATTATAAATTACTGCATTATTTGTTAAATGATTTTGCCAATCATCTACGGCAGAGGTATCTTGCCATTCATACGCACCCATATCTATAGTAGTGCCAAAAATACGGGGATTACCCGCAAGGTCATATTCAGGAATTTCTATTCCTGCAGGCAAATCCAATGTGCCAGCATCTATACAGGGAGAACCTGGTTGTAGCTCATAACTGAAAGGATCCCCACCAACAAACATAGGGTCTGCATCTATGTTGCCTTCAAGCCAGTTTACGGTGCCGGCACCATTAGTCTGTATCCCATCTTCACCATCTTTGATATCTGTATAGGAAATGGTCACTTCATTAGAATCACCGTAAACATAAAAATTTATTTCATTCTCAGCTTCAGTGTTATAAAGAATAC
>Ga0315547_1000366_pt1 | contig 47080 bp, 40 predicted proteins | sample SalMarSW160240MG_2_FD_202542 | JGI IMG/M metagenome (GOLD analysis project Ga0315547, IMG submission 202542) | Salt marsh sediment microbial communities from the Plum Island Ecosystem LTER, Massachusetts, United States - Salt Marsh Sediment SW1601-240 ...
TCTTTAGATACTACTACCAGATATGTTCGTGCTTCAAATAAATATGCTGAAAAAATTCATTATAAATATCACCCACTTAAAGAATAGATATTAAAAAATATGTCATCCCCTTTACCAAAAACCCTTTGGAAACATTGGGATAAAGATTAGCAAAGAAATAGAATGGTTGCGAATCTCTATAGAAACTTTTAATAAAGAAGAAAAACTTGCTCCAAGGGGTTGTTGTGAGTGTTTTTTACGATGTATTGCTGTTTTAATCGTCTCGGGTTAAGTTAAAGCTACAGAGATTAAAAGAGAGCCACAATTAAAAAGTTTCTGGAATACTAAAAAACGAGTAAAAATAAAGAAAAATAAAGTAAGAAAACGCCATGGCATTGAGAATCATTTCCTCTCTCGGGGCTTTGAAGTATCCTGTGAACCAACCCTACATCAAGGTCGTGCTGATTTAGGCGTATATGAAAAGGGAAAAGCAAATTTATTAATAGAGGTCGGTACAACTTCATTATTTAAACTTTGGCTTAATTTAAAACAAAAGAAACATTTTACTTATTTAATCTTCCCAAATGATGATAAATTAATAGAATTCATAAAAGAATAAAAAATTAGGGCTTGTTCCCTAATTTTTTATACTCCCCAAAACTACCCACTACAAACTAATTCAGTGCCCAAATCTACGCTGACGGCGGTTGTATTCTCCAAAGGCCTGTTCAAAGTCTTTTTTGCTAAAATCAGGCCAGAGTTTTTTTGAAAAATAAAGTTCAGAATAAGCTGCCTGCCAAAGTAAAAAGTTTGAGAGCCGCTTTTCCCCACCCGCCCGAATAATCAAATCAGGGGCAGGCAAACCGTTTGTTGAAAGATACTCCCCTACTATATCTTCATTAATCTTAGAAACCGGAATCTTTCTCTTGACAATTTCTTTAATTGCCTGCATAATATCCCATCGCCCCCCATAGCTTACTGCAAGATTTAATTGAAGCCCTTTATTGTTTTTAGTTTTTTCCTCAATGTTTATAATGGCTTTTTGAAGGGATTTAGGCAATCTTTCTTTTTGACCGATTACAGTAACCTTTACACCTTCTTTCTCAAGCTTATTTATTTCTTTCCTACCCAAAGATAAGCCTTTTTCCAATAATTGCATAAAATATTTAACCTCTTGTTTCGGCCTATTCCAGTTTTCCGTTGAAAATCCAAAAGTGGTCAAAACTTTGACCCTTTTTTGATTGCACCATTTACAGAGTTTAATTAAATTAGTATGGCCCTGTTTATGGCCTTCAATACTTGGCAATCCTCTTTTCTCGGCCCAGCGCCGGTTGCCGTCAGGAAACAAAACTATGTGTTTTAGTGTTTTTTTCATACTCTATTTGAATCGGCTCCCTACTCCCCTGGTGAGACATAATATAGCCAACAGCAAAAGATAACAGAGAAATTAAAACTACCTCTATTACTAATATTATATCAGCCTGGTGTTGCCGGGTCCTGTTAGATATTTTAGACAATAAACCTTTCATAATTTATGCTTTCTATTTTACAATTATAACATAATTACAAACTTTGAAAAGAGTTAATTATCTAACGGGTTTGACAAGATGGATAAATTTTGATAACATAAAAATCAGCGAACAACGAATCCTTTACGAATTTGCGAATAACGAATCATTAAATATTCGTAAATTCGCAAGAGATTAGGTATTCGTTAATAATATGGCAAAGACTAAATCCTCAGGAATAACTAAATTAGGAAGGGATTCTAAATCAAAACGGTTAGGAGTGAAAATTTTTAGCGGACAGAAAGTCAAACCGGGACAGGTTTTAATTCGCCAGCGAGGCACTAAATTTCTCCCCGGCAAAAATGTTAAGCGAGGTGCTGACGATACTCTTTATTCTTTAAAGTCCGGTGTTTTGAAATTTCGAACTATTAGAAAAAGAAAATTTGATAATTCTCAAAGGATAGCTAAGGTTGTGGAGGTTGGAAATTAAGTTGTTAAGAAAATAGAAATTAGAAATTAAGTAAAGACTAAATTTCTTTTTTCAGATTTGAATACTTGATTTCTGATTTCCATTAACTTTCTAATTTCTATTTCCAATACAAGTTCTAATAAGTTCTCTAAACAATGGATGAGGCCGTAAAAGCCTTGATTTAAATTCAGGATGAAACTGACACCCAACAAAAAACGGATGATTCGCAATTTCAATAATTTCAACCAAGTTTTTCTCCGGATTTCTACCTGCCATTATCATGCCTTTAGCCTCTAAAGTCTGTTTAAACGCATTATTCAGCTCGTAGCGGTGTCTATGCCGTTCAGTAGTATAAAGACTTCCATAAGCTCTAAAAACAGCTGTATTTGGCTTTATTTCGCAAAAGTAATCTCCAAGTCTCATTGTTCCTCCATAATTATTTTTTAAAAGCAAATCCTTTTGCTCAGTCATAACATCAATCACTGGATATCGGCATTTGCCAAACTCTGTTGAACAAGCTCCAGAAAGCGCGCATTTATTTCTAGCAAACTCTATTACTGCCAGCTGCATTCCCAAACAAAGCCCTAAAAATGGGATTTTTTGTTTACGGCAAAAACCAATAGCCTTTATTTTTCCCTCCACTCCCCTGCTCCCGAATCCTCCGGGAACAATAATTCCGTCATAATCTTTCAACTCTTTAAGAGCTGTTTTTTTCTTCTCGTATTTTTGCGACGAGAGCCAAAAGATTTTCGGACTTCTCTTGTAAAACCAGCAAGCATGCTTTATTGACTCAATAACAGATATATATGAATCCATCAAAGTAAAATCTCCTGTTTCAAAATACTTACCAACTATGCCGATTTTTACTTCTTTCTTAGTGTTTTTTATTATTCTTATTAATTTTTTCCAATCCTCCAAATCTATTTTTTTTCTTGGCTTTTTATCAAACTTTTTTAATATTCTTCTTCCTAAATTATCTTTTTCAAAATTAAGAGGTATTTGATATATTAAATCAACATCAGGGGCAGAAATTACGTCTTGTTCGGCAACATTGCAAAAAATTGAAATTTTCTTTTTACGAGGTTCATCCAAAGGGACTTTTGAACGAGCTAAAATTATATCCGGCTGAATACCGGCGCTATTCAAAGACCGCACGGCATGCTGGGTAGGCTTTGTTTTCATTTCTCCGATTGTCTTTGGGATTGGCAAATAGCTGACTAAAATAAAAAGCACATCTTTTGGATGGTTTAGTTTCAACATTCTTGCGGCTTCCAAGAACAACATATTCTGATACTCACCTACTGTTCCGCCAATTTCCACCAAAATAAAATCACTCTTGCTTTTTTTTGCCGCCCGCTTTATTCTTTTAATTACTTCATTGGGAATTCCCGGAACCACTGAAACACAACGGCCTCCATATTCTAAGTTTCTTTCTTTCTCTATTACCGTTTGATAAACACTGCCGGTAGTCATGTAGTTAATAGAGTCTAAATCCTGATCAAGAAATCTCTCGTAGTTCCCTATGTCTTGATCGCACTCCATTCCATCAGCAGTAACAAAAACTTCTCCATGTTCTATTGGATTCATTGTACCGGCGTCAACATTAATATATGGATCTATTTTAATAGCTGTAACTTCAAAGCCTTTACTTTTAAGAATTTTCCCAATTGAAGCTACGGCCACACCTTTGCCGACTCCAGACATTACTCCGCCGGCTACAAAAATATATTTTGGCATTAAATCGATGCTAATATACGAATTAATACTAATGATACTAATGAAATACAGATAACATTAGTATTATTCGTATGTATTAATATATTGGCATCGCATTATTTCTCCTCCGCTACAATTATATTTATTTCTATTTCTAAATTATGAGTAAATTTAATTTTTACCGGGAATTCTCCGAGTTCTCTAATGGGTTCTTCTAAAATAATTTGGGCTCTCTTTATGTCAAAACCATTTACTTTTAATTGCTCTGCAATTTTTTGAACAGTCACTGACTCAAACAACTGACCTTCTTCGCCAACTTTAACAAGAATAGTCACTTCGTGGCCACTAACTTCTGAAGCTAACTCCTGAACTTTTTTCAAAGACTCTTCGGCCCTTTTTTCTATTTTTTCTTTTTCTTTTTCCAACCAAAGCAAAGATTGTTTATCGGCTAATTTAGCCAAACACTTAGGAATTAAAAAATTTCGAGCATAACCGTTGGATACTCTTTTGATGTCATATTTCTTGCCTAATTTTTCAATGTCTTGAAGGAGAATTACTTTCAAGAATTTCTAATTACTAATTTCTAATTCCTAACTAATGTCCTAATGACCAAAATCCCAATGAACAAAAAGTTATTTGGTCATTAGACATTTGGGTTTGGGATTTAGTTAGAAATTAGGTCAATTAGAAATTAGTCATTTTAATTTATTTTACTCCATCGCCGCAATCAATTCAAGTGCCTTATCTAATTGAGAATCCAGTTCCTGCTCATAATCTTCTTCTGTTAATTCAACTTCAATATCTGGCTCCAGACCAATACCAGTAATATGATCCCCATTCGGAGTAAGCCATTTAGCTACAGTAACTTTTAATGAAGAACCTCCGCTTAAATGCGAAAGTTCTTGAACCGAACCTTTGCCAAAAGATTTTTCACCAATAAGCTTTGCATCTCGGTTGTCCCGGAGAGCTCCTGCTAAAATTTCTGAACCAGAGGCCGAACCCTGATTAATTAAAACAACAATTGGGTAATATAATAATCTTTCATTGCCCTCAGCTTTGTATTCTTTTCTGTCTTTCTTATCTCCGAAATCCTCATAGGTAACAATCTGTCCTTTTTTCAAAAACCAGCCTGCAATATCCTGAGCAACCTCCAAATACCCTCCCGGATTATTTCGCAAATCCAATATTATTTTCTTGGCTGAGCTGTCTAAAATTTCTCTAGCAGCTTTGTTAAAATCAGAACTGGCCTTTTCGGAAAAATGGTAGAGCTGAAGATAAGCAATATCATTACCTGGTTCGCCACCTTGGTCAAGCATTTCCAATTTCAAAGATGGTATTTCAATAACCCCTCTGGTAATGCTGAAATCTTTAGTTGTGTTCCAGTCATCTCTAAAAACAGTTAAAGTAACTTGTGTCCCTTTTTGTCCCCGAATTAAATCCACTGCCTTGTCAATAGTAATATCTTGGGCAAAAACATCATCTATCTGAATTATTTTATCTCCGGCGCGAAGACCGGCTTTTTTAGCCGGCGTTCCCTCCAAGGGAGCAATAATTGTTAGCTGACCTTTTCTAATTCCTATTTCCATGCCAACTCCTTCAAAACTGCCGGAAACATCTTCAAGAAATCTTTTCGTTTCATCAGGGTCTAAAAAAATGGTGTAAGGATCTTCCAGACTTTTAACCATTCCGGAAATTGCTCCATAAATCATTTCCTCGCTAACCATTTCTGAGGGCTCAACAAATTTATCTTTTAAAACATCCCATGTTTCCCAAAAAAGAGAGAAATCCAATTCCTCAGGCTTTTCAGGCCTGATGCTCTCGCCCACAGAGACTCCTAAATAGAATGCGATGGCTATTAGTATGAGGACTACGAAAACCTTACTGAGTTTTTTTAGAAAAGCCATGTTCCCTAAAGATCAAATGTCAAAGCTCAAATGACTAAAACTTTTGGATTTTGACATTGATTTGTCATTTTGATTTTGGCATTTAGATTTATTTATATTATCATACCAAAAATTTAAATGCAACACAAATACCTCAAAAGATATGAAAAGCTTGACAAATATAATATACTATGCTACAATATAGATATAGCGAAGAATTGGGTAATAATACATAAGGAAGGAGGGCCTCATGAACCAGTCTTCATCTGTTCAGCGAGATGAAATGTTCCCTGATGACAAGGTTAAAGTAACTTTTCGCCTCGGCCCAGGACATCAGTCTCCACGTTCCACGGAAATGACAGCAGCCAAATTCCAGGCTGCCGTCAAAGTCGCCAGCAAGGGATCTGGTGTCGTGCACGGAGACTAACTGCTCGCGACAGATCCAAGTAGCTCGCGAAAAGCGTATATAAAACTATTTTGCTTCGCGAGCTATCAAGAAAGGAGGGTATCCCCATTATGAACTGTATTTGATGAGGCTTGGGGCCAGCCTGCAACTGAACGGTCCTGCGGTCAGCCGCCGCGTGTTGGATGAAATAAACGTTAACATCTGACGCAAGCTGTGAGGATTAAAATCACAGCAGGTATCATAATATAATCGGCATGGGCGAACTCGGTCCAATCCCGCGCTCGCCCCTCATCCAGACCCCGCAAAGTTCTTATCTCTTAATATAATTTCGGAACTCTTGCGGGGCATGGATGGGAGAATAGAAATAGATAAAACAAAACACTGAGAGAATCATTCTATCAGTGTTTTGTTTTTGGTATTGAAAAAATTCCTAAATCTGCTATTATTAAAAGAATTAAAATAGCACATTAAAGAACCTTGAAAACAAGAAAGGGAGATTATGATGAAAAGAGCTCGACGATTTTGTCTTGATGGAGATAACGCGATTTTTTTCGGTTCCTATAACAAAAAAGAGAATAGCCATCCTTTTGATGTCTTGGTAAAAATTAAGGGGGTGTCTTTTCTGCTTTTTTACGGGCAGGAAGGAAAATCAGTAGCTGAGCTTCTTGAAATGTGGGGTGATTTTATAAAAGCCTTGAAACATTTTGGTATCACTCTTAAATATTGTATTCAAGATAATATCAAAACCACAATCCAAGCAGTGAACAGATGTTCTCAAAATATAATGGAATGTAAAAAAGAAAGAGGCTATACCACTTCAGGGGTTATTAATGACTGGAAATCTCTGTTGAGGGGCGCTGGTAAAAATCCGCCAGAGGAACTTCGAAATCTATTGGAAGAAACTATCAGAGAACTTGAACGGGTGGAAACAAAAGACAAGCAATCTCCAAGAAAAAGAAAATCAAAAAGGAGGTGATATTATTTTCTTTATTAAAAAAGAGCAGTTCCCTGCTCTTTTTTATATATAATAAATAATAAATTATTCTAATTTTCCTGCCTATGTAAGAAAATTAGAACCCCAAGCTTGAAACAAAACTAGCCAAGAAATTCTGAGCAACATCAAAGAAAGTTTGCGGCTCCTCAACCGGTTTAATTTCTGGGATTATTTCAATTAGAAAAGGTTCTGACATCGGCATCGTCTCTTCCGGACCTGGAAGCATTTCCCCCATTTCCATCATAGATTCTGAAATATATTCTGACGATCTTTTTGGCATATCCTCAACAGTCTCTTCAATCATACCTTTCATCATCTCAGGCATTATGTTTTTCATTGCCTCATTCATCCGAACTTCTCTTTCTCTTCCTGCTTCCTCCTGTATCACCTTATCCATATCCTCTACTTTCTCCATGGGCTTAGTTTCTATCCATTCTTCTTGTGGCACCATACCCGGTTCCGTCATATATTCTCCAGGCATCATTTGTTCTTGTTTTATCATTTCCTCAGGAGGCTTTTCCTCAAAAGGCATACCTTCTGGCGGCGGGCCTTTCCATTGCCGACATTCCTCAAAATGTTCGGGTTGAGAACAATATTGAACGCATTCTTCTGGAGTTCCGCAGCCAGGAAGACCAATAAATTTTTCTTCGGGAGCAGGCATAGTTTTTACTTCTCCTTCTCGAACCTCTACTTGTTCCGGCGGTTTTATCATAATCCGCATTTTTTCAGCTTCTTCAAGAGGAAGAAAACCTTGTTCAACGGCAAAATTAGTGCATTCTTCCATATGCTCTGGCTTGGAGCAGTATTCTTCACATTCTGCCTCACCCCGACATCCACCCGGACCGCCAGGCCCGCCCGGACCCATCATCACAACAGTTTCTACATCTTTTTCCGACATTAAACCTTTGTCCTTGCTATAGTTCATACATTCTTCCATATACTGCGGCTGAGAACATATATACTCACATTGAGCCTGAGTTTCACACCCTCCGGGACCGCGATTATTAGGACCCACTTCTTCCATTTTCCTCATCCTATCTGTCTCTTTCTGCCCTATAAATCCCATTTTTACCCCAAATTCAAAACATTCCTGCTGATGTTCCTCATCAGAACAATAAGCATCACATTCCTGCTGATTTTTACAACCGCCAGGACCTTTAGTTTCTCCCAATTCTTGAATTTTTTTGAATTTTTCTATTTCTTCATCGGGCATTAAACCATATTTCTCAGCAAACTTCATACACTCCTGCATATGGTCTGGGTTATCGCAAAAAGCTTCACATTCCTCTTTGTCTTTACACCCGCCAGGACCACCCATCATACCACCCTCCGTCATTTTTTTGCCTTCTTTAGCTTCTTCTGCTGTCATAAAGCCAGCTGCAACAGCAAAATTAGTACACTCTTCCATGTGCTCTGGCTGGGAACAATAAGCATCGCATTCCTCACTGCTTCCGCAAGCTGGAGGCTTAACTCCTTTTTTGATTGCTTCCAACATCATTTTAGCGTCTTCTATTTCATCCTGCGGCATCATACCATACTTAATCCCAAAATTTATACACTCTTCCATATTTTCTGGTATATTACAATAAATATCACATTCCTTTTTTCCGCGGCATCCGCCCGGGCCCTTGCCCCCGGTTTTTCTAACCATCTCTGCTTCCTCTGCCTCAATAAATCCAGCAGCTATGCCAAAAGTCAAACATTCATCCAAATGCTCAGATTCTGAACAATAAATATCACATTCCTCTTTTCCTGCGCAAGGCGGAGGTTTTATACCCAGCTGAATTGCCTGAAGCACTGCTTCTGCGTCTTTTAGTTCGCTTGCTGGAATTAAACCATGCTCTTTGCCAAAAATAATACATTCTTCCATGTGTTCTGGCTTATCACAATAAATATCGCACTCTTTTTGAGTTTGACAATTGCCGGGTCCGCCTTGTTCAATTATTTCCAACATATGCCGAGTTTCACCAGCTTGTTCTGGCTTTACCATTCCATGTATTTCAGCAAAATCAGTACAAACTTTAAAATTTTCTGCCTTATCGCAGAAATCAGCACATTCCTGAAAATTTCCGCACCCGCCCAGCTCCACAACCGGAAAAACTACTCCCTCTTGCGCGGAAATAAAACCAGCTATAGCGAGAAAAATAAATATTGTAATAAAGTAGCGAATTTTCATAATTGAAAATTTCATTAGAAATTAGAAATTAGAAATTTACTTGAATGGATTCTGGTATCCTCCTTCAAACGGATTAACATTCACGTCTTCAAACGGATTAGCGCTCGGCAAATTCTCCATTGGATTAACAACGGGCGCAGCTCCGGCTTTTTCCATCAGCGCTTTATAGTCCTGCTCCACCTTCTTTTCTCCATGCTTCATGCCAATAAAATAAGTACCTACCGCCACGATAAGGATAATGATTATGAAAATAATTATTTCTTGCGTTTTCATATACCTATATTATACCATGGCAGTGCAAAAATAAAACAAACTTTTCCACACCTTCTCAAAAAAGTCAAATATAAAAACAGAAACTTTGCAAAATCTCTGTTTTTAATACAGGGTTTATTTATAAATATCATGAAGGCCAATATCCAAAAACAAAACCTCCCGATTTGGGAGGAAGATAAATTTTATCCGATAAGAACGTGTTATACAGAAAGCCCAACATTCTTTATCTCTGCCAGAAAGTTTATGGGTTCTAAGCTGGGAATCAAAAGGACTCTTGCGAAAAATAGATTCTTTTTCTTTTGCTTTTTCTTTAATTCTTTGAGGTAGTCGTTGATAATTCTTCTCAAATTTAGACGAAAGATGAATAATCATAAAAATTAGTCTAAATCAGCCAAAGATTTTATAGTTTTGCATTTTCCTTTTTGATAATCCTTAACACCGCTCTCTACTAATTTATCTAATTCTTCCGCCTCCTTCCCCTCTAAGTAATAAGTTGGTATTGCCTTTTCGCGCAGTTTTTCATATTCTCTCAAAGGTAAAATAACCATTCCGCCCTGCCTGCGAATGGTTTTTTCTGAAATATTTACTGAGTTTTTAGTGATTGAATTAGCCATCGATTTTATTATATTATATCCAAAAATGATGTCAAGCTTTGTACCCCCAGAAGGAATCGAACCCTCGTCAATTGCTTAAAAGGCAACTGCTTTACCACTAAGCTATGGGGGCATACACTAATATATTATCACATTTTTAAAAAAAATCAACCATTAAAACAGCTGATTAATTAACAAAACAAAACTCACATACTTAGCACGATCGTACTAAATCTATCATATTTTACAATCCTTCAGATTGAAGTTTTTTCAATAATTCTTTTTGCTTTTTGGTTAATTTCTTTGGAGTTTTGACAATTAGTTGAGTATATAGATCTCCTGTTCCGCGACTGGAAAAATGAGGAATCCCTCTGCCTGAAATCCGCAAAACTCTGCCAGACTCTGACCCGGCCGGAACTTTTAATAGAAGCCTTTTAGCGTCAATTGTAAAAATTTCAATCTCGTCTCCTAAAACAGCTTGGGAAAAATTAATTTCTGCCCGAGTAAACAAATCATCTCCCCTTCTCTCAAATACAGAGTGTTTTTTAACATAAACCCTAACAAATAAATTACCTGCCAGACCGTTTTTCCTGCCAGCATCACCCTTGCCTTCAATTTTCATTATTTGATTTGTGTCAACTCCAGCTGGAATATAAACTTTAATCTTTTCTTCAGCCTTAACTCTGCCCTCGCCCTTACAAACATTACAAGGCTTTTCCGGCCTAATTCCTTCACCCTGACATTCCGGACAAAGCGTTACACGAGTAAAAGAACCAAAAGGGGTTTTTTTAACCTGATAAACCTCGCCTTTGCCACGACATGAAAAACATTCGCTAACTTTAGTGCCGGGTTCAGCGCCAACTCCTTGACACCGCGAACATTTAACATATTTATATAAAGAAATTTCTTTTTCAATTGGGTTCAAAATATCTTCCAAGGCTATCTCAACATCTATTTCAATATCAGCCCCTCTTTTAACATCTTTTCTTTTACCTCCGCCGCCAAAACCGAAAAAGTCTTCAAAAATCTCACCTAAATCACCGCTCCCAAAATCAAAATCAAAAGAACCCCCGAATTTATCTTTAAAGTTCCCAAAATCAAATCCTGAAAAATTAGGACCATTGCCAGCTCCCTCAAAAATTCTTCCGAATTTATCATACTGGGCTCGTTTTTCTTTGTCAGAAAGTATTTGATAAGCTTCGTTTATCTCTTTAAATTTTTCTTCATCGCCGCCTTTATTAGGATGATGCTTGTGCGCCAGTATATGAAAAGCCTTTTTAATTTCTTCTTGGGAGGCTTTTTTCTCAACACCTAAAATTTTATAATAATCTGCCATAATCGCTTCGCTAAAATTAAATATAAAATATAAAAAAGAAAAAACAAATATGCAAAAACGCAAAAATTTTTGAGTTTTAATATTTTTGTTTTTTATCTTTTATCTTTGGTTTTTTACTTCTCCTTGTATTCTCCTTCCTCTGTTTTGCCTTTCTCATCTTTTTTTTCTTCTGATTCTGGTTTCTTTTCCTCGCCCGCCGAAGCCTTGTCCTTGTCCGCCGAAACGTCATCGGGTGCGGGGGCAGCGGAGGCGGATTCTGGTTTTTGTTCAGAGGCGGCTTTGTATAACTCGCTTCCAACCCTCTGGATTGTCTGAGATAATTCCTGAGTCTTTGCTTTTATATCTTCAAGATTATCACTATCTTTTATTTTCTTCAAAGCTTCAACTTTTTCTTCAATTTCTTTTTTAATTTCAGGCTTCACCTTATCCTTTGCGTCTCGTAAAGTCTTTTCAGTAGTATAAATCAAATTATCAGCCAGATTTCGAGTTCCAATAATTTCTTTTTTCTTTTTGTCTTCTTCAGCATGCTCTTCAGCATCTTTTTTAAGTTTCTCAATTTCCTCTTTTGACATTCCGGTAGAACCCTCAATCCTAATTGATTGGCTTTTGCCAGTTGCTTTATCTTTGGCTGAAACATTTAAAATACCGTTAGCGTCAATATCAAAACTAACTTCAACCTGAGGAACGCCGCGCGGCGCCGGAGGAATACCGTCTAAAATAAATCTGCCCAGAGTTTTATTATCGCCCGACATTGACCTTTCGCCTTGCAAAACATGAATTTCTACTGAGGGCTGGTTATCGGCTGCGGTGGAAAAGGTCTGAGTTTTTGCAGTAGGATAAGTAGTGTTTTTGGAAATTAAAACCGTATTAACGCTGCCCAAGGTTTCAATTCCTAAGGAAAGCGGAGTAGCGTCCAAAAGAAGAACTTCCTTTGCCTCTCCTCCCATAATTCCCCCCTGTAAAGCAGCGCCAATTGCCACTACTTCATCAGGATTAATTGATTTATTAGCTTCTTTGCCAAGTAAATTTTTAACTGCTTCTTGAATAGCCGGCATCCTGGTCTGACCTCCAACCAAAACTATTTCTTCAATATCTTTTGGTTCAAGCTTCGCGTCTTTTAAGGCCTGCTTGACCAAATCAATAGATCTATCTATATAGTCCCTCACCATTTCCTCAAAAAAGGAACGGCTTAATTTATATAAAAGGTGTTTTGGCCCGGCAGAATCAGAAGTAATAAAAGGGATATTAATCTCTGTTTCCATTGTAGTAGACAATTCAATCTTGGCTTTTTCTGCTACTTCTTTTAATCTCTGCAAAGCCAAAGTATCTTTTGATAAATCAATACCCTGATCTTTTTTAAACTGACTAACCAACCAATCCATTATTTTCTGGTCAAAATCATCTCCGCCCAAGTGCGTGTCTCCGCCAACACCAATAACCTCTACCGTGTCAGGGTCTTTGCGCACATCCAAAATTGAAACATCAAAAGTTCCGCCCCCAAAGTCATAAACCAAAATCTGCTGATTATCTCTTTTAGTAAAACCATAAGCTAATGCTGCGGCAGTAGGTTCACTAAGAACCATTTTTACATCAAAACCAGCAATCTCACCGGCAAGTTTTGTTGCTTTTCTTTGAGAATCATCAAAATATGCTGGACAAGTAATAATTGCCTCTTTAATCTCTTGTCCTAATTTTTCTTCTGCGTCTTTCTTTAATTTCTGCAACAGCATGGATGAAATTTCCAATGGTTTATGCCATTTCTCGCCCATTTTTATTTCTACTCCGCCATCCGAAGCCTCCTGAATTTTATATGGCATTAGCTTTTTATCCTTTTGAACCTCAGGGTCGGAAAATCGCCTGCCAATTAATCTCTTAGTAGAAAAAACTGTATTTTGAGGATTAGTAATCTGCTGTCTTCGCGCCAAAACACCAATCAATCTTTCATTGGTTTTTGTTAAAGCTGCGACTGAAGGAGTTGTTCTGGCTCCTTCCGAATTCTCAATAATTTTTGGTTCCCCTGATTCAACAACAGCCATGGCTGAAAAAGTTGTTCCAAGGTCTATTCCTAAAATTTTAGACATAATTGCTAATTATTCTAATTATTCTAATTGCTCTAATTAGTCTAATCAAATCCCAACGGCTAAACGTCTAATGCCTAAATAGTTTTTGGTTCACCCCGTTAAATTGCCTTCGGTATTATTTAACGGGGTCAATTGGTTATGGGGACTTGGATATTGATTAGGTTAATTAGGTTAATTAGGTTAATTAGAAATTAGGTTAATTTTATTTACTAATTTTTACTCTCGCAGCCCTTATAACCCTGTCATTCATCATATACCCTTTACGAACTACATCAACTATTATACCAGATTCTTTATTTGTTTCAACTTGTTCCGCTGCTTGGTGAAATTTTGGATTAAATTCCTCTCCCAAAGATTTTATTTCTTCTATCCCCTGCTCTTTCAAAAAATTCTCAAATTGTTTTTTGATTTTTAAAAATCCCTGCATCCAGTGGCTTTCTTTTAATTCTTTTGGAATTTTTTTCTCCGCAATATATATATTATCTAAAATTGAAAGAACTTGCAAACCAAAATCCTCTTTGGCATATTTTACAAATTCTTTTTTTCTCTCTGTATCCTGCTTTTTGTAATTCAAAAAATCAGCCCGGGCTCTCTGCCATCCAGCCAAATACTCCTGCTTTTGCTTTTCCAATTCCTTTAATTTTTTGTTTAAATCTGGCTCTTTTTTTTCCATAATTCTATAATTTATTATATCAGAATCAAAAACAAAAGTCAACAAAAAAAGCCGCTTCTCATTTCTTCTCATAAGCGGCTCATTTTTTTACTCCTTTTTTTCTAAGAATATTAAATACCCATAATTACTTTATCCATTTCGGCTAAAAAATCAGGCCCACCGCGCCAGCGGCGACTGGGCGGTGTTATCCCCAATTTTATAATTCTTTTTTTTAAGTTTTTTTGGTAAAATAAGCTAATGAAAAAGTATTATCTCATAGGCCTATTTATTATTCTAATTATTGCTTGTTTTTTCAGACTCTGGCAAATCAGCGAGCTTCCTGCCGGGCTTTTTCCGGACGAGGCCGCAAACGGACAAGACGCGCTTTTAATATTAAAGGGTTATCATACTCCTTTTTTCGAAAGAGGATTAGGAAGAGAGGCTCTTTATTTTTATCTACTTGCTGGAAGCATCGGTGTTTTTGGTATTGGTGTATGGCAAATTCATATAATTTCAGCGGCAATCGGAATTTTAACCGTACTATCAACTTGGTTTCTAGCAAAAGAGCTATTTAATAAAAGGGTCGCTTTTTTAACAAGCTTTTTTCTTGCAGCCTCTACTTGGCATACCACTCTTTCAAGAACAGGCTTTAGGGGAATCCTAGTTCCTCTTTTTTCCACTTTGTTTTTTTATTTCTCTTTTTTGGTAGTAAGGGCGAAAACAAAGAAAAAAAGAATTTTATTTGCAATCCTGTCGGGGGCCAGTCTAGGCTTGGGCTTCTACACATATATCTCTTTCAGGGTGATAATAGGAATAATAGGAATAATTGGGATTATATTGCTTTTCGCAAAAAAAGGCATTATAAAAAAATTTTGGAGGGAAATTGTATTTGGGTCTATTGCGGCTTTGATAATTCTTTGCCCCTTAATAATCTATTTTATTAACCATCCACTTGATTTTGTGGGAAGAACCGGCTGTGTTTCCATATTCAACCCGGATTTAAACAAGGGAAATATCTTAAAAACTTTTTTAGGAGTTTGCAAGCAAACGTTTTTTATGTTTTTTACCAACGGAGACCTGAACTGGCGCCATAATGTTTCAGGATACAGTATGATTAATCCTTTGACCGCCTCTTTTTTTGCATTAGGCTTTCTTTATTCGCTTTTAATTGTTTTGAAAAGCCTGTTCAAAAAAAATCCCTCATCAAAAAACTTTTTCAACAGGCTTTTCTCCGGACAGGGATTGGGTTTTAAACATTTATTTCTAATTATCTGCTTTTTGGCAATGCTGCTCCCGCAAGTTTTAACCGCCGAGTCAATCCCCCACGGACTCAGATCAATCGGAGTAATACCAGTAGTATTTTTCTTCCCTGCGCTAATCATTGATTTGTTCTGGAAAAAAACCAATATATCAAAAACAGTACGGTTCTCTTTTACTTTTCTTTTGGGATTGATTACGATAATAAGCCTCTCATATAATTACTTCCTGTATTTTAATATCAGCGCCAATTCGCCTGGATTTTATTACGCCTACCGCTCTGACCTAACCATGACAAGTAAATATCTAAACGAACGGCATTCCAAAGAAAACACCTACCTTGTTCTAGACGAATATTCAGTCCAAACCGTTGATTTTCTAACCGCAAAAAATAATCAGCCTTATGTTCTTGTTGACCCCGCTTTAAGTTATCAAACAGAATTGAATCCTAATGACCAAATTATTTTTACCCAATCAACTATTTTTGACACCAGGAAATTTGAACAATATCACTCCGATGTTAAGCTCGTTAAACAGGGATTTAATCAATTTGGGGAAGAAATCTTAAAAATATATGAGCAATAAAAAAAATATCTTATTTCTACTTTTGCTTTTAATCCCTCTTTTGTTTTTCGTTGCTCCCAAGCTTAATAAAATATCACTCTGGCATGATGAGGCATTCTCAGCACTTTTGATAAAATATAGTTTTAATGAAATGATTTACCGAATCGGACTGGACGTACATCCTCCTCTTTACTACATTGTTTTAAGAGGATGGACATTTCTCTTTAAAGATTCTCTTTTTTCCCTGCGTTTCTTAAATGTTCTCATAGGAATTATAACGACGCTCTTTCTTTATCTTCTCGTTGAAAAATGTTCTAAAAATAAAAAGCTTGCCTTTTTCTCCTCTCTTTTATTTACGTATAGTTCTTTTCAAATTCAATATTTTTTCCAGGCAAGAATGTATACTCTCGGAGTTTTTTTTATTGTTGCCTCCTCATACTTTCTTATAAGGGCTTTGGAAACAAAAAAATGGAGTTTCTGGATTCTTTATGGGTTTTTTGCCTCCTGTGGAATTTATACTCACTATTACCTTATTTTTTCGATTCTCTCCCAAGCTGTTTTTCTATTTCTACATTTCCTCCAAAAATTCAAGTTCAAAGCCAAGAAATGGCTCAAAGAAAAAAATGTTCGAATGACCCTATTAATATATTTCTTTATTTTTCTCTCTTATCTGCCCTGGCTAAAGATTTTCTTAAGGCAAACCAGCCAGGTTCAGAAAAATTACTGGATTCCAAAAATGAATATTTGGACAATCCTGGCTACTTTTTTAAAGCTTTCTACCGGAGCAGGAATTGACGCGCCAAAATACTGGCACTTAGTAATTGGCTTAGCTTTGATTGCTGTCTTAACTATTATTTTCTTTCTAATAAAAAACAAAAAACCTTTTAAGTGGTTTGTCTTTTTACTGCTATTTGTTCCATTTCTGTCCTCAATAATTATTTCCCTAAAAAGGTCTATTTATCTTGACCGTTATTTTATTTTTGTTCTTCCTTTTTACTTTGTTTTAATAACCGGAGCATTGATAGAAATAAAAAACAAAAAAATTAGAAACATTATACTCTCCCTTGTAATTTTGGGAAACCTAATATTTTTTCCATTATACTGGCAAAGTCTTAAAGTTTCTGAAAAGCCTGGAATGGATGCGGCGGCAAACTATCTAAACCAAGAGGTAAAACAAAACGAAAAGATTGTTTTTGGCTCTTCTTTTGTTTATTTTAATTTTAAATACTATAACCAAACTGGCGTTTATCCAGTTCTATATAGTCCGGGAACCTTATCACATTTCTCTGGAACAGCTCTTCTTTCTGAAAAAGATATTATCAAAGATTTTAATAAACTGGGAAGCGGAAAAACTGTTTGGTTAATAAATACTACCGGCTTTGGCAATTATCAGCCGGAAATTCCAAACAACTGGTTAAAGATTGAAGAAAAAGGTTTTGAAGATATTCAAGGCCGAGGATGGATTACGGCGGGAAAATACAAAATTCAATAATTTTCAGGATATTCAATTCTATTCAATAGCTTTATACTCCATCATTGCCGAAATAGAACCAATTTGGTCAGGGTGTTGCCCAGACTAACTAAAAATTACTGATTTTCAAAAAATCGCAAAAAAATTGCCAAAAATTCTTGACAAAGTTTTCGTAGTATGATAAGATAAGGACAGTAAAGAAGGATGGTTTTTGACAGGCGTGGAGCCGCTCCTGTTGGTAGTTCCCTTTTCGATGATGAGTCGTTAATCGAGGGGGATTCAACTGATAGGTCGAGTTATAATTTCAAATCAAAGGGCCGACAGAAAGAGGTGTGCCTTTTTTTTGGGGCAGACTCCGCCTTAATCTGTGTGGGGTGAACAATAGAATGTGAGCCTGGGCCCTTGTAGAAAGGTAACCCAGGCTTGCGCACGTGATCTGTTGTAACACCGCTGTCAATCATCCGAGGGGGCTGCACCTGCACGCCCCTTTTTTATTTAATACAAAAGGAACTAAGCTCCTTTTTTATGTTAGCGGTGATATTAACGGTATTTGTAATAAACTCTGCTAAATCGCAAGTCAATATATTCCAAATCCTCTCGGTTTTCCGGTGGGATTTCTTTTTCCAAAACAGCTTTTAGTTCTGTAATTTGCCAGTTTATATCCTCACCCGTATTGAAATATATTTCCCAACTATCAATTGTTTTTATTGTCAACTTACTATTAGTAATTTCTGCCTCTTTCAACGGAATTTTTAAATTATTTTGAACCTCTTCTTTGATTTTTAAAATTGCGCCTAATTCTGTCTGCTCAATAGCTTTCTCCCCAAGCCCTGCCGCGCCAAGCGCGTCAACAGAGCAAATTATCAAATAATTCTCATACTCATAAGCCTTTTTAAATATTATGCCTGTTTTATCAATAAAAAAGCAATCCTCTGCTTGGGCAACCCCGTTAGAAGTCCGTTCCGCCCTTGGCGGAACGGCAGTCGCCTCAGGCGACTTACTTCTAACGGGGCAATAGATTGCAACAGGCTTTCTCTCTTTAACTTTCACTAAAAGAATACTCGGCAATTTTCTCTTTAAACTAATTCTCTCAATTTTTGGAAATTCAGCCAAAATATTTTCTGTTATTTTCTCAATAGAGACTAAAAAAATGCTCCTACTTTCCCAAAGGAGTATTTTTTTATCTATTTGCCTATTAATCATATTTAAAACATCGTCTTCTGAAACTTCTTGATTGCCAGAAACTTTAATTTCCTTAACCTGAAAAACCGGACCAAAAATGACCCAAACGCATAAACCAATCAGAATAATAAAAATCAAAATCCCCAGCCAAAAAAACTGATTCTCTAAAACCATTTTCCGCATCCTATCTTTAGCCAACTTCTTATATCTATGTTTAGCAATATTTCTTCTGCTAATATTCTGTTTTCTTTTTATCTTAATCACAAGTTTATCACCACTAACGCTTTTAGCGCGATCGTACTATATGTGTTAGCGTCAGTTAGAGATTTCTTTTTCTTTTTCTAATTTTCTCAAAAATATTTGTTAGCAAGTATTTTTTAGATAAAGCTAAGTCTTGTGTCTTTATATATTCTTTTCTATAACCGCCAAAACCTTTTTTAAACAAACTCAATCCATACCATGGATGCCTGCCCCGTAGGATCCCAAAAGGATTCCTTCGGGGATTTTTATCGTCTGTTGGAGCAATACCCCAAAAATTATATGCCTTACATCCTCTTGTCTTCGCCTCTTTAATTGCTTCCCATTGTATTAAATAAGAAACTGGTATTTTGGCATATTTACGAGAAGAAGCTCCCTGGTGATAATATCCTATATTAGAATAATAAATAACCATTGCTGAAGAAATAATTTCTCCTTTATACTTTCCTAAAAAAATTAAAATCTGGCCATCTCTATCAAAAGCGGAAAACTCATTTTTCAAATATTCCAGAGAAAAAGGAACAAAATTATGTCTTTTCACTGTTTCCTGATAGAGTTGGTTAAACGATTTAACATCCTTTATGCTCTGACTCTTGATTATTTCAATATTGGGATTTTTCTCTGCCTGCCTTATTAAATATCGGGTTGTTTTCCGCATATTCATCAAAAGCTCATCCTCGCTTGGACTAATATCCAACTCCCAAGTCAATTCCGGATGCATATGAATCGGTGCGTTTCTAAAACCTAAATCTTTAAAAATTTTATTATTTTCTTCTGTTTTTTTCCATGCCGGCGCAATCCTAATAAAACTTGCTTTTTCGCTTTTGACTAATTGTTTTAACTTATTAATTAGTATATTTAAAATTTTAAATTTTGATTGCCCGTCAAAGCCTTGGCGAAGACTGGAATTTTCATATTGTTTGGAGTTTCCTCTGATAGGAATCAGCAGCGGACCATGCGGAATAAACAAAAAAGTTCCTCTTTTAGCTTTAATTTTCAAAACCAAGATAATTGAAATTATTTGTCCCTCTCCAAAAACTCCAAACCTCCAAACTTTCTTTCCAAGCATTTTCTGAAATTCTCCCCAATTCCAAGAATGAAGAAAAGTTTTCTCCTCACATCCAGCAATAAAACTCTCCCAAACTCCTTTATTGTTTATTTCTTTTATTTCCATGGTTGTAAAAAATTCACTATTTTCTCTGCTTGTTTTTGAGAAGTGTTTATATGAGTAGGCAGGTTTAAAGTAATTTTAGCAAGTTTTTCAGCGTTAGGACAACTTCCCGTCTTATATCCCACTTTATTCAACTGAGTATCATCCGGCGCAATCGGACTTGTGTACCAATCGCCTATCAAAATATTCTTTCTCCAGGCTTTTTTAATTATTTGATGGGCTTTTGGATGTTTTATCGCAAACCTCAAAAATATATTCCCATTTTCCCAAAGGTAACCTTTGGATTCCCGAAGGTTACCTTCGGGAATTTCTGGGAGCTCAAAAGAAGAATCTTTCAATTTTTGAAAGTAGAAATCAGCGATTTGTTTGCGATGCTTATTAAATCTTTCTAATTTTTGGAATTGATTAAGGGCCAAAATCGCTAAAGCATTGGACATTCTTTTTGGAAAATATCCCGGCTTTTTGCCTATTTTTTCTTTCCAGTGAACCGCCTTTGACAAAACACGAAACCATTGGAATAAAACAAGCAGGTACTTGCCGAAAACCCGGTAGGTGGGCAGAATTAAATAATTCATTAAAATGGGGTGCAGTAATTGCTGAAAAATCCAAAAATTTGGCGCATAACCGCAATTTTCTTGAAATTTTTTAATCTCTTCGGCCATAACATCATCATTGGTTACTACCATCCCTCCGTAAACCGAGGAAATAACTTTATCGCGAGAAAAACTAAAAAAAGCGGCTTTTCCAAAAGTGCCAACTTTCTTGCCCTTGTATGTCGCTCCCAATGAATGGGCGCAGTCCTCAATTAAAATTAAATTATTTTCATCACAGATTTTTAAAACTTCGTCCATATTAGCTGGAAGACCAAAAGTGTGCTGGACGACTACTACTTTGCTACGAGGCGAAATTTTTCTTTTCAAATCCTCAATGTCAATATTAAAAGTTTGCTCATTACAATCAACAAAAATAGGCTTTAAACTAGCTTGTCCAGCTCCAGTTTCGCGGTCACGAAACTGGGGCTGGGTCCAAATTATCGGATTCACTGCTGCGTTGCAGGTAAAGGCCTGGAGCAAAACTTGGTCTCCCCTATTCAATCCCAGCGATTGCAAAATCGCCATAAATCCTGACCTTCCGCTGTTGAAAGCAAAAGCATATTTTACACCAAAATATTGAGTAAATTCCTTTTCTAATTTTTCAGCGTAGTTCTGCGTATGGTTCTGCGTCTGTTCTGCGTTTATCTCAGAACTATCACCAAAATTCCGCTTAACCAAACTACCTCGTTTCCACCACCAAGGCCGAAACAACAACTTCAAAGCCAGCCGAATGTCATCTTTTTCGGTATTTGGCGAAAGCGATATTGAAATTGGCTTGAAAATGCTTGACATTTTTTTAATAATATGCTACAATATAGACAGAGATAAGGAACTGAATAATTATAAGGAGGCTCAAAAATGAAGATCGGCTGGGTAGATAAAGGTCCTGAGAATGAGATCATCGTATTCGTCCCCGAGACGAAACGAGAGAGCAGAAAGCTCAAAAAAAGTTTTGGACGCCTCGATCACATTGAGGTATTCAAAAAGATCTATTTCAATGTAGGATTCTCGAAAAAGAAAGAAAAGCATCTCCGAAAGAAAGAAAAGCAGCTCCGATGGTTATTTTTCCAATCCCAATTTCCCCGCAAAAGACAATGATCTTTTGACTCTGGGATCAAAGGTGCCAAATCTTTACCTCGCCGACAGGCATGAGTAAGGACGCGGCACCGTTTTATTTTGAAAGCCCAAAATCCAAAGCTCAAATGTCAAATCAAATCCAAGTCTCAAAGCTCAAAACGTTTTGGATTTTGGATTTTGAGCTTGATTTGACATTTGGATTTTGACATTTGGATTTCTAAATCTCTAATAAACCAATAATCTCCCTTGGTACCCTACTCTCTAACAACACAATATCTTCGGATCTGGTAAGTTCTTTTATTTTCCCAAATATCTCCTCCGCGTCCTCCGTAAACACAATGTTCTTCTCCCCTATTTTGGTGCCAACCGCGCCATTTTTTATTTCCTGAAAATAATCTCTGGTTGTAATAATTGCCAAATCGCAAATCTGGCCTATTCTTTTGCCAATTCGTTTGTGAACTTCTGAACCAGCCTCTCCCAACTCAATCAAACAAGGCATTACAATTGCTTTTTTACCTTCCCAATTTTTCAAATGCTCTAAATCAGCAATTACGCCGTCAGGATTTGCCGAATAAGTAGAATCAATAATATTAAATCCCTGTTTGGATTTTTTAATCTGGCTATTCCCCTGCTCCGGGACAATTTTCCGGCAAGCCGAAGCAATTTCTGATAAACTCATTCCCAATTCCCTGGCTGCCAAAACAGCCATTAAAATATTCTCTATATTCCTCTCACCTATTAAATTAACTCTAAACTCCGCCGATTGAAGCTTGGTAGAGGCCCGGTGCCTACCCAGTTTTCCCGAGGACGGGCCTCGGGAAACTGCTTTGAAGTAAAGGAATTGTTTGTCCACCTTAACATCTTCTGCCCAGATGTCTGGGTTCATTGTTTCCCTAACTGCTTGGGAAAGACCAATGTAAGAAATTCTTTTTGGCTTCTTAGTTTTTTGATAAAGCTTATAACAGTAATCATTATTTGCGTTGAAAACAGCTAGTCCTCTCTCTGGCAACGCCGCTATTAATTCGTATTTAGTATTTACAATATTCTCCCGCGACCCAAAGGTTGCCAAATGCTGTTCATTAATACCGGTTAAAATACCTAATTTAGGTTTAATAATATCAGCCAAAAGTTTAATTCCTCCTCTTTTATAGGCGCCCATTTCGCAAACAAAAACTTCGTGTTTAGGCTGTAATTCATTTAAAATACATTGAGAAATTCCAATTTCGCTATTTTGGTTTTCTTTGGTTTTTAAAACAGTAAATTTTTCTGATAGAATTTCAGCTAAAATTTCTTTGGTTGATGTTTTTCCATAACTCCCGGTAATTCCAATCTTTAAAAGTTTTTTGTGCTGATTTATTTTCTGGCTAGCCTTCTTTATAATCTGGTTTCTTATTAAAACAGTAAAGGGCTGAAAAGCCAAAATTAGGATGGAAAAAATAACTGGCGAGAGAATATCAAAAAGCAATATAGCAAAAGCAAACCAGAAAAGATTTTTTATCTCTGCAAAAGCAATTACTAAAAACAAAAACTCCAAGAGAAAAGAAAGAGAAATTAAAAAAGTGGTTTTTTGAGTTAAAGTCGGGGTTTTTATTTTTTTCTGGAAAACATTATAGATAAACAAGGCTGACTCAAGAAAATATAGAAATAACAAAGGAATAACAACAATTTGAGTGTAAATACTATTTAAATCAATCGAGCCCGTATAGGATAAAATCAGAAAAATGACAAAAACAAAAAGCAGAATTATTTTCAGAGAGATATTCTTGTTCCAAAGCAGTTTTCTGCCTTTGAATGTCTGGAAATGAGCCTTGAATCTGCCAAAATGATACTCTTTTAACTGCCAGAGATAAATATAGAATAAAAGTTGTTTTGTTTCTCTGATAATCCAGAAAAAACCTAAGATGGTAAACATAATTTAGATATTAGATTATTAGATTATTATTAGAAAAACTTAATGATGGTTCCAGATAATTTTTCCGGCATTTTCCTATGAGGGATATGACCAGCATTAGGAAAGATTTTCAATTCAGAGTTTTTGATTTTTTTATGAAAAATATAAGCATATTTAACCGGAACCATCTTATCTTTTTTGCCCCAAATTATCAATGTTTTAGTCTCTATGTTTAAAAGTTCTTGCAGTAAATCTTCTTCAATAACTTTTTTAAAAACTTCTTTCATTACTCCATGCGATTTCAAATAATCTTTTTGCCCCAACAATGAATAAAAAACTTTTTTAATTTGGGGAAGTCCGACTTCCCCTTGTTCTGTGGGGATTATTTTCCTGCCGATTTTTGCAAGCCTGGAAAATATTTTTTGTTTTAAGCTTAATTTTGGTTTAATCCCGGCGCTAGCGCATAAAATTAGTTTTTTTACTTTCTCAGGATATCTATTTACAAATTTTATTGCTACTCTGCCACCAAAAGAATGGCCGAGTAAAAAAACAGGCTCCCTAATCACATTATCAATAAAACTCTTTAACCATTCTGAATAATGGCTTACTCCCCAAGCCTGCGGAGGCTCATTACTTTTTCCAAAACCCGGGAAATCAGGAACAATAACTTTATATCCTTTGCCGACTAAAATTTCCTGAACTTTCCTCCACGAATCCGAAGAACTTCCCCAGCCGTGCAATATTAAAATAGCAGGACCGGATCCTGCAATCTTATAATTTGTTTCTAAGCCATTGATAATAATTTCCTTTTCAAACACGTTTTCTATTAAGCGAGGCGACAAACCTGCAAAACAGCCTTCGCAGGCGAGCCGAGCACGGTCCCCGAGCCGAACGAGGGGTCGGCCGCCGAGAACGCGGGCTGGCAAACCTCGCTGGGGTTTGAACAGCCGGTGCTTTTGCAGGCTTGGTGCCGAGCGATAATTCTAAGAAATGGTTTTCTTTTTGTTCATATATTTCTGTAAAATATCTGGGACTCTAACACTGCCGTCTTCTTGCTGATAGTTTTCAATAATAGCAATTATTGTTCGGCCAATGGCAAAAGCAGTGCCATTTAGGCTGTGAACGAAATTTAACTTGCCATTATTGTCTTTGTAGCGAATGTTAAGTCTTCTGGTTTGAAAATCGGTACAGTTGGAAACTGAATGAGTTTCCCGATATTTTTTTTGGCCCGGCATCCACATTTCCAAATCATAAGTAATTGATGAAGGCCTGGCTAAATCACCAGTACACATCTGAACAATGCGATAAGGAATTTTTAAAATTTTTACTAATTCTTCCTCCAAAGACAGCAAATATTTATGCTCTTTTTTAGAATCTTGTGGTTTGCAAAAACTAAACATTTCAACTTTATCAAACTGGTGAACCCGCAAAATTCCTTTTGTGTCTTTTCCGTAACTGCCAGCTTCTTCCCTAAAACAAGTTGAAAAAGCCGCATATCTGCGAGGCAAATCTTTTTCTGAAAAAATTTCATCTTTGTGCATTGGACCGATTGACTGCTCCCCAGTTCCAACTAAAAATAGTTTCTCTTTTGCTAAATAATAGCGCTCTGCTAAATCCTGCTTTGAGTCAATATAGCCCATTGCCTTCATTATTTCCGGCTTTATTAAAACTGGCGGAACAATTGGAATAAATCCTTGTTTGGTCAAAACATCAAGAGCCAAATTAACTAAAGCAAATTCTAACAAAACGGCATCTCCTTTTAGATAGCCGAATCTGCTGCCGGAAACTTTTGCCGCTCGTTTAACATCAATAATATCTAACTTTTCAGCAATTTCTAAATAATCTTTTGCTTTAAAAGAATGCTTTGGTTTCTTGCCGATTTTTCCAATAACCTTATTGTTTTTATCGCTTTTTCCCAGAGGAACATTTTTGTCCTGGATATTGGGAATTTGATACATCAATTTTTCAAACCTTTCATTAAACATCTTTATATCTTTATCCAATCTGTCGTTTCCCCTGTCCAATTCCTGCATTTCTAGAATTATTTTTTTCTTTTCCCTTTGTGTTTTTGCTACAACAATTTCTTTTGACGCCTTATTCTTTTTGGCTCGCATATCTTCAATTGCCTGAAGCGTCTCCAGACGTTTTTTGTCAATTTCCAAAAGCATGTCAATATCAAGTTTGACCCCTCTTTTTTGAAGAGCCTCTTTTATAATTTTTGGATTTTTCCTAATAAGTTTTATATCTAACATATCTATAGTTTAATTATAGACTTTTTCTAAAAAAAAGAAAGGGTAAATAAAAAGGGCGCAACTATGGAGTTGCGCCCATGGCCATCCGTCCTGTTGGGCTTTTTCTTTTGGGACGCGGCCATTTGTCAGAACAACGCGAGCTGCTCTGCAGATTGTGCAGCTTTTAGATCTTTGGAAAGTTCTGCAAGGTGCTTTTCTCTTCGGTCTGCTAAAATAGCAGCGGCCTGTTTAGACAGACGACGGAAAACTTCTTTTGGAATTCTAAAATCTTCATAAAGTCTATCTTTATATAGATAGACTTTTGAAACAAACTGCACTCCTCCTGCAATCTTTGCCATAAAGATACAGTCAATGCCTTCCCACCTGACCACTGCTTTTCCAAGGTCCCTATCAACATCAGGTACTGTAATTTTCCCCATTTTTGCACCTCTTTCTTTATTCTATTGTGAAAAGTTCCTTGTTTTTCTTTGTTTCTATTATAACTTATTTCAAGGCAAAAGTCAAACTTTTATCCTATCAATCTAATAAGCGCGAGGTGTGCTACAAAGAAGAACACTACGGAGCCAAGTCAGGGAAATGGTTTGTTTTTCCAAGCTATCGTGAGGCTTGGCGAGTAATAGGCGCAGCCGTAGATAGATATTATCTTACCAAGAGGCTGACGCCGTGTTCTTCGGCGTAGCATGCCGAGTGCTTATTTTTTAGTCCTCATAGTAGGAAACAGAATTATCTCCCGCAGAGAATGGGAATCAGTAAGCAGAGCAACCAAGCGATCAATACCCATGCCAATGCCGGATGCTGGCGGCATTCCATATTCTAAAGCCTCAATAAAATCTTTATCCATTCTCTGGGCTTCCATTAATCCTTTCTTGAAAAATTTTTCCTGTTCTTCAAACCTTTTTTTCTGCTCAATCGGATCATTAAGCTCGGAAAAACCATTAACTATTTCCCAGCCGCCTACTACTAATTGAAACCTTGCAAGTTTGGCTGGATTGCTTTTAAGGGTCTTAGCCAAAATAGCTGAACCAGCTGGATGATTAATAACAAAGCAGGGCTGCAAAATTTCTGGCTGGCAGGTTTTTTTATAAATTTTATCTGCGATTTCAATTTTTCCATCACCTTTTTCAATTTTAATATCAAGACTTTGAGCTTTTTTCTTTAAAGTCTGGATGTTAACAGTTTCTAAATTTATCTTTGCATATTTTTTCAAGAGATGGGAAAATTCTATTCGTGGAAAAGGAGTTTTAAAATTTATTTTTTCCCCTGCATATTTAATTTCCAGTTTATTGAATGTTTTTTTCACCAAACCACTTAGCAGTCTTTCTATCAGTTTCATCATATCTTTGTAATCAGCATAAGCCCAGTAAAACTCCAGCATTGTAAAATCAGGATTATGGGCCTTGTCTACTCCTTCGTTCCTAAAACACTTGCCAATCTCATAAACTTTTTCAAAACCAGCAACCAGCAGACGCTTCAAATAAAGCTCTAATGCAATTCTTAAATATAAATCAATATCTAAAGCGTTCAAGTGGGTTTTAAAAGGCTTGGCTGTTGCCCCTCCGTAAATTTCCTGAAGAATCGGGGTTTCCACTTCCAAAAATCCTTCCTTATCTAAAAATCCTTTAATTTCTTTTATGATTTTGGTTCGGAGTTCAAATTTTTCTTTAACATCTTTATTAAAAATCAAGTCTAGATATCTCTTTCTGTATCTTTCCTCAATATCTTTTATTCCATGCCATTTTTCAGGCAAAGGACGCAAAGACTTAACCAGCATTTTATAACTACTCACTTCCAGAGTTTTTTCTCCTTTTTTTGTTTTAAATAAACTTCCTCTGATTTCAACAAAGTCGCCTATGTCAAAATTATTCAAAAAGAATTTATACCCTTTTTCACCAAGAATATTTTCTTTAAAATAAGCTTGAAATTGGGCAGTGCCGTCTTCAATGTGAATAAAACTTGATTTGCCATGCTCTCGCAAAGAACGCATTCTGCCTGCCAAAACCACCTCTTTTTTCACCCGGCTTAATTTTGAAAAATCGTCTATCACTTGCTCACAAGTATGGGTTCTTTTGGTTTGGCTCGGATAAGCAGAAAATCCGGCTCTTTGAATAGCCTGAAGTTTCCTAATTCTATTTTTGCGGATTTCGCTTATACTGCTCATTATTATAATAATACAATAATCTTAAACAAAAGAAAACCCCCTGCCAGCGCTTCGCGCAGACAAGGGGTTTTCAAAACGAAAAAATCTTTACTTCGTTATATTAATCTTAAAGTCAACACTATTAGGATTGATAACAGGAGATAATGAAACCAGACTATACCCTGAAAGATTGCCAAATTTGATGCTTACTACGTCTACCGGAGCTTCCTCTTTCACTTTTGCCGAAAGACTGCAGGCATAAGTCTCCCCCTGCTGAAAGGTAATCGGCGGATTGAAGGCAAAAACCCTATTTCCATCTATGTCGTTATAATGAGCATCAATTAAAGCTGACGACTCTGACTCTCCTGCATTAAGACAATTTAGACTATACGAATCTTTCTCAACATAAGAAAGCAAATCATTATTATTGTCGCTTCCAAAAGAAATCTGAGTCAATTTAATGTCTTCCGTAGAAAAGTTTCCAATATTTAAGTAACCAGCAGAAGGCTTAAAAGCTAATTCAATGTTCTTTTTAGTAATAGTCATTGTGTTTCCGGAAATGGGCATTCCGCCGAAGTTAAATCCTGCAGCCTTGATATAATATTCTTGAACAGGCATTACAAATCTGGCTGTAGCTCCTTCAGTAGCATCTGAAACAACAAAAGCAAAGACCTCTACGGTTTTCTTACTATTGGCAGGGATAGTTAGAGATGGAGAAAGCTCAAGGGATGAACCATAACCAACCTGGGCTGTCCCAGAAAAGTAAGAGACCCCCAATCCTTTCCCATCGGCTTGCCAGATAACCTCGCCAAAATCAGAAGCTTTAGCTGTTCCTTCTATGGCTGCTCCTAATTTTTCTATGGAAACCTCTTTATCGTTAGGGTTATTAATCTCAAAGGCAAGAAAAAGATGGGATATTTCACTAATAAGAGCACCGTTTCTCAATATAGGAGATGTGGTAGCGCCAGCCCTTACTTGATGAGAATCAGGATTTTCAGGAGAAAGAGAAATAGTTAAAGGTTCACCCGCCTGCTCTTCAATTTCGCAAACTGCAGAACATCCGTCGCTATTATCTGTATTTCCGTCATCGCATTCCTCTCCTTGGTCTAAATTATTATCTCCGCAATAAGGACCTGTTAAATTAATTGTTTTACATTGATTAGAGCAATAACTACAAGTTAAACCATAATCTGGACTGCAAACCTGACCGTTATTTTCTCCATTGTCACAATCTTCTCCGGTTTCTAAAACTTCGTTGCCGCAAACTGGTCCATTATTCCCTTCAATCTCACAAATAGCAGAACAGCCATCACCATCGCTTGTGTTGCCATCATCGCACGCTTCGCCTTGATCAATGTTTCCATCTCCGCAATAAGGCTCTGGCTCTTCTTCCTCAAGTTCACATCCGGCAGAACAACCATCGCCGTCAATATTGTTTCCGTCATCGCATTCTTCATCTTCGTCTAAATTTCCGTCTCCGCAAAATGCTTCTTCTTCTTCGCCGTTTGTTGAACCGCCCGTAAAAAAACTTCCACCGCGAAAAGGATACCTGCCGTTTGATTCCCAAACTTCTTCGTTAAGCGGCAAATTACTAAGGCCAAAACTATTAGTCCAGTCATCTGAAGAATCATTATAATATTTGTGCTCATCAGACGATATATCAGACCAAATAATATTATGGGCTGTTTCGTTTCCCGAAGATGAATCGCTTAAACCGTAAATTCCGTCCTTGTTTTCGTCTCTTAAATAAACATAATTTTCTTCATAATCATTGTCATTTCTTAAATCAATACTGAATTTATCCCCTTGCCCAAAATCTTTCATTGCCGCTCTAACTTTGTAAATAAATTCCTGGCCGGCTGGAATTACTTCTTCTTTTAGAAAAGTAACGATTAATTCGTTGTCTTCTTCATTCAACCCAAGTCTGTCTTTAACGGATTCGCCTTTTCTATTGCGAATAGCAATGGACGAATTAATGTTATTAGAACCTTTGTAAAAATCAAAGGAGTTTAATTCTAAATGATTTTCTCCGTTAAAATCCATAAATTCAATATCAAACTTCATTTGCTTAATCGCAATATCACTCTTTTCATCAGCTTTGACTGCAAATTTATAAATACTGGTTAGAGTATTGTTGTCTAAAATATTATTGCTTAAATCAACAAAAGAGAAAATTGGAGCGCTTTTATATTCTCTCGGTTCTGGAGTTGCTTCCGGCTCCGGCTCTGGAGTTGGTTCTGGTTTCGGTGCCAATGGCTGGGACTCTATCTCGGGAGCTGGAGACGGTGATTCCTCTGGTTCAAAAACAACAGACTGTTCTTCTTTTTGTTGTTCAAGAAACTTAAATGAGGAAACTATTTTTCTAAACCGTTCTTCGCATTCCAAATTCGGACTACAAGAATAGAAGACCCGATAAGTTAAATTATTTTTAATAAAAATCGCTTCATTGTTAACAGTGTTGCAGGGAGCCAAACAAGCAGCTAATGGACTGTAAAAAACTTTCACTCCTTCAGGAGTTTGGTTTTTCTCAAAAGCCCCTATACAATTTTCTCCGCTTACTTTTGAAAATTGATTAGCCGATTGAGTCTCTATGTCTTCCCATAAAGATTCAAAAGAATCATATTGAGATTCCTCCACATAAACATAAAGACCTTCCCATTCTCCCTCAACAGGATTTTTGCGCCACATTTTGTGCATTATTTTTCCATTAATGGCTGATTCACCGGCTTCTGACAAAACATAAGGATATTTAATTTCATATCCGTATTCTTCATTGATATAAGTTTCCCATGGAGCTTCTTCTAATTCTTTCTCTAAATGAAAAATTTCATCAAGCAAAAGCGCTACTTGTGATTGAAGCTTTCCAATTGTTGGAATCCTGGCGCCAATATACCAAACCAAAAACAGCAACAAAACAATAAACAAAAAAGATAAAACAACTCTTTGTTTTTTTGGTCTTTCTTTAAGACTAATAACTGATGTAAGTGTAGTCATATTTGAAATAAGCTTTTCCTCCAAAAGCTTTGTTTTTTTAAATTATACTGCTACTTCTATTTTTGTCAACTATGTTTGTGAACTTGAACAGCCTTTTGATTCTTTTCTTTAACTTTCCAAACCAAATAGTTATAAGTACCAAAAAACGGCTCGCTGAAAGCGAGCCGTTTTAAAAACAATCTATCTTGAATATCTACGATCTCTATCTTCCTAAAATATCTTGCTTGAATGCCTCTATAAGCCTTGAAAGTGTACTAGAAATATCTGCCAGAGAATTAGAAATATCTTTATAACCTGTAGCTCCTCCTGAGATATTAATCTTTCCTGTCAACACTCCGCTGGTTCTCACCGGAGACAATGAACTGGTTCCATAACCCGCAAACTCATTAAAAGTAATGGAAATCTGACTTACCGGAACGGTTCTATTCAATCTGCCGGACACAGCATAAGAGATAGTGCTCTTGGCTGGAAGGCTAATGCTTGGTAATATGCTGAAAATTCTATAACCGGTTGAATTACTTCTTCCCATGTCTCTCAATTTTGATGTCCCTACCGTATAAGAGTCTTTATCTATGTAATTAAGAAAGGTATTTCCATCTGAAGGATTACCCATAGCAAGTTCGGTTAATTTCATTTCTTCAGAAGATTTATTAGTGAGAGTTACCACTGCTGAAATTGTATTGCCCGCTAAAGCATTCATTGAATAAGTTCCTTGATATTTCATTCCTGCCGAAAGGGTCTTTTTAGTAATAGTCATTGTGTTTCCGGAAATTGGCATTCCGCCGAAATTAAAGCCATCAGCAGTAATATATATCATACCTGTGCCAGACATTACAAACTTTGCCGTGCTTCCTTCTGAAGCAGTAGATTTCACAAAGGCAAATACTTCTACGGTCTTCTTGGTCTTGGGAGCAATTGTCAGAAGCGGAGTTTGAGTTGTGTAATCGGGAATATCAGCGTAGCCGTTAGAACCGAAGTAGGAATAACCTATTGACCTGCCGTCAACCTGCCAAAGAACTTCACCGAAATCATAGGGACTTGCAGTTCCTTCCAAAGAAACAGCTAATCTTTTAATGTTAACCGTTTGATTAGAGGGATTATCTACCTCAAATACCAAGAAACGATGGGAAATCTCTGAACTACCGGATATTGGACTAGTAGTAGCGCCAGCTGCCACTTCATGGGAGTTCGGGTTTTGCGAAGAAAGCTTTACACCTAATTTACAAGCTCCGTCCTGACAACCATTCGGACAAGTGTAATAGCTCGTGCCAGAATAATATCCTTTAAGGTTTTCGGAATAATAACAATGGAACTCAGAAAGAGTCTTTCCATCTGAAGAACAGCCATCAGTGGCTGTATTATATTTCCCACTAATTGGACCCCATCTGGTAGTTCCTTTTGTGTAATAATCCTTTCCGTTGTCTGTGTCAGTACAGATGACTTCGGTTGGCGCTTCAACACAAGCCCCGTCTTTACAACTACCATTATTGGGACAAATTACACCTTCTTCAACAACATCACCAGAAGAAGAACAGGAATACTCTTTAAGCCAAAATGCTCCTGCGCAATAATCAGTATAAGTCTTATCATTCGCTTCTACCGTTCCTTTCACATCATAAACTTTGCCGCCGTCTGTATCAGTACAGGTGCCTGATGCCGCAACAATGCTGAAATGATTGTCGGATTCGTCTGAAATATATTCATCAGAAGTGGCTCCATAATAACCCCTTAGCTCAATTTTATATTTATCGCCCGCAGAAATATTGTTTGTTATCGCCCAAGAATATGTACTTGGAGACACAGAAACAAAACGATTTATTAATATCTCCTCGCCAATACCTTCAAAATCTAAGAGATAAATACCAACTTCATTAACACCTGAATGATTCCATGTGATCGTATAACTATTCCCAATCACCCACTCTTCTCCCCCATTGGGAGAAAGAACAGTGATGGGGGGCGTTTCGGCTTCAATAAACTTAAATGTAGAAAGCATTTGGTTAAAGACATGTGTAGTATAAGCTTTGGCCGGAATATTTTCAAAAACTTCTAAATATGCTCCTCGATAAGCACTTCCTTCAGGATATCTAAAAACTACTATCGGTCCTTTTTTGCTTATCTCTTCATCGCATCCTCCAGTAACTTTATTACAATTGCTTTGTTCTATCTGGGTGATATAAAATTTATAACCCCATATATCTTGTTGATTGGTAAATTCTGCGAGATCAATCGGGTCTGTACAATAAATTGAACCCATAGGACCATCTGCCGCACAAAGATTTCTAGCTAAATGAATCGCAAAGTCTTTAAACGACATTGATTGAGTTTCAGAACTATCTTTCTCTGCCCAAAAGGAAATTCTCCCATCTCTTTCTAAATCCCAAGTAACTGAGCTGTAACTTACTCTTGGGGTGACATTAGAAGGATAACTTGTTCGAAAAGCAAATTTCTCATCTTTGTAAGTTTTCCATGTTACGGCTTCACACCCATACAAAGTATTTAGTTTAGCCCGGGTGGTTGCGCCGACAAAGCCAGTACCGTGAGCTAATCCCCAAGGAGCTAAAACCTCTGAAGCGTATTTTTCCTGAAAGCCTACTACATATGAAGCAGTCTCTTCATCAAATTCATTACCAACTGCCATATATGGCCAAACACCATCTTTTATCAAAGCTGTCTTTAATGATAAAATTTCTTCACCCCTGTCTCCAATTCTTAAATTAACATTAAAATCATGGCACCAAACTTCTGTCGGAGGTTGCATTTCAGCTAATTGAGCTTGAAGCGCGTTAAGCTGTCTTATTAAAGCGTCAATTTGAGCTCGAAGCTCTTCAGCTGTTAAAGCTTTAGCTGTTGATGGATTAATAATAAAAGCCCCTCCTAAAACAGCTAAAATTGTGAGGGTAAAAAGTATTGTTTTGCATCTCGGCATAATAATTGTGATTTCGCGTTTTTTCGTATAACTATTCGCGCTTATCCGCTTCTATAAAAAGTAGAAACGAAATTATGCGAATAACAACACGAATTTGCACGAAAATATTATAATTGTTAGTTATTATTTTATTTTAAACCTTTTTGTGATAAATTGCAACAAGTTTTCCACAGCTCTATTCTTCTCTATCTTCCTAAAATATCTTGCTTGAATGCCTCTATAAGCCTTGAAATCATCATAGAGATAGAAGCCAGAGAATTAGAAATTTTTTCGTAAGCTGTGCTTTTTGTTGAAACAGCTTCAACCTTGGAGAGAGACAAACAAACTCCATCTTTACAGCCATTGGGACAATTAAACGAGAGTCTTGACGCATTGATATTGTTGTTGCAAACATGTTCCCTTTGATAACAATCAGGTCCATTACAGGAAGACACTGTTTTCCAGTTTTGAGGATCGGAAGCATCAGAACAAAAATCAGTCCAAGTTGAAAAATAACTTTGACTTCCGAATCTTCCGGTAACGGTACCCACAGTATAAGGAAAATCCCCGTTGTCTGAATCGGTGCAGACTGCCTGAGCCTTAGCTGTTGACGGATTAATAATAAAAGCCCCTCCCAGAATAGCTAAAATTGTGAGGGTAAAAAGTATTGTTTTGTATCTTGGCATAGTTTTGATATTCGCGTCTTTCCGCGTAGATATTCGCGCTAATTCGCTTCTATAAAAAGTAGAAACGAAATTATGCGAATAACAACACGAATTTGCACGAAAATATTATAATATTGTTAATCTATTATCTTATTTTAATCTTTTTTATGTAAAATGTCAATAACTTTTCCACAGCCTAAACCACATTGGGTTCAGGACAAGTCCTTTTCTTCATAATACCCCCCCCCGATAGATTCATATTAAGAAAAATTCGCTCTATATTATTCTTATTTTTCCTTCTTGCAACACAACCAATCTATTTTTAATTTTTTCGGGCTGAATTTTTTTTAGAAATGGGACTAAATGGCGAATTACATTTTGAGGAGATTGATTTTTCAATCTTAATAAAATAACCCCGTCATGAGATTGGTAAGGTTGACGAATTAAATTTCCAAAATCTTTGTCGTGGGTTAAAATAATTCTCTCTTGCCCTTTGGCAAGCTTAAGAATTTCTTCGTCTGGAATGCTCAAAAGTTTCTCATTTTCACCTATACTTAAAACATTAAAATTTTCTTCCCTTAAAGCCCTAACTACTCGTGGGGCTATGTTTTCATCTGCCAAAAATTTAAAGATAAATTAAACAGCAATAAGCTCCTCTCGTTTAATGGTTTTTGCTGCGTAATCCAAAACTGCCAAAATATCTTCTTTGGTAAGCTGAGAGTATTCTTTGACAATTTCATCTGGGTTCATTCCAGAAGCCAAAAGCTCCAATATAAACTCAACAGAAATTCTCGTTCCCTTAATAATGGGTTTGCCACAAAGTATTTTTGGATTGTAAGTAATTCGGTTCATGTTTCTATTTTTAGCTTAGCAAATTTATTTAGTAATGTCAATACTCAAACCGCCCTCAATTTCCCGAAGGTTACCTTCGGAAAAATTCAACTATTCATAACGCAGGGCGTCAACCGGCTTCAACTTAGCAGCGCTCCTTGCCGGAAAAAATCCGGAAATACATCCAATCACAAAAGAAAAACATAAACCAAACAAAGCTAAACCTAAAGAAACCGAGGCTTCAAGATAGAAGACAGGATCAATCTGACCAACCAGTTCCACTCCTTTTGCCATCATAAAACCGAGCAAAACTCCTCCTGCGCCGCCAATTAATCCAATAATCCCCGACTCTATCAAAAATATCAACACAATAGTGGAATTTTTGGCTCCAACAGCTTTCATAATTCCAATTTCTTTTGTTCTTTCACGAACCGAAGTGTACATTGTGTTCATTATGCCGATTCCGCCAACCACAATGCCAATGCTTGCCAAAGCAAAAATAGCAATCTCAATGGCAGCCATAATATCACCTATCAAGCCAGTAACTTTCTCTGAAGTAATTACTGTTATATCAATCATGTCTTTGCCTCTTTTTCTTTTTCTGATTTCTTCCAGGGCTTGTTTAATATTATTTGCTGTTTTTTCCAGATCCGCGCCTGATTCAATTTTGACCATTGCCATGTTGGCTGTACCTTTTTTCATGCCGGTTATTTGATAAAAAAGATCTTCATCAACAAAAATACTGGTGTCGTCGCTCTTACTGCCCAAAGAGTTTAAAATACCAACTACATCAAACTTCCTGCCACGGATAGTAATCTCATCACCTATATTTATTTTTTTCTCAAAAAGAGAGTCAGCAGTAATAGCGCCAACCAATACTTCTCTTTTTCCGGTTTGAGGCCAATCTCCTTGTTTCAGACTCCAGCCCTGAAATTTTTGGAGAATCTCTAAACCCTCTTCCCAGGGCTGACCTGTCATCACCACTCCTTTTTTCTCCTCGCTGAATCTAATTACCTCTGTGGTATAAGAATAAGGCAGAACAATATTAACCCCTTCGGTTCTTTTAATAGCTTCAAGATCTTCTCTTTCTAACTTATTGGAGCCTCCGCCAATCAAGTTCATCATCATATTGCTTTCCTCTCCGGGTATAACGAAAATTATATCACCTCCTAAGGCGCGCAGCTGCTGCATAATCATTTCTTTTATTCCGCCAGCCAAAGACAAAAGCCCGATAATCAAAAACACTCCGATAACAATTCCCAGTATGGTCAACCAGCTCCGAATGGGCCGGGTTTTCAAATTTTTAATTGCGATTTTTAAGTATTCCTTGAACATAATTTTTAATTATCCACAATTTGCTATACTGGTTTTGGTGTAAAAGGAGGGGAAATAACAATCCCTGGTTGTTATCCTGAACGAAGTGAGGGATCCTCTGATGAGTGGTAATGAGCCGATACCCCTCAGCTAACGGCTCTGGTTGGCTACTTTATGGTCAAATTAAAAATTGAAAATTATTTTTGCCACAAGGCCACTCCTGCCTGCTGATGGTTTTTGACAATTTGGCCGTCGATGATGTTTATTTCTTGTTCTGTGTAGTCGGCAATTTTGGGATCATGGGTAACAACTATCATTGTCTTTTTTTCTTTTTGGTGAAGTCTAACCAAAATCTCCATTATCATTTTGCCGGTTTTGGAATCCAAGTTCCCGGTTGGTTCATCAGCCACAATTATCTCCGGGTTATTTGCCAAAGCGCGGGCAATGGCTACCCGCTGGCACTCGCCCCCGGAAAGCTCGGCCGGTCTGTGTTTTATTCTGTCCTTAAGGTCAAGAGAATCTAAAATCTTCTTTCCTTTCCTCTGTCTTTCTTTCTGCTCCATTCCTTGAAAAATCATAGGCAGCATAACATTTTCCAAAGCCGTTAAATTGGGCAAAAGATTAAATTGCTGGAAAACAAAACCGATTTTTTTCCCGCGTGCTTCAGCCAATTTGTTTTCCGAGAGTTGAGAAATATTTTTTTCCTCCAAAAAAACATCCCCCTTGGTAGGATAATCCAAACAGCCGATCATATTTAAAAGAGTTGATTTGCCCGAACCAGAGGGACCCATAACAGCTAAAAAATCACCTCGAGAAACCTCGAGGCTTACGCCTTTCAACGCTGGCAGTTCAACACTGCCTATTTGATAGATTTTCCAGACATCTTTAAGTCTTAAAAGTGGCTGCTGCATAATTTCTAATTTATAATTGACCTAATTTCTAACTAAATCCCAAATCCCAATGTCTAATGACTAAATAACTCTTTGTTCATTGGGATTTTGGTCATTGGGACATTAGTTGGGAATTAGAAATTAGTAATTCGTCATTTTATTACAACTTCCTCTCCCTCCGCCAGCCCCGAAATCACTTCAACCATTCCTTCACTGCCCTCAAGGCCGATTTCAATTTCTTTTTCTCTAATATCTTTGCCATCTAAAACCCCAACAAACACCTTACCGTCTTTTTTCTTGATTGCTCTTTTAGAAATTGCTAAAACATTTTCTTTAGAAGCTGTTTTGATGGTTATGTCTGCAGTCATCCCGGGTTTAATGCCTTCTGGAATTTCATCAAAATCAATGGTTGTTTTATAGTAAACTACTTCTTCAACTATTTTTTCAGCCGGCTCTATGGAAACAACTTTTCCAGTAAAAACTTTTTCGGGAAAAGCAACCAAATTAATATCTACCGGATTGCCAATTGTCATTTTTACCACATCTTCTTCGTATATGTTAACTTCTATTTGGAAAGGCGTTTCCGGAAGAATCGTAACAGCCCAATCACTCGCTGCTGGCTGAACCGTTTCCCCTATTCTTTTCTCTATTTTGGTTATCTGCCCGTTAACCGGAGAAGTTAAATAAGAATCAGCAATTTGTCTACGGAGAATATTAGTTTTGGCTTCGGCCTGTTTTAGTTGAGCCTTATATAAATCAATATCTTCGCTTCTCGGACTGGCTTTTAACAAATTTAGTTCGTCTTCTAATTTATTCAGAGTTCCTTGGGTGGAATCAACATTCGCCTGAGCCGTGTTAATGTTGGTCTGATTAGTTGTTTTAGCGGAAAAAATAGTCTGCTGGCCATTAACAATATTAGTTAAATCGGCATTTACGGATGATCTTTGATTATCTAACAAGGTTTTATCGGAAGAAGAAACACTATTCCAATAATTTGGTCTTTCAGCCATCTGGCGAATAATTATTAAATCATCGCTAGTGTCCTGAAGTTCCTTTTTGATACCATCAAGAGCCTCATCAAGTTTGTTATACGGCTCTTTATTGTTATTAAAAACCAAACCGTTAATAGAATTAAGCCATGATTTGGCTTGGGCCGAGGAAAGATTAATCTTACTTTTTGATTGGATAACCTGAATGCTTTCCTGGTCGCCGCTAGAAAAATATGAGCGCTGAATTGAATTAGCTAAATTAGCAGAGTTATTAATTTCCAGATAAGCATCCTCTATAATATTAACAGCGTCTTGGTAGGCAGAAATTAAATCTTCTTCAGCATCGGCTCTTACGTCTGCTAAGTTCCGTTTGGAATTTTCTAAAATAATTTTAGCGTTGGCTGCTGCCGTTTCTTTAACCTGAATTTCCTCCGGAGTGGCGCCAGCTAATAATTTATTAAGATTAGCCTGAGCCACTTCCTGCTGGGCTTGGGCATCGGTTAATTGAATTGAAAGTTCTCTGGTGTCAAGTTTTGCCAGATTTTGACCGCTGTTGACTGGCTGTCCAATAGAAACATAAACACCTTCAATGCTTCCGGCCCTTCTAAAACTTAGATGGATTTCCTCGCCCATTTTTACTGTTCCTGTTTCAGAAATCTCTTGGACAATGTTAGCGCGCCCTACCGCACGTAAAGTATATTCTTCTTTTTTATTGCTGAGCAAACTCTTGCCAATTATAAATCCGGCAATAATGACTATAATAATTATTAACCAAATGATTGTTTTCTTTTTCATAGTTTTTTAATTATTATGTTATCCATATATATTATTTTACTTCAATTAAAAATTTCTAACAATAAAACTAACAAGGTCAATACTCCTTGGTAAAAATTTAGCAGAACTTACTAAACGCAGGACGAACCTTTTTTGAAGAAAATCCTGATTAATTTTTAATTGCTGTTCTACGAATAACAATTCTGTCCAGTATTTCCGCTCGCCTCTGCTTCGGCGAGCAAAACATAAAAATTTTCTAAACATTTTTTTAATAACCTCCTCGCAAATTTTTTCAATTAAGGAAACGAAAATTTTTATGTTTTGATATTCTGCTACCGCAGAATAGCGGAAACGTTTTCTCGTCCTAGTTTGCTTTCGGCAAACTGGCTTGGTAGGCAAAAATTCATTTTCCCCACACCCCTTTTTCTTTTTGCCTACTTTTCTCGGCGGAGCCGAATTTTCTTGGTGATTTGTTTATTGTTACACGAAGCCTAACAATTTTTTTCTATTCTATTAATAACTCTATAATAAAATTAACGATATTGCAAAAAATATCAACACTATAAGACTCTTTATGCTTTTTTGGATATTCTCCATCTTTTGGTTCGCAATTATAGAATTCACATAGATTTGTTCAATTATTTGTTCTTTTACTTCGTTATCTGTTAATTTTTTGATTTTTTCAAAATAATCTATAAATTTCATATCCGCCACATGTCCAAAATAAAATAAAGATTTATTCACGAACGAATTTTTTAATCTTGGGAATATAGATCTAAAAAGAAAAAATATACCGAAAAGAAAAGAGATGATAAGCCCAAGCAAAATAAAAATATAAAAACAAGTTATCCATTTTTGATAAACTGTAAAATGTTGCAAAATCTTTGTTTTTTGCGAAATCATCAATCCAAAAATCAGAGAATAGTAAGCTGACAAAAAGGCTGTTTTCTTATCTGAAAATTTTATCCATTCACTAATGCGATTTAATTCTGATTGTAAAAATTGTAAATTAAAATTTTCCATATTTTTTAAACATTAGAATACCATGTTGTGTGATGAACTTTTTGATAACCATTATTCAGAGTTTTGTACTCATAATACCAAATCCATTCTTCTTTATGCTTTAGCGTATTAAAAGAATCTCCTTCTTTTAACACAGAATTAAAAGTATGATCGCTAATCCATATATTTTTTGAAGATTTACCTAGCTCCGATAATTCAACAGCAACATATAAAGCTATCCCTATCCAAATCAAATCCTGCTTTGTCTGGTCATCTCCACCCTTTCCACTTTTGGCTATCATTATCGGTCCCTGTGCAATACCTATACCAAAATCAATTTTCTTTTTATCATTCTCAGCTAAAATACTGTTAATCTCATTCACAAATCCTTTTATATCCATTGCCGCTCTAACTGCTCTTGATGCTGCTTTGTCGTCAATAAAAAAAGCTAAAATTCCGTCCCCATTAAAACTTCTCAAATGTCCATCTCTTTTTTCAATGCAATGAATTACAGCCCGTAAAAATGCTTTATGAATTTTTACACTCCAAAAGTCTGTCGCATCAGTTAAAATCTTTCTAGACTTTCTCATATCAATATAAAATACTTTTACATGTTCTAATTTTTTAATAGTATTACCAAAAGTTAAATCGTTTTTCTTCGGTACAGAATAAATCCTTGAACGAGTATACATTTCGCTTAAATATTGCTCTATTTGATCTAGTGTTTCTTCATTTGTTGACATAGTTTTTTAAAATTATCGATATCTACTCTGTCGGTATCTAATACCGACAAGACTAATATCAATTTTTTATTCACTTTTTCCTTTTTTCAATTCTATATTATTAACTTAATAACTGTTTAGTGAAAATCTCTTCAAAATTGTGTTCCTTATTTTTATTAAACAACGGGAGACCAACCAATTTATAATTCTCGCTTTCCGCCTTCAGCAAATCTCCATTTCCATATTTATCCGTAATTTGCTGTAAAAATTCTTCCTTCCATCCTTCTTTACTCTCTTTAAATTCGCCTTCTTTGTCGGCAAATTGGCCACCCTTCGGTTCAATAAAAATCTGATAGCATAAATTACCCTTTTTACCTTTCAAAAATAGCAAAAAATCAGGTTCAAATCCGCGACCATGTTCAAAGTCATAAATTTTATATACTTCTTCATTTCTAAGCAAATAAACCTCATTGTATTTTTCATCCAAATTACCTATTCTATCTTTTAAAAATTCAAATAATCCAATCTCTTCGCTTGTTCCAACAAAACCATCCAGTACATACCATTTATTTTTTAATACTTCATTTTCATAACTTTTGTCATATTTTTCTGTATTTATATATTTTTCTTTTGGCTCGCCAAATACCTGTTCAAAAGTTAAAGCTTCGAAATTAGTTCCGATATAAGGTTTTGCAATTTCTTTAAGCCTTCTTGTAAATAAATCGAAAAATCCTAACAATAATTCCAGCTTTTCTTCATTGTTAATATCACCCAAACCATTTTTATCTTTCGTAGTGACTATATTGATCTTGAAATTACCAATAAAATTATCTACAAGCTCATTAACACTACTAATAGTTAATTCGCTCTGTAAATTATTAAAACGTAGAAGTGATAAATCTTTTGTTGCTTTTATGTTTATTGCTTTTACAATAATATGTTTCTCAAAATCTTTTAATTTTTTGCTCATTATTTTACTATCCTTTTTCAAACTTTCCACAAGAATCTCATCTTCTTCTTTATCTAAAACAACTTGTTGTTCTTTCATTGCAAATTCTCTTGTTTTATATTCAAAAACAAACTCTTTTTCCAGTTCAACTAAAGTTCTTTTTCTTTTTTTTGGGTTGTCAGTTCTTTCATTTTTCCAAATCTTTATCTCTTTAAAAAAATCGGATTTCCTAAATTCATCTTTCAACGCGAATTTTTTTATCTCGCGATTATCTTGAATAAACCCCTTATTTTTAAGTTCTCGTTTCAATTCATCAAGATAGCGAACATCATCATCGCTGTGATAATAAAATTCTTCCAAAACTCGAAGAGGATCTTTTAAGTCGTTGTCAAGCTTTCTTTTATTCTTTTCATGGTTATTATATTCAAACGGAAAATAACGCACGCCCCTTCCAATTAACTGAATTTCCTGAATGGTAGCTTGTCCAGGAATTCTTTGCCCATTTCGGTGACCTTCGTCTCTACCTTCATAAAGGCGAACGATATCAAAAAGATTTAAGACGTCCCATCCTTCTGTGAGACGCTTAACAGTAAAAATAGCGCGAATATGATTATTTTTATCTTCTAAGCTATTAAGTAATTGCTCTTGTTCTTCCGTTGTTTTTTCTTTAGTTGTCGCTTTATTGTCTTTTGAATTAGTAATTATACAATTTCTCTCAGCAAATTCGTCTTTAACAAAATGTACGATTTCTTGAATATTAATTTTTTCATCTTTAATAAATCGCAACATTTGTTTTACGCGACTTTTACCTTGTTCGTATACTTTTAATGAACTAGATTGATCTTGTTTTATATTATTTTCAATATTTTTTAAGAAATTAAAATCACTTGGTTTTAATTCAGTAATAAGTGATAAAAATTCTTCATAATCTTTTTTTGATTCTTCAATAAATTTACTCCTAAAAAGAATAACTGGCTTAAAATTAGGAATTTTGTTTTTAAGCGCAATTTGATGACGATACCAATTAAAAAGTAAAGCAAGTAGAATCTTCTCTTTCTTTTTTAATGAAGTGGAAACAAGATTGATTTCTTTGGTATATCCGGCTTTTAAAAAATCAACAAGTTCAAATTTATAAATAATTTTAGTACGATACTTTTCTATAACTTCTTTATTTTTTGGTATAGTTGCCGTAAATTCCAATAGAACATTTCTATTTTTAACATCTTGTTTAGTCTTTCCTTTTTTTAAAATTCTATTAAGTACCGTATTTTCCCAGCTTTTCTCAACATCTTTTTCACTAGCGTTTTCTTTCAATTCCAATGGCAAATTCATTTCTATTTGCCCGTTTCTCATAGTTGAAGCATTGAGATGATGCGCTTCATCGCCAATCATTACTAAATCTCTTTTTTGCAAATATTCTAGTGTAACCGAATTTTCTCTTGCTAAATAAACTGCATTATGCAGTTTGTGTATAGAGGTAAATTTAATTTGAATATCATCTGTGTCGTCAAAGGTTTCTACTTTGCGGATATTAATAGTTTTATTATCAATCACAATATTTTGGCGAAAAAGATACTTGGTATGATTTTTGTTGATAAAATTATTTTCGGTTTTATCAATAATATTATTTTGGTTTACAAAAAATATAAAATGCCTATAACCTTTTTTGTAGTAATACAAAATCAAAACAGCCATAAGCAAAGTTTTGCCTGTGCCAGTTGCCATATTGAACATCAGATGCGTAGGTTCAAAACTATTTTCTTTTTCTTTAATTTTTTCTTGGGTCAAAAAATTTTCCAGCGCTTCTTTTTGCCACTGCCACAAAGCATATCTAATGTTTTCCAGAATAAAAACAGGAATCTCCGGCTTGCTGATTCCATAGTCAAAAGCTTTTGCCTTGACCATGCTGGATAAATCTTTACTTGAATCGTACATATTATTTGGAATTATAAAATTTTTCGCTTAAGACAATATCTTCTTTTGAGAGTTTATACTTTTTGTCCGCTCGTTCGCTAAAGTTTATATACATTTGGTTCATATCCAGCATTTCAACAAAAAGTTTTTTTTGCTTATCTAAGCCCAATTTTTTAAATTCTTCTTCTTTAAGAATTTTTTCCTTAAATTCTTTTGTTTTTACATTGTAATTTAAAAAATATCGCTCATAAAGTTTATCAAAAAGTTTTTCCAATTCTTTTAAGTTTTTAGCCTTCAATATCTTTTCCTTGGCTCCTTCGTTCCATTTGGCAAGCTCAAGATAAACAAAATTATCATTAATATTTTCCTGTGTTAAAACTTTTTGATTTCTCTCAATACAAATTCTAATATGTTCATCTAACTGTTCAACAAGAATAAATTTTCTATTTCCGCCATCTTCTTTGTTAAGTGCAAGTGTTGCATGCCCCGTTGTTCCACTTCCAGCGTGAAAATCCAAAATAATATCGTCATCAGAAGTCATAATTTTAAGAGTATCTAAAACTGCGTATAATGATTTTGGATAACTAAATTCTTTTCTACCCATAATAGCTTTTAAAACTCCAGTACCACTAGTTGTGGAGTTATATCTTTTTCCAATCCAGTGTGTTTTAATCTTTGTTCCTTCTCCTTCTCTGTATTTTTCATAAATTTGGACATTTTCGTTTTTATCCTTTAATGCTTTATATTTATTGCCACTACTTTTTAATAACTCTTTGAATTTTTCCTTTTGAATCTTCCAACATATTTTCCTTTTCTTATTTATTGGCCAAACTTCAAAATATCCATGTTTTTTATTCAGAGTAATATCTTGCAAGTTATTACTTACATAAATAGGATAAAAATATTTTTCTTTTGCATTTTTCATTTTTTCCTCTACAAAACGAGAATACATAAGGGGCTGATATTTAAATTTTCCATCTTCATCTTTTTGATCATATTCTTTGGCAATATTTTCATCTAAAACGACATCGTTGAAATTTGCCAGTTCTTGATTTTTAGCATATACGATCATATATTCTGTGGTTACACTGAAAAATTTAGCGAATTGCCTACCTTGAGGTCTTATTACAATACTAACAATACCGACTCTATTTTCTCTACCAAAAATATTATCGGCTAATGCCCCTAAATAAAATAACTCCGTATGGTCAATAGTAATAGCAATAAACCCATCGTTCTTTAAAAGTTTCTCTGCAATTTCTAAGCGATTTTTTATAAAGGTCAGCCAAGTTGAGTGTTTAAAATTATTATTGTAGGTAAAGGTTTCTGTATCACCACCAGTATTATACGGTGGATCAATATAAATTAGTTTCACTTTTCCGGCAAATTGTTCTTTCAAACTATGCAGAGCAAGTAAATTATTCCCTTTGATAATCAGGTTTTCCCGGATTGTGCCGTCTTTGTCTCTTTTAAGTTCTTTTACTTTCCCCTCGCCTTTGACAGTATGCCTTTTCCAATTAACCAGCGCTTTTGGGTCAAAAAGCCGATCAATCTCATCTCCAGCTAAAACCTCGTTAAAAAATATTTCGTTTCTTTTCTGATCTTCTTTTGTCATTCCGCCCTCAAGAACACAATCTTTAAACGGCCAACCTAAAACAATCTCATCTCGTTCAGTTAAAAGTTTGTTGTCAACCCTTAATCCAATCTTATTTTTATATTGAGTATAGGAATTATCCAACCTGTTTTCGTCTATAAAAAATTTAAGCGCCTTTTGCTTCAAAATATAAACATCTTTGATTTTTACAAAAAACTTCTCCTTCGTTTCTTTATTACTCAGTAATAACTCAATTAGTTTTTCATCCAATTTATCAATCAAATCTTTCAAAAGCGTTTCGTTAAGCTCTTTTTTTTCTTCATCCCAAAGACGAACATCTTTTTTAAATAGTTTATATAACTTGTTTTTAAAAATATTTTCCATAATGTGTTTTTAGATTAATTTTCTATTTTTAAAACTTAAAAATCCATCTTTGGTAATTATAATATGATCAACTACTGCTATTCCTAAAATTTTACCGGCTTCAACTAATCTCTTTGTTGTTATTAAATCACCATCTGATGGTTCGGGGTCGCCAGAAGGATGATTGTGAACAAATATAACTGATGCTGCCTTGTTCTTAATTGCTTCCGAGAATACTTCGCGCGGATGAACAATAGTAGCGTTGAGAGAGCCAACTGAAATTTCCGCGACTGACCAATTTCTGCTGTTAAGAACAATGATGTAAAAATGCTCTCGTGTGTAATCTTTTAATTTGCTTTTTATTAACTGATATACCTTTTTTGGATCAGTAAGTTCTTTATTTTTATAAGACGGGACTTGGGTGGAAAGCCGGTGACCAATTTCAAAGACAGCTTTTATTTGTGTAGCTTTTGCCAACCCAATTCCTTTAATTGAAGACAACTCCTCAATACTAGCTTCGGCTAATTTTTGTAAGCTACCAAATTGTGTTAATAATTTCTGTGCCGTAACTACGACCGATTCGCCAGCGATGCCACGTCCCAAAATAAGCTGTAATAACTCTTGAGTCGAGAGTGCTTGCTCACCAAACTTAACTAACCGCTCGCGCGGACGCTCATCTGCTGGTAAATCATGAATGGTAAATGATTTGCTCATATTCTTATTTAATTAAATCATTAACACTTACATTTAATCCCCTAGCGATTTTCTTTAGGGTCTCAATACGTGGATCTGACGTCGCTCCAGTTTCAATTTTTGTTAAAGTATGCAAAGTAACGCTAGCAAGTTTGGATAACTTATCTTGCGATATTCCGAGTTTACTTCGGTATTTTTTTATGTTTTTAGATATGATTGGTAAATCACTTGACATTGTAGTAAAGTTTTACTATACTTTAATTGCATTAACTATTTCCACCTGTTGTTATTAGTATAAGTAATTTTATTTATTTAGTCAAAAAAATATTTTTGTTTTTAAGGAGTCCCCTAATATCGTCCGTATTAACTATGGTGAAACAAGGACGACTATTAAAAACAAAAATGAAATCCTGCTGAAAAAAAGTTTTGGCGAAACCAAAAATTAGTAGGCAAAAAGAAAAAGGGGTGTGGGGAAAATGAATTTTTGCCTACCAAGCCAGTTTGCCGAAAGCAAACTAGGACGAGAAAACGTTTCCGCTATTCTGCGGTAGCAGAATAT
>Ga0315547_1000367_pt1 | contig 47052 bp, 65 predicted proteins | sample SalMarSW160240MG_2_FD_202542 | JGI IMG/M metagenome (GOLD analysis project Ga0315547, IMG submission 202542) | Salt marsh sediment microbial communities from the Plum Island Ecosystem LTER, Massachusetts, United States - Salt Marsh Sediment SW1601-240 ...
TGTCTTCTCACCTTCATCGATCTGTTGCGTAAGTAAATGAACCTCCGTACCCCGGTCCGCCGATCCTTCAGTAAAAACTTTAGGATTGTAGAATCCCTCCGCCCCCAGTATAGTGGTCACTGAGGGCAGAAGGATTTCGTCTTCAGTGTATGTATGGTTCAGAGCGTCAAAAACGATCATGCCGATTTCGCTTTGGCCCCCACCTGTTCGTCGGAGTAGACTTCAATTCCCTCGATCTTTGTGTTAGCCTTGAGAGCATCTACAACACCCTGGATCTTCTTTATGTCAGGCATCATATACTCTCGGGGAAGTTCACCCACAATCCGGAAATGCCATTTTTCGGTAAATGAAACACCCTTGATCGCAGGAATCTTGATCTCTAGATCGGGCTTGAGAATCATCAATTCCTCATCCAGAATCGATTCGTCTCCATTTGCCTCGGCATCATCCAACAACCGATCTTCTGCTTCTTTTCTGAGATCAGCCAACTTCTTCTGTTCTTCTTCTATAGCCTTTCGTTTTTGCTCCTTCCGCCACTCGCCCAATTTTTCCTTAACGACCTCTTCCGCTTTTTTTAGGGGCTTAACCAAGGTGTTGATCTTGTCGTAAGTATCCTGGAGCTTGTCGTAACGTTCCGAACGCTCTTCTTCGAACAAGTCCTTGACCTCATTCTGTTTTCCCTTAATCCGCTGTACGAACTCTCCGGTCTCTTGGGCTTGCTCATCGTTTCCAATTTTGAGCGCTTTCATTCGCTCGAGAATCTCAGCCACATCCGAACGGAGCGCAACCTCGTTTTTGGATTTACCGAATAGTGATAGTACGTTCATTGTGCCCCCTAAAAAGGGATATCGTCGTCGAAGTCATCCGGGCTCGGGACACCATCGCTGCCGTTGATCAGTCCCAAGATCCATTTGGGCGTATATCCCGGCTGCTCCGGCTTCATCTTCTTCTGGCCCTTGTGCAATCCCGTGATGCTGGCTACGTTCACAAACGTCTTGCCGGACCCACTGGTCTTTTCCACCATGTTGAGATTGCAGTTGACACTAAGAAGCACGTTCAACTCAAACCCAGCGCGTTCCTCGGGGGTAAAGGACTTCCCCCGCCAGGATTCCAGATCCTTGTTGAGATTCGAGCGTTCGTTCAGGCTCGCGGTGTACTTCTTGGTCACAATAAACCGTTGGCCCGAAAACTCACCCTCAGTCCGGCGTTCCTCAAGCTCCCATACAAGTACAACCTGATGGGTGGGCTTGCCCCCGTATCCATCCTGCATACCTAGATCGTGTATGGCACTGCATACACCCGGCTGCACACCCGTAGGGATCGGTTCAAAATCCCTCGCCTCATCTTTGACTACCATCTTCTACCTCCTGGCCCGTCAAGCCGTTAGCGCAGCTATTGATTTTTTCCCCTTCCAGCATTGGGGGCGGCAGGAGTCGAACCTGCCTGCTATTGCGGTGGCTAAAGCCCGGCGTCCCAGGTGCTCCTACAATCGCTCACGGTCTTCCATGGCTCCCATGTGCCGGTCTTTCCCGGCTGTCACAGGTTGTTCCCTTGAATTGGCTCCTGTCCTCTCTTTTCACGTCGGGAACTCGACGCTACCAGCCGAACCGTTTCACTGGTAGGTGTACATGTCACGACTTTCATCGCCTCGGCAGTACAGATAGGTGCTGTCCGGATTTGGTCCGGCATGGAACGCAGTGGGCAATCTGCCAGTCCCACGTTATTTTTAATGGGCGCTTGATTGTCATACGCATCCAATGGAGCGCAGTATCTATTACATTACCCTCGCCACCAACTACCCCCGTCTAGACAGGTAGCCCTCGATACTCGCTCAACAGCACCTCTATAGGGAGCGACGGGTCATGATCCCGCAAGGAGACTGCAAGCCATCCGTCTCCCACCGGTTGGAACCGTTTTTGCCTGCGCTTTCCGTGCCTTTCTTTCGGCCACGCTCCCTCCATTACATTACAATTTTTGCCTGACATGGCGCTTACTTCATCGGCTTTGCCTCCTTCCCGGTCTTTCAGCAACTTCGCCCTACACCCGTCGCAAATTCCGTGGGACACCCCGCCGTTTGTGGTCCAGCGACGGCCCAATTCTTTACGGCACCAGGCGCACACCGTAATCATCTGCTTGAGTGATGATTCCATTCTTTTTTTACCATGATTCTGAGTAACCGATTTTCTGCGTCCCTGGCTGCGTCCCAGGCTGCGTCCCTGGCTGCGTCCCAGGCTGCGGCCCTGGCTGCGTCCCAGGCTGCGTCCCAGGCTGCGGCCCTGGCTGCGTCCCAGGCTGCGGCCCTGGCTGCGTCCCAGGCTGCGTCCCTGGCTGCGTCCCAGGCTGCGGCCCGAAATGATTCATCTCCGGTCTTTAAATACCGAACCACAACATCTGGCGCATTTTCCCAGTATTTCAATACAGCATGTAATGCACATTTCCGGGCAAACTCTCGCAAGATTTTCTCTCCATCAACCATTTTCAAAACCCTGCGGTATCGACCCACCATCTTGTCACCGTCCTGTTGCACCTCGCCCCATATCTCGACCCGACAAATCACAGATCCGGGGGCATAATTCAAAGCATCCAAAATCTTCTCAGATCCGTGCATGCCATTTTGACAGGGTTCTAGCGGCCCCGTGGCTCGATAGGTCTTGCCTACTTTGACAACCGCCCGATTACCCCAGCGAAGTCGTTTATCGTCAGACAAAAAATGCCAGCATAAATACTTTTTCATCTTGTTCCCCCATTACCAGATTTGTGTTGCGCACCACAGAAATATCCCCATCCAAAGTAGGGCATAAAACCCGTAGATCGCCTTTTCGACTTTAGGATCGATCATGCTTCTTTTCGCTTCTCCTCAATCTTAGGATCAATCATATTCAATCTTGGTATTAGGAACACATTTCTTGTGTGCATGACACAAAACCGATGTCCATGGATTATAGCTACCGTCTGTAAAAGAATGATAAAACTGGACATCAAGATCGCCCTTAATTATCTTCTTGCCGCAAATCCGGCAACGTGCTCTCCCGGTTGCCCTGTAAAGTTCAACACTGGGCGAGTTAATCTCATCTTCTTCTATCAATCTAAAATCGGTCTTTTGATCGCTCATTTTCGCTTCTCCTCAATCTTTGGATTGATCATTCAAAATAGCCCAACAGATTAATAGATAATGTTTGATTTCTCTTTCGATATTCCCTACCGGCCATCCAGGCAATATAAATATTGCTACCTCTGCTAGCTCCGCATATCCTCGCCGGTATTCCTTGAAAGCTTTTCCAAAATATTTCATAAGTTCGACATCCCATGTTGGGAGTACCATTTTTCCGATAAGGTGGATTTTGAAGCAAAGAATCATAAAAACACTTTTGTTTAACGGTCATTTCGCTTCTCCTTGTTTAACATATTACAGCATTTAAAAGCGTTTGTCAAGCGTTTTTTGAAAATATTTTGATTTTTTTTGTTGCACAAACTACACAAATGTTGTATATTGTTTAACGAAATGGGCAAAGCGAAAGTCATTACAGTGGGAGTCCGGGTAACGCCCGAGTTCCACGTCCTACTCAAGAAATACGCAGACAAGGAACATCGGACGGTAGCCAACTTTATGCGAAGCGTGGCAAACCAGTATATTGAGAATTTGGAAAAATCAGAAATAGGACTTGACCGATCAGATAAGATTTGATATGCTTTCATCTGTTAGGTGAGCGGGACGGGGGAAATGTCGGTACCAATGACACCCCCGCCCCCTCTTTTATCCCCTCTCCAGCTTTCTTAGCCGCTCTTCGGTTTCTTCCTGAAACGCCCGATATTGGTCGTAAATCTCTTGAAACATCATCAAGAATCGGTCCCGCTCCTTCTGGTATTCTATCACGATTTCACGCAGATACACCACTTGCTCGAACAATGCCCGAGAGACAGATATCTCGTTACTGGGTTTATCGAGCGGGTGTCGTCTGCTGTTTTCTTTGTCTTTGAAAGAGGTGGAGAGGGCCAGGACATCACGATCAGTAAAAAGGTATCCCTGACCCTTGATCGTGCCGATTTCTTTGGTACGGGCTTCCTTGCGGACAGTAACGGGAGCTTTATCAAGGATCTGTGCCGCATCGCGCACTGTATACAGAACCTGAGGTGACACAGTTCCAGTAGGTAAAGATAATACACCAAGATCAGGAAGAAAAGGGGTTTTTTCTGGTTCGGCACTTCGATATTCCTTAGCGATACTAGGATCGCCAGCATCATCCCCACCCTCTGAATATTTATTATACGAAGTAAAATCGGGCGGGTTGGTAACTCTTTTGGCTGTCATACGTTAGGACTCCTCGTGTCGAGCCTAATATAGCAGCCCCGGTCCCAATTTACACATTACTACTTGCGACAGTATTTGTCAAGAGATATTATAGCATATCCGTAAAAAAAATACACTTTTTTCTTGCAACCCAATCAGATTGTCATATACTTCTTGTCAAAGGAGATAATTCATGATGAAAATTTTGTTACGCATATTACCCGCATTAATACTTGCAACAGCTTTGTTAATTTCTTCTGTGGTAATTAACAGGGGCCTACGAAGAGCTGCGCGAAGCCTTTGGTCAATCGATGTAGATTTATCGCAGCCATCTTTTTCCATTCCATTTAGGGTATCGCTTGATTGAAGAACCTTGACCCGTGTAACCAAACGGTAGTATATTCCGTTACATCATGAGAAAAATCAGTACAGTTTGCGGGATCCTATCCATAATGCTTATCGTCATCGGCATCGTCGGGGGCTTGAGAGAAATGGGGATCTACTCTACCCCGCTCAATCAGTTCAAATATGTGATAGGAAGTATCATAGGGATGTTGGTGTATGTGGCGGGTGTTTGGTTGGTATATGGGGTGGCCGCCGGTATCAGGTTTATCGTGCAAAAAAGAAACCACCGGCCAGTATGACGATAAGTTCAATCAGCGAGAGGGTCCGCCAGGTCTTCTTGCGCCGGATCTCCTTCGCCGTTTTCTTCTGATAGTCTTCGAATGAGAGCTTCAAGCTGTCTGTTTGCGTCTCTACCAACCGCAATTGCCGCTCGGCCTCGACCAACTGCGTCTCCGATCCGCCCAAAGCTTGCTTCAAGTTCTTGATTTCTTCTATTAAGGCTGTCGCTTCTCTCTTCAATAGCCCGAGCTCCCTCCCCTGCTCTGTCTGCAAGCCTTTGGCTGTCTGCAACTCCGCTTCGAGCTCGTTCAACGCTTTCTCGGCTTGATCCAACGCTATCTGAAACTGACTCGATATCGCTTTCAACTCGGTCACCAGCGGTGTCGAGCCGAGAGGGACCAAACAGAGTATCAAGAAAAGACAGACCATTCTGGAGCGCATAGAAAGTACCTCCTAAAAGTACAAGTACGGCAAAAAGTATAATCAGCCATTTATTTAGTTTCATGCTTCCTCAGTACATACACAAACCACGTCTCGATACATATCCGCGCAAACCAGCACCACCAGCGGATGTCAGCGATTGTTTTCTTGAGGTTGACCATTCTGCCGGCGTTTCAGATAGTTACCGAAAAATGCAGCCAGAACTTCGGGGCCGACAAAAATAGCCACGATCCCCGCCCACTTGACTAGTTCGTCCATGGTCGCCCGGGTATCGGCAAACATGATGATCGCGCCCACTACCAGTAAAAATAGAATCACCGTGAGCACGGCAATCGCACTCCCGTATTGAATCAGTTTGATACTTTTCATCTCACCATCTCCACATCGTTGATAAACCTGACCCATTCGTCCGGATTGCGCACAAACCAGCGCGGACAACCTTTGCCAGTTATATAGTGGTGCGTAAAGATATCGTCCTCAGTCAGCCCAAACTCCTGACACAGCCAGGCACACAACTTGACAGCTGAATGCCAGGTCTTGTCCGTATACCGCCCGTCCCAATCCAGATGACAGGTTTCAATACCGATCAGACAACCATTCGGGTAATCCCCGAAGATTCTCTTCGCTTCCTTAGTCGTCTGCGGTGTCGGGCCGGCATGATGAGCGATTTCATCCAAAGGGACACACTGAAGAATCTCGCCATCCAACCCCACGATCAGGTGCGCCGACGCATATTTCTTCTTTTTCTTGCTAGTAGGATCTTGATTTTTAAGACCCTCAAAAAAATTACGATTGAACAGCGCCGTGGTCCAAGGGTTCCCCACCCAATGCATGATCAGCCCCTTGACCCTGTGCAACGGGGTCTGTGGGCGTGAGTATGGGTTGGGAGTCAACAGTTTCTGTGTTATCTCAATCATAAAAATGCCAGGAGTAATCCCCCTCCCGCCGCCACTACTATCGAAATCCCACCGCCGATCAGCAACCATTTGAGTTTTTGCCTTGCTTCCAGAGCTTTTTTGCCGGGTATGTCCTCAAGATCGTTCAACTGCCCGGCCTGATCGTTCACTTTACCCCCGAGCGTCTGGACAACTTTTTCCAGATGTTCCGTACAAGTTTCTAGTTTCGCCGTAGCTACCCGTTGTAGATCGTGGCCTTGCCGCAGTTCCGTAACCGCCTCACCCAACACCCGTACCTGCGGCATGTACATCTCCATAGTGCCTATGCGGTCGACTATACCCTCGGTTTTACGGTCAATATGTTTCTGCAGCATGTCACGGTAATGAACACAAGTACCATCCCGGGCTTCCAAAGCCTTTGTGTGCAGATCCACGACCAGACCCTTGAGTTGGGGCATCATGCTGTCCTCTACGGCCTTGACGATTTTCTGCTTGAACCCGTTGTCCAGAAAGTCAGTGATATCGGCCAAAAGTGTGGTGCGCAGTTCAGTGTAGGTCATACATGCCTCCAATAAAAAAACCGGCCCGTGCCGGTCTCTTTTTGCAAGCAGAAAGTGGCTATTCTGTACACTTTATGCAAGCAAAATATACATATTTGTAGATTTTCGTTAATACGTTGTCCGAACCCCCAGACCCATCGAATTACCTATGGATTCGAACGCTTCGAGTTCACCGTTGAGCCAACTGATAAGGTTTTGAACCTGAACGGGAGTTACCCCAATCAACTGCGAAATAATATAGGAGGGCAACCATTCGTAATCAACGTCTGCTGTATCCGGGTGCCAATCAACAGTTTTGCCGGTGCGTACCAGTTCCCGGAAAGTCGTGAACCGTCGTCCAGCCCAATCCCGTTGCGTCATAGCCTCAATCAACATCCCGAACAACACACTGCCCTTGTGTCGCAACGACTGTATGGGTTTGACCATAAACTTGATCGGATCACGGAAATGCCCGATCAACGTAAAGTACTTGCGGCGCCCCGATTTCCCGCCTAGCGCCCGGTATATCGGGGTTATGTCGACATCAAAAATCCGTAGACTCCCACCCTTGCGCACTGTCTCGCGCCATATCCGTTTATAGTTTTCCAAGAATCGATCCGGATCCCCACCGGCCAGCGCAAAATTCAACATGACCGTGGCACCCATCCCTTTCAGTAACGCCATCATCCAAAACTTTTGAAACATCTTACGCTGGGCCTGGGTCACCGGGCCCTTGTCCGTAGACAATCCAAACATCTTGATCATGGTTCGCACGTTGCTTTCGGTCCAGTCCGGGGCCAGCAAGAAGAGTTTCATCACAGTCTGCACGGATTTGCTACGTCCCATGCGCTGTAAATGAAGTCCACCAAAATCGTCATTCACTAGATCCGCTACTTCTCGAGCCAACACATTCGGATCTTCACGCGGACGGGCCTTGAGTTGATTTTTGTACTCAATCAAAAACGCCTTTGCCTTGAGACCGGCCCCGAAGGTTCCAAAGAGAAAATCCACGTGCCGCCGGCGGAGTTCTCGTAACCACTCAGCTACATTCTTTGCCGGTTTGATTTTATCCAAAAGCGGCTCAAGCACCAAATCTTCTTCAAGCAAGGATTCTTCCCAATCCTGTTGTACACCTAACGTCAAACCGTTCCGGACCCCGATCACGATTTCAGGCTGCAAGGCATCGACCGCAGCAATCCCGTCTTTGTAGGCCCGGAAAACGTTCATCTCTTTCCAGTTCTTGTGATTCGTTCCCAAGTAGTAGGACCGCATAAAAGCAAGATGGTGGAAGAATGAGGATTGCAGGATCCACGATTTGAAAATAGCGTTATACTTAGCCACCCCCTTCACTGCCGGGTGCATCTCAGGTACGTACAACATATTGTTCAGGTTTTTGGCCTGTGATTCCAGCGCATAAATGGTCTGTCGCTCGAGTAACGTACCCTCGTCGGTCACCAACACATTCTTGCCATACACCGTTCCGGGTTCCGCCTTGCCAGCATATTGCCACGTTTTGAAATTGGGATGCTTGACTTCTTTGTACCCTTCCGTTTCCCTGGTGGTAAGTAAAGAATTGCCATCGACATCCTTCACCATAAGCATAGCTTTCAAAAACGCTTTGTCAGCCATCGTTTTGGTGAGTTCCCGTTTGATAATATGCAGGTTATTCGTAGCCCCCTGAATCTTGAGACGGTGACCGAACACGTATCCCTCAATAATGGTATCGAACACCCGCCGCTTGGCATGATGGGTTGTGGTCCCGAACCGGCGCAGGATCGGTGCAACTTCTTTGCCCCGCCTGTCCCACACACGGCCGGCGTAGTGATCCAAAACGTTGTGAATCACATCCGCATCCAGCGCTTTCTTGCCAAACTCCTGATAGGTTTGCTCAATCTGCTCTGCTAGTGCGATTTCTTCCATAGAAAGGTTTTGGCTACGATCAACAACGGGTTTGAGTTCAAGCAAGTTTTCGCGTATAGTCGAAATTTCTTTGTCGGTAAACTTGGGTAGCAACTCTTCTTCTGTGGTCACCCATTCCCGGATCCGGGCCTCGGCCTCTTCGGGCTTTGCGTTCACGATTTCATAAAATTGCGCAATGTGTTCTGGATTCCGTTTGTTGTCGATATGAAACTGGATCGCTGCATCTAAGAGTTTGGCATCTGCGTTGTACCGTTTGATACCCAACAGTTTCTTGATCTGTTTCTGCAACGTCCGTTTTTCCACATCGTTACGAAGTAAGGCTTCATCCCGGACCTGGAACCACCTCTCTTTCAGTTTCCCATAAGATTCAGTGAGTACGTCTATGATTCTGCGTCCACCATCTTGAGCTTTCTTGGCCGCTACGTGGGGAGTTACTTTTGCCGAATCTTTCTCAGCACCAAGTTCTACCTGATCCTCGATCGCACTGAGCGTAGCCCCGGCGGGTTCTTCAACCTCGGCTTCCGCCTGGTCCGCCCCGTAGGTCTCCCCCGGCTGCACCACCGTATACCCTTGCTCTTCCCAGAACGCCCGGGAGTCATAGTCGCCTTCGAGCATGGCGAAAATCTTCCGGTACTTCGCCGGGTTTGCGTTCATCAGCTTCATCCAGTACTTATAGGCCTGATCATTCAGCCCGTACCGTTCAGTCCTGTATACAGAATTGATCTGTGCTTTGTTCAGCCCAGAGCTACCCACCATCCCCTTGAGTTTGATATCCCGAATAAGACCCTGCAAGACCTCCCGTGGCGTATCCTCTTCGGTGAACGGCTGATTGGCAAGTCTGCGATCCTGCTCTTCAGGACTCAACAGTAACCCTTCGTATACCCGCCTGACTTCATCGGACATCCGCTGTTTGGCAAACCGATCATAGATATTCTTCAACCACTCTTTGAACTTCTCAAACAACACTGCCAACTTGCTACTTGGTACCTCATTCTCGCGCAAGTACTGCTCAAGTCCATCGGCAAATTGTTCCTCCTGAACCCGAGTCCATGCTTCTCCGCGCTTAACGCCCACCCACTCTTCGATAGTCCGTAGATCCTCACCATCCAGCTGCCGGCGCCACACATGCCCCACTTCGTGAACGAACGTAGAGAAGTCTGAGGCTTCGGTGGCGTGAATCAGAGCCTTGCCCTGCTCGGCAAAAGAGACCGCGCCCTTCTCGGCTTGAAACAACATATCAGTTGCTTCGGCCCCCCAAGCCCCCCGATTAAAAACTGATTTTATTTGTTCTGGTTTAAAAGCTACGATAGTTATCGTGTCATCATCATCTTTATAAATTATTCCATCTTGTTTAGCTCGTGCAGCAAACGCATTCAATTTAGCCGGATCTCCTTTGGCGACATCCAGCCATGATTGATATTCCTTATAACCATTAATGATCATAGGATTTTTGATGTTTAGATAAACCGGAACAAGACGAGCCCTCTCCCCCATCCCCTCGCTTGCATAAACATCGGCAACCTTAGGATCAGACGAGAAATACATGCCGACACCATAAGAACCCAAAGACGGCTTAAAAGAGCGAAAATCTTCCGTAGCGTGTGTCCCGTGATAAACTCTTAGGGGTTCTCCGCTTTCGTCAACTATTTTGCTTTCTCCAAACCATCTCCTGAAAGCAGGAGTATCAATCTGTTCCAAGGCCCCCGGACCCGGCATTTCCCCCGTCACGATCTCGGGAGCAAAGTATTTCTGCGTGTACTCTTCCAGGCTCAACCCTTCACTCTCCGCCCTGGTTTCAACCAGAGTAACAATAGCTTCAGCCTGTTCCCTTGTAACGTTCGGCGCGGTCTCTTGAATACGCTGCACAAAATAGTCTTTCGCCATCGGGGGAAGATCCGCAGCCTTCCGTCCCTTCTGAATCCATGAGTAATAATCGCCCTCGTCCAGATACCGGCCTTGAATCACCCGGCCAGCTTGTCGGACAGTCGCAGGATCGATACGTTGGAACTCGGCAATCTCTTCGTGCGTGGTAGCATTCGGATCGGTATGAATCTTCCCATCCTCGGTCTTGATCGCCTTGGTGTACTTTTTGTCTATCTCTTCGATGGTCTCTACCCCCGTCTCTGCCCCGACTGGGCCCTTGACTGGGCCTTCGACTGGACCTTCGACTGGACCCCTGACTGGACCCGCCTCCCCTGCTTTCTTTTGGGCTACCGCTTGATACGTGCTCAACATCGTTCCCGGCACCTGCAGCACCGCAAACCCAAGAGCAGCGTGAGTCATGGCCTGTAGCATATCCGGAAGTATCTGGTTCCATTCGTGTTCGAGTTCGGTTCCCTTGACCTGATTACTGATCTCAACCGCAATCTCGCGCCCGATCCCCTGGACACCTTGCTGCAAACCCTCTTCCACGGATTCTTGAACAGTACGTCCAGCCCCAAAAGCTATCCCTTTGGCAACACGAGTCAACACCCCACCAGCTACGGCTTTTTGTGTTGCTTGAGAGGCGGCTTGACGCCAGATATGAGATTGAAAATATTTTGCGAAAGGTTTCAACAGTGCACTGTACTGTAAATACTCAAGCGGTGCGTTAATCAGCCCAACACCAACAGACACGGGGCCAGCTACCGAGGGGTCGATCCCTTCGTGGATCATCTGTCGGTAACTCATAGCGGCTTCAACTTCACCGATAAATTGCATAGCACCGGCACGGTGGCCGTATTTAAGAGCAGCCAGCACCAACGGAATGGTCACCGGCGCGGCTTGTGGGCCCGCAATCAACCCACCGAGAGCCAACGGACCAGCCGTGAGAATAGCCTGTTTAACACCTTCTACTTGAGACTGTAGAGCCATCGGTAAAATGTTGGCTGCGGACAACAAAGAAGCTTCGAAGAGTTGTTTCCCCAGTTTCCCCCGGGTTTCTTCCATCAACCCCCGGCCGTAGATACCGCCTAATAGAAGAGAAAGTGCAGCCACGCTCTTGACTTTGTTACCCTCAGCCATAATCTTGGGCAACCCACCAGCCATCTCCTGATCGGTGGGCATTTGTTTCTCAAAACCCGTGATCTGTTCCTCAAGTTCGGAACTGGCATCCCCCCGAATCTGCCGCAACACAAGTTTCCGCATCAATCCCGGTACAAACCCAGCCTTGAAACTATTGATCAGTCGTTTAAACAGGCCCTGCGGATTCTCGTCTTTCCCGGCCCACTCACTCGCGTAAACGTCGTGGTCTTCGTAAGTTTCCGCAGGTTCCTTGTCCAACAGGTTGCCGAGCAAAAGGGCATTATAGGCCTTGGTGCGTTCATCATCAGACATCCCCTCAAGGGTTGACCGTAACTCCGTCACGTTCTTGTCTATATCGGGGATCTGGATGGGTTGAAAACCCTGGGGGAGTTGTTTGTAAATATCGTCTAGCTCTACCCGTTGGAAACCCTCGGGCAAAGAGGGTTCAAGGGGAGTATAAACGTCACTCACTATTTTTTCCTTTGGGTCTCAAACAGAAGATATTGTGAATATTCAATCGGCACCCACTGTCCTGTAGAGGTATCGTAGACTCGGAGTTCTTGACCGTTGGATGCGATATCAAGTGATCCGTCCTCTCGTTTTCGGAAAACTTCAAATCGCGCCCCGATACCCGTTTCCATGGGTTTCCCGGGAGGTACACCCTTTGCACGTTGCGCCTCAAGAACGGAAACAGCGGATTCAGCCTTTTCCGCATACTCAGGGAGTCCGATACGCCCAAAGTATTCCACATCGGTTTCTTCTCGGCGCGGTTCCCCACCAAACACACGGCTTAAAACCTGCCCCACCTTCTCACGGGCTACGGGATTCAACAAGAAATCAGCCAAAACAATCGGATCATCAACCTCACCTACTCGGTTCCCATAATCTCGGAGCATGTTTTCTCGTTTAGTGCGCAATTTGTTCGCTTCCTCAATGTTCTTGTCTTTGATTGAAGCTGCAAACCAATCGACAATCTTCTTCTCGCCGGCCTTAACCAAAGTATCCCGACGTTCTTTTTCGGGCTTTTGAAGAGTCTCAACCTTGTCGTCCAACATCCGTTCCCATGTACTCTTTTTGTCCGGCCCCACGGTGCTGCCAAAATTGTCCCGTGTCCACGTTCTCAGTTCTTTCAATTCGTCTTCGGTCACATCCTCTTTGTAATAGACTTCTTCGAAGTGCTCGATGGCGCCAAGTGTGGTTTTGAGAACCTTCTCTTGCTCGGCACGAGTCCGCGCCTCTCGCTCCCGTTGCTCAAGCTGTTCCCGAATATGACTTACAAAATCCGAGGTATCCTTTTGTGGGGCATATAACTGGGCATGCTCTACAAGAGCCTGTTCGATACCCGGATCCCCGCCTAAAAGCATCAGTTCAATACGAGTTTTGTTGACTTCTTTCTCGGTCTCTGCATCCGTTACCGGTGTAGCCGCTTTCTCAATAATATATTGTAGCCTCTTGATATCCTCGTCGTTTGCATCCACGTACCCGCTGGCAATCTCATCGGCTAACAAATTTCGAGCATAATCGAAATCCCGGAAATCAAGAGCAGCCTTGATATCACTGACTACATCTGCTTTTTGGTCCAGAATCTTGTCTTCCGCCTCCCGGATTTTATATTCCAACTCATTCTCAAGAGAGCGGATATCTGGGATTGTAAGATCGGGAAACTGATTTTTGTCGTACAGACCATGAAAGTCGGTCAACTTCCCGTCTTTGATCGCCAGCGCCGCTTCCCGATACTGCTTATCCCTGCGTTCATCAGTAGCCGCCATGCCCTGCGCCTTGCGAAGATTCAACTCAGACTGCAGTGCGGAGGCCATAGACTTCCGGGTATCCGGGTCCAGATTGTACAGAGAATCGCCCACCTGGTAGGCAAACTTATCACTAGCATCATCAGACAACAACCAACTCACGCCAACATCACCCAACCCTCGAGCGTAGGCCATCGTCTGATCCTGTACGATCTGGGGAATGGCAGCCTCTTGAATCGTGGCAAGATCCTGCTCGTCAAACTCCATATTCGCCCTCGATTCTTGGAGTTGACGCATCACTCCGTCCGTATCCTGCTCGCGGATTAATTGATTGATCGTCTGTCGCCGAATAGCTCGGGACTGATCTATCGCTCGATCATCGGAATACCGTTCGATTGTGTCCTCCCATTTCAACCGAAACTCATCAAGATTCTGCCTGAGTCCCAGCTTTGACTTGGGTAGACGCATCTTCGCGGACAAATCTTCGTTCAGCCCATCATAGAATGTTTTGAACTTATCCCCGTAGGATGTATATTCGGGGTCTTTCTGGATATCTGACCAAAACTTCTGCCACTGGTCCCGAGCACCCACAAGAGCTTCGTTCAACTCATTCTGTGCGGCCAGGTCGAAAAGTCTGCCGGCAAACGCAGTACCGACCTGCTGTACCTGCCCCGCAAGCTGACCAACAGCTTGTGCTTTCGCAGCCGCAGCACTGACCTGTTTCCTAAGTCTCGGGGGTTTGGGTGCTCCTATCTGTTGACTATAAATGGGAATTGGCATCTCATACTCCTATATAAACATCCCGGCGCCAGAGGCAACAGAACCGAGAAGACTACCAGCAACCTGCCATGGACGGGTTTTCTTATACGCTTCGGCTTCCTCACCATATTGTGAAGCCTCAAATAACCGTGCTTCTTTCTCCCACTTCCCGGATAGGGACAGCCGCCTCACGTCTTCTGACATCATCCGCGAGGTTTCCGCCTGGAGCGCAAGAGGGGATCCGCTACTCAACTCTACCCCGGACCGACCGATCACGGCCTTTTGATGGCCCCGGAACCGGGCCTGCTGAGTCTTTAAGTCAGATATCTGGAATTCGGTAGCCTGTGCGATCTGCTCGGCTTCTTTTTCGGCCTGTGTTTTGTTAGCTTCAGCCATTTCCTGTTGAGCCTTGCTTGCCTGAGAAGTTGCCACGGCGCTAACAGCACCCCCGACGATTGCCGCACCAGCCGCCAATATTGCAAAAAAAAGCATATCAATCTCCTAATTTGCTTCCAGGTCCGCCGCGATCGCCAGCACGGTCATGGGCAGGGGTTGGTCCTGCACGATTATCAGATCCCCTTCTCGAGAGAATGTACCTTGGATCCGTGCGTCCACCGTGCCGGTCAACAACTCATCATCGGCGTGTTGAATAGCGTTCAAATTGTCTTCATTGCTGCCGATTTTCCCGCCCCGGGTTTTGTACAACATCAAAACCGTTTCCTGGATCTTGCTTTTCATGAACTGGCCGAGTCTTTGCGGTCTCAGCTTGCCAGTATAAGGCAGACCCACATGGATCTTGCTGGCATACTCGTCAATCGTGATGGAACCAACGTAGACTTCTTCATCACCAAGTTCCACACCATCGGCATACACGGCGACAGTTTCCCCCTCTAGATGATCAAGATCATCCAATGTTTTCACAACATATTCGCATAAACCACCCGAGATATAACTTTCAAATAGTGTGCCATCTACCGGAGTAATCCCATCTAGTTCATAAAGTTCATAAGAATCCTCAAAGGGATTTTTCACTATATAACAATTCCCATTCAATTCCGTCATTCCCACTACACCGGTAATCCTGACAATATCACCATCTAAAAAGAAAGTAACTAACCCCGGCTCCCCAGAATGTACGACAACCGGTTCCGCCTGAGTAGCGGCAGTCATTGGGTCTTGTTTGGCACTATAATCTATGGTTAATCCCGAATCCACCAAGAAACAGTCCTCTTCGTCGTCTCCCCAATCGATCGGTTTGAGGTATTCGATGTATTTCTTGGGATTCCCACCCGGATTAACCTGAGTCAATTTCACATTGTCGACATAGAAGTATTCATTTTGGGAAGCCGACGATAAAGAATAAATATATAGACGAACCCCTGTGGCAGTTGCTGGAATCACTATCTCCCCCGTGTTTAATTGTTCCCAGACATCCGTGCTAACCGCCGTCACCTTTTCACCTGCCCACGCACCAGAATTATAATATTGAAGATAAATACGAACCTCATTTACTAATGGACCCCCGGAAGAGGGAACATATATCCATGCCGTCAGTTGATATTTTTTACCAGCAACCAATTCATGCATGTCATCAGTATTTTCATTATCGCAAAGACGAGCATATCCCATCGTTCCCGCCGCTATTGTCTTTGTAAGTTTGTACGAATACGTCCCCTTATATGCCTGTTCATTACTACGCTCAAAAGTGCAGTTGCTAGTAGAAGCACCATCTCCGGTTATATGGGGTGCATCAGTAGACTCACAATCGGCGTGGTCAAGCAAATTGATGTCGTCTAGTGATCGTTTCACCGCCATGTACACGATATCCTCGTTTGCCCCCGGAATCACCGCAACGCTCTCAACGGTCCCATCGGTCGGGTGTCTGTGCCAAGCCTGAATACCGTAGTTTCTGTCAAGCGTAAGAGCTGCCAGTTCCCCGTTCTCCCGTACCATCCACAATAAAGAGGCAGGAGACCGTTGCCACGCCATCTCTACAAAGTTTTTCCGCCCGATATGATCAGCCCAACGTGACAAATCAGGAGAAATGTATCCGCCACGTTCTTGACTGTACAAGAATTCACGTAGTCGTTGGCTACCATCCTGTACAAAAAGAATAGACTCATTCGCCATGATAGCGGCGATATTCGCACTTCCATGAGCAGACACACGATCCACATACACATTAGCGGACGTAAGCGGGGCATCACCCCCGGTCATCAACCATTCGCCCATACCTGAGCCGAGAATGATATTGTGATTTTTGCTAAGCATCCACAATATATCTTCCAGTTGGTTCGCAGCAAATGGGTATTCGTATCCGTAACTAGTATCTGCGGCATCCTGAGAGAAATCCTGCGGATATCCCACCCGGGAAGCCCATACCGTACGGCCACGGGCCACGGTAAGTCTTTGTTCGTGAAAAATAAGAGCTGCGGGATACTGAGTACCCCAAGGAATTCCAGCCCACCCATCCATAGAAAAAGCACAACCATTTCCGTTCCCCGTAGGCGTGGTTTCGGGATCGGCCAATTTCGTGAAAGTATCCGCCACTCTTTTGTAAATCGTGACAAAGGGTGCTGTGGTATGAACAACCGCCAGGTAAACACTGTCTGCCGAAAACGAACAGCCGCTTCCGGTACCAGTTGGTAATGCTGCCGGATTAGCCAATTTTGTGAAGATATCCCCGGTACGTTTGTAGATCGTCACATAAGGCGAAGTCGTATGTACAAGGGATAGATACACGCCGTTGGGCGAAAAAGAACAACCGTATGCGTTACCTGCCGGCAACGCACCGGGATCCGCCAACTTGGTAAATCTATCTACGTTGCGTTTGTAAATCGCAATATAAGGGGCTGAACCCGACACTGCAATCGCCAGATATACGTTGTCAGAAGAAAACGAAACACCATATCCGGGTCCGGCCGGTAATGCCGCCGGATCATCAAGCTTGGTAAATGTATCCCCACTCCGTTTATAAATGGTAATATAGGGTGCAGTGAGAGTTGAAACTGCGAGATAAACGCCATCAGAGGAAAAAGCACACCCAAGACCCGTGCCAGTTGGCAAAGTACCGGGATCGTCTAGTTTTATGAAACTATCCCCGGTACGTTTGTAGATTGTAATATATCGTGAAGTGTCGTGTGCTACAGCAAAATACACACCGTCAGAAGAAAAAGCACACCCATGTCCGGTACCGGTAGGCAAGCTTGCGGGGTTGGTTAACTTGGTAAAAGTATCTTCGTTGCGTTTATAAATAGTGACATAAGGCGCACCAGTATGTACGACTGCATAATAAACACCATCGGCTGAAAATACACACCCGTTCCCAATTCCTCCGGGCAAAGTACCGGGATTAAGCTTTTTCTCAAATACATCACTATTGTAACTATAGATAGAAGTGTACGGAGATGTGTCGTGGGCAACCCCTAAAAAAAGAGAAAAATTAGCGGTGGTAACAGACCATGAATCTTGTGCAGTAAACCTAATCTTGAGAAGTTGAGTATCGGGATGGGCAAAATAAATTGCGTCTTCTGTTTGTATATATCGTAGTTTCGAAAGATCAAGTGTCCATCCTGTCTGTGACCACGGCAGGGGAATCTTTAGCGCACTCCCCCCACTCTGTACTAGTTCGCCATTATGCCAAACCCGGATATACTGGTCCGCATCACTTTCCCACACAATTTCTAAAATATAAGCCTCGGTCTTCGAACGCACAAAAGGAACAAGACGAACCGGGACACTACTCGTAGCGGCACTTACACCACAATAGTAAGTACCTGGTCGGAAATCCGCCCCGCCAGAAGGGTGAAGCAAAAAGTTCTCAAGCGTCCGGCAGGTCTGGTCGTAGTCTGCAGAATCCATTCGGCCGGCTACGCGATCAGAGACTTCGCCGCCCCGGAAATTGGTAAGGATTTTGCGCATCTACGCCTCCGTCACCAGAGCCGAATGTTTGTCCGGATTCTGCCGCCACATTGCATCTTCGCTCCGAGACAGAACAAGAAGTGCTGCAAACTCTTGATTCAACTCCTGTCGTTTGGGTCCATAATCTTTCACGAGCGCCGGGGAGATGGTATAAGCCAATCGTGTAGCCAAAGCGTCAATCAGTAATGGACCAAAATAGATAGGATCCGAAAGGTAGTAAATATAAAGTATGCCAATCTCCACATCTTCAGCGTTGGTAAAAAGCAAACACCCTTCTTCACGCCAGGGATAAGGATCTATGCTTGTTGCTAAGATTTTTATACAATCCGCAGGCAACTTATAAACGTATTGGTAAGCCCAAGCTGGGATACCATGGGCCACACCATCACTTGTGTAGGCCGTGAATCCGGTACCGTCGACCTTGGTAACTCCATCTTCTTCATACAACTCGAAGGTATTAGCCTCTTGATTTTTTACCATGTAGGTATTGTCGTTCAGTTCGATCATGCCAACGACCTCCGTGATTTTCACCAGTTCATCATTCACAAAAGGATGAGCGGTAGCGGTAATCACAACAGGTTCCGCCGCCGTAGCCCCGCTAATGATCGCCATATGACGTGCAAGCATGGTCCGTTTCCGAGCACTTTTCCATTCACTCAACTCTAAAACTTCGTTGAGTACCGATCCCCACATTGTATTACAAACGGTATTTTCCAAACTTACATCTGTCTCCGCATCTGTAATAAACTGCGAGATTCCCAATTTCACTAAAGCGAGATTATAAATCCCCTCAATCGTAGCCGTCGTATTCATAGTTCCTCCAAATAAAAGGGCCAGCCCCTAGAGGCTGACCCTTATTTCTTTACCGGTTGTCTACGGATTCAGAACAATCCGCGCCATGATCTTTCCGCCGCTCGACAACTCCGTCCCCGTCCAGTTTAGAGAGACAAAATCAAGCAATCCCACTGAGGGCAAAGGAATCTTGGCTTTAAGACCAGCCACGGACAGTATTTTCGCGTCCGTATTCAGAAGAGTCTGAACCACGGTTGAGCCCGGAGTAGTAATTCCCGTCAGGAGCTCAATCGTTGTGTCCACAGCTCCACTGGTAAACCCACCGTCCGACCAAATCTCCACGAACTTCTGGTGACCCTTGCCGAGTTCCGTTATATCATGCCCGTGCAAGCTCTTGGAAAGAACCTGGGCTGAGCCGATTGTAATTGCATCACCGGTTTCAGCGGTAAAATACAGATATGCATCGTCCATTTGGGCCTCCTTATACCACTACCGCTTCGGTGTCTTTGATTGAGGACCACTTCTTAACGGGTACGTTGCCCTTGAACATCATGACATCCGCCTTGTTGTCCAAAGTTACCCATTTCAGAACGTGTTCACCCAAGTTCTTGACTTCCTGCTCTAACTGCATGTAACCGGTTTTGCCGACGTACAGAATCGCGCCCTCGGCTCCACCAGGTGCTTCGTCCATGTTGTGATACAGTTCGATCAGTTTGTCGATATCGATCTTGTTGGCCGTAGTCGTCCCGATGTTGCACAGCCGTTGCAAGTACCGTTCGTCCATGACCATGATCCCGAATCTGAAATAGAACTCGGTCACATAGGCCCAGAACTGTTTAGCATTCGCTCCGGTCGTTAGCTGCTTGCCCATATCCTTTTCCTCGACCATTTGCAATTGATGCATGGGAGGATACAGGAAGGCTGTCTTGTCCGGCCCCCAATTGATCAGATACGCCGAGGTTACACTAGCGCCCGTGGCATCACCACAGTTGGCAATATTGCCTGTTGCGATAGTGGGCCGCCTCGTGGCGAATCCATCGATGTCCCTGGGAGTTGCCACCGCCCGTGCTCCATACAGAAACTTGTCGCCCAACCACACACCACCACCCCGAAGGTGCTGGTCGTCTTTTCGGGCCCTGAACTCCACGCCCCCGCCTGGCTTCGCAGCATCGGCGAGCGCCACAAGCTCTTCGTCAACGATAGCCCGGTCCTGATAAAGAGAAATCGGCTCAGTTTCCTGATCCGTTCTCCCCGCAGTCGCGGAAATACCATTGTTAATGGCCCTCATTTCTCCATTGGGCAAATAAGCGTCACGCCCAAACAAGTGACCACCGGTCTGGTTCCCCGGCTCCCAATGTGCGTCCTGGAAGGGAGGAACCGCTTTTGTCAGGATCTTGGCTACATCCACAAATCGACCTCCGCCGGGCTGTGTTTCTTGCGCCAGATCCAGCAGGGTTACTATCCCTGTAAGGTCTACATCTGCCATCACTTAGCTCCTTATTGAGTTTTGGAGCTTCCTTCCACAGCAACTCATTCCCTTTTAACTCGCAACCATTTTCCCAATAAAAAAACCAGCCGATTGGCTGGCCTTCCAGGTTAAACTTTCCGAATCTCAGGTAAGCTATGTCTTTGTATCAGGTCTACTCAAGCAGGTTCCGGAACAACGTCCCGATCCACCTGCATAATTACTTCTTTTTGATGTCCTAAATTCACAGCCGGATGAGCATAAATATGCCACCCCAGCTTCTTCGCCCGCAGACACCAACCAAAATCTTCACCTGGACAGATTATTCTGTCTTCCACCATGAAAGATTCCGGCCAGAACCACGGATAGGACATACTCTCAAACACCCCATGCTTCACCAATAGAAAAGCGAATCCACAGAAATCTATCTCGAAGATAGGATCTTCCGGTTTCACAGAGGCTATGTTGAGATGTTTGACGGGGGAAAAGTTATTGAACTGGCCCAAAGCTCCCCTACCGCTCATATCCACAGGGACCATTCCAGAAATAATATCCTTGTCAGCTTCCAACAATTTATAGAAGTCATCAGGCTTAAACACGGTATCACTGTCAATCCACATCATGTAATCATAAGGCATACCATTAAACGGCACAGCGTCTTTTTTGAGACCATCAACACCGTGAGCCACAATCTGATTGCGCAAATGCACAATACTTGCCATGCCTCCCAGGACTATCGTCATCTGAATATCACCACGTTTAGCCACTGCAGAACGTAGATTATTCCAGCTTTCGAAATACCCCTCGGTATAAGACCGACCAGGAAGACAGAAGACTACGTGTTTCATCCCTAACTCTCCACTTTCAATAAGCGAATGGGGCAACGATCAATATCCTTGCCATCGGTCGGAACTCTTATGGGTTTGACCGCCCGAAGAATACAGCGCATTTCCCTCACAATATTACGTTGTCCCATAATTTCGGCAAAGATCATCTCAGAATCATTATGCTTGCTTACCACGGATAATCCGATTTCTATCGGCTTCCAATCTCCCCGATAGCCATAGTCCGCCCGCCAGTAAGTGGGCTGTCCGAAATAGATCCAGGAATTTAGGAAAAAAGCCCGCACGTGCGTTGGGTCTTCCCACGCATCATCTGATCCACCATAAGGAACAGCGCATTGGAACTTAGCGTCAATTTTGGCAATTCTGTGAAGCTCCTGTATTAGCGGCAACAAGTTCCGTACATGTTCCAGTATATGTATGGCATCAATCACAGAAAATGTGTTATCCTCAAAGGGCAAAACAAGACTTGGTTGATCTAAATCACAAGCTACAAATTCAGTTCCGTGCGTGGGCAAAAGACTTTCTACGGAAGGATGGTCTATATTGATCCATCCTTCCCGCATATTTCGACCACAACCTAGATTGAGCTTCATCCGCTTCCCTCACCATCAGATGGGAGCGGAGAAAGTCTTCCACCCTTGGCATCATCCAATTCCCGCCGAAGGATGCGGATCTCGGCGATCAGATCCCGAATGATCTTAGTGGCGTTTCCCCAGCCGTATCCTTCGTACTCTGGAAGTTTGACCTTTTCAAGAAACTCAAGTTCTTCTTCGGTCATTCGGGTGTCTCCATGCTCTTATACCGGCCCTTCAGATTTTCGGGAATCACGGCAGTTGGAGTTTCTCTGCGTTCTCCAAACATCTCGGGACTGTTGTTGTACCGTTTCTTGAGATCCGCCTGTTTTTGTTCTTCAGGACTCAGTTCTGCAGGCTTCCCCGTACCGGGTACAAGTGTGTCTTCTCCCATGGCCTTGCCGATGTTATAGAACGTTTTGGTGACAGCGGGATGATTGGATACCCCGAGCTCGTCAAACAGAGCAACAAGAGCCTCTTTGCCGAAAGTCTCGAGAGCACGCCGACTGACTTCTACGTTCGGCTCGAAGTCACCCTTCCAGTCCTTCTTGAGCGCTTCTATGCCGTCGGTCTTGGCTTTCTCAAAGGCTTCCCTAGCGGCTTTCTCCTGCTCAAACACCTGCTTGACAAACAGAGCGTTAAACTCTTGAGCAGCTTCCTTGCTCAAACCATTCTTGTGCGCTATCTCTCGAAGGGCCTTGTCCACTTCACCGAAATACGCCGTGATAGCTTCCCGGTACGGCTTGTAGTCATCACTCTGCAGCTCTTTGGGAAACTCCACCTCGACAAACTCATACGCTTCCGCAGATTCCGGAGGCTTGAAAGTCGCCTTTTCCTCTGCAGCATACATCCGGTCAAGCACTTCACCGATGTTCTTGTGCTTCAACAGATCGTCAAGCTTCGTCTCGTCTTTTCGGTACTTATCCGGAGCTTGTCCTACCCAAGTACCAAACCATCTAGGTTTCGCATCGGGTGGTTTCGGGGGAACAACCGGTTCCACCGGCGGTTCAACTACGGGCGGATCCACTACCGGTTCAACCGGCGGATCTTCTGCAAACCACTGTAAATCCACATGATCAAATGGATTCCCCTGGTTCTTACGTTCCATTCTGGTCTCCTTAATTTTGATTGTTACCGTAGTTACTCAAAGGTTACGGTAATTTCCATAATCGTCAACGACGACTATTTAGTGATTCTGTGGCGGCGAAGAATCCAGTCCTCGAAAATCTTCACCAACCGTTTGTCTTCTGACGGGTTCGTGCTTTTACTGAGCGCAATCTTCGCCTGCCACGCAGCCAGAAAATCACGGTCCGACTTTGGGATCGAGGTTTCTAATTCAAGTTTATCTATGAATTTGGCCGCCTCGACCATTACCACACAAACCGCATTGTCATACGTCATTGTTTTCTCCTTCTTTTGGATTTTCCCCAACTATCACGGGAACGTCCTGTCCCATGAAATGTTGAATCATATTGACCAGATTATCTTCACGGATAATCCCTAATCGCTTCAAAAACCAACTAGCAAGGTTATGTAACACCAAATGGTACATATCGGTCGGAATTTCATCGAAGAATCCACACTTCAACAAAATGTCACATGCTACTATCTGGCCGGAATATTGAGAGAACACGGCTTTGTACGCCCGGGCAATATCGGCCTCGGTAAGCTTCTTCCCAGCAAACATCATGTCGCACCCCCCGGAGCCACACCGCCAGCACCCATCAGCGCTTCCATCGGGCTACCCGGCTGGGGCGCCGCACTCATTCTCTGGCCGGCCTCAGCTCCGACTTTTGCCAATTCCGCCTGTTGCATCATCTGTTGTATCTTGGCTCTCTGTTCGCGGATCTTCTTGACTTCCTCGTCGCTTCTCACGTCTTTCTCGGGCATCCCGTGAGCGTTCGCCAAGTCTTCCATCACCTCGTCACCGTTGATCCGGTCAACAGAATCAGGCCAATACGCAGCGACCTTATCAGCGGTCTCCAGGAAGCTCATAATCCCATGAGTCTTGAACAACATGCGTTGCGCCTGATACAACGGCCCCAAATATTCAATGTCCAATTCCGTAGCCCCAAGCTCGTACAGAATATCCGGGGGCTCCGGAAGTCTTCCGGCTTTTCGGGCCAACATAGCCGAACGTTTGTTAGTCTTGTCCAACACATCACCGACAAACCGATAAATCATGGGAGCCAGCACAGTAGATTTCTCACCCATCTTTTGAGCCACTTCAAAAGCCGTCATTTGTTTTTCGGCCAGCAAGAGACTCAAAAAGAAATCATAAAAGAAGTGCCACTTAATCCTTGCTTCTATTCTGTCCAACTGATCCACGAGAAAAGGTACTTGAATACCAAGATTCACTGCCTGGAGCTGTCCAGGTTGGTCCTGGGCCCGCAGCCAGCTTGCACCACCAGGGTTAAGATCAATCATGCCTCGGCGCTCAATCGGGGCCTCCCACGGAGGATCTGCAAGCTTCTGCCCACTGATAATATTAACCTCAGACATCCGGTTCGCCATCATGATATCTTTGAGTGCGTTACTACCTGGACACCTTGGATACGTTTCACCACTATCCAAAATACATCGATACACTACGGTGGGCATAACCTCAAACCCACTTTCACCAAGAATCGAGCTTTTTTTGATGTCCACGTAGTAAGAAGCAAACTGCATATGTTGGGTACTCTTCAGCCCTTCTACCCGCTCTTCTCGGGGTAAAACGATCCACAAAATACTGAACTCTTTCAACGGGTTGTCTTTTGCAGCTTGTACACGTTCCGGATGTAACTTCTCTTCACCGAAGTACTTCACGGCGTTTCGGTTGGAAATGTTGTATTCCCTAAGTATCATGTCTACTTCCCCATCCTCATTCACACCAAAATACATCTCGATGGGATGGAAGACGTGATACAGTAATTTACGCTTTTTTGAATGTTCGGTTACGAAACAATAGCCAGGTCCGATACTTCCGCCGTCCCGCAAAAGCACACCAAGGGCCTGGTAGAATCCCCCACAGTTTCCACCAGAGTTTTTGAACTCGGCGTACATAGCCTCTTCATATTCCTGTAAATACCGCTTGATCTCTGGAATATCGTTTAGGTCCGGCACACCGGGAACACGCCCGACTTGATATCGATTCCATTTGTAAACAGGATTAGCCATATGTCCCAGAATCCCGTCAGCCCATACCTGCAGGACGTGATTACCAATTCCGTCAAAAACATTATCCTCGGTGGTCATGCCCTTTGCGTTGCCACCCCGCATCAAAATCTCACGGTTGGGCAATAGGTATTCAGCCTGTTTCTGCCATCGGGCTTCATGGGGTTTACGCTGTTTCTTAAACAGGTTCAGAGTCTTGATAAACTCCTGAGCCAGTTTCTTGTCCTCTGCAGTCTCAACCATTAACCCTTCTCCTTGGGATACATCCACGGTTGCGCCCACGGTTCTGCAAACTGATCCCCACGCTTCCACATTTTCTTTTTCTCATCCCAGGCAAACCCCTCTTTCTGCATGGCCTGGACCTGAGACTGCCACTGGGCAAGTTCGTCTTCCGAGGGACCACGCAGCGCCTTGAGTCTGGACTTGATACCACGAATCAACGGGGTCGGCGTTCCGTACTCAGCACCCCGGGCCACGGGATTGGGATTACGTTTCAACCATTTAGTCGATCTAAACGGAATGCGTTCGTCAGCCATGATTTCCTCCAATAAAAAACCCCACCTTTCGGCGGGGATCAAATGTTATATCGTAACTGCAGATAACAACAAATAATGTCGTTTACTACAGTTGAAATGTTATATTTTGAATGACGAAAGTAACCGCTACAGCTTACCTTTGTCGTTCAATATATCACCTCAACGAATTGTACCGTCTCGTCCCTTCCAGCGGATCGTACCGGTCCCTCCGTTGCTGCTGTAACAACGCTGGTACCGGATCTCGAGCATCGGGCCGCAAATCAGGTGCAAACAACCGCACCATCACATATTGTAAAGCATCGTGAATATGTGAGTACTTGTTCTTCAGTATGTTGGGCAAAAACTCACCCATCAGACTCTTGTTCTGTGGGTAACAGTACCCACCCAAAAACCCGTTGATCAGTCGTGTGCAGCTGGGATCAATCAATATCCCGTCTATGCGCCCCAACATCTGATCCACGGCTTCTATTCGAGCCTGTACATTCTGCTCACTCGGCGCCACCGCTACCCCACACTGAGCCATCAACGTAGCGTTCGACGTGAACCCACCCTCTTTTGTCGAATACTCAGCATTTCCAGCCGGGTCAGCCCAATGTTGAATCTCTTTTGCCCCCGGGAACGCCAGATTCATTTGGTGCACCACGTATTTCGTAAAGTCCACGATGTTCATGCGATCATTATGGTACTCTCGAAGTATCTGAACTCTCATCGGGCTTGGTAGTTGCGCCACAGTACACGCCGGCCGATTCCCACTGTTGTCCCATCCGCAATACAACGTTCCCTTATTCCAGACCAACGGCTCTTTGGCTACGTGATACTCTCGGCGGAAGTTGTTGTACACGAGTTTCCCAGAAACCATAACACCGGGCTTGCCCAAAATGTACATATCCACCCAGTCAGAATAGTCACGATACGCCAGCCGCAAATCGGCATAATAATTGACCGGCAAGTTCGCATCGTTTTCTCCCGGCGGTTGCCAAAAGCCCTCGTGGTCTTCCAGGGGGTCCGCCGGGGGAAGCGGTCCGGGTGGAAGCACATTCCACTTGAACTGAGAATACGTCGGGTGCTCCACATCAGGAGGATTGGTGGTTTCCATCCCAAACTTATGCGGACACTTTGGCGGAAACCGACCGATCCGGTTCGCCAACATTCGCTTGACTTCTTCCGGAACCTCAATACTCTCATCTATCCAGTATCCAGTGACTTCCAAAGACTTGAACTTCTTGATATCCCCCGGACGGTCACAGGACCGAAAAAGAATCTCAACCTCAAACCCTTCAGGCCACTGCAAAAAATACTTATTGTTTGCTTTTTCTTCACTCCCCCACGGAAACCATTCCATAACAGTTTTCTGCGTGGTATCAGTCAACTCACGATAAGAATTCCGGATAATCACCCACCGGGTTTTCTTGATCCCATACGTGCTAAACAAAAACATGGGAGCGTATCTGCAAACTTCCCAGGCCGCAGCTGAAGTCTTCCCAGACCCCACCGGGCCGACCATGCACCGATATGTAGCCCCCGAAGAATGAAAAAGCCGCATCGTGGGAAGCGGCATATAATTCTTGGTCTCTTGTTCAGGACTTTGTAACATCTCTCTCCCCGGGTTTAGGACAAGGTAAATAACCAACGTTGATAACAACCCCACCCGGCCCCCCTGGACCCATCTGTTGTTTCTGTACCAACTCAATACACTTCAACGCCCTGTCCACCGCATACAAAGCCAGCCGAATATCCTGCTGTTCTTTCGCTTGATCGTAAAGTCCAGAAATCTCTCGATACCATTTACCAATCAGATCCCCTGCGTTTTCGGCTTGAACAAGTTGTCTCTCAGCACTCGCTTGCTCCAAAAGTTTGGGCATACAGTTGAGCTTGTGTTTACGAACCGACTGCCACCCAACATTAAAATGTTTCCCTATGTTTCTAAAAGGAACCTGGCGAATGATCTCGTCGTGTATCTCGTCAAGTTGCGGATGTCTACAAATGGTGCAAGTCTGTGGCATATCATTCTTACTTCTTCCGCTTATTCGCCTGGATCGCTCGGTGCTGGGCAAGAGCTTTTTTCTTGGTTCTATGCTTGCCGATCACTTGGCCTTTTTTCTTCCCGTGGCAGTGAACAACAGCATAACCCGATCCGACTTTCTTAACGCTCATACCCCGCCCTGCATCGGCACCGCTGTATCTACCAGCGCATTCACCACAATCCGGAATACCATCAATATGGAATCATCCAATCGTTCGGTCATCATGTAATATTGCGTAATCCCCTCGGCGATCTGCTGATATGATAACCCGGTTGCCTCAAGTTCTTGCCACGCCTCCGGTTCGTCCAGATAAATAGACATCTCGCACTGACCAGCTGCAAATCCCACCAGAAACACAATCTGCACATACGGTTCCATCTGGAACCAAACATATCCATTCAACTGCAAAGCAAAATCCGGCACCTCCGAGATTGCGGACATGGTGACACAACCGAACAGACACACCACAAGCATCAACACAAGTATCTTCTTCATTGCCAAGTTCCCCCAATAGACCGAGATGGACTTGAACCATCGGCCTCCCGGATATCAGCCGGACGCTCTAACCAACTGAGCTACCGATCTATTTCTGTTCTGCGTAGATTTTATCTCGCAGTTCTACCAAAACCGCGTGTTCCGCTTCCGTGTAACCGCAACCGTTCCACCACGGATCCTCATCCACAAAAGCTGTCCCCTCGCACTCAACAACATCCCGCATGTACTTCTCGAGCAATTTTCTATAGTTCACGCCATTAACCCGACCACCCGTCAGACGGAGCCTTGATAACATACAAAGTCCCGCTGTCCATCACGGTTACGGTTAAATCGTTCACGGGATGCTTGAGAACATGAATCCTGCTGAAATTTATAACATCCGCAACATCTTCCCAAATAACGTTCCCGGCACCGTCCGACACCAGAAGATCATCTCCCACTGTCGCCCCCTTAGATACCCAGTGCAGATAATTGACATCCACAATTGGATCGGCCAATACATCTGACATTGCATCTCCCTCGGCCGCCATTTTAATAACGGGTGTCGTTTCCTGTGTTACCGCCATTTGTTTCCTCCAAAAATCATTAATATGAAAATCACTATATTTTGATACCGCCGACCGAATGCGGCTCCTTCAGACCACAAAATCCCTGGATAGCCAGCCAGCAAATGTTGTTTGTCACCCTGCCCCAACCCGTCGGCAGAAATTGGGACAGGAGTATTCCAGGGCTGCAAAAGTGTAATCAGCGCCAGCTTTTTATTGTCAGTGTCAATAGCCATTATGGTCCACTCACAAACTCACCGCGAGTCACCGTGCCCTCGCTTTCGCTGACGGGAGCCTTGTGATCCACAACCGCTCCGACATCGTTGAATACCTCGATGGTTGAGCCATCATCAGTTACCTTGTTCCGCAGAAATTTATAGAGCCATGCGATCTTTGCCTCGATAGAAGCCGTTACCGGTGGCGCACCCTGGGCAGGTTCACCAAGCGTGTCGGTTTTAAGAACATCAACTACCTGTGCGTTGACCGCAGCAGTATCCGGTAAAGCACCAACTAACTCGCCTAGACCAGCAAGATCAGCAATAATATCCGTCAGTGCCCCCGCATCTGGTATCTCGTCCGTCACTGCTTGAATAGCAGCCGCAGCCGTCCCGACCGCGCCGTTCTCTACCGCCGTATTAACATCAGCAGCAGAGGCCAAATCCCCTCGGATTTTTTCTAAGGAATCAGTTTCCGCATCGAAATCCGCACCACCGTTATCATCGGCCAGCTTGGCGAGCATCGCGCCAAGAGTTGCGGCAGCACCGTCCAGGGCAACAGGAGTACCAATTTTCTCCAATATGTTATCAAGGTCCAACCCACCATCATCGGATATCGGCAAACCTCCAGCCGCATCAGCAGCAGCAGCAGGAAGGGCCGTCATGCCCATTCTCACACCGTCATACGGATTGTAGTTGACCAGGGGGTGAGAGTTCCCGATCACGATCATTCCGGTCACCGTCCCACCGACCTCAAACTCATCCACTCCAGCACCAACGTCACATGCGGCGTCTGGAGGGTCAAGACGATACGCTCCGTCAGACAAGTGACAAAAGCCTCCAGCATCGTACGCCCCATCTGGAGTCTGCGTTTTCTCCGTGATCGCTACGACTGCGCCATTCAAGCGACGATACCAGAGTGCGAGTCCAGCAGTCTCAAAGGTGACGCCAGTTTCGGGTAACCCCGTTGTTGCGTCTATGATCCAGATTATCGTAGATTGACTCGTCGCACCCTTTAAAATTGGTCTGCCCATATTATCCTCCGTCTAAATTCTCAAAAGTATTCTGCCAAGTACAGCCCACGCCATCGCATACCAAGCCCAGAAAATCGGCATTACCTGTATTTGTGATAAAAGCACCATCACAAGCCTTTCACTCGGTGGCGTAGCACCGCTATCAAACTCATACGCTCCACGATCCCACACACCGTCTACGGCCCGGGCAACCCCCACGATATCAACACTATTCCCAGCAGGCGATCCCGTTTCTGTTCCTGCATCTGTCGCCTGCGTGAGAGTAAAAACATTACCAGCATAGTTCGTGAAAAAACCAGAAGTTATATTGCCCTGACCGTTTGCTTCACTGTGCGTTCCATCGTCAAAGGCGTTGTAATCGTGGGTTGTTCCCAACGCGATGGCATCACAATTATACCAAAGATTATTCCTGCATAGATTTGTAGCAGAGTTATCCCCTTGGTCAAAACCACTTACTCCTGCCTGATTGCTTCCGAAATCCACAATTGTATTATTAAAGAAACTACAATTTTCTACATAGAACTCCGACCCGATCTCGAACGGTCCTCCGGTTGTACCGTCTACATCGAAAATCAAGTTTCCATACATCTGAACATTGGTAGCCGACAAGCCCGTTGGCGTTCCATGACCCGGAGTGTAGAATCCGTCATTGGTCCCGTTCTCGATGATGTTCCATCTAATTATATTGTTCAGTTCGTTGTGAGCACTGATCCCATCGCCGTGACACCTGACTGATGACCAGTTGTTTTCAAAATAGTTCTTCTCAATTACACAATCACTCCAACTTCGTGTCAGTATAAAACGACCAGATTCGTGTATGTAGTTGTTAGCGATGGTATGATGGTCTCCCCCCACTGCTGAGTAAAGACAAGTCTGGTAATAGTCGTAACCACTTCCAGCAGACTCCATATCTGTATATTTTATAGTGATATATGATCTATCACCTGAAAAGACCATTAAATGTAAATTATCTGCTGATGGACTTCCTGGGGGATTTATCCTAAATCCATACCCGGATTTTCCACTTCCAACTTGACCGTTAAACTCCCAATAATTTGTGCTGAAAGTTAATGGTCTTGCAAAATCAGCCTGTCCATCACCGTATCCGTTATCCCATCCTGTTTCTGTACCATGATCAGCTACTATAGCTTTTTTGATGTAAACATACGTTGACCCGGATGCAGCAAGACTAAATGTATCAGCAATATAAGAACCATCAGCTATATAGATGATATCACCTCGGACTACTCCAGCCCCACCCCAGGTAATATCATCCATATCCTCCCAAGCATCTGTCCAATCGGTGCCATCATTGGTTCCCGCCGCCCCATCTCGTATGTAGTGATTCGCTGACCAAGAGAAAGAACAGACTAAAAGTAGCAACAAAAAACAAAAGACTTTCTTCATAATTTATTGATCATCCTTACCACGGCATAACCCCAAATAGAAAGGACAAACCAAATCATCGGTACAAACCATAACCTTCTTCTCATTTCGTTCACAATAATCGGAACGATAGAACCCCCACCGCCACCAACATATTCAAATGCCCCAACATCCCAGGCAACACCTCGGTCGGTACCTTCTATATCATACACAGAGAGATATCCTGTAGGCTCAACAGCTCCAGCTCCTACCAAGTTGCTACCACTTTTTAACCTGAAATCGCCCGTTGCCGCACCTTCAAAATCATCGGTCCATGATGCACCGCCACCCGATTCAGCAACATTATTTGTGCCATCATTATCCACCGAGGCGCAATAATCTATTGTTACTATTTCTCCGGTAAAATCATTCGTATTATTAAATACAGCAGAATTATAAACATACATAGAATCAGCCGATCCCGTTTGTACGCCATCTGCCGTGCATCCATAAACTGTGCAATTATAAATGTAGCAGCTTCCGGTAAGTGTACGATGGTAAATGCCGTCTGTTGCCATCGTATCGACAATCGTATTCCAAACTTTCAAGTCGAAAGACCCGGTGGACTGGCTATGATATACGCCTACCCCGGAATTACGTAAATAACAATTACTTACTCTTCCCTCTCCACTCGCAGCAGAAAAATAAATACACTCTCCAGGTGTACCATCGCCTAATGATTCGATCTGTAGCCCATCGACATAGGCATAAAGTGCTTGAACGTAAAGTGCTTCCTCGCCATCTATCGCAATAATTATTCGGTATTTATCTGTATCCCACCCAGAAGCGCTTGCCCTATCAGTAGAAGCCGCTTCAATTAAAATGTAATTATCTGATCCTGTATTCCAATCAGTCCCAATTAATACGTTTGTAGTATCTGCTGTTCCAGAAGAAGAACGACAATATACATGATGCCAATCTTCAGCAGTTTGGAGATCAGTAGCCTCTGCAGTATCCCAGTCCTGTAAGGAATCGTAAGCCAACGTCCAAGTTGTTCCGTCTCCTCCTTCTGCACTATCAGGATCTACATATCGAATGACTTCATCGGCAAAGAGCAGGGAAGAAAGAAAGAGGAATACGAGCAAACAAACAAAGGGTTTTCTCTTCATTTTTTCTCTCGATCCTTTTTCAGTTTCTCCCGCAACAATTGGGGTAACAGTGTAGTGAAAATACTCGCCACCTTGCCGTTGAATCGAATAGCGAATAATTCCTCATCTCCAACACAAACACCGATTTCAAAAGGTTTTTTGTCCATAGATTCCTCTAAAAACTCCGGTTAACCTCACGTCGCCTTACACCGGAAGGTGGAAAACGGGGGAGAACCGCAGGATACCCGTCGGCATCCCGAATAGCCGAGCCGCACGCAGCCCGATACTGTACGGTCTCCCCGCCTACGTAGGTGGCCGCAAGTCCGTCAACTCTTGGCCCTTTCGTCAGACATTCAGGTTGTCCGTAACCCGACCCCCACCATTCAGGGGGAACCTTTTGACTTCCAGACATTACGGGCTGTCTGGCACCCGACAGTGTGCGCATCTAGCGCTCACCGAGATCCTTCTACTCCGTGGTAGATGAGCTTCTTTGGTCATACCCTCATAGTGATTCGGGTTTACCGAAGGACACGACCATTATAGTGGACCGCACAGGAATCGAACCTGCCACAGTCTGCTTGCAAAGCAGTCTCGCCACCTTGGTACATTCCAGCCCATAAGCCGACACGAGGCATCGAACCCCGGACATCCTGATTACAGATCAAGCGCTCTGCCATACTGAGCTATGCCGGCACAAACAAACTCGGCTTCCGCCGCTCTTTCCCACATTTTTGACATTGGGCGACCGGCCGAAGCTTACGGTTCCGGAACACGGTAACCATCTTTACCACACCGCCACACATGCATAAGAACTTATCAGGCGCCCCACCCTTCCGATGCATACGCCTACGGGTTCCGTTATCAGTTCTGCCAGCACGTTTGGGATGAACAAAGATAGTCCGAAATTTCTTTTTCAGCGGGACAATCATGTTACCCCCGGACAAAACCGCTGCACGATCATTTTGAAAAGCGTAACCTTGCGGACAGGACACTCGAGATACGCCAGCCACCGGTGAAACCGATAGGACCGCTCGGCGCTAGTGTGATACTTTTTCTTCCACGGTAACGCCATAGTTCCCCCTAAATGATTGGGCTCTTTGCTCATGTGAGGACGGAGAGAGCCCCCTGAGACCGCCCTGAGAGTTTTTTACCCCTCACTATACTAGGGAAGCCAAAAGGCACCCTTTTTTGCATTCTCATATTTTTTTTCGCTTTTTTTTAAATTTCACTCGCCGACGAATACGATGATAATGAGCACTACCAATCCAGGGCTTGAACAACTCGCGATATTTCTCTTCCCGTTTTCGTAAACGGTCCATAGCCCGATAGCCGATATTCTTGTAGTACTCCAGGCTCTTTTGGTCACGTACCTCACCCCGGCCTGCCGGTGGTTTGATCCCGGATAGGTATTCACAGATAGCAAGCCACGCTTCTTGACGCAAATCTTCCTGCAGTTCAGGTACGTGAGTTTTTGTTTGCGCCATTTCACGAAAAAATTGATTGAGTTCTGGATCCTCGCAGATCCGCCACCACTCCGGTTTCATTTCCCCTCCCAGTTTACAACTACACCGCTACCCGAGCCCCTACCATCCTCGGGTCATACCACAATCTTCGAAAAGACATCCAATCTCGCTTTCGCTTGCCCGTACGATCCCGATAGAGCATGGCAAAGGGCATAATTCCCAAGTCACACACAGACTGTAACCGCTTTTCCGCATCTTCAAACGAATCATCGGGATATCCGATCAGCACATAGCACCGAACCTTGTGGGCTTTACCGATCAATCCTACGCTCGACAACATCCCCGCAGCCATCCGCAAAGGTTCATAATCATCGGCAGTGTCATATGCCACAAACACCGTTTTCAGCCGTAATTGCAAAAGTTCGTCCACATGCCAATCCCGCAGACGTGCCGCTTCCAATCCCCCAGTCAAACAAATCGGTTCTGGTTGTCGGCGTAGCATCTTGAAAACCGTCCGTATGTGATCATCCGAACATGCCAAGAGATTGCTATCTAACACATTCCATCCATCACGGATCGGAAGCTCCCGAATCCCGCCCTCGCGTTTCCATACATCACAGAACCAACATCGATTCGGACATCCCCGAGAAGTAATCACGTATCCCGGTTTCAAATACATCCCCGGCTCAAACTCCCCTCCGGCCATCCCGGTTGCGGGACCACCAATCTTCACGGGAGCCACCTGTTCCCATTCTCTCATTAACTTCTCGGCCCAATCCAAATCCCAAGAAAACGTCACAGAGATATGAACCTCATCACAATCGGGTACAAAGAAATCAGGCAAACCCACATAGGCATACCGATCCACGGGAGTAGCGTTCGTCCTACGCGGAAACACCCGGATAATATTCACACCGCCACCCGCTTCGGCAAATCTTTCTCGAACACGATGGGGAAAAACTGGTACAGACAGTACGCTTTCTTGTACGTACAGAACCCATGCAGCCGATGAGGGCAGATCGTGGGTTCTCCCCGCTGCTTCGTTTTGGTACACTGCGCCTGAGTGTCCAGATATTTTTCCCCGTATAAATGTTGATAGCTCATAGTTCCTCCCTCTAATCCCACAGCAAGTCAATATGCGCAGACAACTCTTTGAGTTCCGCATTCGTTTTTTTGTAATCGTACTTCAGCGGCTTTTTGAATCCCCGATGATTGATGTAACCCAGATATATCTCAAGCGCCCGTTGGCTACGCTTCAGAAAAGCTTCCCATTCCCGATCCGTAAACCCCATGGGTATCCCATGTCGCTTCATGCGCCGGTACGCCTTAAGCCGTGGATACAACCAAAGGTATAAAGCTTCTGAAATGTCCCACAGTTCCGCATCAGAATAGCCGCGGAAAAGTTTCTGGAAAAAATGCTTGAATGAAATGTTTATTGAAATTCTCATAATTCCCCCTATTCCGGCAACGCAAAATGGTTGTGCATGTGCCGCTCTAAAGACATCCGCCCAACCCCGTACTTCTTCGCCACCGCCCTACATGATTGAGTCATCATGGCCTGTTCAATCTCGTCACATTTCGGATGCCTGCAGATCGTACATTGGCTCAACGGGACATACCCACAGCGCCGCCGAATCTCGTTAAGCGACAACTCTTCCCGTTCCAGCGGATCCCCGAGAGCCGGTAACTCTATAACTGCAACGGTTTCGACTTGAGCAGCTTGCCCTTGATAATCTGACTTTGCCATCGATAGCTCCCTCCTTTGTCTATGTCGAACCCCAATAGCCCCATGTGCACCGTACCCTCACACTGTCTGACTCCATACTGCGAGTACGCCTGCATCCCAGGCCCGGTCATAACCAAATGGTCCGGTCCGCCGGCATAGGTGTGATAATGAACGTGATGGCGAACCAACACCCGTGCAGCTGGCCGTTCCTCCCAATCCGCCCACAGTTTTTCCCAAAGATATTGCCGAAGAATCGGCGTAGCCCGACCATGGGGTATCACGCTCCGGCCAACCTGGTGACGAATGTTGAAAAGCACCCCGTCAAAATCCACCCACAGCATGTCCGTCAACTTTTCGGCACTAACCTCTTTGGCTACTTGCCGCTCCCAGTCCTCGAGATACCCGGTATGAAACGGAGTCCCGAACGTCATTAACACATGCTTGGGCTTGAACAACCGAATAGCTTGGGCGGCCATCGAACACTGCTCATCCCGGTCCGCCGTAATGAGTTCCCTGGATCCGCTCTTTGTTCCCTTCCCCTCGATCGCATCCCCGTTGTAAACTAGGGCATACACAGGCTGCAGTTTCTTGGCCCAATAACTCGTGAAATCCCAGAGAAGTCGCTGCACCTCGGCGTACTTTTCGTATTCGTGCTTCAGAAACTTGTCTTCCGGATACGGTTTTTGATATTGCCAAGCCGGCGGGGTCAGCCCGGCCCGATGCCCCGAATGTCCATCCCCGATGATTACTATTCGCTTCACGCTGCACCTCCTGCTGCTTTCACCTGATATTGGCGGACAAGTTCGTGCCGTCGCCGCTTGAGTCTCTTAACGTTACGGTACGTCGCCCGTGGCGGCTCAAGCTCCTGCTTTGCCACCTTATCCCTGAGATTCCTGAGTTTGTTCCGCTTCTTTTTGTCCACATCAACCTCCTAAAATAGTTGACGTGGCGCACAAAGTAGGGTATATTTGAAATGATTTTGGCCTCATCGTAGCTCCTTCATCGGTCCTACCTTGTACGCCAAGTTCCCCTTCCGGCCCGGTTGCCAAGCTGGGCCGGATTTTTATGCCACCCCCAAATCCGTAAATTTCGTGAACTCCGGTTTGAACATCACCACAAACTCTTCTACCGGGCCGTTCCGCTGTTTCGCAACATCCACTATCGTCTCATATGTCTCGGCTTTTCGAGAACGGTGCAAAAATATGACCATATCCGCATCCTGCTCTATCTCGCCGCTCATCCTAAGTTCTGCCAGCGTCGGCCGTTTCCCCTCGGCTTCCCGGCTCAGCTGAGACAACACCACTAACGGCACATCGAGCTCTCGAGCCATCAGTTTCAAACTGTGTGAAATCTCACCTACCCGCTCGAAAGTACGCATCGAAGAGTTGCCGAAATGAATCAAAGTCAAGTAGTCTATGAACAATACCTTGCAGCCCATCCGCGCCAGCCGACGGGCCTGGCTCCTGATATCCGCTAGTTTGTAAGAATGATGGTCGAAATAAATGGGCAAGTCTGACAACTTACTGCAGCCGTCTACCAGCCTATGAAAGTCACCTGGTATCAGATACCCGGTGCGCATATTAACGATGTTCACCGAGGCTTCAGCAGCCAGTAGTCTTTGCGGTGACTGTGACTGTTCAAGTGAGAAAAACCCTACCGGATACCCGGCGCCCGCCGCGGCCCGAGACATACCCAGCGCAAAGGCAGTTTTCCCTATCGAGGGTCTTGCGCCGATAACGATAAACTCACCTTTCTGCAGCCCACCGGTGAGAAAATCAAGTTTGTCAAACCCTGTAGGTACGCCCGGGAGTCTGCCCCGGTTATTGTAGTTGTCCTCTATCTGCTGCAGAGAGTTCCCCAACAAGTCTTTCAAAGACTCAACTTTTTTGGTCCCAGTCGAGAGATTTGTGAGCGCAACTTCTAGCGCCTCAACTATCTCCCCCGGATCCCTACCAGTGGCGATACTGTCCCACACCGTGTTTCCTACATTCGACAGTTTTCTTAACTGAGAAAAGTGAAGTACCGAATCAACATAGAACTGAATGTTCGCCGCGGTCATCGGTTCTATCTTCGCCAAGTAGCTTTGTTCGATACCACTATCTGCCAACAGTGGCAAATCCGGACGCTGGCCATCCCGTATAATCTGGCCGATTGTTTTGAATATTGTGGCGTGCCGGGAGTCGTAGAAATCTTCAGCAGAAACGGGTATTTCATCAAATGCTGAAACATCGTAAATAACTGAAGACAAAAGTTTGAGCTCGTGGTCTAGGTTGTATAAGTTCACTTCACCATCTCCGGCCGACTCTTCGACCATCCGCATTTCATGCAGACACCGCCTAGTACTTCGCCGCCGCAGCCTTTAACGTGACACATCACCGGTTTTTTGGGCCCCGACAGCTGCAGCTTCCCGCTCTTCTCGTCGTTACGAATGTAAGTGTGGACAGCGTTTACCCAGTTGGTATAACTTTTCCCGTGGTTTTCGCAGTAGTCGTCTACTTTCTGGATGTACTCATCAGCTATCGGTTTTCCGTAGCGCTCACAAAGCTCTGAGTAGTTGTCGTCAGTGAGTAGGACGTGCTTGTTAATACCGTGTTGGTGGCGCTCTTTTCCTTTTCCTATTCCTTTTCCTTTTCTAGGCATTATAGATACCCTATTCGAACCCTTTAAAACCATTTCCAGCAGTCCGTGTTTTTCGAGAAGTAAGATATAGGATTGGTGCGGCCGGCAAGTCTCATTCAGTTTCCCGTATTGAAACTCACAAAAATCCGGTAGCCACCATTTACCGTTTTCCAGCACTTCGATATTCCCATTTACTCTTTCAAGAAAACCCGTCCAGTCTATCTTCTCGCCTATCACCAGCTCGGCCATCTTGTAGTTGGGTTTCCACACGCCCACGTTGTCACACCTATCCTTGATAAAAAACCAAGCGCATTTTTCCGCCGGGGTGAGCTCGATAAACCAGGGTTTGTCAACCCATATTCCCGTGTCTGTAAAACGTTTAGACATATTTCCCCTCTTTGAAGATACCGAGACTGAGCTTAATCCATTTTACTTCAGACATATTGACCTACTCCGTTTAACTTCATTCTTGATTGATTACGTACTTCGTTTTCCCATTTGCTTAGTTCTTCCCATGTCATATTGTCTCTGATTCTTTCCAAGATAGGTTCTGGTGGATATGGTCTATAATCACCACCCAAATATTGATCAATTGAAAATCTATGTTCTTGGGGAGATAAGTTTGTAAATTCTTTTTGACCTGTTATTATATAGACTGGGATTCCTTGCCTGACATCGTGGTTGTAAGCGATAACTTCCGCAAAAGTGATAGAATCTCCCTCTCTTTTGAAATCCAAATCCGCTACTACGTGTTCAGTGGGCTTTTTGTCAACCAAACGAAAATCAAGATCGCAACCATAATTCCATGGGGGCATTTTTAATTTATGAAGTTGCTTGAATAAATCTCTAGCCGGGGATCCCTTTAGGTTGGATTTATAATCATTCACTGATCATTCCTGTCCAACCATGCGTTTTTTGCGCCTGTTCCAAATATTCCTTATTTATATCAATTCCGATGGACTGATAACCCATTTCCTGAGCAACGTAACAAGTGGTCATGCTGCCCCCAAATGGATCGAGAATAATTGCTCCTGGATATCCGATTGCCGCCAGACAACGTTTAGGTAATTCTTCGCAAAATGGGGCCGGGTGCCATGTATTAGGAACTGGACCAAAAAATCGCCATACTGTTGGCTGGCCGATCGGCTTCGATGGAAGAATTGGCTTTCCTTTCGTCAACCAATAAATACGCTCATCAGTAGGCCAAAATAACTGAGCGCAATGATTGTGAGTACTTACTCGATCCCAGACAATTTCCTGGCGAATTATCCAGGGTGATCTTCTAAGCCAATCTATCGGGTGTATGATTTTCCCTTGGCTTTGCCTGATTTTGTGATTATAGAAAAAAGAGGCTCCTCCCTTGGCTACCCTATACAATTCCTTGAGACATTCTATCTGCCAGTCCTGATAATCTTTCTCAGGCATTAAGTCGGTGTATCCAATCCCCTTCTTGCGTTCTTCTCTCCCATCATTCGTAGGATCAGTAACGCCTCCCATCGGCCATTTCTCCGAACCGAGATTGTAGGGTGGAGAAGTGATGATGATGTCTATTGATTCATCGAATAGGAAATCTAAATTTTCTGCTCGACCTAGATACAGCTTCGGTTCTGGTCCTTCCGCAATTTCAGGATCAATATCTTTCCAGTCGTTTTTTAGTAAATATTTTTCCCAACGCTCGATCAGGGATTGTATCTTGAGCTGGAAAAACCCCTGATCACCACCCGCAGCATCAACCTCTTTCCGTTTTTCCAACCAGCGAGCGATCATCCGATAATCTTTTCCTGCTTCAATGGCGACGGTTGACCAATTATCCAAGACCCCCCCCTTATTGGATAATTGGGGATTTCCCCTCCTTGGCTCATAGTCCTTCAACTCCGGGTGCCAGCGCAGGATTACCTCACCACAAGCTGCCATTACGAGCCACTTGGCAATTACGCCGGCGGCCATCTTCTCCCCGTGAGTCTGTGCTTCTTTCTTGATCCGTTTGGTGAGTTCTTCTTTCAGACTAGGTTCACTAAGAAGATCAATGTCTTCTTTGAGTGACTTCCCTAGTTGTTTTTCTTTAAGAATTGTGAGTTCGTTTGCCACGTTCCCCTCCCATACTTGATTAGGGACCGGTAACGTGGTAGGCTACTGTCTGTTTGTGAGACCCAGTGGCCTACCACACGGTCCTTACCCGGTTCCCGGTTGCAGCCGGAGCCGGGTTTTATGCTACTTTGTGTCTAGACTGTACCAGACCCATATCATAGGTTTTGTAACGGATGGCCTGACAAGAACGGCCTAGTTTATGAGCACAATATTCAAAGTTTTTATCCCTATAGTGGGTGCGCAAAAACTCTTTTTCCTGTTCCGTCCAAAACTCACCCCCTGCATGGGGTAAAGACCATAATTGTTGTGCATATGTCCGCACTGTGTTTCTGGCTAATCCCAGGTGTCTCATACAGTAATCAATACCACGTTCCCGAAAGTGACGCTGAATAAACGCCCTACGTTGTTGAGAACGCCTGACTTGTATATTGTGGCGTTGTTCGAGCTTCCCTTGTTTGATTAAACAAACCACATGGGCTTTCACCCCATCCTCAGTGCGTTCCAGCATATCGGTTATATAAGAAATCGGTTTACATTTCCTGTACATTTCGATTAAAAACGTATCTTCCTCGCCCGTCCATATCTGCGGTTCTTTCGGGGCGACTTCAAACAAGCGCATGCCGGCCATCAATACTTGATACCCGTCACCGGTTAGTCGATGTGGATAAGGCCATCTACATCCTGCGTATCGGTACACCCAATCCCTCCTGTTCCCCTCCCGTGGGTTTTATCCGACTACTCGAGGCGCACCTATCGCACACGCCGTATCGAATCTCTGCCGGGCCAGAACCACGACACTCCATGATTACCGCCCCACAGTATCGACAGACTTCTTTGAGGTGACTCACTTCTTCTCCTATTCGGTTATTAGGTTATATATAGCGTCCAAGATTTCATCCGCTTGGCATTCTCGTAGAGCCGTAGGCCATGCTTTCCTCGCTGCCTCATAGGAATCTTCCACCCCGGCACAATACCGCTCTTGCCCGTAGGCGGCGATTTCTTTCATGGCAGCTTTATCACCTTCAAAATCGTTCTTTGTTTCACGAGTTTTATCAATAAATGCCTGCCATATTTTTTGCCACACCTGCGCCGCACGATCTTGATTCATTTCTTCCTCCTCACTTCTGCCAGAAAAGCACGGGCACGGCATATATCGCATGGATTTTTCACGCCTTTTTCAGCACAATTCCCCACGGCATAATGCCTACTCGTTTCACACTCGGCATATCGCAGTACATTTCCCAGCGCCCCGATTAGCTTCTCCCGCTCGATTCTCCAGTCGGCGTACATTTCTTCAACGGTTGTCAATCCTCTTTGATTTTTTTCATCGCCCCATTCCTCATATGTGTGTTTCATACCTTCTCCTTCTCTGCCTCCAGGCGGCGGATTTTCTTGGCAAGTAAATCATTATGGTGTTCTGACTGCCGCAACCATTTCTCCAACCCCTTGATTCTGGCCTCGGCTTTATCTGCCCTGTCAGAATGAAACCTTACAGCATCATCTTTATAAAAGCAGAAAAACCTCTGCCATATTCGGCATTGTTTTAGCGCCCACTTCCGGTGACGGCGTTGGTAGTGTTTTTCGGCCATCAGTTGCACACTACGATCAAGATGCCGCTCTATCTCCCAGTCCTGCTCAGTAATGCAAGCCTCAGCTTTCTCGGCACGGTCGGTTTCCCCATCGGCGACTTTTACATTCATCTTATTGAGTCGTTCTGCTGCTTCCTTCCCCAATTGCAATTCCTTTATCTCCCGGTCCTGCTCTTTGACCTTGGCGATGAGCCGTATTACATCTGGCTCCGCATCCTCCATGAGAACATCGTCGCAACGTTCTTTCTTAAATGGACGATAATCAGTGTAGACAATATTCCATTCCTCTAAACGCTTCTCTATCTCTTCCAGCGTCTTGCTATCTGATGGGTGCATGGTTGATCCTCCTAACTGTGCCAAAATACATATACCATCATCATCAAAATGACATTCATCTTCACGAGGGCAGCCGAATCCAACAAGATGCAGTTCTTCGCATAATGTCATGGATGCGGGTAATGTGCAGGGAATTGGCAAGCCGGTAAAATCTCCGAAATAATGCTTCATTTCCCCTTCTCCTTTAGCCGCTCGGCATATTCAACATTAGAAATTACCCATTCGATAGCTGCCTTATATCCCTCCCGCCATTCGCCGGTAGATGCAATCGCGTGTAATTTCCATTTGGCGTGTTCTCTAAGTTTGGATTTGATTTCCTCTATCCCCTCTTCCCGGGCTTCGGCGGCTACGGTGCGGATGAGTTGTTTTGTCGTTTCTGTATGTTCCTGAGTCCACCCGAACGGTGTTTTTCGAGCCAATTCCTTAATCCGTTCCTCAATCATTTCACCTTCTCCTTTAGCCGTTCGGCTTCTTCCCGGACGGATTCTGGTCGAATATATTCGTCGCCGTAATCATCTATGTATCCCCGGTTGAGAACAGCGTCCCGCAGAACTACCACGCCAGCACGGAAACCCTTCTGGAACTCATATGTAAGGGCAAGATGCAATTTCCGTACATTCTTCTTGCTATCTGCCTCGTTCATGGTTTACCTCTTTGATAAATGTTTGTGCACCTCGAGCTCCACATGTGGAACAACGGCGTGGTTCACCTTTAATCAATCTTGGGTGTTGCGTACCACAATCCTCGCATTTCCACCAATATTCAGTCCTGGCTTTCATTTCCCCTACTCCTTTCTTCCTTGTTCACATAGTTCCATCAAGGCCCGGCGCGCCGTCGCACAGATTTGTAGCAGCTCCCTGGGGTCTGGATCATTGGCTTTCACGGAGTCCCAAAACTCATCTACTTCTTCTTGGATCACCGCCCACATCTCATGCGCCGAATTATAATTGCCAAATTTCTGTTGGCCCTTGAGTTGTTCGGTTCGTATCTCCAGGTCTATTACATGCTCATCAATTTGTGCTGCCCAATTAGTGTGCCGTTTCATGGCTTCTCCTTTAATTGCTTCGCTCTATCTCTAATACAGGCAATAACGCTTCGAAGATCACCGTGTCCCTCTACTCGAAACCATATCACTACCTGCTCTGCTGCATTCAATAGTTCCTCTATCCCTTCTTTCCGGGCTTCTGCGGCGACGGTGCGGAAATATTGTGCGAGTGTTTCTAAAACAATTTCATAATCATCTGTTTGGAATAATACTTTCGGATGTCGCCACAGTTCTTCTGCCAGTTCCTTAATCCGTTCCTCAGATATCATGATTCCTCCTACAATCCAAACGCTAATTGTGCAGCTACCGTCTTACTCGTTTCCCCTTCGGTGGATCCTTGCCGCCCCTCCCCGGCCTGGACGGTAGCCACACCGTTGACTCGTCTGTAACATTTGCCGCATACCTGACGATACTGTGGCTTATGTTTTGAATCCGGCGCCTTGTCGGTCTCATAGGTATCATCCGGTTTCAACACTCTTTGACATCCCGGCATTTCACATTTCATAATGCTCTTCCTTTCATCACGCAATCTGCGATATTATTTTGCATTTTCTTATGTATATGCATTCCCCACTCCACCCATCGGGACATTTTGGCTATGTGCTGCATCGGCATATAGATGAATTGAATCAACTGATACCGTGGGGTTCCGGGGATCTCCCGCTTCAACATATCCTTAACCTGATGTTTGAGTTGCACAAACCGCCACCGGGCGTAGAACCACTTATTGACTCCACGCCGCAACAAAATCATCCGCAACACTTCAAGTTGGTACTTGTCCAGCCCCAGGAGCTCTTGAGCGTCTTGAATGATGAGTTCCGGATGGTCCTGCTTTTCGTTCCAAATGGTTTTAGGATCCACTCTGTCCCTCTGCTTTGGCTATGGCAGCACGAGCCTTATCCCATCGCTCAGCCAACCGGGGGAAACCAGTTCTTTGACATTCATATTCGCCGATTTCTTCGCCATGCAACATAATTTTCAGTGCATTAAGCAAATCCGGTGCAGCAGCCATCACACGAATATTACTTTCGCCATAATCTTCTTGTGCGTCTGGTGGACTAGCGAATGTGCCCCACCCGATTGATCCATTGGGACAATCAATAAACCACCAGCCCGAATTGGGTTTGCATTCCCTATAGTCCCACGGTCCGGGTGTATGCTTCATATCAATACTCCTTCTTTCTGTAACAACTCTTCCGTCTTTCTCTTAAACTCAGCCTCGAGCTCGGCAAGTTCGGCCACCGTGTACTTCCGTGTACTCTTGTCGAGCCGCCGCAACTCATCTACAACATCTTGTCCATGATCGGCCAACATCCGCTCGAGATATTCCAGCGTCGCACCCTCTCTCATATGGTTACAGTAGGTGCACTGGGCATGAATGCCCCGGGTGTCGAATAGAATAGAGTTACGCCGGCCGGGTAGAAAATGTCCGGCGTCCAGTTTCGTGATATGATGATTGCCGCCGCAAGTGTAGCAGCGTCCGTACTCCGGGCTCCCAGTAGTCTTTAGACAATCCCGGGTACGGACGTACTTACTACAAGCGATCCAGGTTTTGCGTTTCTGTGTGCCGAGTTTTGATTTTGCCAAGTTCCCCTCCCGTGGGATTGCTATCTCAATAGTTGGAAGGCTTCGTCCATTATTTGCCCTGCTCGTACAATCCCCTCATCCGATCCATCATTAGTCACAACACCATTTGCCGCACCATCGGGCAAATTAGTTTCATGCTTAATCATAAGTAACAACAGTGCCACCATCTCCTTTAGTTCCCAGATACGGGCCTCGGCTTTCTCGGCACGTAGTGTATCGTTGCGTTGAAGATAACTATTTGCTATTTTCCGCAAAGCCCTTGCTTCCGCCAGCGCCCATCTCCGGTGACGGCGTTGGTAGTCAAACTCTTTCCAATATCGGGCTGTATATCTTGGATTCGTCTTTATCCCTTCCAGCCTATCTGCTTTAGTCATTTCCCATACTCCCGTATCAAATACCCGTCAACGTTTCTTCCACCGCAACGGGACCTTACCTTCAATCTTCAGCCCAATTTCGTCGTATGCGCCTTCCCAGCCATCCAACGGTACGTAATCGTACATATAGACCATTTGGGGATGGATACAATAATGGCGCCAGAAAACCTCCAGCGGTCCAATCCGGCCACCAAAGACAAAGTTGTAATATGAGGCGTGAGGATCAAAAGTGTAATTATTGGTCGGTAACATCACAACACGAACACCGCCGCCGATAAAAATGTAGTCTAGAATGATTGCCTCAAACTGAAAATCCGTGTATATGGAATAGCTAAAATCCAGAACATCAACAGTAGTCAGCTGATAGGGACTTTCGTTGATGTACTCTATAGGCTGACGGTCGTACAACAAAAATATTCCATTCGGGATAATCCCCAATTCCAGGGCAAAGCAGAAAACAACCCAAGTCACGATACTTTCCTTTCCCCATACTCTTGTATCAAATCGTCTATCGATATTGAGTTGTTGAAACAGGCCTGGATCGTACCTTCGATAAGCGCACCCATCTGTGTCTTGGTATACTCTCGAGTGCTCTTCATGAACACAATCTTGCCGTAGATTTCTATAAACTCACCCGCCCATTTCGGCGGCTCGAAACTTTCATCATAGGACAACCATTCGCCCCACGAATACTTGAGTTCAGCCTTTGCGTGGTCCCGGGTATATCCCATAGCAGAAGCGTACCGATCCCGGAGCTTGTGGAAATACCTCGAGGCGTTCTCGGAGCGCCCGGATTCCCACTCGGCCAGCTTCATCTCGATATGAACACCGTCTTGGTACGCCGAGCAGAAATCCTTGATTTTTTCGGGCTCCAGGGGATGAAGGGTTTTGTTCTTGATCAAACACTTAACGATGGTCATATACGCTTATCCTTCCGCCAGGTGTAACCCGAATCGTCATTTGTTCTCGCTTCGTCCCCATCCAAATGAAGACTCCCGCACGTTTATCGTCACAGCATCTTTCTACGTGGGCGGGTCCATAGATGAATCCGAAGCGAGTATTCTCTATTGGAAAGTCAATTGTCGGTTGTTTCGCCATCATAGACCCCCTAGTTACTTCCCGCCTGACCCGTTTCCCCACGTGTCCCAGCGACCCTTAGCTCTTCCTGGACTACAGACCTGATCAAGTGTTCCAAGCCCTCTCTGCGCACGTGTTTGTTGATTTCGCACATAGCCGCAGATACCATAAAACCGGATACCGTCCGCCCCTTTGCCCGGGCATATTCCCGGATCATCTGGTATTCCGTGTCGGTAACACGGTAGGTTCTTTTCTTGCGGATCATGTTTGACGGTCCTTTATCTCTTGTGCCTTTCTCTTGCGCCATTCCACGGCTTCGGTTGCCAACGCATCGATGACCGATTGCGTTTCCTCACCCTCATTTACAGCCGCCGTCAATTCGACCGTGACCGTTTCATAATTGCCAAGATTGAATACTCGTCGGTAATGCACATCGGTAATTTTCATGTCGTAAACTCCTTCTTCCATCTGTAGCTTATGAGCGCCGCTTTCCACACCGTCTCGTCGTAGCGATCGCTGTGTTCTATAAACTCATACTTCCCGGTGGGCTTAAGGTATACGCAAGCTCTCCGGCAAGGTCGCCGACTCAAGTATTTATAGCCAGCCAGTTGAATCTTGTGCCACGGCATTTTCTGGCCGCTCTTGATATCCAAGATGTATTCAGGGCCCCGGATCTTCGCTAGCCGGTCCACCATCCCCGCAGCACCCAAATCCTTCCCCCCAACCATGACCTCACAAAATGTGATCTCTGCCCCGGTGTCACGTTTAAATCTCTCCCACGCCTCGGCATAGGAATACAGAGGATGCAGCATCAGAG
>Ga0315547_1000371_pt1 | contig 46745 bp, 42 predicted proteins | sample SalMarSW160240MG_2_FD_202542 | JGI IMG/M metagenome (GOLD analysis project Ga0315547, IMG submission 202542) | Salt marsh sediment microbial communities from the Plum Island Ecosystem LTER, Massachusetts, United States - Salt Marsh Sediment SW1601-240 ...
TAATTACAATGTCAATAGGTATATTGTATCTACAAATATTTTGGAAATTGACAGGTTTTTAATGCTCTCCCGTCGAGAAACATTTTTTAAACCGCCTCTTCTTATAACGAACTGTCAAACTTGGGATAAATCGTATTATCAAAAGAAAATTTGGTTGGATTGTAGACGTGAAGTCCATTGAATTCGATATCATGCGATGAATTGACAACTACAGCATTTGGATAGGGAGAGATCATCCGGATAACGCGGTAAAGATACAAATTGGCAAATGTAATATTGCTTGAATTTTCTATTCGAACGGGCAATACATACGGACTTTCAGCACTCTCTTCTTCCATTTGCAGATCGTAAATTTTCCAGTTGGATACATTCCGGAAAATTACTTCATTCCGGACGTGGTGCTCGACGGACATAGCATATATGCGGCCCGAGGTTGTTGTGTTGGAGATATAAATTCCCGCCTGTGCGACCGTATTTGGCGTCCAGATATCCTTAAACGTTCCACCGCCGCCATCCGTAATCCACAAGCTCCAGTATTGAGTATCCCATTCCCGGTCCCGAAAGGGATTGTCCTTATCGTTATAAACGGGAACACGTGAGCCGTCCGCATTATAGGTCCCATGACAACCGATGAAGCGTACATCATTCATGTATGAATGCGTACCGGCCATCCATTTCGCAGCAACGGAGCGCTTATTAAATGCTCCAGTATCCAATCCGATACCGGTGACAATATTGCTGCCCCCTTGTGGCGTTTCGAGCAATGGTTTGGGCGCTCCGGGTCCACTATATGCAGGTGTTTTATCTGCCAAAACGATTTGAGTCGTGATTGGATTCAACCCGATAAGTACAGTGTTTGGCTTCAGTGTGATTGTTTCCGTCACAAGATAGCGACCGGTGGGCATATATATAGCTGGATAATCTGAAACAGCCTTTTTCAAGATTTCCGTATCATCCGTAACGCCGTCGCCTGTTGCACCCAACGATGCTAGGTTCACCCAGGTACCTGCTGGCGGCAATGAAGGAATATCGGTTGGAATGGATTCAGGCATTGCATCCAGCGGTAAAATATCATATGTGGTATTTATCTTAGGTGTGTATCCGAGATCGTCAATCTGTAAACCGTGGCAAAAGTCTTTTACTTCGTAAACGGCATCAGGAACATTGATCTGTTTGCCGCTCTTTCGAAAAGCCGCAAGCACGGGCACGTTTTTGCAGACGACATTTTTAAGATTATATTGCGGACGGGCGTTATACTCATCACTGATAACAACGGCAGGACCGCTAATATTTTCAAACCGTGAATCTGCTAAAAACAACTCTTCTGCACGGTCGGGATTGAAAACGATCGCACTGGGTACATTTTTAAACTGATTCCGCACCAGAGTAAGTCCCCCTTCTTCAGTGGATATAGCGGCCTTTCGTTGCCCTTCAAAATAGGTATCGATCATCAGAAACGGCCAACTTGGTGACGGTTTCGTGGTGATAATGCCGTAGTTTCCGCCGAAAAAACGACAATCATCTATTTCATTACCCACTTTTTCGACACCGGCTCTGCCGTCACCAATATAAAAATCGGTATGGGCAATATAACAATGTTGTGCAACGTGGGCGCGAATTGCAATTGCGGCCGGATTGCCTTTTTTAATATCGAAGTCGATATTGCTGATGGCACTGTAAAATGTTCCGGGATTGGCATCACGTATCGGGCGGCCTTCGCGGGTTTTACCGCTCACGAATTGGATCATATACTTACCGTCACCATCCTGATATCCGGGAGTGTTCTCTTCGAGTACAAACACTGGTCGGTTTTTCCCATATCCTATCAAACGAATCCCTCTCCAGATATAAATTTTCTTGCTGATTTGATATTGACCTTCCGGGATGAAGACAATCCCGAAAACCGATTGTTCCTCAGTTTTATTGATTGCCTTTTGTATTGCTTCGGAATCATCTCCGTCTCCATCCGGACTGATATCAAAATTGTCCAGAGTCAAATAGACAGCTTTTGAATCTTCAAAACGAGTTGTGTAAAATGATTGACTCTCTCCATTTTCAACATAGGATGAAGCAAACAATTCATTCGATTTATTTACGGTCTGCGCTCTTATAGGGGAAATAACTAAAATTTGTATAATCGTCACTAGGAGTGTTTTTAAAATGGTTTTTTTTGTCAGATTCATAATAAGCTTTCTATCATTTCCTGTTATTAATACCAGCAGATGATTCGTCAATATATATAGTGAATTTCTTATAAACCGTATCGTAATAAAGAACACTGCACCGATTCAAATGCGTGGATCCAATTTTCGAACAATTATACTCTTAAATCAGTCATTTTCCATTAGAGGGATGAATTCCTGATTAAAATGTGATAAGGAAATAACAAATCAGGAAAAAGAGCGCCCATAAACTGGACGCTCTTTTTCCTCATAGGAGAGCATTCTTCTATTTAAGCAGCATCATCTTTTTCGTAATGGAAGCATTTTCCATCACTAATTTATAAAAATAGACACCGCTCGGAACACTCACCCCGGCTTCATTCTTACCATCCCAGGTAGATAAGTAATTACCGGGAGTTTTATGTTCGCTGACAAGGGTTTTAACCTTTTTTCCAAGCAGGTTATAAACAGTTAGTTCCACTGTGCCAATTCGATCCACACGGTAATTAATCGACGTAATCGGGTTGAACGGATTTGGATAATTCTGTTTTAATTCAAATGTAGCCGGAATTTGCCCATCTTCTTTTTCAACACTCACTAATTCACTAGCAGGATAGAAACTTAAATCTCCAAGAGGGTTACCGTCTGTTCCTTTTAAACCTGAATAAGATCTAAAGTTTTCGGCAGTTGGATATTGAATCATAAGTTTGTAATAAGTCAGATCTGTTAACTGATCTCCATCCCAATCCCATCCGTGCGTATTGCCGAGTCTAATATCCGTGCATGCCTGTGCTAACTTAGCAGTAGCAACTGACAAATCCGCAAAATCATTAAACATTGGATCTTGATTCCAGGTATTCTCTACTACAAGACCCGGCCAAACTGCATCATTTGCAAATATTGCCTCTGTCCGGCTGTTCATAAATGGATTAGGGAATACAGAATCATGAGCGGCCCAATAAGCTTCTATTTCGGGGCTATAGTACCAAAGGTTATTCTTTACAACTATACTTCGCTCGTTTTCAGGAATTGTATAAGGACTATGAGCTGATGTATCCACAGCTTGATTAGCCACCAGTGTATCTACATCAATCAATCCATATGGTAAGCCGTCAGGATCCTGCGATTCTGCTTCCGCTGCAGTGAAGCAAAGGGCGCCGCAATTGTAGAATATATTATTGGTAAATTTTGCATTCAGCAGCCACCGTTGGCCAAGAAATAGAGGCTTATATGTGTTTACAAAAGTGCAATGGTCAACTTCTAAGTACTGAACAACAGCTGGCGGAAAGAGGAAGGGACCACCCGATTGAAAATGTGAGCTGTTTTTTACAATAAAAGTATCGACCACTGGTGAACCTTCCATGTAGAAAAAAAAATACACCATTGGTCGCCATCATGGATTTCATTTCTGGCATGAAAGTTATTTATATGCCATCTTGTATGTGGCATATAGGTGCCAAAAGAACACCAACCATTATAGTCAGCCCATACACCATCCAAAGTAACAGTAACTAAAGAATCATTGACTAATAGAGCAGCGCAGGTCCCCCATCCATGGTTTACCCCACCCATGTCAGTTCCGACGAGCCAAATATTTTTGATTGTAATATCTGCCCAGGTAATAATCAAACTGTTTGTTGCTGTTCCACCATCTTCATTTATGTCGGATAATATTTTAGGAGGTGTCACCACCGGATCATTTGGAATTGGAGGATCAGCCACAAGTTCAACTGGATTTCTTAAATCAACTGTTTTATTCAACAAATAGAATTTACCTCTTTCTAACTTGTACACCGTATGGAGTTGTTCACCCGCTGCATTTGTATCGGCGACAACATAGTCAATAAGTGAATTGACATATGGGTCTCCATTCTCCAGGTTTGCCGGAACACATACCGTGTCAACCTGAGCGAATGATGACGCTGCAAAAATGAAGCAAAAGCTCATGACAAAAAATAATTGTGTCGTTTTCATTGTTCTTTTCTCCTTTGATTAGTGTTTAACGTTTTAATTTCCTTTGAAACATTTCCCAAACAATTTTTTGATCATTTTCCTCCTTTCTTTTTTAATTGACGTAATTGATTAACAACCCAAAAAAACTACTCCTTATTTAATAATGCAATCCCTCCTTTCTTTTTTAATTGAATAAATGGATTGACTAATCCAATCTATTCATAATTAGAAATCAAATCTTATACCGCCATCTGCAGTCAAACCGTAATAACTTCTATTTGAGAAACACCCCGTGCCGTAGTTTGATGTTTGATCTACAGCCTTTGAGATGTTATTTAAATTCAAATATACCTGTAATCCTTTATAGGGCAGCTTTTGACGAATTTTCATATCCCACAGAGTTAAAGGTTCGGTTGCCTGCCGTAATTGCGTATAAAAGTTACTTGATCTAAAGACATCTGATTTAAATTGCATTGAGCCTCGTATGGAAAAGCCTGCGTAGTCAAATCCGACAGTCATATTAAAAATATGAGTCGGTTGATCCAATAGACGGTCATAATAACCTTGATCCTCTGTTCCAACTAATTCTAGAAGTGTTACTGGTCCATGTTTTATCTTTTCATATATAGGTACCCATTTCGGATATTTAAGACTGGAATTTGAATATGTATAATTGAAATTTAAAACCAATCCTTTAAGTACCCCTGGTAAAAACCAGAAATTCGATTGCCATTCTGCTTCCATTCCCCACAATTTAGCTATGTCTGGACTATTGATATAGCCGTATATTGTGCTGCCCGGTGATACAGTCTCGGGCCAATCAGGTCTAATATAAGTTGAATCAAGTATAAACGTTGTGGTGCTAAAAGCAAAATCTTTTATTTGCTTCTTGAATACACCCAAACTAAGAAGTCCAAGATTATTCGTATAAAAGGAGAGAAAAAAATCAAAGTTCTTTGATTGTGCAGGTTTAAGGTCTACATTGTTCCATGCTATACTACTTCCCCAGGAAGTCCATGTTGGAATAATTCTGTTATAATTTGCTCTGGCAAGAGTGTGGGTATAACTGGCGCGAATATCAAACCAGTCGAAGACCTGGTATTTAACGTGAAACATAGGCAGCAAATAATTATTTTCTTTTATTGATGTGTATGCAAAATAAATAAATGGATCCGTTGGTTTGCCCGGACCGTTGGATCTATTGGCAGTATATTCCGTCAAGGCATGTTCATACCTTAATCCCGGAATAATCGTTACTGTTTTTCTACCAAATGCAATTATGGGTAATATGTATGCAGCATAATAATTTTCGTGTCCGGAATAATCATCCATTGCGGAATTTGTGTAATCATACCAAAGAGTCTTGCCCGTCGGATGACCGTGGACTGTTTTCAGATTCTTGATTTCATTAAATACATCAAGCATTGTATTCTGACTCGGGACATTGCTAATTGTATAATTTGCGCCTGATTTGAAATCTCCAGCATTATAATTATTATCAATAAAAGGTGCGTATGGAAAATCCTCTACAGACCAATCGTAATTTGTTAGTTGGAATTTATCTGATAAATATAATCTCGAATAAGCCATATCCCCCCAGCCCAAAGGTATTTCACTTTGTTCGAAGTCATATTTTTTGTACTTATGTTTATATTCTACACCAAGTTTTAATTTAATCTCCGCTAAATCCGTTTTAAGTTCTCCTGCAAAACTCAATTTGCCTGATGATTCCTTTTCCAAAGTTATACTGTTTCTTCCATAAAAATAGTTAGCTTTACTCTGAGGTATATTATTTGTAGCTTTTATTACAATATCAAACGGGTGTATCTGGTAATCATCCCAACTCCAATTCGGGTCAAATGCATTGTTTTCATAAGCATTAATCGTTACTTCTTGAGGTAAATCATTCTTTGATTTGGAATAACTGAGACTACCTATTAGTTTGAAATCTCCCAAAGATTGCTCCAAATTCAGAATATTTACCATTGTAAGTAAACTTCTTTCAGAAAAGCTGGCTTGGTAGTTATGATTCCTTTCTATAGGAGCAAAATTTTCTTGTCTTTGGAATGTTGTGATGTCAATATTATTTAATGTGGTGGATAGTTTAATTTTTGTCAAAGGTGCCTCATAATCCAAGACAAGTACGCCACCCATTCTTTTATTAGTTCGGCTTATATCTTGAAGGTTAAGGCTGTTTGCAAGCGTGAGCGTATCAGCTTGCATTTGGTAACCGGCAGTTGCACTATTACTGCTTCTATCCGTTTTCTCTAAATTTCCCTGGGCAAATACTCCTAATTGATTGACAAAAATCTCATACCACCACCCAAGACGTAATAATAATTACTTGCCTCATCACGTAATCCATTGTAACTACTCTGAACTGTTGCATTTAAGGTTGGTTTTTGCGGTGCACCTCGAAGCAAGAAATTTACAGTTCCGCCTAATTGATCCGCTTCCTGATCTGCCATGGCTGTCTTGCTTACTTCAATACCTTCCAGAACATTAGGCGATATCATACTCAAGTCGACACTACGGTCATCTTGTCCGTCAGCAGTCATACGTCCTGTAGCAGCCATACTAACACCATTAATTTTAATCTTGTTGTATTGCGGAGATAGACCGCGTACCACAACTTTATTGCCTTCTCCTCCCTCTCTTTGCAACGATATTCCGGGCAAGCGACCCACAGCTTCAGCCGCATTCGATTCAGGCAGTTCTTGTATTTTGGCAGAAGAGACAATATTTTTAATTGTATTCGAAGAAATCTGCTGGTTAATTGCCTGCATCTGTCCCTCTGCCTGAGCTGTAACAACAACTTCTTCTCCCCTCAGAACCATGTACTTTAATCCCACATTTTTTACTAATGTTTGTCCTGTGGAAACAGTGATATCAAAACTCTTTTCTTCATATCCAACATATCTTATGAGGAGTGTGTAGGTCCCGGGAGATACATTCAATATTAAATAATCACCTTTTAAGTCCGTTGCTGCGCCTATATTGGTACCTTCTAAGTAGACATTTGCGCCAGGCAGAGGATCTCCCGTTTTGACATCGGTAATTTTACCTGCAATCTTTCCTGTTTGAGAAAACACTGGCACAGAGGCTAACGTCAAAGTAGCCAGCAGAATGAAAAACCATAATTTCTTCATTTTTCCCTCCATTCAACTTACACCAATCTCTTTTTAAGAGATTATCATGTTTTACTCTCTCATTTACTTATTAATATTTGAATTATAGCTATTTTGTCTTCACGTTGAAATATCGCTTTGCTCAAAGAACTACAAAGTACAAGTCTATCAATTTCTTCTTCAGACCCGTCATTTTTCACGATAATGATTTTCTGTTCATTTGCGATTATATAAATGACCGGAACCTGGCAAATGGTAAATGCAAACATACCTGGATTTATCATGAGACTTTGTTGCATACCATTTAAATCAAAATACCGGAACACCTTAGATTTGGTTAAGAATTCATCCTCGATCAACAAATCAGGATTAAAATGAATTTCACTATCCCGGATAATAACACCAAGTTCCCCAAATCTTGAAATAATATCCTCTTTAACCTGCCCGGTCATACCCGGCTGCTGGACACCGGAGTGTGTTGGTGTATGGGAATAGGGATCCGTCGGAAAAGTACCATACAACTCAGGATTTTTATGAACGCCTATCTCTTCCCTGATTTCATAATAATACGCTTTAATTTTGGCTAATATGGATTCATGCGCTCCTTTTTCAACCGCTCTATAATAGGTATCCTGAACAGCAAGTAGCAGTTTAGAAACCATATGCCAGTAAATGCATCCGAGACCTTCGTATTTGTAAAAAGTACTGGAGCGGCCGGTAAAGGATTGGTGATCAAAAACTGATTCATAAATATCAAGAATGCGTTGTCCTTCATTTCTGACAAGTAGTTGATATTTATTCTCTTTCAGATTATTTAATGCTTGCTGTAATACCCGCACATTTCGCAAGCTGCTGTTAAAATGTGCATTACCATTAATATCCAGGATCACAACGCTTCTATCTTGATTCTCAACCAATGCCTTTAAAAGCCGGGAACTTTCAAACAATTCTTTTGGAATACTATTTTTTTCAGTAAACCTTGTGAGCTGGCGATCCGGATACAATAGATAACTGAATTGGTCTTTTTGGAATAATTTGCTCTTTTTAAGAGAGTTGAGCAAAATGATGGAATCTTCAAAGGACAGAAAACCGGAGCTGAGCACAGCTACCTGACCTTCTAACATTTCATATAAATGCCGGATGGAAATTGTGTTCTCGTCAACAATCTTGATCACGTTGTAAGCATGGTACAAACCATCATTACGTGCATTCGCTTTTATCGAATGATCAATGTATTTCAGAACTATTTCAAAAAAGGAGATCAGATCGCCAACGGTAACTGGCTTTCTCACATCGGATAAACCATCTGTATAGATTTTCAAACGATGGTTACTTCTGGCCTGCCCCAGTCGATCCAGGATATTTTTCCGGTTTTTATCAGAAATAGTATCATTCAGTAAATCTTGGAACTCTTCCAGCCCGCCCCTGATATTGACAAATAATTCAAATACCTCTTCTTTAATTTCAGGAAATAGGGCAAGGGCAATCATACCTGGAAGTACTAAAATGAAAACCGGTAGAATTTTTAAAAAACCTGCGAAAATTGCGCCGCTTCTCGCATTATTAATATTTTTTGCACTTAATACCCTCTGAACAATAAATTGATCCGTACACCAATACCAGATGCCAAGAATTGGAGCACCAAAAATAATCCCCGTCCATGGGAAATCGGGATAAGATACAGATTTGAATATATGAAAAAAACTCTTGTGGTAATTTTGCGTACAATCCTGAAAACCCTCCCACTTCATGCAGACCAAGTAATGTTAATATTGTAGATCCTCCAATTAGAACTACAGCTTGCATAAGTTCTGTATATATTACAGCGCCTAATCCTCCGGCAATTGTATAAATACCCGTTACAATAACTAAAACAACAGATGAAGTAATCATATCCCAGCCTAATATCTTATTCAGAAGAAGTCCACCAGCAAATAGTGTAACTGAAATTTTCGTTAGAATGTAAGCCACAATAGATATTGAAGTTAAATACATACGGCTGGATTTATTGTATCTTCTCTCTAAAAATTCTGGCATCGTAAAAACACCTGATTTTAGATAAAAAGGTACAAATACTCATCCTAAAATAAGCACTATGAAACATGCCAACTATTCAAAATTCCCAACTTCTAAGCCACCACTTGCACACGATCCGACTAAACCAATAAAGTGTTCACTGGATATATTTGAAGCAAATAAAGATGCTCCAATTGCAATCCATCCCACATTACGTCCTGCTAAAAAATAGTCAGTGCTGTTCTTCTCCTTCCGAGAAAAGTAAAAACCAATCCCCAGAACAATGCCAAAATACAAGAATAGTAAAGCTATATCAAGATTTGCTGGGTTTTGAAACACATTTTATCCTTCGTTTCAATATCTGTCAAATGTCCTATAAGGGACAAAAACTGAGCCAGAAATAATTACTCAACATTGAAATATTACTATATGGCGATAATCCTGAAATAATGAAATAAATTATCTGCCCCCACATACAACGCAACAAATGAATAGTTAATTTCTCACATTAGAAATTGCAACTTTAACCGGTATTTACATTTATTTCTTTGTTCCATTTCCTCCGTTACTAAATCCAATAACGCTTTTAATAAATCAAATATATTAATATGACTTCCCGGTCTATTAATATTTTTTATTTATAATGCAAATTTTCTTGACTATTATAACGATAGTGCTACAATTTTCAGCAGGCGTTATTTCACCACTTCCTTCCATTAGATTGAAAATCAATATTCCGTTAAGAGTCAGAAATTATTAAAACAATAATTATGAAATTATCATTTTAAAAACGTCAGGAAAGGTATGTCATATTTGAAATCTAGCTTTAAATAATACAGGGCTCCTGAAATAGATTAAATAGAATCGTAGAAAATAATAGACATTTGCCTCAAATAGTTGGAATATTTAATGCAACATTCGCCGGATGGATCTACGATTCTATTACTACCAGAAAATGATAAAATGCTAAATGTTATGCAGGTATCTCAGTTTCAAGAGCCCTGAAAGGGCAATCTACTTGTAAATTAAAATCCATCCCAATTATCAAGCCCTGTAGGGGCTATCTATTTTTCTTCTATACGGATATATATAGACAATGCTTCTCTGAATCGGTTTTAAAATTTACACACCTATTCTTGAATCAGTTCGCACCTATAGTGTTTGTTTTCGAGTTTTCTCTTATTCTACAAATAGTGCGCCCCGATAGGGACTGTTTAATTAATTTCATGTTGATTTTTTAGAGAACTTCCGCCGTCGGTGGATATTGAAATAATAAAAAATAACTCTACCAAGGATGACTTTGTTATATACGTTTTCCCATTAATGCCCTTCCAAAGGTCACGTACCGATCCAAAGGATTCCGATGGAGAGGCATCCCTTTACCGCAGGTCACGTAGGACTTCTACGAAGGATCTCTACGAGATAGGTCACGTAGGACTCCTTCGGAGAATCCTACGCATCTATATGTGTATTTTGCCTGCCCGCTCCGATTCACTGGGAGCAGATGGGTAGATCTCTTTAGTTGATTACGAAATACCAATTTTACGCTTACCATACCCCCGGTAAAAGCCGAAACCGTACTTCCTTTGAATATTCATTATATCCCTGCAATTCTTTCTGTAATGTGATATCCTCTAAATAAGTCCTTATAATAAGCAAAATCGTTACAATGCTCGCAGGAATCAGAGCCCATAGCGAACCAAGAACTAAGGAACTGCTTATTGCCATTAAGATTCCACCTACATATCCCGGATGCCTGATAAAGTGATAAGGACCATTTTGTACTACTTCCTGTCCCCTACCCTTCTGAATACGAACTGTGAATGAAAAAAAATTATTTGTACGCATAGCCCACAAATTAACAAATTGTGAAAAGATATAGACTATGTAACCTATTATATAAATAAACATTGGAAATGGTGATGTCCACTTGAAGCGTCCTGAATCCAAACTTGCAATTACAACAACAGCATAAAACGCAGGCACATAAATTGCCAAAATTACTTTATCCCATGATTTAGTGCCTGGACCGGGTTTTAATCGCTCTTTGATTAAATCAGTTCTATTAGCAAACAATATAGACTGAATCACAACCACAATAATATTAATTATACCATAAACCCAACCTTGCCAATAAGAAATACGTCCAGCTAATAATAGGATAAATGCTATCAGGAAAATTATACCGAAAAAGCCCTTAAGTACCGACTTGAAATACCATTTGTTAATATCTTCATTTTTCTCTTGTATATTCTTCACTTTTTTTAACACCATTTACTGATTGTTAAATATTTAAAAGTCAATTTTATATAACGTTCCAAGTATAACTGAAGACCAGCCAAAAGGCTGGATTTAGACGAAGTGCCGAGGACACTTAGTCAGATACGCTCTGTTATCGGAAGTGTTCATTTTTTGTTTTCCTCAAATGATTTTTGTATCAGGACTTTAGCACTTTGAAATCTCTCGAGGCTATCAATTGTAACTTCAACATCACCCACTCCCCAATGCCCAATGTTTGAAACATCACGAACATATTCGGGTGGACTCTCTAAATCTAAGTAATTTAGTTTCAACCAAACACGAAGCCCACTTTTATGAAGATGAACACAACAGAAGATATTTTTGCCATGAGTATATCTGATATACATGGCAAGATACTTTCTTTGAACCTCGGTAGGATCAAACTCTCTACAAAGTTTGTCAATTATCCGAAACAATTCTACGACTTCTTGTGGTTTTCCTTTTGTATGATGCTCCTCACTGCACTCTTTACCTCTTACCCTTTTCCTATTAAGTGGCATAGGCTCTACGCCAAATTTATAAGTTGAAGTAATTTCAACCTCTGATGTTTGGGCCCAAAGCCTATTGAGTGCCTTCTTTACTTGAATTGGTTTAATGGTGTCGTCTCCAATCATTGAACGTATAATTCTGATTAGAGTGTTTGGAGGCTCCATAAAGAGTTTATCCAAAGCTTTTCTTATTTTTCCTGTAGTGAAGACTTGTTCACCAATCTCGTCAAGGAGACCTTTTGCCATTGCATCGCGTGAAAAACGTGAAAATTGTTCTGCAACTTGTTGGATTGACATGCCCTCAGTTTCTTTCGGATTGAGAGAAATTTCAAAAAGCAACTTATCAGGGGCTTCTGCCTTCTCTGTGCTACGATAAACTTTATATGTAACACCATTAGTAAGAATGCACCATTCGATACCAGCATTAGCAGAGTAGCCAACTACTTGTGTAATTGATTTAACATCAGTGAGTGGATCATTTAAAGGTTTTGCTTCTATAAATAGAACTGGCTTACGATTTATCTTAGGTGCATAGTCAACAGACTTTCCATCAATAGTCGGATATTCAAGTTCTACATCGTCAGGATCCCTCACATCCCAGCCAAGAGCCTGCAATAATGGATCTATAAATATTGTTCTTGTGGGATACTCTTTTAGATCATCCTTTCGGTGTCTATCCAATTTTACCCGAAGGCTCTCGATACATTTAATTATGTCACTCATTTTTTAGATCCTGAACATTTCCGATAATTTAAGTATTAACGAACCTTTGTTGCGTTTATTTAAATTATGGTTGAAGATTCTGTCCGCTTAATCTTCCCTCATTCATTCCGGCTAATATATGTAATTTGATTGGGACTCCTTAAGATAAATTTCCTTTATTTTCCGTATATCTTAAATTGCCATGATTTTATGACAATTTTTTAGTTCTCGTAGTTATGACCATTAAACAACTAACATTCACTTTTCAAATATTCAAACTTTCACGTTTAAAGTGCTTTCACATTCCAATTTTGTCAAACTAAATAACTCACAGACCCGCAAGAACTTTAACTACGTCAATTAATAATGCCGGTTTCTTTCTTACCGCCAATTTAAATATTTTCGTAAGAGTAATATCTTCAGAATCTACGCCTTGAAGCATTTCTGCTAATTCGTCTAGATCCTCATCAGTCATATCGTTAATCCACTCTTTCAAACGAAAATAACGTTCGTGACTCTTTCCAACTTTTTCATTCCACTCCTTCTGATACTCCTTGAGAAATTTTGAAGATTTATCACCTTTTTGAATGGCTTTTGATGCAACAGTACCTGCAATTTTCCCAGCAGCCATACCGGATAAAATTCCTCCTCCAGTCATTGGATTAACTTGATGAGCTGCATCGCCGACAATCATAAAATTGTCCGCATAGATTCTGGGAATTGTCTTATCAACAGGTACACCACCTGCTACTGTGGTTAATTGAGAAACATTAGGAAATTTTTCCTTAATAAATAATTCAAGGTAATCAATAGCCGGGCGATTAGTCGCGTATTTGCCATTAACGCCAAGACCAATATTTGCAGTTCGATATCCCTTTGGAAAAACCCACACATAGCCACCTGGTGCCCACCTTCTGGAAAAATAGAAATTAATTCTTGTCGGGTTAAGATCAATATTACCCACTGTCATTTGAGCACAAGACTCGAAATTTTTTATTTGTGTTTGAGTATGAAGACCGGCAAAACGTCCAACTCTAGACTCCACCCCGTCAGCTGCAATTACAATTCCCGCTTCTAGTTTTAAGTCTTGCCCAATATGTCTAACTAAAACATTGTAATCTCTATTATCCGTTTTTTCTAATCCATATACATAAGCTTTTGTGGAGATTTCTGCACCCTGGTTTGAGGCTTCAAGAGCAAGAGAATGATCAAATAGTCGGCGATGAAGTATAAATCCTCTTGAAGGACTATGTAAATCAACGATCTTACCGCTCGGTGAAATAAACCTAATATCCTGTATAGTAGCAGCAACCCATGAGTTGTCTATATCTACATATTGTTTGAGCCCTTCTTCACTAGCTGCTTCACCGCATCGAACAGGAATACCAATTTCACGGTCTTTTTCAAATAGTGCAACAGAAGCACCATCTGCTGCAGAATATTTTGCAGCCATTGAACCGGCTGGTCCTCCACCTACAACTACAATATCATATCTATTTTTCATTAACACTTTCCACAACAGTAACCTGTTCTAAAGCTCCAAATGGACAAATCTTTACACATAATAAACAATCTGTACAGACTTCTTGATTTATATCCAAAAAAGATTCACCCATCTCAATACAATCTACTGGACAAACGGCAACGCACGATCCACAAAAATCACAAGTTTCTTCTTTTACATGAATCATTAATTCTGCTCCTCAACATTAAAAGTGGGATAATCCAGATCAAATCTTGATACATAATATATTTTCGATAAATAATAGTTGACAAGTAACACAATGAAAAAAAGAGGAAATTCAACACAAAGAAAAAGAGCAATAAACAGCATAGGATATCTTATACATCTAAAAACCCACTGGTCTGTTTGTTTAAAGAGCATTATAATATACAGTATAATAGATAATAGAATAGGATGAGAAATGACAGGATCTTTATTAATCATTCCAACGGTAAATCCGATAATCAGAAAAATAAAAGCAACCCATATCGTTGTTTTTTTCCCAAAAAGGACTGCAAAGGTATTTTTATTATGTAATGAATCTCCCTCCATATCGGGAATTGTTGTTAATAAGGCAACTGATCCCCATGCAAAAAGATATGGTATTACATAGATAATTACTTTCCCTTCTACTTTGCCAGCCATAATCCAGCCTATAAAAAATAGAACTAAACCTCCTATCATATTTACACATATACCCATTATAGGTGAATCTTTCCAGACGAAAGGTTTATAATTATATAAATACCCCCAGAATAACACAAAAAGAGCAAGAAGTAAAAATAAATAGACATTCTGAGGAAGTAATATTAGAAGTGAAAATCCTATCGAAATGGAAGCAATTTTTTTTGCAATTTCAGGATGAATATGGTCTTCAGAAATCAGAAATAGTTTCTTGTTATCCTTATCAGTATCTACATCTTTAATTTGATTTAGGATAAATGTACCTCCTGCAGCAAGTGTAATTAGCACAAAATTCGCTACGATTATCCAATTAATTTCTAAAGACCACCACTTTAAACCCTCATTATATAAGAAAAATGCTGAATAGCCAGCTAGCGTGATTATCCATATAGGGAAGAAAAGTGTTGGTCGAAAAATGAAAAGATAATCAAGTGGTTTCAAATATTTTGCCGGGATTTTTAACATAACGATTCCTCTTTTTATTTTACCTGTTCAATTTGCTCAATATATTTACCTGTGAAACATGCTGTACAAAAATGGTCTCGTGGTAGAGACATAGAATTTAAAAGTCCTTCTTCACTAAGGTATTCAAGGCTGTTTACATTAAGATAGGACTTTATTTCGGATATTTTCTTGCGATTTGCAATTAGTTCTTCAGGCGATGGAAAATCCATTCCATAATAGCAGGGATACTTAACAGGTGGGGAACCTATTCTTATATGTATCTCTTTCGGATGAACTTCTCGTACCATTCTTACTAATTGTTTCAGTGTTGTTCCTCTGACAATGGAATCATCAACAATAACAACGCTTCTATCTCTTAGAATACCACCGATAGCATTGAATTTAAGTTTGACGGAAAAGTCTCTCATAACCTGGGTTGGATGTATGAAACTTCTGCCAACGTAATGGTTACGTATTAATCCTATCTCAAATCTTGCATTAGAACGCCTAGAAAAGCCTATTGCAGTAGTATTACTGGAATCAGGTACGGAAATTACGATATCTGCTTCGGGAACAGGTTTCTCTTCGGCGAGTGTCTTACCCAGTTTTCGTCGGGTCTTATCAACATATTCTCCAAATATCTGACTATCAGGTCTGGAAAAATATACATACTCAAAAATGCAGTGTTTGGGTTCTGGTTCAGAAATTTTAAACGAATGTTCTCCCTTAGAATCTAAAACGAGCATTTCACCGGGATTAATATCTCTTTCATAGGTAGCGCCAATAAGGTCCAGAGCACATGTTTCAGAAGCATAGATAATGGCATCATCTAGTTTACCTATACAAAGCGGCCGAAATCCGTGTTTATCTCGTGCTGCAATAAGTTTATCCTTATACATAATAACGATAGAGTAAGCACCCTGTACTCGTTTTAATGCATTAAGCACTTTCTCTTCGAATGTATCTCCTTTTGCATGTGCAAATAAATGAATAATAAATTCTGTGTCGGAAGTAGTTTGAAAGATTGTTCCTTTTTCTTCAAGGTCTTTCCTAATACTATCTAAATTAATCAAATTCCCATTATGAGAAATTGCTATTTGATCTCCTTTATAATTAAAAACTAACGGTTGGATATTTTCACTGTAATTATTTCCATGAGTGGAATATCTGTTGTGTCCAATTGCAATTTTACCAGGTAAATTTGATAATTTCTTTTTATCGCTAAAAACGTCTGAGACAAGTCCCTTGCCCTTACTGATGTAGTTATGTTTACCGTCAAAAGATACTATACCTGCTCCCTCCTGCCCTCTATGCTGCAAAGCATACAGACAAAGATAGACTAATGTGGATGCTTCATCATGATTATAAATACCAACGATTCCACACATTTCTATTTATGACTCTCAATTCTAATATGATTTGTATATATCCAGCCTCTATCATCTCTTTCTATTTCTAACCTGTAAAGTCCTTCAGGCACTTTTAAATGTAACTTTTTGGTTTCTTTTAAATAAAATACTTTTCCGTTTCTAATTACCTTGCATAACCCTTCTTCCGGTATTAAAGCTCTTAATTCTGCATTCTTTGAAATCCCTGTTTCCCCCATTTGAATTTCTTTATCTCCTATATCAGCCCAGAAACGAAATCCTTTTGCATCACCGCGTCTATAATTTGATATAAAACACTTACCTTTTAAAATAGTATCAAAAATAACCTTTTCCACGTCTGAATCCGACATTGATTTTAAAATTGGCTTATCTGTAAGTAAATGTGTCCGTATTGACTTGAACATTATTTTATAATCAAATATAGCTTTTGAAAAAAATCCTAATATCTTGACCTTTTTTGCATGTACATCAACGGAACCAACTCCTGTTACTTTTTTCTTCATATTAGCTGTATCCCACCATTGCATAACTTTCTTAGTCGGAGAGGTAGAAAAACTTCTTGGATGTATGACATTCCAATATCTGTTTTTTAATGTAGTAGATTCCAGCCAGTGCGACATCATATTCCATATTTCGATTACTTCGATTTCAGGATAATCAAGACTGCTCCAGGTAATTGGTGGAAATCCCGGTAGCGAATTTTTTGAATCTCTCTCTTCAAGCGGATGAGCAGCAATACCAAGAGCATTTTTCTCCTTTACGGCTTTTAGATATTCTTTATGGGAATATGTCTCAGGAAGAATTTTATTTAATCCGAAAGCAAGGTAGTGATGTTGGTCCTCCGGATCATTTATTTCATATCCTATACTTAAAAATAGATTTTTATGCCAACCGGTAAATCCTTCATCTTTTCCCTGTAATGTCATGTGATCAGACATCATTAAATAATCAAGACCTGCTTCAATAGCCGCTTTAATTATTTCGGGATAAGTCCCGCTCCCATCGGAGTAAATCGAATGTCCATGAATACAGCCAATATATTCGTTTAGTTTAGTCATTGGATGTTGTTTATAAAAATTAAACCAATTGCTATTCCCGTACAATCAGCTATTAAATCTCGAATACTAAAGAAACCATTATTTTTCCTACTATCCCAAATTTCCTTTCCCAAAGCACACGTTATTGTTATTGAAACTGAATTTCTTTCAGATTTTTTATTAGTCTCTGAAAACATTTTATTCTGAATATAATAGGAAGTCGTTGCTAAATAAAGTGATGAACTAAAGTGTTTAAGTTTATCCATTGCGATCCAGGGGTCTTTTATGTTATTTTTTGAAGATAGTGGTTTTTCAATACAAAATACATTTGAAACAAGTCCTAAAAACAGTATGCAGATAAAAGCTAATTTTCTCATATAATTCCCAAACAACTAAGAAAAACTAATAATATCAAAACAGGTGCAACGAATCTAATCAAAAATGACCATATAATTGAACAATAATTTGGAAATTTTTCAGCACCTTCTTTAAGATGAGGTAGGGCATTTTTAATTCCCCAGAACCATCCAACAAAAAGCGCTATGAATATTCCGCCTAAAGGGAGAAGAATATTGGCAGCTAGAAAATCTACTGAATTAAAAAATGTCAAACCAAAAATTTTAAATTCACTCATAGGTCCAAAGGAAAGAGCACTTGGAACACCGAGACTGAAAACTAAAACCCCAAAGATAATAGATGCTTTTTTACGGCTAATGTGAAGTTCATCTATAGCAAAAGAAGTTATAACCTCTAATAAAGAAATGGTTGAAGTTAGTGCAGCAACTGAAAGAAGCAGAAAAAAGATAATGCGGAAGTAATATCCACCGGGAATTGAATTAAACATTACCGGTAATATATTAAAGATTAGAGATGGGCCTTGAGCAGGTTCTAACCCCATTGTAAGAAGGGGTGGAAATATCATAAACCCAGCTAAAAGTGAAACCGTTGTATTAAGAACAACTACACTTAATGCACTCGAAGGAATATTTTCTTTCCTGGACATGTAACTCCCGTAGGTTAAAAGTGCACCCATACCCAAGCTGAGAGAGAAAAAAACCTGGCCGAAAGCCAAAAGTACTGTTTTGCCTGTTATCGCCGAAAAATCCGGCCGAATAAGATAATTTATACCTACTTCTGCATTCTCAAGTGTAATACCACGAATAACTAATAATATTATTAAAAAGAACAAAATAGGAAGCATAATCTTACTGGCTTTTTCAATACCATTTGTAACTCCGAAGTATATTATACTCATTGTGAAAATCATAAAACAAGCACTAAAAAGAATAGACCATCTCACGTTCGAGGAAAGTTGTGTGAATAATTCTCCAGCCCTTGCTGGACTCTCTAAATTCTGAAAACTTCCCTTTATTGATTCTACAACATAACCTAAACTCCATCCAGCTATAACATTGTAGTAAGAAAGAATGATGAACCCCGCTAACACACCTAAAATGCCCACTCCAATCCAGAACGGATTGTGCTTTGATAATTCCCTAAAACTGCCCACAGGATTTTTCTGAGCAGTTCTACCAATCAATATTTCAGCTATGACTAAAGGAAGCCCGACAAATACAACACAAATAAGATATAGAACTATAAATGCAGCACCACCATTTTCACCCACTAAATATGGAAACCTCCAGATGTTACCTAAACCAATTGCTGAGCCCGCTGCGGCTAAAATAAAACCAATACGTGAGCCCCATTGCTCTCTTTTTGCTACCATACTATCACCTTATTGATATTGATAAAACCATTGTTACCCCTTGTTGATTTAAAAAAGATACAAATTCAACATTCTCATCTGGAAAATTTAATAAATGTGCATCAACATAAGCATCAAGCATTCCTATTAAATATATTCCAAAACACCACCAGGAATATTTATTCCTCTTTTCTCTCGGACGCCATGAGTTAATCTTTAAATCATATTCTGTTTTTTCTTTTACCTTTTCTCTTTTTCCTTTCTCATCTAATTCTCCCCATGCCTCGACTCCAAGAGCATCTTTTGTTTCCTCAACATACCCATAGATCTTATTATAATGAGTCGTTTTGTATATCACAAATGCTTCTGCTGAAATAAAAAGAACAGACTTCACGGGTTTGTTAAGATAAAGTTGACCCCAACCCGGTATTATAGCTGATCTAAGTAAAGCACCTTTTGGCGATTTAAAAGAAACACTATCTTTTTTAGTTTTGGTATTCCCTAATGAAAAAATAGGCAAAATGAGGAGAATTAAGAATAGTGTAATTTTAAACTTATATAACAGAGTTTCTTTAAAGATGCTTTTATGACATTTGAGGTAGTATGTAATTTTTTATCCTAATTAGACAAATTAAAATTATCTGCTATTTCTAATGAGTAACTGCAACTGCTTCTATTTCTACAAGAACATCTTTAGGAAGTCTGCTCACCTGAACTGCTGAGCGTGCCGGTGGGTTTTCAGTGAAGTATTCACTAAATACTTTATTTAAAATCGCAAAGTCATTAAGATCGACCATAAAAACTGTGAGTTTAATGATTTCTTTTAGACTTGAACCTGCTGTTTCTAACACTACTGATAAATTATCAAGAACCTGCCTGATTTGACCTTCAAGGTTAGTTGACTCAATTTTGCCGGTTTTTGGATTAATTGCTATTTGACCGGCAGTGAATACCATATCATTTGAGATTACAGCCTGGCTATACGGTCCTATCGCTTTTGGCGCTGAATCGGTATTGACTATCTTCCTGTTCATACTAAAACTCCATTAAAATATTAACTATTGAAATAATATTGTGTTTTTTTCTATTTCGGGATAAATATTATCAATTACTTTCTGGATTCCAATTGTTTTTTCCAAAGATGTCACAATATTACAATAATGTTTCATATCATCAAGTGATAATATTCTCCCTTTCCTATCTTTTAGCCATTTGTAGCAAACCTGATACCCACCAATCTGATATTGCCAGACTTCTTTTGCAACTCCCTCAAAATATTGGTTCTTATTGATATAGACACGTTCTTCTTGTTCATTATATCTCAATTTTTCAACTCGCCCATCGCCCCTGCCTGCCGAGCTTTGCTCGGCGCAGGCAGGGGTATCCTGAAATTTAGCAACAGGTGAGTCAATCTCTACCGACTTTAGCAGATGCAAATCAACAAGTTTTTTTCCATATTTAGCCATTTCAGTAAATAGTTTGTAATATTTGGTAAAAGGAATTCTTGGAAAGTCTATTTTTAAGAACTCGGCATATTTTGTGCGGTAGGTATTTGAATACAGAATTGCGTAGATGTAAAAGAAGATTTGCTCAGGTAATAGTGTTTTCTTAAAAACCTTTTCTAATTTATTAACTATTACTTGAGAGAGATTTGGCATCTTTTCCTTGTAATCTGCTTGAGGTTCAAAAATCATCATAGTAGTCCTTACCCCTCGCTTTTTAATCTCCTTTTCTTTGTATAGGTAAAGTGGGAAAACATATGTTTGTCCTCCAGAATAATGGATATCTACTACAAAACTTGATATAAAAACATGTGATAAATCTACAGATTTAGATTCCGAACGAATTGTTACTAATCCCAAATTTTCTTTAAAGAAATTTCGCATTAAATCCCATCTATCGCAACCTCTATCAATTAGATCTGGTAGATAACAAGTAATCCTGGTATCAAACGGACGATATGAATAAGGTCTAATATATTTCTTCCAATTAATTTCTTTAGCACGTACTCTTGCACTTCTTATTTTCCAATCCCTTGTGTCTTTTAGTCTCAAACTTTGGGCAACTAATTCATCATCTAAATTTCCTGTAAATACGCACATTTTTTGTATAATTTCGTTTTTACTGAATCCTACAACGAAACTATCTCTATGAGTTTTTACACCACTTGAATACTTATTAAATATTTCTGGAATAGAAACAAACCGGTCATAATCTGCCTGTAGTGAGAAATCTTTTTTTACAAAGAAGTAATAAGGCTCTTTTGCTTTCAATTTTGTCCATTTTATAGTTTTGATTTCATTTTTATCCAAATAACTATACTTGTCCTCTCGTAATCCATAAACATCTTGATAGTAGATTTTTCCTCTTCCTTTTTGTTTTTCCTTTTTTATAAACAAAGCAATGGAAACTCCTTGCATAATATCAAAAACATTTTCATCCTTGCTTCCATCGGGACATTTTTCTCGTATGCGTGAATTTCCATGAAGATTTAAAATGTAAATTTCGTTAAAGCTTTCTAATAATTTCACTCTCATACCACGATGAATTAATCCTGAAAGATATGAGTTATTTGTAATCATTCCAATAACACCCTTTTCTGCTTGTTCTATCTTCCAGTGGGCAAATCTTATGAACTTTATGTAATCATCTGAAAGCGGCTGAATGTTCCGTTCCCCCTTTACATCTTCCTTGTAAAGCTCCATCTCTTTTTCAATGAAATCAGATTTGTTAGTAGAACTAACAGAATAAGGTGGATTACCGAGTATCACTAAAATAGGCTGCTGCTTTTTGACTTTACCTGCTAAATGGGATTCTTCAGAAAGCGAAGCCATACCAGGAAGTTCGGTTTGGGCAAGTTCTTCCATTTCAAGAGTATTAGTGAGGTAAAGTTTGAACCGATCGTCTTCACGGAGTCTGTAGCCTAATTCTTCTAAAAGGAAGGACATCTTCAGATGACCTATTGCATAAGGTGCCATCATCAATTCAAAGGCATAAAAATTTTCAATGATATGCTCCTTAATAAAATTTTCCGTTCCTCCTTCACCATATTTAGAGACAAATTCATCTACTGCTAATTTAGCTGCTTCAGCTAAAAAGGTGAGTGTTCCTGCTGCAGGGTCTAAAACCGTAACTGAATCACTTGCGAATCCATCTACTTTGTTGAAATGTTCTTTTAAAATACTATGCAAAGAACGGACAATATAGGAGACTACGGGTTCCGGAGTATAATAGACACCTCTCTTTTCTCGCGTTTTTGGATCATATTCAGCCAAAAATGTTTCGTAAAAATGGACAATAGGGTCCTTCCCTTTTCCCTCGTGAAAATACTGTTGCAGGATTTTTTTTACATCAGTAACAGCTAAAACTTCTGAAATGTCGTCAATAATCCACTCCATTTGCTTGGGTAAGTCCCCAAGTGAAATGAATTGGAACACATCTTTTAAAATTCCAATGGTGTGTGGAATGTTATCATAAGCGAGTTTTCTATTGAAGCTATTTTCTGAGCGTGATCGTGCAGCGAAAAGTCCATATGTAATTGTCTGTGAATAAAGATCAGCAAAATCATCTTTACTAAGACCGCTTATGAGATATTTCCTGAATGCCTCATAAAATCCACGTAGTACAGACATTCTTGTCTGTTTTTCACTATGGTCAGATAGGAATGTCTGGCCTACGGTTTTTAATTCCTTTGCAATGACTTCATCCTTCATAAAGCGTGTTCTTTTGGCTAATTCTATTGCCAGAGTTTTTGCATTATAAACTTTTGGCAAAGAAAAGGAAAAGAATTTCTCAAGCAGTTTTAGAAAATTGGCTTCCTTCTCAACAGGTGGGACGGTTCTAAGTTTATGCACAATAAAAGGTCTGCCGATAAGCACTTTATCTACCAATGTGCCATTTCGATAAAGCCTGAATTCAAAAAAATTTGTTAATATTAGATTCGGGAAAATGTTTCGATATCGTTTTAACTGTTCAGAAACTTCTACCTGTTCTAAATTTTCAATTGTTGGTGCCTTAGCTTCTATATATCCGATAATATGTTGCTTCCCATCCCAGATTCTAAAATCGGGATTTCCAGCTTCAGTCTTTATTGGTACTGTAGTTATATGTATATTTTTTTTGCCCGTTGAAATAGAATATTCTTTTAACAGATTTTTAAGAACTGAGTAAAAACTTTCTTCTCGAGCATCGCCACGTTCATTTTCTTCATAAATATTTTTTAAATATAACTTTAACAACTTAATCTAACCTACCATGTAAGCAAATTACAATTCAAATTATTTATTCCAAATCCCACAAAAAAAGTCCAGTTTCTTCGTCAAATTCCCGTTTAACTTTTTCTTCGGTCGGAAATATATAAAATTCTCCCGCTGCAGAAACTACACAATTTGTCAAGTGACCACCGATTGTTGTTGAATCGCTGCGTCCTAAAACAACATGAATGTGCGGAAAAATCTCGTTTTCTTTTATAGCAAAGTTTCCCGTACATGACAATAGTTCATATTCACCATCAAATGTATTATTCTGATAATCTTTCGTTTTTGTATTAAAATATGACAGTGTAGGATTTGATATAGCGCCAATTCCCAAAATCAGCCCACCTTGAATTTTTACCTCTTTAGCAAATTTCTTTAAAACATTAATTACTGACTCACCTTTTTCTAACTTTAATATATATTTATCAGCCTCTTTTTTATATTTCATTAATTTTAATTCCTTTTGTTAAAACATTTTAAGTTGATTTTTAAAATTAAAAATCCTGTTTTCAGCTAACCGAACATATTTTGGCTCAATGTCATAACCAATATATCTTCGCTCATTTTTTATTGCAGAAATACAGGTTGTTCCACTACCTACAAATGGATCTAGAATAACATCATCTTTAAATGAGTACAATTTGATTAATCGGTATGGTAATTCTTCAGGAAAAGGAGCAGGATGGCCAATTTTCTTTGCTGAAACTGCCGGGAATGTCCAAACACTCTTTGTCCATTCTAAAAATTCATGCTTACGAATTGTATTTTCCTTATTATTTTTAAATCGCCTAAATGAATCCTTAGAAAAAATTAAAATATATTCATGAATGTCTCTCAAAACAGGGTTTGCTGCAGAGAGCCAACTTCCCCAAGCAGTAGATGGACTAGCACTTGAAGCTTTATTCCATATTATTTCACCTCGCATAAGAAAGCCAATTTCTTGCATATCTTCAATAATATAGCTATGCAGTGGGATATATGGCTTTCTACCGAGATTTGCTATATTAATACAAACACGACCACCAGGAACTAAAACTCTGAATGTTTCTCGCCATACGTTTTTCAATAATTGTCTATATTCCTTTAAATTTAAATCCTCATCATACTCTTTTGTAACATTATAAGGCGGAGATGTAATCATTAAGTGAATACTACTATCAGGAAGTTCATCCATTTTTTCACTGGATTTACAAAATATTTTGTTAAGATATTCTCTAGAAATCCTATTTTCAATATAATTTACTCTTTTACCTCTCTTTATTCCTTCATACAGTTTGCTATTATAAAATTTGCTCGAATCATGATTAATTCTCCCTGGAGTTCCGAACGAACTAGTAGTAGTTCCTTTGCGATTAGGTTTTTTATCGAACATTTTATTTCCTTATCAAAAATAAAAATTTTTCAGCTTTCTTTTCAAAACTCATTTCTTTATCCGCAATTTTTATTATTCTACCCAATTCCTTCATCGATTTCATACCCGTAAAAAATACAGCGCTATCAGAAAGTAAGTTTTTCAAATTATTATTTAGCTCAGAATAGGAATCCATTCTAATAAAGCCGCCTTCTGGAGTATTTTTCAAATTAGATCCATTATTATCTAACGGTTTTGGATTAACAGACCAAAAACCTTGTATAATTCCAGCTTTTTTAAGACTGTCAACTTTCGATATGTAACTATTCGTTATTGGTGTATTACCAAGAATAATAATTGGTATTTTAGATGCCTTATCTCCAGAAACGCGGATATTAATACTTTTTCCAATTGCCTTTAACATTGAATCAGAGCGTAATAATCCAGGATTCCCCCTATGAGTTTTAAAATCTCCAATACAAATCAATTTCTCATCATGCTCTATATTTATTAATTCCCAATTCCAAACGACAGACATTTTAACTTCAAAAATAGCAACGATATTATTCGGCCTTTGTTCTCTATTTTTTGAGTGGCAAAGCGCTATATCTGCCGGTGAATTAGGGCTTAGACCTATTTCACTACAGATAACACTTTGAACAGCATAACAATTTATTGAATTAGCAAATTCTTGTAATAAATCAACCGAATATTTTTCAGTAAAATTGCCTATAAGTGAATTTCTACTTTGAAGTGTGGATTTTTTCCCACGATATGACTTTGGCCAATATGCATAATAATGATTATTATCTGACAAGTAAAAAAGTTGTTCAGAAGTCACAAAATTTCTTGCTCGTTTAAAGAATTCAATTTCCTTTTCCTTAGTCCAAAGCATTCGAGTGTTCATCTTCTATATCTTCCTAAAATTCTCTTATTAATTCTTAACCATCCCAACAAACATTCAATTTCTTGTTCGCTTTTAATTCATCCAATCTTCGAACAGGAGTATTATGTGGAGCGGTATGAAGTACTTCGGGATTGTTATAAGCTTCTTCATCAATTTTATACATCGCATCAATGAATTTGTCCAGAGTTTCCTTACTTTCCGATTCCGTTGGTTCTATCATAATTGCTTCATGTACAATGAGAGGAAAATAAATCGTAGGAGCGTGAAATCCATAATCCAGGAGTCGTTTTGCTATATCAAGTGTTTTTACACCCAACTTTTTATGTTTTTCTCCCGATGCCACAAATTCATGCATACAAATCCGGTTGTAAGGAATATCATATTTTTCAGTCAGTTTTACTCTTAAATAATTTGCATTCAATATTGCATTTCTTGAAACACTTTTCAGACCTTCTACTCCAAGCATTCTTAGATAGACATAAGCTTTAACGATAACTCCAAAATTTCCATATAAACCCATTACTTTACCTATTGAATTAGGATAATTATAGGACAACTTAAATTTTGTACCGACTTTTACAACTCTTGGAACAGGTAGAAATCGAGATAATTTCTCCACTACAGCGATTGGACCACTACCAGGTCCGCCTCCGCCATGAGGAGTAGAAAACGTTTTATGAAGATTCATGTGAGTAATATCAAATTTCATATCGCCGGGTCTTACTATTCCTAAAAGCGCATTGAGATTTGCGCCATCCATATAAACGATACCATTAAATTTGTGAACAATATCTACAATTTGTTCTACTTCTTCTTCAAAAAGACCCAAAGTATTGGGGTTAGTTAGCATTAGCCCAGCTACTGATTCATTCATTTTAGACTTTAAATCTCCAATATCTATACAGCCTTTTTCATTTGACTTTAGGGAAATAATCTGAAAACCTGAGGAGCATGAGCTGGATGGATTTGTGCCGTGTGCTGAATCCGGAATGAGTATATATTTACGATGCTCACCCTTTGACTCGTGATACTTTTTTATTATCATTACACCTGTCAACTCACCATGTGCGCCAGCAGCAGGTTGTAGAGTTGCAGAATGCATTCCTGTAATTTCACACAGATATTTTTCTATCTCATATAAGATTTGCAAAACACCTTGAATCGTTTCTGTCGGTTGATGAGGATGCACATTGGCAAATCCGGGCATATTTGATAAGACGTCATTGATCTTTGGATTGTATTTCATTGTGCAAGAACCCAGAGGATAAAAATCTTTATCAACATGATGATTCATCGTTGATAAATTTGTGAAATGTCTTACTACTTCAGGTTCACTCACTTCAGGTAAATTGAGTTCCTTTTCTCTTAGTAATTCTACCGATAAAATATTCGAAGCAGGTTTTAATCCTGAATCAAGCTCAGGTAAAGATACACCAATTTTTCCAGGCTCCGAATAATCAAATATTAACTTTTCCATTTAATATCCCCCTTATATTTATAGTACGGTATGTGTCAAGTAAAATTGGACAACTTTGTTTTAAGTATTTTGAAAGACATTTTGCAAGATCATCACCATAATTATTGGCTACAAAAATCAAATTCACTTCTTCTTCATTTAATCCCGGATTTGCTCTTGAGATTGCACGTCGAGAAAGCTGAATTACAGTCTTTGAGAGAGACCTCATTAATGACGCTCTTTTAGCAGTGTTTGCTTGACGAATTAGCGATATCTGGAATTTTTCTACCTCTGGATTGGTATCGGAAGAAGTTACTTTGTATTCTGGAACTTCATATATCACGTAACGTTTTTGTTTAATATTAGTATTCTCTTCTAACACTTTTTATTTTATCCTTTATCAGTTGATATATTTTTTCAAATACTTCGGGAATTTTTTCAGGATACTTCCCTCCTGCTGTCGCCATGTGCGGTCTTCCACCACCGCCGCCTCCGAGGATTTTCCCAAGCGTTTTGACTAAATCATCTGCTTTTATTCCATACCTTTTTATTGTTGAATCTGCTACTACTACCGTTATAAGTGGTTTATTCTCATTAACAGTAGCAAGAGCTCCAATCCCCTCTTTAAGATTAGACCTTACGATATCCCCTATTCTCTTGAGTTCATCAATATTCTTTGAATTGAACTGCTGAGTAAATATTTTAAGTTTACCTATTGATGGAGAATTACTTATTCTCTCTTTTATCTGAAATTCTAAACCAATTTTGCTCTGTTTCTCAAGTTCTTTATTCAGAGTTTTGATGTCTTTTAATAATCTCTCAACTTTATCTTCCAATTTATCTCTTGAAACATTTGCAATTTTCTCTAGATTGCTTACAATTTTCTCGCTACGCCTTGCTTCTTTAATTGCTGCTTCACCTGTAACAGCTTCAATTCGGCGAATACCGGCAGCTACAGACGATTCTGATATTATTTTAAAATACCCTATATCACCAGTCCGCTTTACATGTGTTCCACCACATAATTCTTTTGAATAATCATCTATTGTAACAACTCTTACAATATCACTATATTTCTCACCAAAAAGAGCAATAGCGCCGGATTTCTTTGCTTCTTCATAATCCTTATTCTGAATGACAACTTTAATATTCTCTCTAATTTTCCGATTTACAATATCTTCCGCTTCTTTCAATTCTTCTGAAGACAATTTTAAATAGTGAGTCAGGTCAAATCTAAGTCTTTCAGGTGACACAAGAGAACCTGCTTGGTGAACGTGATCACCAAGCACTTTTCTTAAGGCTGAATGAAGCAGATGTGTAGCAGTGTGATTTAATTTAATTTTCTGGCGGCGTTCTTTATCTATTTCAGCGAATACTTCTGGATTATTTCTAATTTTCCCTTTCTTAAAATTCCCATTGTGAATTATTGAATCATTAGATTTAAAGGTATTTTCAATATTTACAGTAAAATCTTTACAAGTTATTTTTCCTGTATCTCCTACCTGTCCTCCAGACTCAGCATAAAATGGGGTTTTATCGAGGATGATTTGGATTTTATCTCCATCAATCAAATACCGTCTAATTATTGCTTTGGAATCTTCAAATTCATAACCGACGAATTCAGAATCATCTCCCTCAGTCATTATAGTCCATTTATCAATGCTATAATTTTTATTCATCTGAAAGGACATACCGGACCGAGCTCGTTTTCGCTGCTTTTCCATCTCATTAAAAAAACCATTATCGTCAATATTAAATCCCTTTTCCTCAGCAAGAAGAGCGGTAAGATCAAAGGGAAATCCATAAGTATCATAAAGTTTAAAAACATCATGCCCTGGAATCATATTTCTATTCTCAGATTTTAACTTTTCCGTAATTATAGAAAAGAGTTCCAGTCCTCTATCTAAAATTTCACTGAATGATTTCTCTTCATTTTTTATAACTTTCTGAATATGAATTTTCCTTTCCAATATTTCAGGATAAATATCTCCGAAAATCTCGGTTAGCGGTTCCACAAGTTGGAAAATAAAAGGCTTATGCATATTTAACATTCGACCAAACCGCGCTGCCCTTCTTAAAACTCGCCTGATCACATATCCTCTGCCTTCATTTAATGGCATTCCCCCCTCAGCAATTGAAAAAGCGAGCATTCTTATATGGTCTGCAATAACACGATGAGCCGTTCCCTCCTCATCATTATAATTAACCCCCGTTATTTCTGAAATCCTTTTAATTAAAGGAGCAAAAAGATCAGTATCGTAATTAGACCTTTTACCCTGTATTGCAGCAACTATTCTTTCAAGTCCGGCGCCTGTATCAACATGCTTAGCGGGTAAATTATTAAATACACCTTTTTCATCTCGATCGTATTGAATAAAAACCAAATTCCATAGTTCAATATATTCAGGATCGCCAGCATTTACTTTCTTTGCATCTTGCTTTTCAGGTGAATCACCGATATAGTAATGTATTTCAGAACAAGGACCACATGGACCTGTATTTCCCATTTCCCAGAAGTTATGCTTTTCAGCAAATTTTAAGATTCTTTTATAGGGTATATCAGTTACCTTTTTCCAAATTTTTGCAGATTCATTATCTTTTCTATATATAGAAACCCAGAGACGTTCCTTCGGAAATTTCCAGACTTCAGTTAAAAGTTCCCAGGCTAATTCTATTGCTTTTTCTTTATAATAATCGCCAAATGACCAGTTACCTAGCATCTCAAAAAAGGTATGATGATAAGTATCTTTACCCACTTCCTCAAGATCATTATGTTTTCCACTAACACGAATACATTTCTGTGAATCAGCGATTCGAGGATATTTCGGTTTTTCAAGGCCTAAAAATATTCCCTTAAACTGATTCATCCCTGCATTTGTAAAAAGTAATGTAGGATCATTTTGTGGGATTACAGGTGCACTTTTTACTATTTTATGATCATGGTTTCTAAAAAATTCAATAAAGTCTTCTCTTATTTCTCGAGATGTTTTCATTGTACCTCTAAAGTATATTTTTCAAATTTCAAAAAATTAAGTAAAAACTCAATTAAAGCACTCACTTTTCTAAGTTAAAAGTTATTTTTAAGTGAATTGAGAAGCAAGGATTTACATTCGTGAAGAAACTTAGAATTTAAAAAAATAGGACAGAAATCCCGCAGCGATTTAAAAACTGTCAGTCTCTATTGGATGTAAAATAGAGTATTAAAAATTTATAGTCTTAGGGAGTAAGAGGTACTATTCTAACACCCTTTCCTCCTCTACCGGGAGAACTGTCATAAACTTCTACAACATGGTATATTACAGCAATAAACATCTTGGAAAATTCACCGTGAAAATAGCTATGTATAAGATTAATATATTCGACAACATCCTTCTCATAATCCGTAAGTTCGGGATCATCTGGATGCAACAGATGGGCAATAGATTTTACTTTAAAAGTAGGAATATCCAGGTACACAAGGGTAACACCAGGATCAGTCATTTGGTTTAAAAAAGTTTGGGTTTCAAACTCCGGTGTAGCATATAGTTCAAGAGAAACGAGTTTTGAACGGTCAAAAATAGAATCACTATTTTCATAAAAACTTTCAAGAATTGCTATCTTTTTTTCAAATGTACTGTCAATGGTTGTATGAAGTTTTTCAATTATTGCCTTCAAATGTTCATTTTTAGGTATAAATCCCGTTCCTTTCACTGCATTGTTAATAGAAAACTGGGAATCGAAACGTTTTCTACCATGGCTGGCAATCATAGCATTATGTGGACCATTAAGAGAAGGTGGTTGCATTTTCTTTATTTTTTCAATTGTTTCCAATCTTGCCTTAATATTCCACTCCATAAAATTATCAGGAAGGTCTCTTATTTTGAATTCCTGCCATTTACCTTCAACCTTTGCTTTTATTATCCCCTCACTGTACTTGCTTATATCAACAGTTTTTTGGTGGAATGTATTTCCGCTCCAGAGTCTTAAATTCTCTTGCTCTGATTCACATGCCCCAAAGCAGATATATATCATAGCAACTGCTATCATTCCGATGAATATATCTACTCTGCAATTCACAGCTTTCTTAAGCATACTGGCCTCCGATTGTTGTATTTTTTTAAAATTGTAAAACAAATTATATTAAAATTTTAAGTGATTCCTTTACGACTTCGATAGTAAAACCTTTTTGGAGCAGAAATCTGTAAATCTTCTGTTTCTTGTTCGTATCCTTTATGAGCGATCTTAATTTTCTCCTCCCTAACTTAACAGCTAAATCAAGTTGCTCATCTTTATTTATTAACTCTTCGACAACCGAATCAATAATCTCAGCATCAATTCCCTTACTTCTAAGTGATGAGCGAATTTTAAATACTCCAGATTTATTCAAATTAAGCTGATCCAGCGTAAATGCTTTGGCAAAAGCATAGTCGTCGATATATTTTTTTTCACTGCAATATTGAATCACACGTTCAATAACATTTATTGGAATATTTTTTCGCTTTAAATAAGTCTGAAGTTCTTTATTACTTCTCATTCTGAGGGCAATATAGCTTAATGCTAAATTCTTTGCTTTTTCGAATTGCTCGTGGTTTTGAATTACCTGTATTTGTTTATCAGTAAGAATTCGTCCTTTACTGATAGGGAAAAGGTTATATGTTTCAGGGCTTACACTAAATGTATATTCATCATCAAGAAAAATTGACCGTCTATCAGTTCTCTTTACCTGAAATTCTACTTTTGTAACTACTCTTCCGCTGGCATTTTCAGACACTGAATTCATTGTAAATACTTCAAACTATGTAAGATTTATGAGTTTAATAGAAATGTTCAAAAGTAAAAGAGTATGAATTTTTTTCAAAATTCTATAAACTAATTTCCAATACATAGGATTTTACGACAGAGCTACCTTTCTAAAAACTGTTCCTATCTCTGCTGATTTACTTTTTTGGAGTAAACTCATTTATTATTTTAATAACCAAGATAAATATGGATTAGAGCAGTTGACAGTTTGACAATCCCCATAGAGTATCTCTACATGATAATCAACAATCGTCTCTATCCCAAAGGTCATGTAGGACTTCTACGAAGAATCTCTTTCCCAGAGGGACTCCTTCGGAGCGAGACGAGCCGTCCATACAGATCGTACGATAGGCAATTATTAATAGCAAATCAAAAATTCTCAGGATTTTTCAGCCTTTGCTACTTCTTTTTCTAAACCCAAATACATCTTGACCTGTTTCTCTATTTTTGCAAGTATCTCTTTATTTTGTTCCAAAAAAGTTTTTGCATTTTCTCTTCCCTGACCAATTCTCTCATCACCGTAAGAAAACCAGGAACCACTCTTTTGAATTATATCAGCTTCCACAGCAGTGTCAAGAATATCTCCCACGTAAGAAATACCATAACCGTACATAATATCAAATTCTGTAGATTTGAATGGTGGCGCTAATTTATTTTTAACGACTTTTACTCTAGTACGATTTCCAATATTAGTATTTCCCTCTTTTAATGAGGCAATGCGGCGGATTTCAAGACGGATTGAAGTATAAAACTTCAGAGCTCTTCCACCAGTTGTAGTCTCTGGATTTCCAAACACAACCCCGATCTTTTCTCGAATTTGATTAATAAAAACAACTGTTGTATTTGATTTATGCACTGCTCCTGTAAGTTTTCTCAAAGCCTGTGACATTAATCGAGCCTGAAGGCCCATATGAGAATCACCCATTTCACCTTCAAGTTCTGCGCGAGGAACAAGTGCTGCTACGGAATCAATAACAATAACATCCATAGCATTACTACGTACAAGGGTTTCTGTTATCTCCAATGCCTGTTCTCCACTATCAGGTTGAGATACTAATAATTCCTTTGTCAATACCCCCAACTTCTCAGCGTAGTTCGGATCCATTGCATGTTCAGCATCTATAAATGCTGCATACCCCCCCATTTTTTGCGCTTCAGCGATAATATGAAGAGCAAGTGTCGTCTTCCCGGATGCTTCCGGTCCATATATTTCCGAAATTCTTCCTCTTGGAATTCCTCCTATTCCAAGTGCAGCATCAAGTGATAAACTGCCCGTTGGAATAACATCAATTTTAATTTTAGCGGAATCACCCAGCCTCATAATAGAACCTTTACCAAATTGCCTATCAATCTGAGTCATAGCTAAATCAATTGCAGTTTTTTTGTTATTTTTATCTACCATTTTATATCCCCTCGTTATTTTTTATAATTGAAATATCTTTAAGGGATTATAAACTGCTCCCTTAGGTGTAAGAACACTCTCATAAAAAATTAATCTATTAACAATATTAGAAGTTGGTTGAAAAGAGTATGAAAGAAATTTTTCTAATCCATCTACATGTTTTTTACTGTTCTTAATCCTACCTAAAGTAATATGTGAAGTAAATCCCCTTTTATCCTTGTTTATTTGCAGCATTTCCAATGTATTATTTATTTTTTGACTTAATATTTTCAAATTGTCTGAGCCTCGCGAAATCCCTAACCAAAGAACTCTCGGATGAGAAGCTTTTGGGAAAACTCCTGTTCCCTCGCATTTGAACTCGAACATTTTAAATTCCTTTAAAGCCAAAGAAACTCTTTCAATTATTCGAGGAACTAAATTCTCATCTGTTGGTCCTAAAAATTTAAGAGTAATGTGAGCGTTTTCCGGATGAACCAATCGAACGTTATTTTTAAGTTCTGGTATGTCTTTTGAAATATTTCTTAAGAGTCCTTGAGTTTCCTCTGAAATCGAAACGGCAAAAAATGTTCTTTTCAAATTACACCTGAATATTTTTTACGCTAAACACTCTAAAAATGAAGAAAATTTTAAAGAAAAACAAACTTTATTTTAACTGGTCAGGATATTTTATCAATTTTGAATAATTGTGCCCCCTAAACTTCGCTCAGGACATACTTGGTGCCTTTATGTATATTGTAACCTTAACCTAAGCTGATTCAAAGCATATTGAGAAAAAAGAAGTTTATTAGTTTGCCTATCTCCAACAAATACACTATGATAAGAATCAGAGAATCCATCTAAAGATAATCCGATATAAATAATACCTACAGGCTTTAATTTTGAACCACCAAGTGGTCCTGCTATTCCTGTTGAACTAAGACCTATATTACAGCCTGAGATTTTCCGGACACATTTAGCCATCTCCAATGCGGTTTCTTTGCTAACTGCACCATACTTTTTAAGTGTAGATTCTTTTACACCGAGAATAGCTGATTTAGATTCATTACAATACGTAACAACACCCATTTTAAAATATTGAGAGCTTCCTGAGACATTTGTTAATCGATTTGCTATTAATCCTCCTGTACAGGATTCTGCGACTGCGATTGTTTGATGACTTTCTGAAAGAATCTTTCCTATAACCTGTTCAAGATTTTCACTATTATAACCATAAACCACATTTCCGAGTATAACTTTGACTTCATTTGCAGCATTTTGCAATAATTTTGAGCCGTCAACTGAATCGGTTGTTAATGATATATCTACTTTTATGAGACAGGGCAAAATTGATATTTTAATTTTATCCTGCCCTTTTATCCAATTCTCTAATTTTGAGTAGATTTCGGATTCGGGGACTCCAGTTGTATGAATTATTTTAGTTTTGATGATTTTATTTAAGATATTTTTAAGTTCTGGAGTAACTACGTTGTCAAACATTTGCTTCATTTCAGCAGGAACACCAGGCATCACATAAAAAATTGTTTTATCTTTTTCAAATCGCATTCCTGCCGCAGTACCAATTGTATTGGGAAGCACAACAGCGTTATCAGGAATATAAGCCAGAGCTTTATTTATATCGGGCATTTTTTGCCCTCTTCTTTCAAATATTGCTCGAATTTTTCTAATAACCTCTTCATAAAATAACAATTGAGAATTAAAGTATCTCGTAACGGCATTTCTTGTTACATCATCGTGCGTTGGACCAAGTCCGCCAGTTAAAAATACTACATCTGACACGTTTTTACTGTAATCCAGGACTTCAAGAATATCTTCTATATTATCACAAACAGTAAATATTTTTTTTAGTGAAATGCCAAAACGTCGAAGCTGATTCGCTATGTATAAAGAATTAGAGTTTGCAACACTCCCTGAAAGTAGTTCATCTCCAATTGATATAATACATGCATTCATTAGAATACCAATGTAAATATATTAATGAGTGTACCGGCATATATTCCGGCTACAATATCATCAAGCATAATTCCGAAACCACCGGGAATTGATTCTAATTTTTTAATAGGAGGCACTTTTAAAATATCGAAAAACCTAAATGCAAAGAAAGCAAACATTATTCTACCGATATTTTCTGGAAATGTTATTTTAGGTAATAATGCTAATGTAAACCACATTCCTTCAACTTCATCAATGACAATAAAGGATGGATCTTTTTTCTCAGTCCTTTTCTCAGCAATACCTGATACAAAAATGCCTACAATTAAAACAATAAGTATTAAGTAGAGATGGAATGATAATGAATTCCACGGTAAAAGAAACCATAATACAACAGCTACCAGGCTAGCCCATGTACCTGGTGCATAAGGCAGATAACCAGTATAAAAAAAAGATGCAAATAAACAGGCTACTGATTTATCACCTTTCATAGTTTAAAATATTTTTTTATAATAGATTTATTAATAATGATATATTCAATACCAGTCCATACTGTAAAAATAGTGGTTAAAAGCATAAGAATGTAAATAACATAATAATCTTTAACTACTTTAATGTATGGAGCAATACCAAGGAAAATTTTCCACTCTTGTGTTATAATATAAACTAAAATAAAACAGACAACTCCTATTTGAACTCCGGTTTTAATTTTCGCGGAATTTCTTGTTTCCATTGTCATATTTTTAGCAGACATAGCAATTCTCAAACCGGTTATCACAAAATCCCTCAAAATAACAAGTATAACCATCCATAATGGAATTAAGTTTAAAACTACAAAAGAAATAAAAGCGGCGGACATTAATATTTTATCAGCAAGTGGGTCTAAAAACTTACCAAGGTTTGATACAGTAGAATATTTTCTGGCTATATATCCATCATAAGCATCCGTAACTGAAGCAATTATAAATATCAAGAGTGCGAATATTTTAAAATATGTATGTTGTGTGAATAAAAAATAAATAAATAGAGGAGTTAACAGAATACGAAAGGTAGTAATTACATTTGCTATGGTAAAAATCTTGTTCATAGAATATCAGTTCTACCCTCTAAAGCACGTGTTAAAGTAATTTCATCTGCAAACTCCAGATCAATCCCAATGGGAAGACCCTGAGCAAATCGAGTAACTTTCACACCTTTTCCCTTTACTAATTTTGAAAGATATATAGTTGTTGTTTCACCGTCTCTTGTTGGATTTATTGCCAGAATGATCTCTTTGATACCATTTAAACGGTGAAGCAGGTCTTGAATATTGAGGTCATCCGGTCCTATTCCATTTAATGGTGAAATAACGCCTCCGAGTACATGATATAAACCACGATAATGTCCGGTTTTTTCAATGGCAAAAACATCCATTGGTTCCTGCACAGCGCAAATAGTGCTGTGATCTCTTTTAGGATCAGTGCAAATTTTACATGGATCAACTTCAGATACATTATGACAATAGGAACAGGTGTGTATTCTATCTTTAATATCAATAATTGCTTTTGCTAAATCTACAGCTTCTTCCCGAGAAGATTTTAATAGATAAAAAGATAATCGTTGGGCTGATTTCTTCCCTATGCCGGGAAACATGGAGAGTTTTTCAATCAGATTTTGCAATGAATTAGGTAAAGAACTCATAAACCGGGTATTTTTAGACCTCCTGGTAAATTAGGTATAATTCCACCTGTCACAGCAGACATTTTTTCCTGATAAAGGTCAGATGCTTTTTTTAGTGCTTGATTTGTAGCGGCTGCTACCATGTCTTCAACCATTTCAACATCGTCACAAAGAATTTGGGGATCAATCTTTACCGAGATAATTTCTTGCTTTCCATTTGCGGTTACCTTGATCATTCCACCGCCTGCCGTTCCTTCAACCGTTATACCTTCTAATTCAGTCTGAATTTTTTCAACCTTTTCCTGAATTTTACTGAATTGCTTCATTATATTACCGAGACCACCTTTAGGTATCATACATTCTCCCTATTTAATAATTATTTCACCATCAAAAGCATCTATCACTGTTTTTGTAATTGAATCTAATGCTTTCGTATCTGGCAAAGCCAATGAATTTTCGTTCGAAACCACACACTTTATTTTAAAATATTTATTCAAAACATTATCAATAGCTTTTTCGACAATATCAGCTCTTCCGTTAATATTTTTTCTATGAAATTCCGCATCTTCGTGAAATGCAATTTCTATAACATTGCCTTTCAAGTTATAGGGCAAACCACTTCTTAAAAAATTAGCTACCGATGGTGTGGATTCCTCAACCTCATGAATAATTTTATTCCATTTCTTTCTTATTTCTCCAATTGTAACTTGAGAGATACTTGAAGCAGATTTTTCTTTTACAACCTTCGGTTGTATAATTTCACTCTGATCTATTTTTTCTTTCTCTTTTGTTGAAAAAAGTTCAAGGGCCTTTGATTGTGGTTGTGTGGGGTTATAAAGTGAAAGGTCAGTTGTATTAAGTTTGTCGAGTATTTGCTGAACAGTAACTGTTTTATCCATTGTACCCATTCGCATCAGATTAAATTCCAGGAATGTTCTATAATTAAGAGCAGATTTTAAATTTATCTGAGCATCAGAAACCATCTTTATTAAACGTAATAAATCTCCTGATTGCCATTTATTAGATTCACTTTTATACCTTTCTTTAATATTGTCAGGAAGATCGAGCATTTCAACAGAACCAACCTCTTTTACTATTAGCAAATTGCGAAGGTGTTCTGAAAATCCATTTAAAAATTCTCCAATATCTATCCCATCATTGAAAATTTTCTGAGAATTTTCTATAAGTGCGCTCTTGTCATGGTTTAGAATTAAATCTCCAATATGGATAAAAAATTCATAATCTATAAGGCCAAGTATTTGTTGAGCATCTGCTAATTTTATTATTCCACCGGAAAAAGAGATTAATTGGTCAAGTAAACTCTCGGCATCTCTCATACTGCCTTCAGCTTTTTTGGCAATCAGGATTAGTATATCATCAGGAATACTAACAGATTCTTTTTCTTCAATATTTTTCAATTGCCTAACAATTTCTGATACTGGGATCCTATGAAAATCGTATCTCTGACATCTGGAAATTATAGTAGCTGGAATTTTTTGAGGTTCTGTAGTTGCAAATATAAAAATAACATGCTCCGGAGGCTCCTCTAATGTCTTCAAAAGGGCATTAAATGCCTCTTTTGTTAACATGTGAACTTCATCAATGATAAAAATCCTGTATTTAGAACTTGCAGGCGGATATTTTACGTTTTCCCTTAAGTCTCTAATCTGGTCAATACCACGATTTGATGCTCCATCGATTTCAAGGACATCAATACTGCGCCCTGCAGTTATCTCAATGCAATTTGTACAAACATTACACGGATTGTTATCTTTAGGATTTTGGCAATTTAACGACTTTGCAAGAATTCTTGCCGTAGAGGTTTTCCCTATTCCACGCGAACCCGTAAAAAGATACGCATGAGAAATATGCTTCGTTTTAATAGCATTCTGTAAAGTAGAACAGATGTGTAATTGCCCAACAACCTCATCAAAACACTGTGGGCGATATTTTCTTGATATTACCTGATATGTCATAATTTAGTCTAAATATTTAGGCTATGCGCCAGACATTGAACCTGCCAAAAGTTCATCCTCATAGAATGTTAGCTGGCTTTCAGAACTCTCACGGCACATAGAAAAAGATGGCTACCGCTGCTTCCTTCCGGACCTGACGGGGTTTACCAAGTCTCTATTGCGTAAAAGAGAAAGTGTCATTGCTACATATCTACTTAGAATCACCTGACAAAATCCTCTACCTGGCTTTCCACCCTGCTATAGCGGATTGCAGGTTACAGGACACCGCTAGCTCCCCGTGTAGCATAGCCTAAAAATGATTCCTTTATCCTCTTAGTACTCTCTTTGCGAGAAAAAACGTGGAGCTGATGGGGTTCGAACCCACGACCTTAGCATTGCGAACGCTACGCTCTCCCAACTGAGCTACAGCCCCATTTCAAATATCTTAACTGGGTGAGAAATTAATAAAAACTGTTAACCTTTCAAAATAATAATTAGTTGAAGCTCACTAAAAATTTTAGGTTTAAATCTGGCATTACAATGAAATAATTTTACCACCCCTTTAATCCCCTCCTTGATAAGTAGGGGAAACAGGGGAGATCAATTAGAAACTTCATAAAATTAAGCTCTCGAAATCTATTAATTTCTGTAAAAACTTTTCCATTATAAGACGAACGATATCATTACAAAATACAAAATCCTATGTTATATTCATCTTTAGACAGATCTCCGTTCGGAAAATTCTGTGAAAACTTCAAATAATTAGAGGCTTATTTCTTCTTTTTCTTTTTAAAGATGCCTTTTTTCTTCGGAACTTCAGGCTTGCTATCTAAACTCTTATTATCAGGTTTTTTCCCTTTCTATTTCCTTCATTTCCAATCTTTTTTCTATTTCGCTCATATTATCAAAATCTTCTGTTAAAACTTCTTCCTCACTTGTGCTAACCTCAGTTTTGATTCCCTTTTCCTTTTCTTTTATTTCTCTCTTTTCATCCACTTCATGTAGTTTATCTAACATTTCAGATACTTCCGTATGAAAATCTTTAACAGTTTTTTCAAGTCTTTTAATCAGTTCGTCTGTTAAGCGTTTCCCATAACTTTCACCAATATTTTCAAGAATGTCATCCAATTTCTTTTTAATATAACCAGCCCTCTCAATAGCTTTACTAAAATCTATTTTTACAGGTTCAGGTTTTTTTCTTCAATTTCTTGTCCAGTCTTCGGGATATTTCTTCTTCTTACTCTTCGATTTATATGAAAGTTCCTAAAGTGCCTAAAGTTGAAAGTGCCTGATGAACAATGACCAATTAACAATCAACAATAAACAATCAACCATATACAATTTATATATTTTAAAAATATCAACTTTTGTCGAAGACATCTCTTTGAGACATGCTTCGTTGTGGCCGAAAGGCCATGGGAGTTATTTGTCATACTTTCCCTTTCAATTTATTGAAATTATAAACCAAACGTTTAATAGAGTCAAGCCTTTTTAGTTGTTTATTGAAATTCTATCACAATAGATGGAATAAACATATCATTGATATACGGTGCTGCTTTATACCCTATTGTTATTCATCCTGAAACACTCATAAATCTATAAAACCAAATATCTCTAACATGTTGTTTATGAAAAACATTTAATATTTCAACGCTGAACAATCCAATAAAAGCAGTACCAATTACACTGCCCCAATAAACCTTTGGATATGTTTTATATTCTTTCCAATACTTCATCTTTATAACGCTATTTTTTGGAATAGCTATTAACTGTTGATTGCTCCAAAGTTCAATATTATTTCCTCTGGCTTTATAAAATAAACCTTCTATGTCTGAATCACCTTTCCTCTTTAAAAAGCAGATAGAATTCCCCGCTACTTCTGCCAAAGACCTATCTGCAAATAGAGGTTGATGTTTTTTCTGTATCCTTCTTCTTTTAGTGTCATCAAGAGGTAATTGTGATCCGATATCACGAGCAAACAAGTGAACTTTGTAGGGCGTGTAATTTCTAATTTCAGTTTCAATACCGTTCGCAGAGCGGTATTGTATTCTCGCTTCTATTTTATCATAATCCACTTTGTAAAATTGAGCATCAACAAAATTTGAAACATCCGGAAAAAGGCCAAAGTGAATTTTTTCTTCAAGGTCAATTGATGAACCCACATATTCATGTAATACAAGGATTTCCCCTCCATATATTTTTATAAAATTGATAAATAAAAAAAATATCATAAGGAAAGGATGACAATTCTTTCTTATTGAAAAGCCCCGATTGATACGGGGCTTTGGAGTTCTATTTTGATTTTTCTCAAATGACCTCATTCACATTCTTATTTAAAAATTAAAGCCGGTTTCTATTGTAGTTAAAGTTATAGATTCTTTTTTTGAATCAATTTCACCATTCCCGTCTAGATCACGATAAGTCGTCTGGAAAACGTATGAAAGAATAGCGCCTCCGCCAAGCTCAAATCCTATACGATAACCGAGTATTGTATTTTCAGATGGTTTCTTGAAATTAAAAGGATCCTCATCGTTGTTTCTCTGGTAGAAAGCTACAGCATTAGCAAGTTTCGGTATTTTCCCCTTCGGTATTGTTGCCGTTGCCATGAAACTTTTAATCTCTTCATTTGAACCCGTAATCATATATTGGTAATAACTTCCAAGAATGATATAGTTTAAAATATTCGCATTTACTGAGCCAAACACACCTTGCATCGATTCATTTTCAAGCAACATCTGTTCTTTTGTATATACTCTCTTCTGGTTTTGTGGATCCATTCTTATCTTGACTCTTTCAAAATCGTATACTCTATCCCAGTAACTGTAGAGGAAATTCTTACCGGCGTATCGATACTCTAAGCCAAGATTAACGATTTTAAGAATATTCATTTTTAAACCAGGAACAGCAATACCAATACCAGGAGTAAATTCTTTACCTATATAAGGTGTAACTTTCTTAGGAATGAAAGTTGCCGCTTGACCATAGATGAATAAATTAAAAAGTTTCTTATTAAGTATTGGATATCCTATATCAAATGCCACTCCACCTGATAAATCTCTTCCAAGATCATCAATTGTTTCTAAATCGCTAGTGATAGTAGTCCAATCAGGGAAATCAGGATTTGTTGATCTAAGACGCTCAACTATTTCTCGATTCAAATTATTTTTATAATAATCCATCTCCTCCTGATCATCCTTACCTTCAAACCAGTCTAAAGCATCTGCAATACCATCATCATCACTGTCCTTAAGTCCTTTATACTGGTTTCCATCAATAACCAACGTTCCCCCAAATGTCAATGGGAATTCCTCAGATAATCTATAGGTTACTCGACCGGCAAGAAGACCTGGTCCGGTAATCTCTTTAACATTAGCCATGAAGGCTTCCCAACCCAGTTTATTGAACTGCATGCCGGTATGAACTCCCACTTTCCGAATTTGTGGGTATTCAGTTGTGTTCGAATAACCATTCATTAATATTCCATACCCTAACGTTAGATTATCTAATGCTCCGACTTTCGCAAAGAAAGGATCCCCTTGTTGTGCCCAACGGAGATAGTAGATTTTATCGAGATAGTCTGAAAATTCATCCCATTCATTTTCTCTGATTTTACCTTTATCATCCATATATAAAACGACATCCAATCCAATACCAAGTTTTCCGAATTTCACTTCAGGGCGAAGAGCTATCTGATTATAAATAACTCCATTAATTGTAACAGACCCCAATCCCAGTCCCATACCATAAGGTTTTGCAGCCTTTTTTGCAGCAGGTTTCAGCTCTTCAGGCGGTATTTCTTCTTCACCTGTAACAGGCATTTTAGTTGAGGGCGTCATTATTACTTCTTCCTCAGGAACATAGGCAGTTTCAATCTCTTCCTCAACTTCAGGTGGTATGACTTCTTCTTCAATACCTGTTGGAGGAGCTTCTTCCTCAGTATCCTTTGGCATATCTTCTGGCTCAACAGGAATATTAAGCAGCTGCCCTTCAGGTGTTGAAATAATCATTTGTCCCGCTTCCAACATGGATTCCATACCGGTAATCAGGTTAATAATTTGGACAACACCTTCTATTCCGTAGAAACGATCTCCATATTCCGGAGACGTTACAATCCAGAACTCAGTTCCTTTAACAGATGCAACTGATGTCGGCGTTGCAACACGATACAGGGTTGTAATACCAGGGGTTATTTTAGCAAGGAGTCGTCCTTCAGAAATTTTAATTGTTCTGACAGAAAATTCCTCCTTAATTTCTATTGTAGAATTTTTCCTTATTTTTACCAAACTCTTATCATCATTAAATAATAGAGCAGCATATCCTGTTTCATCAGTTTTTAGAGCATCACCGGTGTTTAATCCCATACCTCCTTCTGCAGGAATAGAAAAATCAGATTCTCCTTTTGGACGCATATTAACCACGCCGCTTTTCTTTAGAATTGTTGCAAATTGGTCCTGCGCTTCTGAAACAACAGAGAAAATCAAAATAATACTAATTGTAAGGACAATTATTTTTCTCATATTAACACCTCTTAATTTTTTATTAATAATTTATTTTTTCTTTGTAACTGTTCCTAAAATTACTTTAGAATCAAGCAGTTCTATAATACAAAACTCCATTTTAGCTTTTTCTTCAGTAACATCAGATTTTTTTAACTTTACAAAAAATGACCTCAAAAGACCACAATCAATTTGCTTAATTAATGTTTTTAATGGAGTATTAACACTGGTCTCTATGAAATTGGAAATCTCCTTTCCAATAACATCCTGCCTATTATATTTTAAAAAGTTGGAGAAAGCTCTTGAAACTCCTAAAATATTGCCGTCCCGGAGAAATAAGATAACCTGGTCAGATGATGAATCTATTATTTTTGATAAACTGTCACGACTCTCGCGAATTTCTCTGTACATTTTTGCCAATTTTTCATTAAACATGGTTAGTCTATCATGTTTTTCACGTAAATGTTTCAATTCACTGCTACTATTAACAGTAATACTATCTAAAAGTGGATTTGAATATTCTTCAATAAATCCTTTAAGTGTATATCCTAATCCCTCAATGGCTTCAATGAATATCAGACTGTTTAATTTTTCAATCGCCGTGAAGCGTAATCCAATTTTAGACATTGCATCATAATTTTTTAAGACCCATTTTGCCATTCCTGGCTTTGACTTTTTTAAACTTTTTGCATCTAAATCAGATCCAGCAACTCCAATAAATTCTGGGATTAAAGGGAATTTACCAATAATTCTAAGTCTCTTCTGTTCTTTCTCTGGAAAAACATTATAATCAAAAGTTCTTGATACTGCTGCACTTACAGTTTTATTTATAACACTTCGCAATGATATCACTTCTGGTCTTAATAATAATTTTTGCTTATCAGTTAAATTTACAATAGTGCTGTTTTTTATTAAATAGAGAATAACCGGGTTTAAGTAAAACCAGTCTGTAGCTTGAGGCAATATTACTTTCTCTTTATTCAAATCAGTCAATCTATTAAAATCTGAATCCTTATGTACAGCAATTAAACCATTAATATCACTAAAACTAAACTTAAAGAAGGGGTGGAACTCATAAAATGATTCTAGATATGTCGCTTCATAATTGGATACAAGTGCAATTGCATTAGGAGATTTAGCAATTTGTTTTATTAATGGTTCTGTATTATTATAGGCTTCAGAGTGAACTTGATATCCAAGACTTTTACTAAATACTTCACTGAAATCTTTTAAAAAAGTATTCAAATTTTTTGAAACTTTCTGAAAAGGTATATACCACTTGAGTGCTTCCACTTTTTTATTCCTCTTATATTTATATAGTGTTATGAATATTCATCATAATACTTTCATCTAATCTCTCCATATCAAATGGCTTACATATAAAATCTACTGCTCCCATCTTAAAAGAAGTATCAACAATATTTTTATCTTTAACACCTGTGAGAATTATTATAGGGATTTTCAAATCAACTTTCTTTATTCTTTCAAGTACTTCTAACCCATTCATCCCAGGCATTATTAAATCCAATAATACAAGGTCAAAATGTTCAGCATTCAATGCGGCTAATGCTTCTTTTCCAGATAAGCTGATTTTACAATTATAGCCTTTATGTTTTAAATAATCCGAAAGAAAATTACATACATTAGGTTCATCATCAACGATTAATATCTTATATTTATTCATTATTTTAATTCCTCAACAAAATAGCGAAATCTTTTTAAATTTATTTAAGTATTCATTTATTATCAATTTAAATCTCTATCACTTACACGATACAAATTTTGATATTTCATCTTCAGACAGCATCTTTATTTTTTTTGAACTCGATACCATGGTATAATCATTTCATCTACAGCATTATTAACTGATTCGACAACTTTTTCTAAATCAGATGTATTTTCTCTTATTTCTTTAGACCCTAACATTTCTTCAGTATTAACTCCATTATTAGCAATTAAGAAGTAAGGTATTATTAGTAACAGGAGCAGTAAATTAATTAATTCTCTCTTCAAAATATGCGCCTCATTTGCTATTTGGATGGGATTTAAGCGCCATCTTCATACTAATGCTCTTTAGTTTCTTTCTCTCTTCCAAAGTTTATTTCTTCTGGATTACAAAACAGCGACAGGCTTTTTCTAATTTAATAACTCAATGACTCTTTTTCCATAAATATCTAATCATTTTAATTCAAAAACATATTCTTAATCCCAGTTTAATCCCAACTGCTTTAAGTAATTAGAAATCTGATCAACCAGTTCAGTACGGAATTGTTCAATGTCTGTATATTTAACACAGGAGAAATTATACTTCTTACTCTAATTTCTTCCCTGAAAAAACGAAATTCCACTTTATTCAACATTTTTCATCTGCACTTTCAGAACTGGTTAAATCAATTTCAGTTTTTTTCTCTTCAATATCTAAATGAATTCCACCAACTAATTTAGCATAAATATTATAAAAAATAACAAAGAGTAATACAATAAACAGTATTACCCCCGTTAATAATAAACCGTTGATTATAGAAGTAAAGAAAACTCCAAAGATATTAAATGTGGGTGCTTCTATAATATCAAATAGTGGTAGATTAGTTATAGATTCACCGAAAATGCTGATTATCCAAACGATTGTGAGATAGAGGAAAAATACGAGGATACAAATAACAGTAAGAGAAACTAAAAACGATATTTTCAAAACTGAACTTAAGCTGATATTTTTTATTTCATAGTCCATATACAACCTAATATATTTTACTAACAGTTAAGTTCATTATAAATTCGTAATAAATCAAGGTATTTTGGGGTTTTTAGTGTTTGATCTGTGCCACTTAGTTAAGAAAAACACAAGTCAGACAATCATATACAACCTTTTTCTGTCACTGGCAGTACGTATCCGGGATTAAATAGTTTTTTTTCGGTTCCTTCTCGTTTAGAGTGGGTAAATATCATTTAAATGTTTCATATGCGGGATTGATTTTCCCAAAATCCAATTTTCCGGTTATTAAAAAAGCAATTATTTTGAAATTCTTCGAACTGCTGTAGC
>Ga0315547_1000372_pt1 | contig 46729 bp, 46 predicted proteins | sample SalMarSW160240MG_2_FD_202542 | JGI IMG/M metagenome (GOLD analysis project Ga0315547, IMG submission 202542) | Salt marsh sediment microbial communities from the Plum Island Ecosystem LTER, Massachusetts, United States - Salt Marsh Sediment SW1601-240 ...
GCAATGAGCAAAGTCAATGTTCTTAACATTGATGCCATAGACAGAACTCGACCTAAAACATGTAAACTTTTGTCACCCAAATAATTAAAAATTATGAATTTCAACTAATGACGTAGCAAAAAAGGGGGGGTTTTGCAAAAACACAGTGGTGATATCAGCATCATGGAACGAACAGCCATTCCCGTGACTCTTTGAACTGTTCACTCTACAGTTCTGAACAGCACGACAAAATCTGAGCGTATGTTGAGTCAATTTACAGGCGAGTTAATGAAAGCGGTTTCTTACAGGCTTTACAAATCAGCCCTTTTCCTTTCAGGGAACTGAGCTTATAGGGCGTCACACGTCCACAATTTGGGCATTTAGCGAACTTAAGTTGTTTTTCTTCTCTTTCTTTGATAGAATGATTCAAACTAATGAATGGTCTATCAGGAGTGAATGATGGCAATTAAATTCCTTCCTTCAATAAGGTTAAACACAGGTCTAATAAAATATTTCAGAACACATGATCAATACTATCGATATAATGAGATTGGGAATTGAGGGGTAACTGGGAACGAACAGCCATTTCCATAAGCTGGACTGAACCTCAGCATGTCCCCTCTTGTTTGTTATGTGATTAAGTTCTATGATTCAATATCATCATCGGTCTTCTTTTTAATGGGGTAAACTCTCCACGCATCAGGATTTTGGTATTTCACTATTGGACCATCATTATCAAACAATTCATGTAGAAATGATTGGAAATCTTCTTTTGAGTGCCGTTTCTGTAATGCAACGACCCAATTTGCTTTGATTCTCGAAGCCCCATCATAATTACTTACATCCGCGCAGATTTTATGCTTCAGTTTGTAATCTGCTAGTTTCACTATAATCGGATCCCATCTAACCCTCCTGATTGTTTTCATCAATCATCACCGATATTTGTTTGGAAAATGAAACCTCTCAAGTCTTCTGAAACTTGTTTATAGATTAGACTATGACCTATGCTTACTTTATGCCGTACAAGAAATATATCATATATTTCGAATATTGACATATTTTAAAAACTAATATTCTCTATTGCGGAAACTACCTTTTTTCTACAATAATTTTTGTTCCGCTTTTGACCTTTTCGAACAGTTCGAGGTTTTTGGTTACTTTGCCGATTATGTTGACTGGGCTGTAGGGTTGTGTTTCACCGTAGAAGATGCAGAAGGCGCTTCCCATTGGCCAGTAGGCTAGGGTTCCCTTTTCCACTGTTGGTTTAGCCTTTTCGTTCCCCATTTTCACGGGAATACTGAAGTAAACTTCTTTTTGCCACAGGGCTGCTCGACCCTCTAATGGAAGCCGCCTGATTATAGCATCTGTAGTCCTCGGAGAACGAATGCGAACAAGTTCTCCCTCTGCCTTGCCGACTCCATCCACAATTAATCTGATGGGTATACGAGAAACACTCATCCTAAACACTCACCGATTTTAGTTTTTGCAGGCTCCTATTATCTTTTATTACATGACTCTCCTTTGACTAGATGCCCACCGTGTAATCTGGGATGCAAATATGATTTCATGTGTTCTTTTCTGGTGTTTTTTTAATATAAAACTCTGGAAACGAAAATGAGCCAGTAAACTTTATATTTCAGATGAAAGTGCAGTAGCTAGAACTTTACATATAAACAGGAAGAATTTGTATGGCATATTTAACTACACAGGGTGGACAACCCGTTCTTATCCTTAAGGAAGGAACATCACGTAAACGAGGAAGAGAGGCTCAAACAAACAACATTATGGCTGCAAAAATCATCGCCGAAGTTTTGAGGACCACTTTGGGACCTCGCGGCATGGACAAAATGCTCATTGACGGTCTAGGCGACATAACCATAACCAACGACGGAGCAGCAATACTTGATGAGATAGATGTTCAGCATCCTGCGGCAAAGATGATGGTGGAAGTAGCGAAGACTCAGGATGATATGGTGGGCGACGGAACCACAACCGCCGTAATCTTAGCCGGAGAGCTTTTACGGAAAGCCGAGGATTTGCTGACTCAGAATATTCACCCAACGATTATTGTGCAAGGATACAGAAAAGCTGTTGAGAAGGCTGTGGAAGCTTTAGCCAAATTGGCGATAACCGTTGACATTGATGACCGTGCAACCCTGAAGAAAGTTTCCATGACTTCTATGGGAAGTAAAGCTGTGGGTAATGCTCGGGATCATCTGTCTGACATCACTATTGATGCCGTTAAGCTGATAGCTGAGAAACGGGGCGAGAAAACGATAGCGGACATTGATAACATTCAGAGAGTTAAGAAAGAGGGAAAGAGCCTCTACGATACTGAACTTATCAGGGGCATAATCATCGACAAAGAGATTGTTCACGCAGGGATGCCGAAACGGATTGAAAAAGCAAAAATCGCTCTCATTGACTCTCCACTAGAGGTAGAGAAAACCGAGTTCTCAGCCGAAATACGGATAAAAGATCCCACTCAGATGCAGGCCTTTTTGGACAAAGAAACAACTATGCTCAAGGATATGGTTGAAAAGGTCAAAGCCTCAGGCGCAACAGTTCTCTTTTGTCAGAAGGGCATCGACGACTTAGCCCAGCATTTCCTATCCAAGGAGGGCATCATAACCGCACGAAGAGTTAAGCAATCAGACATGGAGAAACTGGCTCGAGCTACTGGAGGAACGGTCATCACAAAGCTGGACGATTTAAAGAGTGAAGACTTGGGCGAAGCAGGAATTGTGGAAGAGCGTAAGGTCGGGGATGACAAAATGATATTTGTGGAGAAATGCAAAGAACCCCGGTCGGTTGCGATTCTCATCCGCGCTGGTCTAGAAAGAATGGTTGACGAAGCGGACAGGGCAATGAACGACGCTCTGTCAGTGGTTGCTGATGTCATCGAAGATAACAAGATTGTTGCTGGCGGAGGAGCAACAGAAAGCGAAATCGCAAAAGTTCTTCGTTCCTACGCGACAAAGGTTGGCGGTAGGGAACAACTAGCTATAGAAGCGTTCGCTGAGTCGCTGGAAATCGTGCCGAAGACGCTGGCTGAAAATGCAGGTCTAGAGTCTATAGACATCCTTGTTGGTTTGAGGGCGGCTCACGAAAAGAAGAACGGTCATCTTATGGGCGTCGACGTTTTCAAGGGCAAGATAGTTAACAGTTACGAGGACGGAGTCGTTGAACCATTGAAAGTTAAGGAGCAGGCAATGAAGTCAGCCACGGAAGTTGCATCCATGATCTTGAGAATCGATGACGTGATCGCCTCGACAAAACCAAAAGAAGGCGCTCCTCCAGGCGGAATGCCTCCCGGCTACTAAGAAACGTAGCTAAACCTTTTTTCTTTCTTCTAATTTTTTAGTTAATTACGTAATTGTATGTGTTTGCGCAGTCTCCATGGCTAGTTTTCGGCAGTTGATAGAACAGGACATTGTTCTTGTGTTTTGTAGAAAAGTTAATTTGTTTTTCTTGAGAACATTCATTTTGGTTCAAGAGACGCTGAACCAGATAGCATAAAAATAGGTTAATGAGTTTAGAACCTATGCGCTAAAAGCGTAGCATGTGAGCGGGAAAATAATGGACCAGAAGATTGATGAGCCCCTTACGTTGGGTGTTGATCTTGGAGGCACTAAGGTTAATGTAGCGTTAGTGGATGCTAGCGGTCGCATTTTGTCTGCCCATAAATCTCTAATTCACCCAGAAAAGGAACCAGAAAGGGTTATCGCCGACATCATAGCAGGCATAGACGTGTGCCTCAGCAGAACCGGTCAAGAAGCTAAAGCTCTTGGAATCGGCGTAGCCGCCCAAGTGGACCAAAAAGGAGTTGTGCGTGGTTCTCAAAATTTGGGTTGGCGAAACGTTCCATTAAAACAGAAACTGGAGAAACAGCTTGGGCTGCCTGTGGCTGTAACTAATGATGTTAATGCAGCTACTTGGGGCGAATGGCGGTACGGCGCAGGAAGAGGCATAGACGATTTGGCTGTTCTTTTTGTGGGCACTGGTATAGGCGGTGGAATCATAACTGGCGGAAACCTTCTAGCGGGCTGCACTAACAGTGGCGGAGAACTGGGGCACATCACCATTGTCTATGATGGACGAAAATGCCACTGCCCTAACAGGGGTTGTTTGGAAGCCTATGCGGGTGGCTGGGCAATCGCTGAACGAGCCCAAGAAGCTGTTAGAACCGTGCCAAAGGAGGGACAACATCTGGAATCTTTGGCGGGCAGTGTTGAAAAAATAACGGCGGCTACTGTTAGCCGAGCTTACCATGAAGGCGATCTGCTAGCTCGAAGATTGGTGGAAGATACTGGGCGATACTTAGCTGCCGGAGTGGTTAGCATCGTTAACGCCTTCAATCCTTGTCTTCTAGTTCTTGGAGGCGGTGTTATCGAAGGTATTCCTGAGCTGATTCAGATGGTGAAAGATATTACTCAAAATAGAGCATTAGAGGCTGCTGTTGAAAAGTTAGAAATTGTGAAGGCTGCGTTGGGTGGTGATGCAGGGGTAATCGGGGCAGCTGCTTTGGCTCAAGATTTGGTGGATAAAGCTCCGTGAGTTGGTCTGTGAACTGTCTTCTGATTCCTGTTTAAAGCCTGCCTTTTTGTGTTGTTAAGCAAAAGGTTAAAGTTCTTCGGTGTAAAAGTTTGTTAGGCGGGGAAGTTAGATGTCTGTCTTAGCTTATGTGTTGGTTACGTTAAATCCGGGCACCGAGAAGGATATACTAAAAAAGATTTCTCACTTAAACGAAGTCACGAGGGTAAGTATGATGTACGGAGATTACGATGCCATCATCAAAGTATGCACTGGAAATCTGGAACAGTTGAACCAGTTCCTAACAGATAAGCTAAGAGTGTTACCCGACATCTTTCAAACAGCCACTTTAATAGTAGCCAAACAACACAAAGGACAACAGTAGCCTTTTCCTGACTTCTATTAGACCCCTAATAACAGCGTATTGTTGAAAACAAGCTTTTTTCAGAAACGCCGAAGATAGCACTGGAAGACATCAAAAAGTGGGGAAGAAAGTTCCTTCAGATGTTTAGGATGTCTGGTCTGTCGCTTGCGATGCCGTCAACGCCTTTTTTCCTGTATTCAGCAACCTCTTCTTCTTTGTTGATGGTCCAGACAATCACCTTTAAGCCCTTTTCATGAGCCTTCCTGACGTTGGCGGAGTGAGTAAACCGATACAGCGAAAGCAGATACTCAGCTTTCAACTCTAAAGCAGATTGTATAGGATTCTTATGTCTCACGTAAATCAAGCCAGTCGCCACTTTATCATTTAGTTCTCTGACTTTCCTGAGGGCATCTTCATGGAAAGAAACGATTATCACGTTCTCCATCAGCCCTTTTTCACGAATCAAACCTAGAACCTTCTCTTCGATGCCAGTTTCCTTGAGTTCCACGAGAACCTTCACCCGCTTACCCACAAACTCCAGCACCTCTTCCAAGGTAGGTATCTGTTCCCCCTTCTCAGTAACGAATTTTTTTATCTCCTCTAAAGTAAAATCGCTAACCGAGCCGTTGCCATCTGTAGTCTTGTTCACATCAGAGTTGTGGATAACAACGATTTCGTTGTCCTTTGTTTTTCTGACATCCAGTTCCACGGCGTCAACTCCAAGCTCAATGGCGCGTTTAAAGCTGCGTAACGTGTTCTCTGGCTCGTAAGCTTTTGCTCCCCTGTGACCTATCTTCAACAAGGTTTTCGCACCAGCACCTAACTCTGTAGGCGCTCCAAAAGATTGTGTGCGGGAAACGTAAATGAAATTTGCTACGCTCTCAGATTTTCTGATAGTTACAGTATCTTTGGCTCTTAATTCAATTAAATTCTCGTTGTTGTCTGCCAAGAGCCACGCAGGTCCCCTACTGACCGTTAACTTCACTATGGAATCTTCTGGAACCACGAAGCTCTTCATCTTCCTGTTGTGCAGATTGTTAAATGATATGCCGATGCCTTTCTCGAATCTTTTTCCCCCTGTCGCTTCGTAGTATCCTGTGGAACCGAAGGATGTAGCAACTATGACGCCGTCACCAATCAAGTCTCTGTACTCTTTTCCGTCAACAGAGAAGGAGAACCTCACGGCGTAGATCGGCAGCTTAGGGTGAATCTGAATCTCGTTTAAACCAACAAGCTTTTCACCTTTAGCTTCTGTCTCCAATTTCATCTTCTCATGTAAACAGTAGTTGCCTTCCCTAATGTTTGACAGCATGTCTTTCAGCTCATCCAGAGTATAATCGCACTTTCTGCAGACCCGTGAAGTCTTGATTATCAGCTTCGGAACCTCAGGAAAAGTTCTTTCGCTGAACAGGACGGTGCCGTCTCCACCGTAACAGACGATAAAATCAGGGTTCCTCTCAACAACCTTGAAGCCCTCCGCAGCCAAAACACCCTTAATCTTCGAAGTATTCTGCCGAGAAACCACTAGAACCCTTTCCAGCTTTTTTGGCGCCATTGACAAGTTGCCAACCATGTCTACCAGCCCACCTTAACGGTTCTACACATCGAGACTAAAAAAACTGTATGCACTCTGTAAAAATGTTTACGGAGCAGTTCTAATCGTATAGGATTTCTGGCAGTCTCCTACGCAAAATTAGGGCTACGGGAATCCCTACAAGTCCTCCGATAGCTATTTGAGCGATGTTTGCTGGAACTTCTAACACGGCAGTAGCTATTCCCCACAGATATACTTCAACTAGGAAATAGCCAATAACCATCTCGGTTCCAGCCACAACAACTGCAATAACATCACGCAAAACACTTTTCTTGTTTGCAACTAGGCTCGCAAGTAAGCCCTCTAAACCTTTGATAACCAACGTTGGAATCGCAAATAATGGAAATCCTATGATGTCGGCTATTGCTGAGCCTAATCCTCCTGCAACACCGCCTACAAGCGGGTTAAAGGTCAGCGCGGCAACAAAAATCATGACATCGCCAACGTTAAAGTATCCGCCCATGGGGTTGGGAATACGGATTATTAGAGTACCTACTGTGACCAGTGCTGACATAATTGCCATCAGAGAAAGCTGGATTACAGCTTTTTGTTCCTTGACCATTTGACCCACTTAGATAGTATAGTTACAACTTTACTATTAAAAACTTCTGGTTCAAAGCAACGTTTTCAGTTCATCCATGGCAACCAGAGCTCTTTTTCCACGCTCCGTAATCCTGAAATATTTTCGTCCATCCCTATTGTAAGGCGTCACAGCACCCCGCCTAGAAAGATCGTTTAGATGCTGATAGATGGCGGCTCGGGTCATGGTCTTCCCAATCTTCTTCCACAAATCATAACCATACGCGTCTTCACGGCTCAAAATCCGCAGAATCTTCTCTTTCGTACTCAACTCCAAACCAACCCCAGCCGTCTTCCGCTTCTTCGCCAACTCCTGAAGCACATCCGTCGCCTTCAAACCGCTTCCCGTTATAAGACACACAACAGACTCATCCCCATCAACCACGCCCTGATTCACCAGCTTTTTGAGGGCAGCAGTCGTAGCTGAACTGGACGGCTCAGCAAAGATTCCCTCAAGACGGGCAATCTCCTGCTCAGCAGCGAAAATCTCAGAATCCTGAACCGTAACAGCCGCGCCATCAGAATCCTTTATGGCACGAAGAGCCTTCCCTCCATTCACAGGGTTGCGCACAAATATTCCCAAAGCATGCGTGTACGGCTCAGCAACATCAACTGGAGCTGACTCATCTTTCTCAAGGGCTTCGACTATGGGTGCGCATCCATAAGCTTGAACCCCAATCATCCTTGGAATCCTGTCGATCTTTTGTAGGGCTTGCAGGTCCTTGAAGCCTTTCCACAGGGAATAGATTGTTCCGCCGCTTCCCATAGAAACAACGAAACAGTCAGGAACCCCGAACTGCTCCACAACCTCAAAACTGATTGTTTTCTCCGCTTCGACAGTCAGAGGATTGTATTCTGCGGTGGCTTGATACCAACCTGTCTCCTTCGCCAAGGACTCCGCTCGAACATTGGATTCGTCAACAGTCTCTCCATGTTCCTCAATTATCGCGTCATAGATCATCATCTGCGCCAGCTTGCCCACATCAACCAATTTTGGAACAATAACATTGCAGGTTAATCCAGATTTGGCGCAGTAAGCAGCCATAGAGGCTCCCATGTTCCCGTTAGAGGCGCAAATCACGGAATCATGCCCATAATCCAAAGCATTTGAAACCATCAAAGCTGCACACCTATCCCTGAAGGAGTTCGTTGGATTACGAGTCTCATCCTTCAGATACAAGTCCTTTAACCCAATTTTCTTAGCTAGCCGTTCAGCCTTGTGCAGGGGTGTCCCGCCTTCTCCCATAGTCACCACGTTTCTGACCTCCGGCAAATAGGGTTTAAATTTCCAAAACGTTAAAGGCTCAGGGAGAACAACATCTTTCAGCTGCTCAAAATCATAAGTGTAATCGAGGAGACTTCCACACTTTTCGCACCTATGTTTTGGGGGATAAGGCGAGAAATGAGACAAACATTGGCTGCACTGCAGAACAGTCATATCCGATTGAACTCCCTAATGAAAAGACGGTTTTCCAGCATTTATCGGTTGCCTAGAAACATTTCAGAGAAAACTGGAGCAAATTAATGGCAAACGGCTTTCAGGACAACGTGATCAAAAAGGCTGAATTAGTAACTAGCGACTCCTTTTTTCTCTGAATAATCAAACCATTTCCAGAGTTCCTTAATTGCTTTCTCAGAACAGCCACATTGTTTCAACAGAATTTCAAAAGATTGGTCTGCATTCATTTTGGAACTCTTCATCCAACTCTTTTTGCATAAGAAAATTAAAAGGGTTCTGAATTCTGAATCAAGTTTTTGTAGACATGAACAACAGAACTACAGTTACATGCTCCAATTGCCACCCAATGCTAACCTGCAACGCATATTCTCTAATTTTTCAACAAGAATCCGTTTCTATGCACTATGAACCTGAGGCACAGGTTGATTAGCTCCATTTCTTAAGAAATTTTTCTGCTGTTGTTCTCAGGCGTTCTCGTGGACTATCAAGACAGGCTTTAACAAAGGAGATCACTCTTTCTTTCTGGTCAATTCTGTCAAAAAACAAGTCTAGAACTTTAATGGTTTTCTCAGCAATCACCCTTTTACATTCTTCGGTTAGATGAGGGCTTGTGGAAATGTCTTCAACTTTCAGCAGTTCCTCTGTAATCTTAGGTATAAGATAGGGTTTTGCCAAGGCAATCTTGCCTGAATTGCCAACAACATTAGCTACTGTAACCATGTAGTCGTTATCTAAAAAGCTGTAATACTTATCAAAAATGGCGTCGAACTTCTTGTCTGCGTCAACTCGGGTTAGATTTGCAATGATGGTAAAGGCATTCCAAGTTAGGATTCGGTATTTGCTGTCTAACAGATCAATGAACAAATCAAAGTAGGGATACAGTTTCTCCGGATGTTCTCCGCTTAAATCCATCAACACTTTTGCGCAACCGTATCTAACAGCGGCTTTTGAAGAATCAACACCACTAAGCAGAAAAGAAATTAGGCTAAAGTCTTGCTTGACCCTCTTGAGGAGTTCTTCTTTCGTCATTGACTTGTCCAAAAGAGCCTCAGTTAACTGAGAAAAATCATCGTTTTTACCCATTTCCTTTTCTCCTAATTTGTGGGAGTTCTGTAAGTGATCAAAAAGTGGTAAATTTTTGTATATAAGAATTCTTTCATTCAATAGTGTAAGAGACAAAGAGCATATTGAAATTATCGAGTTGTATGCTGGAGAAATGGAATTTAATGAGTTAGCTCAGAAGCTTGGAAGGTCCACACGCACACCCTACACTCACGTTCACCGACATAATGATGCTGTGAAGCGGAGTGGTTTCTGTGCTCTCTGTCGAAGAGCTGAAGAGAATTAGAGAATAAACAGGTGTTCAAGCGAAAAGAGCTGTGTTTAGTAGATCAGCGCAAACACGTATTTTAATCAGAAGCAACAATGTGGATGGCTACATCAAATCGGTTAATTTCATTCTCGACAAGATAATTAATGAAGGCATCTGAAGAAGAAGCGGATAAAGTCATTGTCACAGGGATAATTTCTCCAGGGTTGATAAGTGTTCCATTATAGTTCCATGATATTGTCAAGTAATCTGAAATTTCCACGGGATTCCAATCCGTTATGTTAAGGTTCAATGTTACTCTAAAGTTACTCACGCTTTTGACATACACCGTAGTGTTAACTGTCCCTGTCTTAATTTCGTCCCATTCCAGTTTTTCTATCTTAATTTCGTCCCAGCTCAGGGTTTCTCTTTTGTTCTCACCATTTGGATCCCAGTAGATTTCAACATCAATCGTCTTTATGGTTCCAAGACTTGGCAGGTAAACATCAGAATCAGATTCACTTAACAGTATAGAAACCAAAGTGGTGCTAGCAACAGAAATTATGGCAACAATTGCCACTAGAAACAGTATTTTATATGAAGATTTCAAGAAAACAAAAAAGGAATGGAGCTGAGCCCAAATTTTTTTAAAGGCATTTCGCGCATAATCGCGCTCTTTCTCTTTTAAGCCATTAGAGATATTCATTAAAACCGCCTACTTAATGCATGTCAAAATGTTGTAAGCGCGTGTATTCATAATATAGTAGTAAAACAGGTCTTTCTAGATGATAAAGATTATGTTAGGCACATTTTGGCACAAAGTAGAGAAAGCTAATTTGTGTTTAAATAGAGATATTGTGGCTTTTCTTCTTGTTATGTTTTTTTAAGTTGTAGTAAAGATTTTAGTAAATTTCCAGTTTCGTACTCCCTGTTAATGGTCAGCGAATATGACCAAATAGCAAACTTTGATTGTACAAGAAATAATCTTATGTTACTGTTTTCTGGAAAGAAAAAGAAGAGAAAAGAGGAGAATTAGGGCATATTAAGTATTTTTTTTGTTAGATCTTTATATTCTTGCAAATTTTGACTAACGATGAGGAGCCTCTTTTCGACAATCTCTCTAGAAGGGTCATCCTTCTTAATATGGTAATCTAATTGATGCTGAAGGTTTACATACAGTGTCCAAAGTTCATTATACTTCATTATCGAATGCAACATTTTTTGAAAAGCATTCAAACAATCACCTCCTTTGGTTTTTTAGCAAGTTATCAGAGGGTATATAATACATTTCTGTCCAACTTCAATCTCAATGTTTAGAAACTAACGAGAATCTGTTAAAGTTGAGTTGAAAATACTTACTGGTTTTTCTAGTTATAGGCTCTGCTATACTTACACATTAAAGTGCATGAGTAATTATCTTTCCACATCTAGGACAATGAATATGCCTTAAACTAGACTGTGAATCCCAACCAGAAACAACAGCATCTTTCTTACCTAAAACATATCCACAATAGCGACAAAAATAAGAATCTTAGAACAACTCTCTTTGATAGTAGTATCTTTGTACCCCTGTTTCTTTGGATACCACAAGAAATCTATAATGTCACCAGAGTACAAGGTTTCAGTGTTGGAGCTGGGGATGGGAATTGAACCCATATAGAGCAGCTCTGCAGGCTGCCGCCTGAACCATTCAGCCACCCCAGCAGCCTAAACTTCATCGTATAAAAACTAATAACCTTATCGATGCCCATTACGTGAAAGTGCCTAGCCCTACTGGTTCTATGAGATGCGGGTAGCTGCTTGTTTATGTTTTGAGGTACTTTTCAGAGTTCTCTTCGAAGGCTATCTTGCATCCGGGAGCGCAGAAATAGTAGGTTTTTCCCTTGTAAACCGTCTTATGCTTCGCCGTTTTCTCGTCCACTTCCATCTTACAAACTGGATCAACTGCCAATCAACTTCACCTCCCTTCCATTTCTAAGCTGGGCTATCCAATTTTGGTTTAAACCTCTTCAGGAGCGAGGCGTTAGTAACCACAGACACTGAACTGGTTGCCATTGCCGCAGCCGCAAAGACTGGGTCCAGCAAAACGCCCATGAAGGGGTATAAAATGCCAGCGGCTACGGGGATAAGGGCGATATTGTAGGCGAATGCCCAGAATAATCCTTGTTTAATCTTCCTCATTGTGGCTCTGCTGAGCTGTATGCTGATGACCACATCTCGCAAGTCATCTTTAACCAGCACGATGTCACCTGTTTCCATAGCCACGTCGGTTCCGCTTCCTACAGCTATGCCGATGTTTGCCTGCGCCAAGGCTGGAGCATCGTTTATTCCATCGCCGACCATGGCAACTATTTTGCCTTCATCCTGTAATCTTTTAATTTCAGATGCCTTGTCTCTTGGAAGCACCTCTGCCAGCACCCTGTTCACGCCGACTTGTCTTGCAATAGCCTTCGCTGTTCTTTCATTGTCTCCGGTAATCATGATTACTTCGAGACCCATCCGCTGGAGAGTCTTCACTGCCTCCGCAGAATACTCCATCAAGGTGTCAGCCACAGCAATCAAACCAGCAGCCTTCCCGTCTACTGCCACAAGCATAGCGGTCTTCCCATCCTCCTCCAGCGCCTTCATCTTCTCCTCAAGTTGAGCTATGTTTATGCTGTTTTTCGTCATCAACTTTCGATTACCAAGCAAGATTTCCCTGTCACCATACTTCACTTCCACGCCGTATCCAGGTATGGCATTAAAGAATTCGGGATCAACAACTTTGAGATGCTTCTCCATCGCTCTCTTTACGATAGCTTCTCCGAGAGGATGCTCCGAGTTCTTTTCTGCAACAGCGGCAAGCCTTAACAACTCATCTTCACCAAGTTTTTCGACTTTTTTTGTAGCAGATGAGGATTCATCAACTAAAGATGTGACAGAGACGATATCCGTGACTTCCGGTTCTCCTTTAGTCAATGTTCCGGTCTTGTCGAATACAATCGCCTGAAGTTTATGAGCGGTTTCCAGCGCTTCTCCGCTCTTGATTAAGATTCCATTTTCTGCTCCCTTTCCGACACCCACCATTATGGCTGTGGGCGTGGCTAAGCCCATGGCGCATGGACATGCAATAATCAGAACTGCGATAAAGACTGTGAGGGCGAATATGAAACCCATTCCTAGAAGATACCAAACAATAAACGCGGCTGTTGCGGTTATCAGGACTGCTGGAACAAAGTATCCGCTAACTACATCCACTAGTGTTTGGATGGGTGCTTTGGATCCTAATGCGTTCTCAACCAATTTAATAATCTGGGCTAACACTGTGTCGGCTCCAACCTTTGTTGCCTTGAACTTCAGCATCCCAGTTTTGTTTATGGTTGCTCCGACAACCGAGTCGCCTGCCTTCTTTTCCACGGGGATGCTTTCGCCTGTTATCACTTTTTCATCCACTCCAGAGTAGCCGTCAGTCACGACTCCGTCAACGGGTATCTTCTCTCCGGGTCTAACAACCACAATGTCTCCGACTTGAACGTCTTCTACGGGTATCTCCATTTCTTCGCCGTCTCTTACAACTCGGGCTGTTTTGGCTCGAAGTCCCATGAGTTTTCTTATAGCCGCGGATGTTCTGCCTTTGGCTATCGCTTCTAGCAGTTTGCCTAGAATGAGGAAGGTCATGAGGGACACGGCAGTCGTATAATACAGCTTTCCTTGGCCTGAGAATGTGACGTAGACGCTGTAGAAGTATGCTGCTGAGGTGCCTATTGCAACTAGCACGTCCATGTTTGGGTTTCTGTTTCTCAGCGCCTTGTATGCGCCTACAAAGAAGCTGTGTCCAACTATGAAGTGGACGGGCGTGGCTAAGATGAACAGTAGTAACGGAATGAAATGGGGTATGGGTAGGGTGGGGAGAGTGAATGGTAGAAAGCGCGAGTTGCTGTAGATTACTACGGGTATGGTTACTGCCGCAGAAAAGGCTAACCTGATTTTTAGTGTCCGTATTTCTCGGTCTCTTTCCTTTTGTTCTGCGTCTTCCACGCCTTCTTCGGGTTCAATGACGTCGTATCCTACGTCTCGTATGACCTTTTTGATTCCCTCTAAGCTAATCTGCGCTGGATTATACTCTACAGTCGCCGTTTCTAGGGCAAAGTTGACGACGGCTTTGTATATGCCCTCTTTTTGGTTTAGTGTCTTCTCTATTGTCTGGGCGCACACGGCACAATGCATTCCGCTAATCTTCAGAGAAACGTTCTGATGGATTACCTTGTAGCCTACTTCGGAGATGGCATCCTCGATAGCTTTCGGGTCAACTACGTTGGGGTCGTAATCTATAATTGCCTTCTCTGCCGCAAAATTGATTGTAGCATAAATTATTCCCTTCAATTTTGGCAATCGCTTTTCTATTGTCTGGGCACAAGTAACGCAATGCATTCCCCCAATGTCTAGAACAATTCGTTTTTTCTCTTCTTTAACCATGAACACTCCCTCTCCTTCGCGACACTGCCGCTCGCAGAGCAAAGTCTCTTGTTTAATTTTCAGGTGAATGATAACCAGTTTTGTTTGGCACAGGATATTCTATAGTAATGGATGTTTTTGAAAATATTTAACGATTCCTTTTTGAGCTAATTCTCCAAAAGTCTAGAATGGATGAAAACTGTCAGCATCTTCAATTACTGGGATTACTCCTCGGTTATCTTCGACGACCTGTTCAAAGCAGGAGATTTTGTTATATTGGCTGCCGTGGCGATTGTGCTAATCATTATAGGCGTATGGGTCTTTGAAAAGAAGGACATACCAACGTAACATGAAAAACTTTGAAGTAACGGGCAAAGCTCATTTCGAACATCAAATCGTTCCAATAGCTCCTAAGTCCCATAGTTCATGGAACCTGAAACCATAATCTTTTAATGATGCGCCGCAACTGAAAATCAAAAGAAAAAACTAGATTTTGGGATGTGACCGTCAAGATGGAAAATGAAGAGCTTGAAAGAATAAAAGCTGAAAAGATGAAGGAAATGATGCGCCCACAGAATCCAGGCGTGGTTGAATTGAATTCGTCATCTTTTGACAACTTTCTAAAAACCAATTTACCTGTTGTGATTGATTTGTGGGCTGAGTGGTGCATGCCCTGCAGAATTATGGGTCCTGTGATGGAGGAACTGGCTAAAGACTACGCAGGAAAAGCCCTGTTCGGAAAAGTTAATGTGGACCAAGATTCTGCGATTGCCAGCCGCTACGGAATCATGAGTATACCCCATTTCCTAATCTTCAAAAATGGTACCCTTGTCGAGAAAATAGTTGGTGCCGTGGGTCGTGGACCTCTAGAAAACGCCCTGAAGAAGCATCTCTAAGAACCAAAAAAGAGATTACTTTGCTAATCTCTAACCGGATAGCCTAGGGAAGTCGACGGTGACTAGAATAGAATAGGGAATGAGTCTCCTTGCCATCGAGAGTCCTCAAAGATGATTCAAAGAAAACATTGGGGTTCATAGTTAACCCCATCGCCGGCATGGGAGGAGCAGTTGGGCTAAAGGGCACTGATGGCAAAGACATCTTAGAAAAGGCGATTGATCTTGGAGCAGAGCCAGTGGCTCCAGCAAGGGCAGAATCTTTTCTATCCGAGCTAAAGGCTATCAAAAAAGATGTTAGGCTGATTGTAGGAGCCGGGTTGATGGGAGAAACTGAAGCCCTAAAGCACGGTTACTCCTGCAAAGTTTTTGGAGAAAAAAGAGAAGAAACAAAGCCTGAAGACACAGTGGAGACTGCAAAACGAATCGTAAAGGAGGATGTTGATCTTTTCATCTTCTGCGGTGGAGACGGCACAGCCCGAGATGTGTTGAACGCTGTTGACAAGCAGGTTCCTGTTTTGGGCGTTCCAACTGGAGTCAAGATGCACAGTGCAGTTTTTGCTGTTGACCCCAAAGCCGCGGCAAGGATTGCCTCAAGGTTCCTGAGAAAACAACTGCCTCTCTGGGAGGCTGAAGTGATGGATATAGATGAGGAGGCTTTCCGGCGAGGCAGAGTTTCTGCGAGACTTCACGGTTACCTCTTGACTCCCTATGAGCCAAATTTGATTCAGGGAGCCAAGATATCGTCTCCCATGACGGAGAGTGATGTGCGGAACCAAGCGGCAATAGCCATCTACGTCATAGAAACCATGAAACCAGATGTTGTTTACATTATTTCTGCGGGAACAACCACCCGCATCATAGGAGACCTCTTGGATGAGAAAAAGACGCTGCTTGGAATGGACCTCTTCTGCAACAAGAAAATAATAGCCAAGGACGTGAACGAGAAACAGATTCTAGAGGCGATTAAGGATAAAACCGTTAGGATCATCGTTACTCCCATTGGCGGTCAGGGGTTCATTTTCGGGAGAGGAAACCAGCAGATAAGCCCGGAGGTAATCCGGCAGGTAGGCATAGACCACATAGTTGTCATTGCAACAAAAAACAAGATGAAAAACCTGAAAACCTTGAAGGTTGACACCGGCGACACAGAACTTGACGCAGCGTTCCATGGAACCATCAAAGTTGTAACCGACTACAAAGTAGAACAGAAAGTACCAATTGAATAAGTATAAATTATGTGAAGCGATTTATTTTTCGTAAGAATTGGTGGAAGGGATAGCAGGATGAAGAGATTCGTTACCATGGGTAGAGGAGGTAGCGGCAAAACAACGTTTGTTGCTCTCATGACCAAATACTTTATCGAAAAAGGTGAGACTCCCCTACTTCTTGTAGATGTTGACCCGGATCAGAACTTGGCAGAGATGGTTGGGATAGACCTCAGAGAAGAGGGAAGGAAGACGGTGTCCGAGTTGCTTATTGAAACTTTTTTGGATAGAGGAGGCACAACCGTTGGGGTTCCCCCATCAGAGAGGCTTGAAAGCAAAATCTGGGAATTGGGACTCTACGAAGGAGATTACTTCGACATGATGGCTATCGGAACAAAATTCATAGAGGGCTGTTACTGTCTTCCAGACGCTGCCTTGAAGAAGGTTCTGGAGGCTTTAACAAAGTCGTACACTTATGTTCTCATTGATTCTCCGGGTGGACTGGAACACTTGAACAGACGAATAGCTTCTCAGGTCGACGACATATTCGACATTATTGATCCTTCCCAGAAATCATTCCATCACGTAGCAAGAGCCTACAAAGTAGCCAAGGAAGTAAAAATAGACTTCAACAACTTCTACGTGGTCGGAGGCAGCAGGGTTCCAGACGAATGGGAGGAAGAAGTTGAAAAAAGAACAAAGCTGCAATACCTGGGAAAAATCAGCCACGACAAAGAAGTGGAAAACTACGTTCTCCATGGGAAGCCCCTACTCGACCTACCCGAATCATCCCCCGCCTACAACTCAGTGAAGAAAATAATGCAAAAAGCAGGATATTAGGCTCCTAATATTACTTCATTGTTGAAAACTAGCTTTTTTCAGAAAATTCGCTTCCATAACCCTCCGTTTTTTCAAATGGACATCAGAGGGCATCCAAAGGCTTGACCACAAATTTGTTAGTCAAGAAATCTTGACTAAAACATTTTAGCTGTATCATTTGATAGGTCAAGAAACCTTTACAAAAAATCTTTTATTTTATATTTTGCCAAATAATGAATTGTTAGAGAATCCAACATGAACAAATACGCATTAATACTTCCTTTAGTAATCTCATCATTTTTCTTGGGTTACTTTGCTTCAAACTCAAAAATGGAACACGTTTACACAATAGCCACTGTAACAACAGTTCTTGTAGCAATAACCGGATGCCTGCTGTTCTTTAAGCACCAAAAGGTGGGTAACAGCAAACGAAAAAGAAAAACAAAAGTAGCTACAGCCTTCATTGTAGCGTTTTTATTCTCAGCACTGGTTGGAGTGCAGTTCGTTAAGTTGGCAGCAGCAAATTTCATTCCACCTCCAAATCATGCTTCAGGTATTTTTATCAGAAGTAACGGAAGCGTTGACCCGTCAACTGTGCCTATTCAACGCGTTGGCGACGTGTACACATTCACTGGAGATATTTCCGTGGGCATAGCGGTTCAGAAAAGCGATGTGATAATTGATGGAAATGGCTACCAACTTATAGGCGGTAGCGGTGGAACAGGCTTCTATTTGCAGAGTGTAAACAACGTGACCATCCGAAACGTCAAGGTCCAAGGCTTCACATCTGGTTTCTATCTTGACCATTCCAACAGCAGCACTGTAGAAGGAAATTACGTCAATGGAAACGGAATTGTAGTCACACAATGATCATCTTACAACCAAGTTGTGGGAAACACTGTAATTGGAGGAGGCATTTACATTGACAACAACGGAGACTGCAACATATTTGGCAACACAGTCGAGCGGAAAATAGTTGGAATCAATATTCACAATTAGAGTGTCTACTCAGAATATTCTTTTCTCTCTTTTACTATGAAAACGTTTTCTCCGCCAGAAATAACCCTGAAATCTGCTTTCAAGTCTTCTCTATGCAAAAACTTTCGAAGAAGCAACCGCAAACACGATCTTGAAGCTTCCTTTCCTTCCTCAAACTCTAGGGTCACCTCTTTTTTTGCAAGAACCACAGTTCCGTCTAATCGTTTCTCCAGAAAGTCCGCCAAATCTTTTACGCTCTTACCATCAAAACTCCGAAGCTCAGAAACATCTACCACAACAGTTGACATGCTAAACTAAACCTCACAACAACCAAGACCAAAACTAACTTTTAAGGGTTCTAGTTGACTAAAAAAAAATTGTAAGTGAAATACTTCCGATTTCTTGTTAACCTGTTTTCCTGAACCACTTCACGTAAAAAATTAAATTTTAGCCTCTCTTCATCTGCTGCAGCTTGGACACGTGCCGCCTGAGCCGCTATTGCCCCATACCATACAATTTTCACTCCGCAGCTTTTTCCAGCACTCTCTACAGACCATGATTCGCCCAAAATCCTTGTGGTCAGCTGACAACAAAGTTAATTCTTCACCGTTTTTTCCGCAAAGCTTGCATTCTCCCATTTTCCTAACCGTCCATTCATTTCATACGTTCCCGTTCTCTTAAAGCGTGCATATGCATAAAAATAAAGCTTACGCTACAGAAAACAAGAATGAAAATCGTTCGGGTTTGGAGTTAAATTTTAACTTATAGGTTTAATTTAGGTTTTGCTCTTAACTATCTGCTTACGTAATAAGGTTATGATTTTGGATTTAAATTTATAATTCACAACACATATAAAACAAAATCTAACAAACTAATAACTGGAAAAGAAATGTCACATACAATAAGTAAAGCTAAATCAATCATTCTCGAAAAGGAACGAAAAACTGGAAAACAAATGATATATGCACTAAGTAAAGCTAAATCACTCATTATCCGAAAGGAAAGTGACGAAAGGGCTAAATCACTCCTTGTCCGAAAGGAAAGTGTTGAAAGGCCATATAAATCAAAGTTGATGATATGCATTGATATTCTTTGCAATTTGGTTTCTAATGGTCCCATGAAGTTGACCCAGCTGAGGGATAAGTTTGAAATGGACGAATCCCGTTTGAAACCACATCTGAGGCTATTGTGGAATCGGGGTCTCGTTGAGGAAGAAAAATTTGGCGATGACACGATCTATTACGTTGTGACTGAAAGGGGTTTAAAAGTGCTCAAGGTCGTTAGCCCCCTAATTAGAGAGGCACAAAAGATTCAGATGCGCGATTTTGAAACAATCTCAAATACACTTTCAGAAGCAGGTTATTCCTAGAGCTGGACATATCCAGAAATTGCTCGCAGTTAGTCGATACTCATTATCCTTTTCTTTTAGTTTCGGTTTGCTCTCTGCTTCTTACATGTACTGGCGATCTAAAGTAGTAAATTCGGATTTGTTGGGTTTGGATTAAATTTTAACCCAACCAACGGGGACATACGACGGGATACGGTTAATGGACGGACCTATACCCTGTATACCCCTCATTTGATAGGAATGGAATAGGGATAAGGAAGGATGGACCCATAGAGAATAATGAGTGAGGACTAAAAAATACACAAGAAGTAACGTACGCACGCGCACACACAAATCTTATCAATAGATTGACCCGTCATGTAGGCATGGCTTTAGGCTTGATTCAACACGCTATTACAGTGTTGACATTGACATAAGAAGCCTCTGAAATTACATCATTCTGAAGAATCAGGGCATGAACGGATTAACCTCTGACCTCAATCGGCTCTATAGTGTCTTTGAGCCTCATGTGATAAGGAACATGCCTCCCCAATTCTTCATCATTCTAAGCAAACAAGGAAGCATAGGCGTAGGCGAATTCAAAGAAGTAACTCTCAAACATATTCTGAATGCGCGCGTAACCTGTCGTGATTCTTGACTATATTGCAATGCTAAACGTAATTCTTAAAAGATATGCTACAACTTAAACTTCGTAGACTAGAAGGCAGAATTGCGTCAATAAAGGGGGGTAAAGCCTGAAGGAAAAGCGGACAGTTCTTCTCGTTTCATGGTTGTTTTCTATTCTTGCTTCCGTATGTTTTTTCTCAGCAGTTCAGCTTTCAGCGTCGATTGGCAGCCCAAGTATTGCTTGGGAACACGATTTCGGTGAAAATATTTCAGAGATGACCGTGACCGATGGGAAAGTGTTCGTTCTTTTGGTTCACGGCGACTTCTTTTGTATGGATCAGCAGACCGGCAACGTCTCGTGGAGCTACAGTTTGGGTGGATACTTGCTTCCGTACGGCGACAAACCTCTGATTTATGTTGAGGCAGGTAGACTGTTCGTGATATCAGGCAGTCAAGGTAAACGGTTGACCTGTTTTGACATGGATTCTGGGAAACTCCTGTGGGACTACGTTTCCACTCAATCACCAATTACGTCGTCGTTCACCATTGCAAACGGAAAAGTCTTGATTGACGGAAAGATATTGAATGGCGCAGACGGTCAAGTTCTTTGGGACGTCAGTGATCATCCAGATTTTGTTGGTGAATTGACCTTTGTCAATAACCATGTTTTGGCTGGGAATGGAAGTATTGTGAACGATACTTTGCGTCTGAACAGCATCAACCCAGACAACGGTAATATCTTGTGGTCTGCAAGAATTTCGACTCCTTTGGATGCCGAGCCTGTTGTTGCGGGTGGTCGCGTCATCATCTGGAATCCAAACATTTACCAGGTGATGCTTTGCCTAAACGAAACAGACGGCTCACTGCTTTGGAGTTCCGACGCTGGTGCACAATCATTGCTCAGAACACGTCCCTTGGTCACTGATGGCTTGGTGTTATTCGGCGCCTCGGATAACTACTTGTACGCTCTAGACGAAGAGGATGGCTTGGTAACTTGGCGGTTTTATCAAGAAAATCTTACAGGACAATTTTTTGGACCCATAACCAGCAATCAGCGTGTATTTTTCGTGAGTCAAGCACGTGTCTTCACGCTGAGCGAAGCGGACGGCGCCTCAGCATGGGCAACAGATAATCTTTCAATATCAACAATTTGCGCTAGTCCAGCCTCTCTTTTGTATGCTACCGCAGGGCGCTCCAGCTACGCCCAATCAGAAGCCAATCTGTACGCGATCAACGTAAACAATGGCGCTGTTAATTGGACACAGAACTACATTTATTGGGTTCTTCAGCCAGTTCCCGCCTACAACAAAGTGTTTGTCCCCGCAGACCTGAAAGTAATCGCTTACGACGACGCTGGCGTTCCAGAATTTGAGGAATCAGAAAACCCTGAACAGCCGAACACAAAAATAATGATTCTGCTTTTGGCAGTCATAGCTGTTGTCTCTGTAGTCGTCATGCTGTTTTACAGGATGAAACGCAGAAGAAATTATTCTATGAAAGGTGATTTTGAATGAAGACGATCCTATACGTTGTGTGTATTCTGGTTGTGCTGTTCACGTTTCAGGTAGCAGTTCAGGTTCCTTCGGTGGCTGCGTCTCCTGCCATTTACATAAGACCTGATGGACGCGTTGACCCTCCAACCGTACCCATCCAGATTGTTGGCAACGTTTACACTTTTACAGGCAATGTTTATGATATAATCATCATCCAGAAGAATAACATAGTAATCGATGGTGCAGGCTACGTCCTTGAGTCACCATCTGACTATTCTAGAATCCAAAATGGAAACGGACTTGACCTTTCCAAATGCAGCAACATCACAGTCGAAAACCTCGAAATAAGAAACTTTTACAGAGGCATCACTCTTGAATCATCTTCTGGCAACACTTTTTCCAACAACAGATTTACATCAAATGCTATAGCACTCGATGTTAGAAAAGGGTCAAACAATACGATTACAGATAACACGTTTTCTGCGAATGACTATGCTATTTCCTTCTCGGGAGGCATCAATAACATCCTCTCGGGAAACATAATGAACGACAACAGTGCCGGCTTTAAGATATTCGGCTCTGAACTCAGCGATTTTCAGCAATCAGTTGACACTTCGAACCTTGTTGATGGTAAACAGGTTTACTTCTTGAAGAATCAGACAAACATAGAAATAACTCCTGTGTCGCATCCTCAAGTTGGTTTTTTGGTGATCATAAACTGTGATGACATACTGGTTGAAGATATTGAGGTGGCAAAAAATGAGCCGAGCCTTGCCCTAATGAACTGCAACAACGTAACTATCAGAAATGTTACATTGCCGAACGACCAACCAACAATTCTAGTTAGCTATACAGACAACTCAAGAATAATGGACAACAATTTGCTGGATACCAGAGGTGCCCATTGCATCAGGCTCTTGAACTCTTCACACAACATAGTGTCAAACAATCAAATAATCTCTTCTTTCAGCCTTTACTCAGCCTACAATCATGGAATAGGAATATCGGACGGGTTCAACAACACCGTTTTCCAAAACCTCGTAGTTGGAACTGATTCTGCAATCTGCCTTCTGAATTCAGACGATAATATCATCCAAAATAACAGCGTAACGAACACCACGACAGGTATAGAAATCGCGGGTTCATCCGGCAATATCGTGACGGGAAACACCATCTTCCACACGATAAAAGAGTACTTAAGATACTCTGAGCCTGGCACGAGAATATCCATAGATACGGATGCTCTAAATAACCAATTTTACGAAAACAACATCACAAGAAACAAGGTAGGCATCAGCCTGTCCTCTTCACCCAACACCTTTGCAAGAAACACCGTTGCCGATAACGCGTTGGGGCTAAGCATCGAAGCATCAAACAACAAACTCTACAACAACAATTTCCTCAACAACACCAAACAAGCAGAACTTGCTTCATCATCAGTCACCCTCTGGGACAATAGAACAGCAGGCAACTACTGGAGCGACTACCTGACGAGGTATCCAAATGCTTCGGAGATAAACGATTCGGGAATAGGCGACACGCCTTACGTTATAGATGCTAACAACATAGATAATTATCCGCTTATGACGCCTTATGGAACGTCACCAACTGAATCCAAGCCAGAAACAGAGCCTTTTACTACAGTGTTAGTGGTTGCTGTTACTGTAGCGGTTGTGGCTGTGATTGCGGTAGGGATTCTAGTTTACTTCAAGAAACGCAACCGTTAACCAGACGCAGAAAGAGAAATGAGCTATTGCTTCTTTTATTTTGTCAATTAGGTGACCTATTCATCTTCTACTTACCCTTCTCTGTATTATCAGTGGTTTTGGTTTCTGCTTTTTTCTTCTTAGCTTTGAAATGTGGGCAAGCGTTTCCTTTAGGGTTCACAGCAATATGATAAAATTTGCAACGTCCATTCTCAAAGTTAACACAATCTTCATGTTTGTTTTTCATAAAATCAATTACCGGAAATCTACGTCGCAGTCGTCGCATGACTCCCCGTAGCAAATTCATTCTCGGCACCTTTCCATGTATTTTTTGTAACCAGTTAATGACTTCAGTACGTATCTCTGTTTTTGGATACCTATTTCTTGCTGACCCACGTAATGAATACTGTTGCACGCGTGCCCTTGGGGTTTGTCCCCGAAATTTAGCGCGCGGATAAGTATTCGTGTATTGATTTGGCTGCTTTCCTTCCTTCTCCTAATGCCTGAATAACGGTTGCTCCACCACTTATGGCGTCGCCACCAGCATAGACGCCTTCAATGTTCCTCAAGTTCTCATCAGCCTCAATTATTCCCCGTGAGCTGGTCTTCAATTCTGGTACTGTTCTCAGAAACAGCCTGTTAGGCATTGTACCGATAGCCTCTACAAGAGTATCTAACTCCATGACGAACTCGCTTCCCTCTATCTTCTCTGGCCTTGGTCTCCCGCTTTTATCTGCTTCTCCAAGCTTCATTTTCACAAGTTCAATTCCCGTGACCCAGCCGTTTTCTCCAAGTATTTTCGTCGGGGCAACCAATTCCATGAAATTAATACCCTCTTCCAGAGCATGACGCAGCTCTTCCTCTCTTGCTGGCGAATGTTCTTTAGTTCGCCTATAAATGATATACACTTCGGCTCCATTTCTTAGTGCGCTTCTGGCAGAATCCATTGCAACATTGCCGGCGCCGATTACTCCCACCCTTTTTCCAACGAACAGAAGCGTATCATATTCTGGGAATTTGTATGCTTTCATCAAATTTGTTCTAATCAGGAATTCATTAGCTGAGTAGACTCCGTTGAGTGCTTCACCTTCTATGCCCACGAAGAAAGGTGCTCCTGCTCCTGTGCCAATATAAATTGCGTTATACTCATCACGTAATTCGTCGAATGAAATGTTCTGGCCTACAATGTTGTTAAGCCTTATATCCACTCCGATTTCTTTCAGATAGGAAAGCTCCTTATCCACAACTTTTTTGGGCAACCGGAACTCGGGAATTCCATACTGGAGTACTCCGCCAGCCTTGTGAAGCGCCTCGAATATGGTTACCTTATAGCCATGTTTTCGTAAATCAACTGCGCAGCTAATACCAGTTGGTCCTGATCCAATTATAGCAACTTTTTGATCATTCTCCTTAATCACAAACTCTTCCCTGACTCCATTTTCCATAGCCCAGTCTCCGAGAAATGACTCTAATTTGCCAATGTTTATGGGATCCCCAGCTTTTCCCATGGTGCAGGCTCCCTCACACTGGTTCTCTTGTGGGCAAACACGACCAGCGATTGCTGGAATAGCATTATCCTGTTTAATCTTCAAGAAGGCTTCCTTGAAGTTCCCTTCCGCTAGTTCTTTTATGAAAGCGTTCACATTTACATTAACTGGGCAATTTTTTGTGCATGGAGAATCCTTGCATTGAAGGCAACGTTTTGCTTCATTTATCGCCTGTTCTTCACTGTAGCCTAAAGGAACCTCGTCGAAGGTTTTAGTTCTCGCTTCGACAGAAAGCTCTGGCATGCGAACCCGATTTTTTATTAGTTTTACCATCCTCTTCACCTCATTTTATTGTAGTTTTCCAGGGCGATTGCTTCTTGTTTTTTAAACATGTTCACCCGGTTTAGGAGTTCCGTGTAGTTTACCTTATGGGCGTCAAACATCGGACCGTCAATGCATGCTAATTTCATTTCTCCGTCAATAAACACGCGACACGATCCGCACATTCCAGTTGCATCGACCATAATTGAACGTAACGTGACCATGGTGGGCACATTATAGGCTTTAGTAAGTTCCGCCAGCAGTTCATACTCGCCAGTTCGCCCACCAGCAAAAACCATGTCAATCTTGCCCTGTTTCATCAGCTTTTCCAGAACGTCCCGGTAATGACCGTTTATACCGTAGGAGCCATCTTCAATCGTTATATAGTATTCATCGCTTACTCCTCTCAGTTCCTCTTCCAAGTACATCATATCTTTTGATGGGAAGGTCTGCATCGAAATCACATGATTTCCATCTACCTGACTTAGCGCCTTACATAAGGCATAATTCTCCGCATGCCCACAAACGAGGTCCGAACAGACTGCAACGTTGCCATACTTTTTAATCTCAACCGCGTTTCCCATGGGACCAATCACATTCTCAAAGTGATCTCCCACTTTGTAGGTGTAAAGTGCAACACTGGTTTTTCCCAGTTTCCTTATGAACATGGTGACGTTGCCATTCTCAGCCTTTTGTACAGACATTGGTATCCTTTCTCCTTTTGGATGGGTCATAAGAACTACAAATTGCCCAGGCTGTATTTTCTCGGCTACCATGGGTGCCTTTACTTCCATTAGATAGTCCTTTGGGTTAAGGTCTTCCTTACGAAGAATTTCGTGTTTCATTTTTTATTCTTCCCGTAAACATCTTTCATGTTGAATTTGGAATATGAACATATGCACGCTAAAAAAGATTGCTGTATATACACGTAAAACGATAATCAGTCAGATTATTAGTTGCTTATACAAAGAACTGTACGGAGAATAAAATCCAAAACCCATTTCTCTCAATCTGCCTCTTTCCGCCTAGATACAACTTCATTCTAATGCTCTCCGCCAGCCCGTTTACAGAGAGAAAAGAACCCAGAATTTTGCGCTGCCTTAACTTTTTAGTTCTTCTCTTCTATCCACTACTTCCATTGTGCCCGGACCAGTACCAAGCAACGTAACAGGCACTTTAAGCTGCTTTTCGATGTTCTCGACGAAAGCCTTTGCTTCTCTTGAAACCTCGTCATACGATGTGGCGCCTTTGCATTCAGGAAACAGCACATCAATCTTCGTCACCGTAACTTGGGTGGCTCCATTCAACATAACCGCCCTCTTCGCCAAGTTAAAATCGAAAGGTGCAGCTCTTCGTTTTCTTCCAGTGTTTGTGGCGATTTCAGCCCATCCTCGTTTTTCAGCCTCTTCCCACGAAAGCTCGCCCGGAAGAGGTCCGCCTCCAACGCGCGTATTGTAAGCCTTGAATACGACAATAACTTCGTCAACGTTTGTTGGGCCAACGCCAACGTCTGAACAGGCAGCAGCGGCGCACACGTCCTTGGATGTGCAGTATGGGTAGGTTCCATGGAAAAGTGAAAGGTATGTTCCTTGGGTGCCTTCTATCAGAACATTTTTTCCTTCACTGATGGCAGTGTTCACTTCCAAAGGAACGTCTGTCAAGAATTCCTGAAGATTTGGAAAGTCACGCGCTAATTTGGCGACTCGCATAACTCTGTCAGCGTTGCAGGGACCTGAGCCTGATCCAGTTGATTTTATTTTTTGTGCCAGATACCCCTTTTTGTCCGCTTCCATATGTTTTGCTTCAATTATGGCGCATTGCGGGTCTACGCCGACTCTGCCTTGAGATCCTGTCACCTGTATTTCTTTGAGGAAGATTTCTGGATTGACCAGAACTCCTGGTCCTATGAGAAGGCGACAATCGGGAGCAGTAAAAGCGCTGGGAAGCATTCTCAGCTTGTAGGTTTTTCCTTCAAAAACTACAGTGTGACCCGCATTGGGACCCACCCCAGCTCTTGCTGTTACGGCAGTTTTGTCTTTTATTGCCAAGTAGGAGATCATTTTTCCTTTTCCGGTGTCTCCGAAGAAACCGCAAACTAATACAGTGCAGGGCATATTATCGCTCCAGCCTTTTCAACGTGGGCTGGGGTTCTTAAATTTTGTTGCAGTAATCGTTGATAACTAGGAGTTAAAAGGAAAAGGTTGCTTCTTCTGTAGAGAGATTGAAGTTGCCAGAAGGAGATTCTCTGAAAATTTAAATGCTAAAACAGATAAGAAACTAAAAACGGCTCAGTTAGAGAGGGAACGAGGCGCGTTAAGAGCGGGACAACCAGCTTGAATTGAGTGGCAGAGGTTTAATTGAAACGGTTTAAAAAAGATCTAATGAAGGTTGAAAATTTTGGATGTCCTTGAGGCTATTAAAGAAAGAAGGAGCATCAGAGCATTTACTGACGAAAAGGTTTCCGAAAAGGATGTTGAGCGGCTAATAGATGCTGCTAGGTGGGCTCCGTCTGCGGGCAATACCCAACCATTAGAGTTAGTTGTCGTTAAAGACAAGGAAATGAAACGGAAGTTATCAGAAGCTGCCCTAAACCAAACTTTCATCCAAAAAGCCCCGGTTGTTATTGTCGTCTGTGCAGATTTAAATCGATCAAGCAGGGGCTACGGCAGCCGAGGAGAACGTCTTTACAGCCTACAAGACACGGCAGCTGCCACAGAAAACATTCTCTTGGCTGCTCAGGAGTTAGGACTCGCAACCTGTTGGGTGGGAGCGTTTCGGGATAAGGAAGTCGCGAAGGCGGTTAAAGCGCCAAAGAACATGAAACCAGTAGCTATTGTTCCTGTTGGACATCCAGCTGAAAGACCATTGGCTCCACAAAAAAGGTCCGTTAATGAAATTGTCCATTATGAGACATTCTGAGGGTAGAAAAAAAGGTCGATGAAACGATGTTGCGGGTTACAAAGCGGTTTAGTAGATTCGCGGTTGCCTTAGGCGGTTTCCTCATATTTGTGGGAATCATAGTGATAGGGGTTTTTCTCATCGGTTTCTTGGGTGTGGTAGACTTTAGCATCATTGACAGTGAAACATTTCAAAGCCTCTCCTTACGGCTGTTGTTGGCAATCGGTTTGGTTGATTTACTGGCGGGAATTATACTCTGGCGAAGGTGATTTGAGATGAAAATCAGAAGAATCCTGCCCGCTATAATTGGTATAGCTCAGGGCGTCATAGGAGTGCTATTCGGGGTTTTGGCAATCATGCTCGTTCTCAACCTTATCGAAGTTCAAACAGTATTTAATGTGCCCCCTGAACTTCTGTCGCTCTATCTGCTGATTCTTGGCTTGTTCAGCGTTTTTTCGGTTATAAGCGGATTATTTCTAATGCGTGAGGGATGGAAATAACCGAAAGGAGGAACATGTTGGTTGGCTAATGAAAGGAAACTTGGTCTTTTTAGCGCTATAATCATGGGGTTAAGCGGTGCCATAGGATTCGAAATTTTTGTGCTACTGAATTACGCTTACTTTGATCTGGCAGGACCCAGCATGATCTCGGCACTCTTCTTCTGTGGCATAATAAATTTGATAACCATGTTGAGTTACAGCGAACTCAGCGCAGCCATCCCCGAGGTTGGAGGCGAATACACCTACACCAAAGTCGCGTTCGGAGGCATCATATCATTCATGGCGGGCTGTCTCAGGTGGCTTGCCAGCGTCTTCGGTGGAGCCCTCGCCGCCATAGTTTTCGTTAACCAGCTTGGAGTGCTCTTCTCGGTGTTTGATCTGCCAATCCAACTTGTTTTGGTTAATGCTTCTCTGCTGATTGTAGGATTAGTTGTTATACTCATATTTCTTAGCGTTCGAGGAGTAAATGAAGCCACTACTCTCATAGTGGGTGCCTTCTTGGCGATATTTGTTATTTTTCTTGCCATGAGCCTAGGATACACTTTGGCGCCACAAAACATAGTGCCCGAAGCTTCAGGCAACAGTATAGTTGTCTTTTTCGCGGCTACTGCTTACCTTTTTCCTATGTTTGTTGGAATGAGAGCTCTTGTGGCTGGGGCTCCGCAGATTAAGAATCCGGGAAAAAATGTTCCCAGAGCCTTGATGATAACAACGGTTTTGTTGACTGTAGTCTACTTTGCGGTTGCTTTCGTGGCTGTTGGGGTAGTGCCTGTAACCACGCCGATAACTGCTGAAAGTCCTCCTCTTCTCAACCTTGCAGCCAAGGAGATTATGGGTCCGATTGGTGCCATCCTTTTTGCGTTGGCGGGAATGTTTGCCAGTGTCTCGTCTGTGGGCACAGCAATGTCTGTTCAATCAAGCATTCTTGGGGGCATGAGCAGAGACGGATATCTGCCCAACGTGCTGCTGAAGGCTCACAAGCGGTTTGGAACACGTTACGTGGCGATTATTGCAAGTTCGCTCTTTGTGATATTTTTTGGCACCAGCGGAGCAGTGGTGTTTCTTGGTTACGCTGCGAGCTTCGGCTCTCTGCTGGTGTTCGCCTTGGTTAATTTGTCGCTTATTCAGCTCAGGAGAAAGATGCCGCGGCTAGATAGACCCTTCAAGGCGCCTCTTTATCCGCTTACTCCACTCGCTGGAATAGTCATGTCTGTATTGCTGCTTACTTTTCCCGTGATTTTGAGGGATGTTAACGCTGAAAGTGCGTTGCTATCAAGTTTGGGGATGGTGGCGATAGTGTTGGTTACTTACTATCTCAGGATGGTGAAGCGTGAAGTCGATTTTAACCGTTTACGTGTTGCCGTGGGCGGAATCAGTTTCGGTGCGGGGGTAACCCTGATCGTGTTGACTCCAGTTATCGCGCCGCCTTCCCTATCCATCATCATGGTTCTTGTTGGCTTGGTCTCCATCGTTGCGGGTATCCTGAACATTCTTGTGTCCACACGGAAAATTGATTAGCTGAATCTATTTTAGAGTATGGATGTGGGAAGTTGCCGAGAAAAAGGAAGAGAGAAAGGGAGATTTCTGTTAGCGCACCAGACTATATTCCGAAGAGAGAGCCGATTTTCAAGGACACCACCGGAACCGAGGCTTTGGACGTTTTCAAGGTGGCTGAGACTGTTGGCAGAGTTCTGTCTTTTGGTATGTTCGCTGTCGGCATCTTTGTTGCTGTCCTATCCGCTTACAGCATCCTAACTTCCGTCAACATGTTCTTGAATCCACTCTTTGTAGGCGTTCTAGGTCTTGTAGGAGCCATAAACATCCTCTGCGGACTATTACTCCTAGCAAAAAAATAAGTTTGCAAGTCACAGAGAAGTAACTGAGATTTAACATTTAATATATCCGTAAGCCTCTTTTTAGTTGTGAGGAAGTTTCCTGTGAGGTACTCCAGTATCGCTGAGGCTTACGAAAAGATTGAGGCAACAACAAAAAGGCTCGAGATGACCGACTATCTGGTCGAAATTCTGAAAGAGACTCCAACGAATCTCATCGACAAGGTTGTGTATTTGACGCAGGGAAAACTGTATCCAGACTTTGTTGGAATAGAAATAGGCATCGCAGAGAAACTGGCTATACGCGCAGTTGCAAGGGCAGCAGGTCACAGAGAAAAAGACATAGAAACGGACATGCAGAAAACGGGGGACCTCGGAGAAACAACTCAAAAGTTCATGGAAAAGAAAACCCAAGCAACCTTCTTTTCAAAACCCCTAACCGTACAGAGAGTCTACGAAACCTTAGACAAGATGGCAAACTCCACCGGCTCAGGCTCTGTAGACCTGAAGTTGGGTCTGTTAGCGGGTCTGCTGTCTGATTCTTCTCCGAGCGAGGCAAAGTATATAGTTCGAACAGTGACGGGCAGCCTAAGATTGGGAATTGCTGACATGACCGTTTTAGATGCTTTAGCAGTGGCTTTTGGGGGCGGAAAAGAGACGCGTGATCAGTTGGAACGTGCATATAACATTTCGTCTGATTTGGGTAGAGTTGCGAAGCTTGTTGCCGAAGAGGGAATTGAGAGAATCAAAAAGTTTAAGGTATTGCCGGGAGAGCCGATTCGTCCAATGCTTGCTGAGCGGCTGAGTTCTTCTGCTGAGATTCTTGAGAAGCTTGGAGGAAAATGCAGAGCAGAATACAAGTATGACGGCGAGCGGATACAAGCACACAAAAAGAAGGATGAAGTTATTCTTTTTTCTCGTCGTCTCGAAAACATCACTGACCAGTATCCAGACGGGGTCGAATATGTCAGAAAGCATGTTAGGGCTGAGGAAGCTATTGTGGAAGCGGAAGCCGTTGCGGTTGACCCAGAAACCGGTGAGATGAAACCGTTTCAGGAGCTGATGCATCGTAGACGAAAATATGGAATAAAAGAGGCTATGGAAGAGCACCCCATCACTCTTTTCATGTTTGACGTTCTATACGTTGATGGGAAGGACTTGACTCTAGAACCTTATACAGTTCGTCATCGACATCTCGAGAATGTTATTGAGCAAACTGACAATGTTAAGGTGGCAGAGAGTATAATCGCAGAGGACCCAGAGCAGCTGGAACTGTTTTTTGAGAAGACTGTGGAAAGCGGGAGTGAAGGAATAATCTGCAAATCCGTGAATGACGATTCTGTTTATCAGGCAGGAGCAAGAGGATGGAATTGGATAAAATACAAACGCGATTACAGGAGCGAAATGACTGACACCGTTGACTTGGTGGTGGTGGGAGCCTTCCATGGAAGAGGAAAACGCGCTGGAACATACGGAGCCTTCCTTCTTGCAGCCTACGACCCGGACAAGGACATTTTCGAAACGGTAACAAAAGTTGGAACCGGATTCACCGACGCTGACCTTGAGAAACTCCCAAAAATGCTGAAAAAACATCAAATAAGCCATAAACATCCTAGGGTCAATTCAACCCTCAAGATGGATGTCTGGTTTGAGCCAGCAGTTGTCATAGAGACCAGAGGCGCGGAGATAACTCTCAGTCCCATCCACACATGTGCCATGAACGTCATAAGAGAAGCAAGCGGACTTGCCATAAGATTCCCGCGTTTCACAGGAAAATACAGAGTGGACAAATCCCCAGAAGACGCAACAACCACCAAAGAAGTTGTTGAAATGTACAGAAGCCAACTCAAAAAGATAGAAGGCTAACCATTCAACTATTCAGGTTTTTTCAGTTCCTCAAGACGTTTTGAAACAATAACATAAAGCTGGTCCCTCAAGGCGCTCCTAACAGGTTCCAGATTTTTCAAGTCGCTTATCTTCTCTGTCAGTTCACTGTCTTCAAGAACTTCAGCGGTCCATTTTTCGAAGTCTTCTCGATAGAGATGAAACTCCAGAGACGCTGTTTCAACTTCTCTGATTTTATTCGCAAACTCTTCCAAGGACATCGCACTTTGACCCGTGTAGTTTCCTACAGACGTGAAGAAATAGAAAGCGTTCTCTCTCGATAATGTTCTAAGAATTCGGGCTGAAGATGAAGGCGTCAAAGGGTGAAGCTCTCCTTTATTCTGAGAAACAGTCTCTATTCCATTTTAACTATAGACACCAAATCTTTTATAGTTTTCATTTTTTCTCGATCAAAAATCTTTCTTCTTTAATTTTTTTTGTGACAATTGAAGTTCTGATTCTCAGCACTCCCTGAAGAGGTGCAACCTTTTTTGCTATAAACGAGTGCAGTTCATCTTGGTCTCTGGCAAGCACCTTTGCGATTATCAACAAGTCGTCAGAAAGCGACATCGAAACCTCCAAAACCTCCTTAGCCTCTGACAGTTTCTTTGCTACATTCTCGCTTTCCTTCGGATCGGTGTAAACGCTCATGCGAGCGGTGATGTAATTTATGCCGATTTTTTCAAGGTCGATGTCAACGGTCCATTTTTTGATGACCCCGTTTTTCTCCATCTTTCTTATTCTATCATAGACTGTAGAGTGGGCTACGCCTAATTGACGACCAACCTCAGAGTAGGTTTGCTTCGAATTTTCTTGGATGGCCTGTAGAATTTGCCAATCTAAAGTATCCAAGGAAACCTCTTGGTTTTTCAGCTTCATCGTCCCAAACCTTGAAGATATTGGCTATCTTGCAGGTTTGCTAATTTATTGTTTGCTGTCGGAAAAATGTAGATTTATCAACGTTTTTTCGTAAAATTTTCAAGACTCAAGTTTACGGATTTAACCCTCGTTTATAGAAAACTGTAACATAACAGGTGACCAAGCCTACATCTGTTCAATTTTTAAGACATTAAGCAACATTTTTTCGACATTCCTGTCAATTAACCTTAAATCCGCGATAACAGAATAATCTTCTATAGATATTTACTACTAGGAAATGCCAATGAATTTACCGTTTCCCACAATTTGGAGTCTCATCGACAGTTTTAAGGAGCGCTGCCGATTGAGCGGCTGGGAGACCTGTGAAACCGAAGACTGGGTTAAAACAGAGGACGATGAATATCACAGTTTTCTTTGGACGCAAACCATCCACCCATCCACGTTTGAAAGAATCGCATCAAATCACAGGTGCGCTATCCGTCGCGGTATTTCCTACGAGGTAGTGGACATTTCATACATAGCATGGTTGTTTCAAGAAAGACCACCCGAATTCCTGATATCATGGATTAAGGAAAATCCTGAATTAACAAAGAAAACTGCCATATTTGACTTTAGTTGCGTCTACACTGGAGAGAATATTTGCCGAAAGTTTAACGAAACGGAAAGCATGGTCTTCAAGGAATTTGAACAATTTTTGGAAGAAGAATGGAAAATAACATTAAAGCCTGTCGACGAAATGCCCGCCCTGACGACGTAAACCCAAGTGCGCGCGAATATTTCAAGTCGATACCAACCTTTACAGTGTTTGAACTTGTCAAGTGAGCATCCGCGTTGTAATTTCCAGCTTTTCATTTGCACCTATCTCCGAAGAGCCTTTAAAACTTGTTCAGCAGTCTATTTTCTGGGATAAACCAAGCTTAAAAGGGCTTCTTTCATATTTCTATGGGTAATAATCTGTTCATGTAAGCTTCGGAAGCGTAGAACTAGTTTGCTTGAAGGGAATGAACGATGAGTGAAGAAGAAAAAGAGAAAATCAAGAAGATAGCTAAGCTCCGTGCTCTCCTAGAAAAACGCGTAGAAACGATGGAAACAGAACTGGATGGACTAAAAACGCTGCTTAGTTTAATAGATACAACCCTGATTAAGGAGGGCTTCAAAAGAGCAGAAGTCTCTAAGCCAGTTCAGACCCCTCCGAAACAGGCGACACCACAGCCTTCGGTCATACAACAAAAAAAGGGCATTCCCCTAAAAACGGTAACCGGAGACCTCTTAGCCCAACTCTATACCGAAAAAGACTCCATGCAAATTACATTAGCAGAAGACAAAAACTTCGACATCACCACTCCGCCCTTCACATCTTTTTTTGTGGAACGGGTTTTGGCGAAGATGCAGGAGAAAGACAGAGAAGACGCCAGCAAAGGCAAAATAGCTCCAGAAAACATATTATCCTACAACATCAAACGTGATGGAAACCTGATCCGGGAGATAACCATCAGAAACCTCAGACGCGAGAGATCCCGGGAACTAAAATCGTCCATCCGCTGGACCCTAGAAAAAATGTATGAACGAATAAAGCAGAATAACTAAATTGCCGAGACATATCACATGGAAGATTTGCTGATCTCCGAAGTTATTTATTTCTCTGAACTAAAAAGTGGGGAGAGTAACCATGAAACCTAATCAATTAACCGCCAAGATACTCACAGGATTCCTCAAGTTCAAGGCAAAAAAACCCACACCCCTCTTCGCATCCTACAACGTAACCGGCAGATGCAACATGAGATGCGTCTTCTGCGAATGGTGGAAAACGGACACCCCGGAACTGCCAACAAAGAAGGCTTTAGCAGCCATAGATGCAGTTTGTAGTTTAGGCGTCCCCTTTTTTGACCTAAGCGGAGGCGAACCCCTCCTGCGAAAAGACTTGAATGTCCTCGCCAAAAGAGCCGCATCACATGGATGCTTCGTGAGTATGAACACTAACGGAACACTTCTGAACGAGAGCAGAGTCTCTGCGGTGGCGGATGCCTTTGACTTGGTTGTCGTATCCCTTGACGGTCCCAAAGAGGTTCATGACAAAATAAGGGGAGTGCCAGGAACATATGATAAGGCAGTTGAAGCCATACGCTTGCTGAAGGCTCATGGAGTAAAGGTTGGGGTGAACAGCGTCGCTACCCCATGGAATATCGACGTTCTGCCCCAATTCATTGAGGAACTCCGCAGCCATGTTGACTTCGCTCAGGTTCAGCCCATCCATCCCTATCCCCCATCAGCCGAAAACACTCCATCTGACAAACAAGTTTCTCGGCTTCTGAACTATCTGCTGAGGCTCAAGCGCTCTGACCCCGGTTTCTTAGCGGTGCCAACAGATTTCATAAAGGGTTTTGAGGCGTTTTTCAAGGGTAAGGCGCCGAAGATCTGTCACGCTGGAGAACTGTATGTTGCCATAGACCCATCGGGTAAACTTTTGGCTTGTCCAGCTCGATCAGACATAGTGCTGGGAGATACTCTAAGCGGCTCTGTCGATAATATCTTGAAGGAGAAGCGGAACAGTGAAGGATGGCGTAAAGTTTCCGCTTGTAGGGGATGCTGGCTTGAATGCACTGCTGGAGTGTCAATGATGTTGGAGAATCCCCTCAAGGAAGTTTCCCAGTTGGTTAGCCTCTGGAAATCACGTAAAAACTGAATGCTTGGATAAGACCTATCCTGCGATTGCCGTTTTGAGTATATTACCAATAATTTCCGTTACAGTTGTTAACTGGTCAGTGTAGAGTCCGACGGCTAGGAATGATATGCCGGCAAGTAAAATGAGGGACCCAAGAATTCTTTGTTCAGGCAAGTCCATGAGCTGTTTCCTTCCGTTGATTCTATTGTATAACGCTAAGACCATTATTTAAGACGTTTTCCGTTCAGCTGTCCAGAACGTTTTCCATGCTGAGGCGCCTATACTCAACCATTTTGGCACCCAGAAGGTCAGTTCTTGTTTTGGAGAAGTTTTTCGCCGATTCCCTGAATTGCGGTTATCCCCTTTGAGGTTTCGGCATATTTGAGAGGCGTCTCTCCAACCCTGTCTGCTTTCAAAACTGTTTCGTCGTAGGGAATCAAAGCCAGTAACGGGAGTCCATTTTTTTCTGTGAAATCGGTAATTAGTTCTTTTTCCTCGGAATCTCTAACCCTGTTTCCAACAATGAAAACTTTTTTGATTCCCGCTTCATTGGCTAAACCATAGATTTTCTTGGCAATCTCCAAGGATTTTCGGCTGGAATCAGCAACTACAATCATGATGTCCACGTTTCTGGCTGTTCCCCTTCCCAAATGTTCCACACCCGCTTCCATGTCCACGACCACAACCTCGTCACGTTCAACAATAAGATGGCGAAGAAGCTCCCTGATTACGGCGTTGGCTGAGCAGGTGCATCCTTCGCCGGCGGATTTGACGGTTCCCATGACTAGCAGGTTCACTCCGTAGGGAGATTTCATTCCGTTATTTTCAACTATGTCATCAACAGTAAAGGAGAGACGATATACTCCTGGATAATCGGTGCGGGTCTTCGATTCTAGCAGTTCGGAATTCTCGGATATCGGAACTATCTGGTTTGCCTCCTCAACGGGTATACCCAATGTCAAGGCTAGGTTAGGGGATGGGTCAGCGTCAATAGCCATCACCTTGAATCCCTTCTTTGCGAAATAGCTGGCGAGAACCCCTGAAACAAGGGTTTTACCGACTCCACCCTTACCAGAAACTGCAATCTTCACTTGATTTTCACCGTTTTGGTTAAGTGTCACGGACACTATTTACGTTTTCTGAAATAGGATGAAACGATGGCGATCCAAACGGATTATTTGGCAGATGCTGAAGGAAACACGATTCTCTTTTGCAAAATAGATATACGAAGCGTAAACGTAGTTATCAGTGGAAAAACATGAAACTTTTAAGGAGAACCTGTGCACGGAAGCATTTGTTCTTCACGGTTTTCTTGTGCGGTTTAATGGTGACTGTTGCAGTGTCCAGCTTAGCCATTCCCGTGTACTCAAGCGAGTTGACGGTTCCAGAGAAGACGTTAGCCTTTTTGGGGGATGTGGTTCTGCTTGACATGACAAAATATGAGGCGGTCCTGCAAATACATGATGTGTATTATCCTGATGAGTTAGATGGTTTGGCTCAGGACAATGTGGTATATATTCTTGTTTCTGATGAAGGCGAACTGGAGGCGGCTTTTGGGTTCAAAAACGAATCCTTTGCTCATTGCATGCTGGGAACGCTTGGTTCACCATTTTACGCTGAGCCGCAACCAGCTAACGTAGTTGATGCTGTTAAGGGCTTTCTGCAGAGATACCAAACTTACACGGGAGACCCAGACTTCGATGGCGTAAGAGACTTTGAGGGAATGAGAAGAATACTGGACACGGTTGATGTAACAGAAAATGTGACAGCAACGTCGGATCATGTACAGCTTGAGGTGATCAACAGAACCGATTATACACTCTTCGTTTGGGAATACGTTTTGGATGGTGTTGCGTTTCCATGGATGACCCTTGAGTTTCGCAACGGGATTGTCTGCGGGTTCGATGACAATTGGCGCCTATACACGGCTGGTAGCACAGACATAAATTACTCAGAGGAAGAAGCTGTAAACGTTGCATTGGAATATTTAGAAGATTTCTCTTGGACTGCGGGTGACGAAGAGGTAACAGAGTTTGAGATAAGAGAAGAACCGCGAACTGTAGGGTTAATAACCACTATGAGCAGAGAACTTTTAACATTAAATCCTTGCTGGCGAATCGAATTATACCTCGACAAGATCTACCCCGGCAACATCAACCGCATTGTCTTGACGATCTGGGCTGACACAGGAGAAACAATCTCTTGTACACCACTCGGCGGCGGGGGCGAACCTCCAATCCCCGAGTTTCCCTCATGGACACCAATGCTCCTCTTACTCGCGGTGCTTGCAGTAGCCCTAGTTTTCTACAAACTGAGACTACCAAAAAGTGGCAAGCGGTAATTTTAAGGCGTAACCAGCTCTTGCTGTGAGAATTGGTAAGGTTAATAGGGTTTGGTGCTCAACTATTTTGTAGGTGAGGATTAAGTTGCCTCCGGTTAAAGTTTTGGAAAAAATTTACTGGGTTGGAGCAGTCGACTGGAACATCAGGCACTTTCACGGCTTCACATACTCAACTCACCGCGGAACCACATACAACGCCTACCTGATCATAGACAAGAAGATCGCCCTGGTTGACACTGTACAACATCCTTTTGCAGGGGAAATGATCAAAAGAATCAAAGAAGTAATCGACCCGTCAAAGATAGACTATGTCATAGCGAACCATGTTGAATCAGATCACTCCGGATCTATCGCAGAAATCCTGAAACTTGCACCCAACGCAACGGTAGTAGGCACAGCCAACTGCCAGAAAGGACTGGAGAAACACTACTTCGGCAACTGGAAATTTCAGGTAGTAAAAACCGGTGACACCCTGAACTTGGGTGAAAGAACATTAAGTTTCCTCGAAGCCCCCATGCTGCACTGGCCAGACAGCATGTTCACATACATAGAAAAGGACGCTCTCCTCTTGCCCAACGACGCCTTCGGTCAGCACTTGGCAACCTCGAAACGGTTCGATGACGAGGCGGACCAGAATATACTGATGGAGGAGGCGGCGAAATATTACGCCAACATTCTCTGGCCTTTCAGTACGCTGGTGACAAGAAAGATCGAAGAGGTACAGAAGCTCGGCTTGAAGATAGACATGATTGCGCCAAGCCACGGAATCATATGGCGAAGCGACCCCATGAAGATTGTCAAGGCTTATTTGAAGTGGGCTAAGGGAGAGGCGAAAAAGAAGGTTCTGATTGTTTACGATACGATGTGGGAGAGCACAGAGAAGATGGCTAAGGCGATGCTTGAGGGCATCAGCAGCGAAGGCGTCGAAGTGACGTTGTTTAGGCTTCCGTTTTCTGACAACGGCGACATCATAGCCGAGTTGCTCGAAACGAAGGGACTGCTTGTTGGCTCCGCAACCATCAATAATGGTGTTTTGCCGACCTTGGCTCCGTTTCTCAGAGAAATGGAGGGCTTGAGACCACGAAAAAAGCTTGCTGCTGCTTTTGGCTCGTATGGTTGGGGAGGAGGAGCAACGGGCACCATTGAGAAGGCGCTGAAGGGCGCGGGCATGGAGTTGGCGGCGCCTGCAATGACGGTTAAGTGGGTTCCAGACAAAGACGAACTGCAGAAATGCTACGAGTATGGAAAGGAGTTTGCCAAGAAAATAAAAGCAACAGAATAGAACTTAAAGTCTATTCTTTTTTTGTTCTTTCTTTCTCCAGTTTCATCCACCATTCAGGAACTCTAACATCATCCGTTGTGTCCCAGCTGTCGAAAGGTTTAATGTCCAAAACTGGTGTGCCGTCAAAGGCGTCTAAGCCCTGAACAGTAACCACGTTGCCTTCTACGTTTAGGAGTTTGACTCGCGTGATCCCTATAGGGTTTGGGCGGTGAGGTGTCCGAGTTGCGAAGATTCCCAGCAGCGGCATGTCGCTTCTTCCCCGCGGACGAACCTTCATTACTCGTCTATCTTCATCCGACATTTCATGCAGCCAAAAAAGAACAAACAGATGAGAAAACTCTTCGACACCCTCCAAAGCCTCAGTCAATTCTTCACGAAAGATTAGCTGCGAAATTACGTTTTTGTCCCTGACTTCCTTGCCAACTGCCTCTGTTTTGACGAAACCTATAGGCTCCAAGTTGATCTTGCTCGATGAAGACATCAGACATCAATCCTTTCGGTCTTAAACAATAACAAACTCTGGACAAACTAAGAATATAAGCCCTTTTTTACACAGAATCTATTGTTTGTTTGCTTTGGTTATTCTTTCTTTTGCGATGTTCATTGCTGCGTCTCTGAGTTCAATGTTTTTGTTTAGGGCGGTTTCTATAACCTTTACCGTGTTTCGTCTGATTTTCCGTTGAACAAGCTCCAGCATCCGTTTTGGGTTGTAGCCGCGGTATTCGGCGTAAGAGGAAATCACTCCTCCCGCGTTCGCCAGAATGTCAGGAACAACAAAAACGCCTCTATCAGCTAAAACTTTCTCAATTTCTGGGCGTACGGGAAGGTTAGCAGCCTCAACCACCATCTTCGCTTTAACACGCTCCACATTCTCTTTTGTGATAACGTCAGGAAGCGCAGCTGGAACAAGAATGTCTACAGGCAACTCAAAAAGCTCCCTGTTCTCCAGCACTTTGCCCGGACGATAATTTATGACTGAACCCGTTTCCGTCTTAACATCTAACAGTTTCTCATAGGTTAATCCGTCAGGGTTGTAGATGCAGCCTTTAGAGTCGGAGACAGCAACAACCTTCACGTCAATCTGTGTCAGATATTCAACAACAAAAGAGCCGACGTTGCCAAAGCCCTCCACCGCACCTGTTGCATTGTCAACATCCAAGTCTGTTACATAATTTGCCGCAGTGAATGCTGCTTGCACAACTCCCAAGGCTGTGGAGCCATACTCATGGGGGATACCACACTTTACGCCCGGCTTAACGCACAGGTGAGCAGGTTTTCCTGTAGCAGACTTCATAGAACCATTCTCTTGAGCAAAAGCAGCCATCTCCTTCTCTCCAGTGTTAATGTCCGGCGCAGCCACGTAGAGGCTTGGGCACACCCGCTTCAGGGCTCTGGAGAATGCACGTATTATTTCCATCTTCTTCTCTTCCGGCATCTGTTTCGGATCAGCTATTATGCCGGATTTGGCTCCTCCAAACGGGATTTTTGCTAGGGCACACTTCCACGTCATTGTTCTGGCTAACCGGAAGACTTCCTCAGTTGTTACTGTGGGCAGCATTCTGATTCCGCCCTTTCCCGGACCTAACGCTGTATTGTCTATAACTAGAACACCCCTCATTCCCGTCTTGGGATCATAGACCTGCAGTATCTTCTCTGGACCCCACTCGTCAACAAAAGCTTCTATCTTGACATTCATCTCGTTTCCCCCAGAAGAGTCCATGACAGATATACTAACTGAACCATTGTAAAAACTTTCTTCAATAATAGGAAGTGAATGTAGCAGTAAGCATAAATTGGCTGTTCAACATCTGTTATTTTAGGGGTTCTTTCCGAAAAAGTGGACACAGCGGGGGAATGAAAATGGGCTACATCTACCTGTACACTGGAACTGGCGGAGGAAAAACCGCAAACGCTTTAGGCTTAGCCCTCAGGTCTGTGGGTCATGAACGCAAAGTCGTTATAATCCAATTCTTGAAGTGGTGGAAGAACACAGGAGAATACAAGATAAGAAAAAAGCTTCAACCATTCTACGAAATCCACCTGTTCGGCAGAGAAGGCTGGATCGGATTAGACAACCTAGGCGAAGAAGACCGTAGGCTCACAAAAGAGGGGCTAGAATTCGCCAAAAAGATTGTTGAAGAAAAGAAGCCTCATCTGCTGGTCTTGGACGAGATAAACTTGGCTCTCCACTGCCGCATGCTAGAAATAGAGGAAGTTCTGGAGTTTCTGGATTCTGTTCCAGAGGAGACGGATGTTGTTTTAACCGGAAGATACGCACCGAAAAGACTCGTGGACAGGGCTGATTTCGTCAACGAAGTGAAAGACCTGAAACATCCTGAAGAAATGGTGACTACAGAGGGCATCCAGTACTAGTCTAGCCGCCTGTTTGAAGGAGAAGTATAGCCTTAGCTAGGTCTCCATCGCTCGCCTCCAAGGCTCGTTTAGCGTCTTCCATGCTTTTTCCTGTCTGGTCCGCAACAAGCTGCGCATCCTCTTCAGGAATAGTCACCTTAGCCGCCTGCGTCTCTAGAGCCCGCTCATTTACTTCTCCGGTGACCTGAAAGATTTTTTGTCCACCCATGTCAAGGACAGCCACTTGAGCGTTTTCAACCACGATTTCTTTGTCGCTAGTTCTGAAAATGACTTCCTGAACGTCAGGCATCTCTCCCATGTTCATGCCCATGCGCTGCATCATCCTTTTTGCGTTTCTTGGACTCATTCTTTTCCGCATTTCTGTTTCCTTCCCATCTTATACTTCATCAATCGTCTTCTTAACTTTTTTCCGCCACGCCTCGGCGAACACGCACAGCCATTCCCCTGCTGAACTCTTTCATTTCCTTTCCAGAGAGAAGAGCCCGCCCAACAGCCAAAACCTCATTCTCTCTGTTGATAACCAAAACTTCATCTTGTGGTCTTATCTCATCGCCAGCATCTATCACATGTTTCGCAAAGGCGCTTCTTCCCTTTGACACGAAGGGTTCAGCTTCATCCTGAATTTTAACCCAATGCCGTAGAGGCTTCACTTCACGTACCAGTCGCTTGGCTCCGGCAAGCGTTAAAACAAAGAGTCCAGTTGTGGGTCGGAGAGTAGCCAGCAGTTCTTCTTTCAAGTGTATGTGACGTATTTTTCCCGTGTTTTTCGAGTACACAATTCTAACTTCGTCGGGGAAAAGTTTGTCTCCGGCATCTCTTCCGAACTGGTAATCAGCTACACTCCATATCTTCTGGAGAGCATCCATGTCCATCATTTCACCAACAACTTTTACATTAAAGTCAGGCTAAAGCATTAAATCTTGTTCTCTGCACAGGTAAACTCGGAGTTGAAAATAAGAAACTTTAAGTTTTCTCCTTTCCCGTATAAAGAATCTAAGTAGGCGGAGAACCCGGATGGAAAAGCTTCATCACAACGGCGTCCTAGTTCCACCCCGATACGAAGGAAAAAACCTCACAGTCAAAGTGAAGGGGAAAGAAACTAGGCTAACAACTGAGCAGGAAGAGATGGCAGTAGCGTGGGCAAAAAAAGTGGGAACCCCCTACGTTGAGGACCCAGTCTTCGCCAAAAACTTCCACCGTGACTTTTCAAAGAAACTTGGCATCGAAGTTAACCCAGGAGACGTTGACTACTCGGAAATAATCTCCCTTGTTGAAAAGGAACGAGAATGGAAAAAAAGTCTCCCCAGAGAAGAGAAGAAACGGTTGGCGGCTCAAAGAAAAGCCGACCGAGAGAAGAACAAGGAACATTACGGTTACGCCTTGGTTGACGATGAACGAACCGAGTTGGCTAACTACGTTGCAGAGCCCAGCTCCATTTTCATGGGGCGAGGAGAACATCCGCTACGAGGAAGCTGGAAACAGGGACCCAGTGAAAAGGACATTATACTGAATCTTTCGCCTGATGCACCGAAACTGGAGGGTAACTGGAAAGAAATAGTGTGGGAGCCTGAAGCCATATGGATTGCCCGCTGGCAGGATAAGCTCAGCGGCAAAATGAAGTACGTCTGGTTTTCTGATTCAAGTAGTTTTAAACAGAAAAAAGAGATCGAAAAGTTTGACAAGGCAAAAGAATTTCGCCGAAATCTTCCCCGCGTCAAAAGGCACATTCTACGAAATCTTGAATGTGATGATCTGAAACGTAAGAAAACTGCAACAGTCTGTTATCTTATCGACAAGTTGAAGATTCGTGTTGGCGACGAGAAGGACCCTGACGAGGCGGACACTGTCGGCGCCTCAACCCTTCGAAAGGAGCACATCAAAATCAACGGTGACGGAACAGTGTCATTCAACTTCTTGGGAAAAGACAGTGTGCCCCACATTTTCGCCACAAAACTTCCTGACAAAGTCATCAGTAACCTAGAGGAATTTGCCTCGAACTCGGAATCTGCCCTTTTCGGTGGAGTCCGCTCTAGTCATGTGAGCGAGTTTCTGGATGAGGTGATGATTGGGCTCTCAGCGAAGGTTTTCCGCACTCTTTATGCTTCTGATGCTGTGAAAACGAAGCTAGATAAGACTCCTGTTGAATCCGAAGACCCAGAATACGTCAAGAAGTATGTGGCTAAAATGGCGAATCTTGAAGCCGCCAAAGTTTGTAACCATAAGCGTACAATCCCGAAGAGGTGGGAAGCGTCCTTAGAAAAGAAGAAGGAGCACCTCAAGGTTCTCAGGGAACGAGCGAAGCTGGCTCAGGGTAAACTTGAGAGGAAAACGAAGGATCAGGATAAAAGATTTCGGATGCGGCTGAAAAAGCTGGAGGAAAATTTGAAGGCGGCTGTGGAGAAGCGGGAGGAGATTACGCGGCAGCTGGAGGAGCGGCAGAAGCAAGGTAAATCGGTTAAGGCTTTGACGAAACGGGTTAGAAGCAAACGGAAAGTTATAGCACTTGCAAGACAGCGAATCAAAGAACTGAAGGCTAAACATAAAGAGCAGGTGAATAAGCAGAAGCAGAGATTGGAGAACAGGAAGCAACGGGATGAAGCAGCCTTGGAAAAGATGAAGCTGAATATAACGATTCAGGGCGAGACTCGAGACTACAATCTTTCAACTTCCCTGAAAAGCTACATTGACCCCAGAATATACTACGAGTGGGGCAAACAAGTGGAGTATGACTGGAAACAATACTACCAGAAAGCTCTGCACAAAAAATTCAGCTGGGTAGACACTCAAGAAAGCAAAACAGAAAACAGCTAAAGGCACTCTACCCCACAAACAATAGCCACTTTCCATTTATGCTTCATGTTTTCTGGTTATTTTTGCTGCTTGTTGTTTTTCTGAAAAAAAGAGAAAGAACAATAAACCCAAAACACTCTAGCCTCTAGTATACGTGGGGTTTGAGATGATGGTGACTGAAACAATAACTACTCCTGAAATGCGTGCCCTAGAGACAAACGCTGAGTATTACGGAGTCTCATTGCTGCAGCTTATGGAAACTGCTGGAAGAAACGTCGCAGACGAGATTGCCGCACGATTCCAACCAAAGAAAACAAAGGTGACAATTTTTTGTGGCTCAGGAGGAAACGGAGGCGACGGCTTTGTTGCGGCACGTTATCTCACCTGTCATGGCTTCAAGGTTGAAGTGATACTTGCAGGAAAAGCCTCAAACATTACAAGCGAATCAGCCAAGAAAAACTGGATTGCCCTGCAGCCCCTCAAAAACACTATCCCCATTAAACAAGTTAAAGATTCCATGCTTATTCCAGACGTTAAGGCAGATGTTGTTGTGGATGCGCTGCTTGGAATAGGCTTAAAGGGAAAACTGCGTCCGCCAATCTTGCAGTTAGTGGAAAAAATCAATTCGATGGACGCATTTCGTGTTGCCGTGGATGTTCCAACTGGAATAGATTCTGATTCAGGCGAGGTTTTGGGCAACGCTGTAGAGGCGAACCTGACGGTCACATTTTACAAGGCGAAGCCGGGACTCGTTAGAGCCAAAGAATACGCTGGGGAAGTTGCGGTAAAGAATATAGGTTTACCCTACGAGTTTGAACGGTTTTCTGGTCCCGGAGACGTGTCGTTGGCTGTTAAGCCTCGCCGTCCAGAAGCGCACAAGGGAACTTTCGGCAGGCTCCTTGTAATCGGAGGAAGCAACGTTTTTTCGGGTGCTCCAGCATTAGCTGCCATGGCTGCTCTTCGCACCGGAGTTGACATAGTTACCGTGGCTGCTCCAGAAAAAACTGCAACTGCAATCTCTTCCATGTCCCCAGCGCTGATCACCATAAAACTGAAGGGAAAACATCTGAACTCCAGCAACCTGCCCGCACTCAAGGAACATTTAGAGTCGGCAACTGCGGTTGTTTTGGGTCCGGGATTGGGGCTGCACAGTGAAACCAAGGAGGCGACTCAAGAAATCATAGAACAGGTAGAGGAAAAGGGGACGCCGTTGCTTCTGGATGCTGATGGGCTTAAAGCCTTCGCAGAGTTCAAAAGAAAGGTTGAGTTGCCCATGGTTTTGACTCCCCACGCCAGAGAATATGAGATTCTGACTGGAAACAAGCTGCCGGATGATCCGTGGGAAAGGGCGGAAATGGTTCAGAAGAGGGCGCGAAAACTTGGGGCAACCATACTGCTGAAGGGGCCTGTTGATGTGATCTCTAACGGAATAGATATTAAATTTAATTTCACCGGAAACCCCGGAATGACTGTGGGCGGGACAGGGGATGTGCTGTCTGGGGTTGTTGGGGGTTTGTTGGCTATGGGGGCTGGTTCGTTCAGGGCTGCGGTGGCAGGGGCGTTTATCAACGGTGCAGCAGGAGATTTTGTGGCTGCTGAAAAGGGGTATCACATGATTCCCACGGACCTTCTTGAATTTATTCCCAAGGTCATGGATGATCCCATGTGCCATCTGGAGGTGCGGAGGAGTGCCACCTAAACCAGTATCAGTTACGGTGTACCATGCCAAGCAGTGTGATCCAAAGAAATGCACTACGCTGAAGCTTAAACGCCACAATCTGGTGCGGGTGGTTCACAGAGTTAGAGAGTTGCCTCGAGGAGCAGTTATTCTAAACCCTTTCACACCAAAGGCTTTCTCTCCCGCAGACCAAGAGAAACTAACAAAAAGAGGGTTATCCGCCTTGGACTGCAGCTGGGTACACGCAAAAGAAGTTTTTAACATATCATCCCATTGGACTTCCCGTTGCCTGCCCTATTTGGTGGCGGCGAATCCCGTAAATTATGGAAAACCAACCAAACTCAGCACAGTAGAAGCGTTGGCTGCGGCTCTCTACATCGCAGGTTTTCGTGAACAAGCAGAAGAGCTTTTATCCAAATTTAAGTGGGGACCCCAGTTTATCACGTTGAACGAAGAGCTTCTGGAAGGCTACGCAGAAGCCAAGGACAGCACCGGCGTTG
>Ga0315547_1000373_pt1 | contig 46660 bp, 34 predicted proteins | sample SalMarSW160240MG_2_FD_202542 | JGI IMG/M metagenome (GOLD analysis project Ga0315547, IMG submission 202542) | Salt marsh sediment microbial communities from the Plum Island Ecosystem LTER, Massachusetts, United States - Salt Marsh Sediment SW1601-240 ...
AGGCACAGCTATGCCACTCATCTGCTGGAAGAGGGGGTTAATATTGTAACAGTCAGGGAACTGCTCGGGCATTCACAGATTACCACCACCCTTATCTATTTGCACGTGGCAAGGCTTTCAATAGTTAAAGCAATACCCTCCTCTGCAATAATAATGCCTAAATCGTCTTTTATCGAAGCAACATACTCTATATCCTGTTTACTCTGCAGGTTCTTTATTATATCCTCTGTTATTTCTTTACCCGTGAATTTCACAATAAATACACCCGGTTCTTCTTTTAAGTAGTGCTTTATACCGGCTGACCAGTAATAATTATTTTGTGCAAAAGCAACAATTGTTATGGCAATTATTGCCAAAGTAATGAATAGTTTTTTCATAGTTTTAAGTTATTTGAATTCAATAATTTTTGTTATGACATATAATTTAACTGAGGGAGGGATAATATTAGCAGGACAAATTATAGGTGTTCTAGTCTGAAACAAATCTTCTTTTTCTTTTTCTTTTACGTCTCTATATTCAAAATACAACCAAGTTCCTATAGTTTCAGGAATATCCTCCGGTACATCAGGCAATTTGGAAAACCATGGAACTCCAATTGCATTTTTATAGGTTATTCTTGATTCTTCATTTCCGGGAAATGCAAACGTACCCGCCACTCCAATTCCTTCCGGGTTTTCTACTTCAATCATTATGCATTCTCCGTAGCATCCTCCAAAGATTTGAATTATTCGCCCTTCGGCATAGCTAGAAGGTAATATTTCTTCTTCTTTTTCACAGCTAAAAGCCGTAAAAAAAATTATTCCGCATAGGAATAATATTCTAATTGATGCTTTCATAGATTTATATTTATCTAGTTATCACTTCAATAACTTGTATGTCAAGTTAAAAAACATGACCAAAACTCTTACAATGAAACGTTACGAACTTGTCGATTGTTAATATTAACAATCAATCAAGGCTTAGTTGTTTTGTGAGAATCTCTTTAAAATAAAATCAGAGAAGCAAAATAAATTTAGTGAAAAATAATATGATCACCAAGAAATTTTGTTAATTATCAAAATAGCTTTTTATTACAGGATAACCTTATTAACAACAAAATACTTCAATATACTGCAATAATCTGTCTATCGAATTTTTAGATCAACCTTGACTTTATCATTAGTCGATACCAAGAATCAGGCCATTCGTCGAACTTGTATGCTTTAAAAGTTCGCCATGTATCAATGATAACTTGATCTTTGGTAAGGATTTATTACCAACATCCTTTCTCCCAAGGTGTGCTGTTTCTAATTCTCAATTAATGAACTTAAAGTGTTTAGAGGCATGCTGGAAAAGCCAGTGGCCTTGACCATAGTTAGCCGGATCATATTGACCACCATAAGCCGGAGTTAAGTGCTTGTTGTTCTGTTATTTATGATAATTGTAATCTGACCGGCGAAATGTGGTCAGGTCTTCCGGCTTTTGCAGCGAGCCGACCACGTGAATAAAACTCCCAAAGCACACATTTTTATATTGAAAGTTGTTGGGAAAACAGATCCTACAGGATGGTACTATTCAATCAATATTTTGCCCCTGTAGATTTTAGGACCTTTTAGTTCTAATAAATATAAGCCAGGTGCTAAGTTATTTCTTTGAAACTCAAAATGCGAATCACGAATATCTTCAATAACCATCATACTCTGTCCAGATAAATTGTATATAGTCAACTTGAAGCTTTCTGATGCAGGATTTGAGAAATTAATATAAGTACTACTGCTGAAGGGATTTGGGTATATAAGTAAATCTTTAATATTATTTAAATTATTGATAATTATTGAAGGCAATGTGATCTCAAATTTCGAAACAAAGCAATCAAATGATCCACTATTCAATGTGTCGACAAAGGGGGATCCGGTAACAGGAAAATCTTCTGAATTTGTGCTACCTCCTAAATATACAACTCCATCAGGATCAATAAATATTGAATTACCCGCTTCATGTTCACTTCCACCAAGAAAAGTTGAGTAAAGCAAATTTTCTAAATCATTATCAAGTACAGTTAGAATTGCATCCCTTCCACCATTAAGGGAATTATCATACGCACTCGATGTAATGGGAAAGTCAGATGAATATGTAGATCCGGTAAGATAAATATTTCCTGAATTGTCTGTTACCAGAAATTCAGGTCTCTCAGTACTCTCGCCCCCAAGAAAAGTTGATGCAACAATTTCACTTAAGTTGTCATTCAATTTTGTTACAAAAATATCTGAAGAACCATCTAAAATATCATCAATCGGATTTCCATATACTGGGTAGTCAATTGAATTTGTGGAACCTAAAATGATTACATTTTTAGAAGTGTCTAAAGCTATACAATAGCCATAATCTTCATCATTTCCACCCATATACGTAGATCCAAGTAATAAACTAAGATCATTATTTAGTTTTGATACTACAACATCAACAGAACCATCTAATGTATCTTTATAAGAAAAATCAGTCATTGGATAATCGACTGAATATGTAGTTCCAATAATATGTATCTCCCCAGATTCTGAAATAGAAATAGAATAAGGTTCATCATTGCCATTCCCACCCAAATAAGTTGATGCCAATAAGCTGTCAAGGTCAGAAGACATTTTCGAGATAAAAATATCTTCTCCATCATTCTTTGTACTATCAAAAACAGCAGCAGTCATTGGGAAATCAGATGATTTCGTATAACCTGTTATAAATACATTTCCTTCATTATCAAGTGTCATATGTGCCCAGTTTTCACTGCTTGCTCCGCCTAAAAAGGTTGAAGCCAGTAATACACTCAAATCATTGCTGAATTTGGATATAAAAGCATCAGAATTATTATCTGTTTTATCAAACGCAAAGTCCGTTGTTGGAAAATTGTTTGAATCAGTATCTCCGGAAACAAAGATGTTTCCACTATTATCAATTGAAATCGAATAGGGGAAATCAAAACTATTTCCACCGATATATGTAGAGGCAAGCAAACTATCAAGATCACTGCTCAATTTTGACACAAATACATCATCATTACCTTCATTATATGACGGATCAAATGGTTCACAACAAACAGGATAATCATCTGATTTTGTTCTTCCTGTTATAAACACATTCCCTGATTTATCAAGCGCTATTGCGACTACCATATCTGTTTGGGCTCCACCAAGAAAAGTTGAAGATATCAATGGATCAATGATTAATGGATAATCTCTATGGTATTCACCAGTTTTGAATCCGTACATCCTGTCTCGTATATAATAATCGACATCAATGTTTTTTTTAGCTCCTTCAATAAGTTGGTAAGCAACAGGTTTAGAGAATTTCAATTCACCGGCAATTGTTTTAATCAGTAATTCTCCATTTTTACAGATTCTTAAATCATTAGCTCCAATAATCTTCACTTTTATTTCTTTTGTATTTGCGCCAGGTTTAATTCGAAAGACTTTTTCGATATTGTTCCCTCTTGCGAATAATTCTAGGTCAATCCCACACCAAATCTCTTCCAGTTTTGCACCTTCGTAAGTTGGAATTTTATTCAACCAATGATCTTTATTGTCTCCCAGAAAATAATTAACTTCAATTTGCGATGGGGTTATTCCGTTAATTGAATTAATCTCTCCTCCAACAAAACTTTCCATAATTGAATATGCGGTATTTGTATCAACAGGTAGACTATATAACAGATTACCTTCATTGGTTATGAAAACAGTACCAGCGAAAGTGCTCGCATAAAATGAAACATCCTTTTGCTTCTGTCCTTCATTTTTTATCCATGGGAATCTGATATTGTGGATTTCAGGTGAGATATTGCTCGGTTCAAATTTCGTATACTGTAAATCCGAATGAAATGATATTTGAGAATGACAATTCAGTATTGATATTCCAGAGAAAAAAATGAGGAGATATTTCTTTTTACATATACTCATCATTGTTTTTTGTTTCTTAGGTTCATTAATTGATGGGAAAGTAAATTTATGAAATATGTTGGTTGTATTAAAATTACAGTAAACATTCATTAATTCCAAAGAAATGCAAATTTGACTCACGAACATATTTGCCATTCACTATCGCATAATTGATAAAAACGTCCGTTTTTTTGCATATATAAACTTATCCTTTGGTAGCAAGAGTTAATCATTGAATTGGGTAAATAATAGTAAATTTATTTACCTGTAAACATGGGGTAGATAATTTGCAGTTGCGAGCCGACCGCAAGAAAAAAGCTCCTGGAAACCTGACATTGATCGCTTTGGTTAACAAACTTTTTCCAGGAGCTATAAAAATGAAATTTTCTTGTTACCAGTAGTTTATTTTTGTATAATCTTCTCTTTTTTAAGTATTTGATAATTATTATTTATTATTAAAACTAGAAAAGATCCACTAATCTCAGGTACAATTATTATATTATTTTGCGCGGTTAACTTTTTGTGGACTATCATCCTTCCCAAATTGTCAATAATACGAACATAAATTTTTTCATGAGGTTTAATATTGTCAATATGCAGTTCGTTTGAAAATGGATTTGGATATATGTTTATTTTGGAAATTTCAAAACATTCGTTCATTGAATTCAATAAATAATCAGGGAAACATTCACTAAATGAAGGATTTAAATATTTCACTTGTTCATTCTCTTTAAAACAAATATGTTCCCAGTAATGATAACAACATAACGGTATACTGGTTATATTGCCTAACAAGCCATTCATTATGCTGCCAATTCCTTCAATCCAATATTCCTGATCCGGGAAATAATAATTATTGCTAGCATAAACTTTATATCTTTTCCTATATTCTCCATCTATTTCAATTGAGTCGATATTTTCAATTATTGAATAAATTGTACCATAATTATCATGTTTTACTGTATCTCCAATTTGTGCATTGAAGTCATATAGCAATAATTCTTCTTCATGTGGATGCCCAAGAAAATCCTGTCCAATGAAGTATATTTTTTTATCCTGTTCTCGTAACCCTCCTATTGTCTCAATTTCCGGATTCAGGGTATCACCTGATTCAAGGCATAATTTTTTATAATTAACCAAATTAATTGTAGTATCTCCATGTAGGGTATATCTCAATAAAACTGTGTCTGTGGGATTCTCATGGAGACTATACTCCAGGTAAACATTCCAGTTAACATTCTCTACCGGAAATGGATAATAATTTTGTCCGTTTAATCCAATGTACATTAGTAAATGGCAACTATCACAATTTGTGTTGTTTGGCTCTGTATAACAGTAAAGCCAGTTTGTATGCTCAAATTGATCAAAGATCGGACGAAGTAAACCTGAATTAAAACCAATACCTTCTATCAATACTGTTGGTCCTGTCATTATAGTATCATTAAGAGTAAAGCTCTTGTGATATCTACCACAAATTAAAATAGAATCAACAGACTGCACAATTAGCTCATCATATGGGAGCCATGTATCAGGTGGGAAATGTCGTATCGTGTCACCAACACGTAAATTGAAATCGTAAATAATACATGCTGTATCAACATCAGGTTTAACGTAAACTATTTGTTTAGCATTGGTGTGGCGAATGGCACCGCAATAATTGAATATTGTATCAGTTGGACCGTAATTGTTATGCCGAATAGTGTATTTGTAAAACTTAAAATACATGCTATCATTAATAAGGGTATCACCGGAAGACCAATATTGAGTTAATCCATTATAAGGACCATTGGGAGATTCTCCATAAGAGAACCATTCAAAAACCCAATTGCCCTTCTCAAAATTAAATGGTTGGGATTCCTGGCACAAAACAGTATTAAAAAAGAGTAATAATGGTATGATTAACAACCGTCTCATTAATACATAAATTACAGATCAACTACCGTATATTTGCCATATGGCATTTATTTAAATAAAGTGCCATGGTTGGTTTATAGTATAAATTTACTGTAATCAAAAATCAATTCCAAGAAAATAGTTAAAAGGTAAATATCTGGATATGAGAACAAGGTGTTTCGGTTTGATAAGACCAATTTATTTTCAACCGGGATTAAATTAGCTCACTATTCCTCATTATTGCTAAAATAGAGCCATTATTATGGTAAAAATAGGAGGGAGGTAATTTCGGTCGGAATGTGACTTTAAATTTAATGCATATAAATACCTGCTACATTAGTATTAGCTATTTCGAATGTCTCAATCCGTTTGTTTTTTTTCTACTTTTGCTTACAACTGTTTTATTAAATTATTCATGTTCCACTCCTTGAATACTAATCTGACAATTGAGATTCTCCTATACCGTATCTCACAACCAATTAGGTAGTACCAGTATGAAAGTACCAGATTATTACTAAAATGTCAGAAATACCATGAAAAAATGTATTATCCCATTATACCTGATCCTTATTGTTTCATTATCGAAAGTAAATTCACAGTCGGTTGAGATTATAATTAATCCGGATAGTATAGTTGTCGACCGTTTTATTGGCAATGGAGCTCAATGGGCAGCTTATCCGCATTGCGATACTAAAAACGCAGCGAAGGGCTTTACATTTGGTCCTATTTCTGAAGAAGATTACCAATTGGTTGAAAGAAGACTTCTTGCCATGCATCCCCAATTTATGAGAATTATGATCCATACAGGTTGGCGATATTTCAACGGATTGGATGAGAATGGGAATCCAATTTTGGATTTTGAGAATAAAGAACAGAGGTGGCTTTACCGGGTTCTTGATTTTTGCCAGGAGAACGATATTACAGTGCTATTCGGGGAGTGGGTACCCAGATCACATAAAACAGACGGCAAGAGTGGTGGAGAATGGATAAATATATGGGATAACTATAATGAAACATGGGCCAAAATGATTGCCGACCACCTTCATTACCTATTGAGAGTTAAAAATTACAGTTGCATAAAATATTATGATATTGAAAATGAAGCATACCTTACATATTCTTTCTCAGAAGGAGATTTTGATAAATATATTCGTGGGTTTGAGCTGTTAAATAATGAGCTGATAAGAAGAGGATTACGTGATGAAATAAAGTTGGATTGCTGCTGGGGACATTACGAGAATATTAAAGATATAAGTCCGGAGCAGATAAGAAGGATTGCAGAATTTGCTGATATTTATGATGAACACCACTATTTCCAATCAATACCCGAGCCCTTTACAGATTATGCTACAAATGTTTATGAGCAAATCAATAAACTTAAGGAAAATGACCCGGATTTCGATGGATTTTTTCTTGGAGAGTGCAACTTTATGATCCCAGGTTTGAAAGAAGTTGTACCGAATACAGGTCAGGATCATACCAAAATGGTTTTTCAATGGGAGAATGGAGTATATATGGCTAATGTTACTGTACAGGCAATGAATGCCGGAATCCTCGGGATTATAGCCTGGGATGTGGATGATGCCATTCATACACAGGATGATGAAGGCATTCAACTTAAACGGTGGGGATTCTGGGATATAATGGGTGAAGAATACAGCAATGAACCGGAATTGGAAAAGGTTAGGCCATGGGCTTATGCATGGACTTTTCTTTGCAAATACTTTCCTGCCGGAATGCAAATTTTTAAGGTGTCCGTTCCTGAAAAAACTGGCATTTATTCAACAGCTGGCATGATAGATGGGAAATATTCAATTATTATTGTAAATCAGAATCCTGATTTTAAGAATATTGCCTTAAAGGTAAAGAAAGATAATACCACAAGGACATTTAATAAGTATGTTTATTTCAAAGGTGAAATGCCAAAAGATTCATTAGGTTTTCCCATTCCGCAGCAGGAATTGAACAATGTAAATCTAGATCAAGGTCTAAATCTAATATTTACTGATATGGGTGTGATCCTGCTAACAGAGATCGAGTGATCAACCATTTATAACTTTTTTGGCTGGATAAATATTTAGGATTGCCCTTTGAGATTTACCGGTAATGAAATTATTCCAATAAAACTGTTTTGGTTTGATTTATAACAAGAATTTATTCCTCTTTTTATCTATAAACACCTCTATTCGTATAGTTGAACTCAAAACTTCGACCAACTTCAAGTGGCACTGTCATCATCATGGTGGCAGGAAGGTGGTTTGGTAAAACATCTGTTGCTACAGGTATATTTTTATAATAGTTGCTTTCCTCCGTTTCCCTGGTTAATCTTAATTTGCCTATAATCCAATAATAATTTGTTTTTCCGTTTGATATTGAATAATCAATAAAACTCGGATTAGAAGTTCGGCCAATAAGCTTAGCATTTTCTAAATTTTCATTTATTCCCTTGTAAACCAAATACTCATTAATACACATTGTATTATCCCATTGTAACTGTACTTGATTGTCCAAAACAACAACTTTGGCATTTAATAATGGGAAACTATCAACGGTCCAGCCATTTAATGTTTCTGCTCTCAGCTTTTGAATTATAGTCTCAAATTGTTCAGAATTGCTGAGGGCAAGGTTATTTAATTCACCCGGGTCCGAATCAAGATCATATAATTGCTCTATAAAACCATGCGTATAAACGTATTTATAGTTTTTATACCTGCACATCCTCATGGGTATAGTACTAGCTTGTGGAAACATTTTGTAATTTCCATTCCCCTCATGAAACTCTGCAAAAACACATCTTTCAGCATCACTGGATCCTGAAATAGCTTTTACCAAACTGGTTCCAATAAAGGTGGATGGTTGCTCAAGATTAGCCAATTCAATGATTGTAGGTAAAATATCCAGCGAGCTCACCAAAGATTTACATGCTTGTTTTTGAGGTAACTCTTTTGAATAGGATAAGATCAAAGGAATTTTGACTGATGTTTCAAACATGCAATGCTTCTGAAGCAGTGAATGATTATACATATTTTCGCCATGATCACTGGTGTAAATAAAAATTGTATTTTCATAAATACCGGCATCTTTACACGCTTGTATCACCCGTCCAACCTGCTCATCCATTTCGGATACGGCAGCATAATACGAAGCCATAATATTTCTTGCTGTTTTTTCTTCAGGCTCGTAGCTTACTAACCAATTCATAATATATGGGTAAGGTCCTCTTTCATCTACCTCATGCCAGCCTTCAGGTAAAATCATTTCCTCCGGATTAAACAAATCCATAAACCGTTTTGGAGCATTATAAGGTTCGTGGGGTTTTTCAAAACCTATATGAATAAAAAATGGTTGATTTTGAGCAGCACATGACTGAATAAAGGAGATTGATGAATCCGCTGTAATGAAATCCATTATTTGGGTCTCTTTTTCTACGATCGTTTCAATGTGGTATTTATTCTGAGAACTATTCTCTTTTACAGTTAAATGCTTAGGAACGTTTGAAAACTTTACCGAATCAATGGCATAATAGCTCATTTGATCATAAGGGGGTAATTCACGATAGCGCTTATACCAATCCCCTTCTGCTCTATCGCTGTAATGTGCCCCTGGATACCAGGTATAAAATCGCATATCGATAACATCAAAGCCTAAATCGTTTTCGTCTTTCATTTCGCCATGTACATGCATTTTCCCAATAGCAGCAGTCTTGTAACCTTGTTCTCTAAATACCTGACCAATTGTGGGAAGCCCTGGTAAGATGCCAGGGAATCGCGTATGTCCGGGTTCAGTATTGTTGTACTTATGATGCAAAGCCGTATGTTGATGTGGATATACGCCCGTCATGAGTGATGCCCGTGTCGGTGCACATAAAGGAGAAGCCGTATAGGCATTGGCAAACCGTATACCATTAGCAGCCAGAGCATCAATGTTAGGTGTTGGCGAATTTCCGTGAACATCCTTGATAACAGCTCCATTGCAACCTAATGCCTGGTATTGATGCTGATCGCTTATGATTAGAACAACATTAGGTTTTCTCTCCTGACAAGTAGCACAAAATTGACCAAAGAGTAAGAATGAAATAAGCAGGATGCTGAAACAAATATGCAAGCCTAGTCCATCATTTGGTCGTTTTTCAAAATTTTGATAGATTTTCTTTTTCATTTATTAGCTATTGACACAAGAATTAAAGAGACAAACAGGGAATAGTGGTTCAATTCATGAATTTATTTTTTACTATATACCCGAATATAATCAACATATAATTTTTTTGGCCATTTCATATCGGGATCAACAGGCCCAGGCCAGGTATTACTGTTACCAACATCAAGTTGTAAGATGAAATAAAAAGGTTGGTGAAATTCTGATTTATGACCAGGAGTTATATCCACTGTTCGAATTAGCTCGTCATCAAAATAATATGCAATCTGTGATTCATTCCAAATTATAGAATACTTATGATACGAATCTGTAATATTTTTCTCATAGAAGAACAAACCATAATTTGAATGATCTAAAGAATTTTTATCGTCGTTGAACCAGTGAACGTTGTGATGCGTATGCTTTGGTTCAAAACCACGTTGCTCCATAATATCAATCTCTCCGCATTTTGGCCAACCAACTTTATCAAAACTTTCTCCTAACATCCAGAAGGCGGTCTTTAATCCTTTACCTGATGGAGCATTTATTAATGCTTCAATTTTACCGTATGTAAAAGATACTTTCCCTTTTGATTGAAGTTTACCGGTATGATATTCTGAACCAACTTTTTTTGCAGAAATGGTTAACTCTCCATCAATAACCTCAACCTGTCCTGGTTTATATTTGCAATCAGGATTCTTTTTCCAGAAAGAATCTTCAATGGTCCAGTACTCAGTATTTAGATTATCAAATTCCTCTGCCCATACCAGTTCCCATCTGCTTGAATCTAATGCTGTTAAGCTGCTGGTTTTTGAGAACCAATCATGCTGAACCGTTGAGAACATACTTAGTGAATTATTTCGTGAGCTATTACTTAATAATAGAGCAAAAGATATAGTTATGAATAAGATAATTTGTTTTGCGATCATATTTATATAGTTTAATGATGTGAATAATAATGGTCTACTGATTTGGTATCACAATAGAATCTCAAGATTAAATGCACACAGCTTGAATCTACAGGCTTATCTTTTCGAGCCCCACTTTGGTTGAATCAATAATTTTGGAAAGTTGATTTTCAACCGGTTCTATTGTTTTACAGTGTGTTTCAAACAATTGTTTAAGGTGGTCAATCACATCAGGATGTTCGTTCGAAATATTGTATTTTTCTCCCGGATCCTTTTCAAGGTTGAACAACAGGGGGGGATCATGGTAGACAATAACCATATTCTCTTCATAAACATTTTCACGAGTATAGAAATGGGCTTTATATGCACCTTCTCTTATGCTGAACAACCTGGTCCCGTCATAGTAAAAGATCGTATTTCGTGGGCTTTCTTTTTGCTCAAACAGAACCGGGGAAATATCATATCCATCATAGATCCTGTCGACCGGAGTTTCCAAACCAGCGATACTGTTTATCGTTGGGAACAAATCCAATGTAGAACCAACATCGGTTATTACACCCGGTTTAATTTTTTCAGGCCACCAAAAGATGGCAGGTTCACGCATACCACCTTCGTAGGATGTACCTTTACCATCCCGTAATATACCTGCAGAACCACCATATTCCTTAAAATAGAGCCATGGACCATTATCGGATGTAAAGATGACCAGTGTATTTTGATCAAGCTTATGTTTTTTCAGGGTTTGGATTATTTGACCAACACTCCAATCGATCTCCTGGATTACATCACCATATAAACCACGTATACTGGTGCCTTTAAAATCTTCGGAAACAAACAATGGTACATGTGGCATCGAATGCGCCATGTATATAAAGAATGGATGGTCTTTATTTTTCGAAATAAAATTCAAGACTTCTTCTGTATATCTTTTGGTAATCGTATGTTGATTGGAAGGACGCTCTATTACTGTTGTATCCCGCATTAATGGGACATTAAAGTACTCAACTTCGGGATTTATACAGGACTTATAATGATCAATTCCCTCAAGCCGGTCCATGTCATTACTGTAAGGAATCCCAAAATAATAATCAAATCCATTGTTTATTGGTAAGTATTTTACCAGGTGTCCTAAGTGCCATTTGCCAATGCATGCTGTTTTGTAATTTTTTTTCTTTAATGCTTCGGAAATTGTAATTTCAATTTGTGGCAAACCACCCTCTGAATCTGGAAATAGAACCCGGCGATCATTATTGCACATGCCACTGCGGATGGGCAAACGACCGGTAAGAAGTCCAGCACGACTGGGTGTACAAACGCTGGCTGCCGCATAGAAATTGGTCCATTTTTGTCCCTCAAAAGCCAATTGATCAATATTAGGAGTTTGAATGGTTGGATGACCATAAACACCTACATCGCCGTATCCCATATCATCTGCAAAAATTATGATGATGTTTGGTAAACTGCCCGTTTCAGGCTCTTGGATTTTACATGAATGGTTTAATAATCCGAATATCAAGCCAACGATAAGGGGAACATGGGTTATTTTCATAGCATCTATTTTAATGTGTTACTGGAGTTAATTTATTTTCAGAAAGAAATGATTTTAATTACGATACAGTTCCATCCCTGACAAATCAGGGATGGAACTGTATCAATCAGAAATTATAACCACTCAGGATGCTGTTCAAGATTTGGATTATTATCAACCTCTGTTTGTGGGATTGGCCAAACTTCTGTTTTCCCGGAATCATAGAGACGATTATGGTATTTAATGAATTCGTACACTTCCTGGACAATACCCCATCGTTTAATATCAAAGAAGCGAAGACCCTCAAATCCGAATTCTGCCAGCCTTTCATGCCGTACAATTTCACGTAGCTGGTTTTGTGCAAGTCCTGAACCCTCGACATCTTCAATTATGGGCATGTTAACGCTTGGACGCTGTCGAACTTCATTTATTAAATCATAAACTTCCTGAGTTAATTGATTCATTTCGATTAAAGCTTCTGCCCTCATTAGTAATACATCTGCATAACGAAAGACCATGAAATCTTGAGGTCCATCATAATAATAGCCCAGGACATTTCTTTGATATTTTTGGATATCAAATCCAGTAGGCGAATTTGTATTGAAGACCTCATTACCGTTGATCCATAATTCTCCGCTATGAAGAATTGTTGCTTCCAGACGAGGATCTCTATTATTTAGCGAGTCCGCAGGATCATACAAAGGAGATTGATCAATAGGAAGCCCATCACTACAATAAAAGCTATTAACATATTCAGGAAGTACTCGTAAAGTTCCCTGGGTAACTCTTTTATAAGTACCTGAGAAGCTTTCCCCTTCTCCAAGGCCTGTTTCAAAACGAACAGCAAATATAGATTCCACACTTCCCTGTCCTGACTCAAGAAACAGTTCAGAAAAATCATCATACAAACCGAATTTACCACTCTCGATAATTTCCAGTGCTGCTTCCGCTGCTTCATCCCAATTTCCAAAATATAGATTTGCCCGTGCTTTGAGCGCCAGGGCGCCCCATTTGTCAACTCTTCCCTGGTCACCTCCTGACCACTGATCAGGAAGATTTTCAGCGGCAAAGTCTGCATCATCCAGGATCGCTGTTTTGATCTCTTCCTGCGCTTTTTTACTTACAAATCGTTCACTGAATTGAAGATCCTTCAAGATTAAAGGAACATCCCGGTATAAAAAAGTAAGATCCAGATATGCCAGGGCTCTTAAAAAGCGAGCTTCAGCTATGATCTGTGAGGAGCGTGTTTCACTCAAATCTTCAACACTTTCGGTATTATATATCACTGTGTTGGCACGGTTCACAACTGTATAATGTCCTAACCAGATCAGAAGATATTCATTGGTTTCCGGGGTCGAGCCTCCTTCTGTAATGGTTAGAGCATCTGTATTCCAGTTATAATAGCCAATTCCTCCGTAACCATCAAATTCCCGGAAGCGGCCGCCAAAAAGAGAGATATCTTGAATGGCATCATATACACCAGCTAAAGCTAATTCCGCATCGTTGGGGGAAGACCAGAAAGAATCCTGAGAAATTTCATTTGGATTAACCGTATCAAGTTCTTTCTCACATCCCAACAGAGCAATAATTCCAATGAGATATATTGATATTTTTGTTTTCATAATAGTAGATGGTTTAAAATTGACAATTAATTCCTACTTGATAAATTTTTAGCTGCGGGTAAAACTCATTTCGGATTTCACTATCTATACGCTCAGGATCATAATTCTTTACCTTTGTCCATGTCAACAAATTTTGTCCTCCGATATATATCCTAACCATATCTATTCCCACACGGCTTGTTATTGATTTAGGTAATGTATACCCTAATTCAAGGTTCTTCAATCGTAAGTAAGATCCATCGTGTAACCAAAAATCTGAAACCACTTCATTTTGATCCCAATTGTTCCTCAATCTGGGATAATCCTTACTCGGGTTTTCAGGAGTCCACCGGTTAAGCCATTCTTTGGTCCAGTTAACATAAGAAGTGTTACCCGTATGTTCACCTGTTTGTGAAGAATATACATCTACATTTTTAACACCCTGGAAGAAGATTTTCAGATCAAATCCTTTAAAATCAAGATCAGCATTAAATCCATAGACATATTCAGGGAAGTTATTTCCGATAATGGTTCTGTCATAACTGTTGATCACATTATCGGGAACACCATCGGGTCCACTAAGGTCTGCGTATTGTATATCCCCAGGTGCAGTTTGAGCATGCTGAAATGGAGCTGCATCAATGTCTTCCTGACTTTGAAATATCCCAATTGTGTTATATCCATACCAGGCGCCAAATGGTTCTCCCTCCGTATGGATCCTGTTGGTTGGATAAAATTCCTCACCTCTCAGATCAATAATTTTATTCTTGACATTCGATACATTAAATCCAACATTAAAGAACAGTTGTCCAATATGGTTCCGATAGTTCACTATACCTTCCCATCCTTTATTCTGAATTTCTCCCGCATTTTGAAAAGGTGCATTTACATCGCCCAAAGTCGCTGGAATGGGTAATTGCAACAGGACATCTTTGGTTGTCTTGATAAAATAATCAAAACTAAGATCAAGTCCCTTTAAAAGAGTTGCATCCATTCCAAAGTCAATGGATTCAGTTGTTTCCCAGGTTATTGCATCATTTGCAATTGTGGTTACAGCTATGCCACTGGTTAAGATAGGATTACTTGCATTTCCAAATAGATAATTTTGTCCGACATCATAGGTTTGAGAGTAAGGATAATAATTATTAATATTCTGATTTCCCAACCTCCCCCAACTTCCTCTTAGTTTCAAATTATCAATAAACTCTAAAGAACTCATAAACGATTCTTCTGAAATACGCCATCCAAATGATAAAGAAGGGAATAGTCCCCAACGATTCTCTTTATTGAACCGCGATGAACCATCGTATCGGATATTCCCTTCAACCAGGTATTTTGATTTGTAGGCATAATTCACTCTTCCGAAAACGGAGTTCAATGCTGTTTCAAAAGCGCTTCCTGAAACACTGAAATTGGCTGTCGCTGCATCGAGAACATGAATCTTATTATTCGGCAAGGCCTCACCGTAAGCTTGAATATTCTGCCCCTGGTCGTGATAAAAACTATAACCAACAATAGCATTAATATCGTGGTTTTCTGCTAACAACTTTGTATATGTTAAGAATGCTTCGAACTGATATTGTTCATTGTCAAGCTGAGTGTTGGTCAAGCGATTGAAACCGTTATCTGCCAGCACAACTCCATCATCATTTTCAATTACTTCATGATCTACCCAACGTTCTGTATCGATATTCCTGAAGTTGTAAGAAACTTGTGTTTTTAACTTCAAACCTTCAATAACATTGAATTCACCATAAATGCTTGAAATTAAACGGTTGGCTTCATTGGATAGATAACCTCTGGAGGCAAGGCGTAACGGGCTGATGATGGTACTATATCCCGGGACATCCTCGAATTCAACAAAATAATTCCCATTTTCATATTTAACCGGAGCGGAAGGTGGAGTTCTTGCTAATCTTCTCATGATTGAATTATCCTGTCCACCTACCCCTTCAGCCAGATTCTTGGTATCTGTGAGGTACCCATTTATGTTTAAGCCTACAGAAAACCAATCTTTAACATCAAAATCGATACGGCCACGGAAATTAAAACGCTCTGATCCGGAACCGATCATGATTCCATCCTGGTTTAAATATCCTACTGATAACTGGGTGCTTAATCGTTCAGTACCTCCATTGAAACTAAGTGTATGGCTGCTGATAGGAGCCGAGTTGAAAGTTTTATTTACCCAGTTGACATTATCAAAGCCATCAAAGGGATCATCATTCATCATAAGGGCAATCTGGTCACTGCTAAAGTAGGGAGCATTACCACTATTCACTCTTGCTTCATTTGCAAGCATGGCATAATCTTCCGCATTCAACAAGTTTGGAAGGATGGTGGCTTGCTGCGAACCAAAATAACTGTCATAACGAATGGAGGTTGACCCTTTCTTCCCCTCTTTTGTAGTTACAAGAATAACTCCATTGGCTGCCCTTGAACCATAAATTGCTGCAGAAGCTGCATCCTTCAATACACTTACACTTTTTACGTCATTTGGATTCAATGCTGAAAGATCTGTAAGATCGACAGTTACCCCATCAATGATAACCAATGGATCAGGATTGTCAAAAGTTCCTATACCCCTTATGCGTATGTTTCCCCTATCCACGCCAGGCTGACCACCCGGAGAAGTAACAAAAATACCAGCAACTTCACCTTGCAGTGATTGTAAAAGATTTGACCCGGGTTTATTGGCGAGATCTACAAAATCTACATCAGAAACAGCACCAGTAAGATTCACCTTTTTCTGTGTACCATATCCAATTACAACGATCTCATCGAGACTTGTGACATCAACCAGTAATTGCACATCTATAGTCTGTTGAGCTCCAACCTGGATTTCCTGGGATACATATCCGACATACGAGAAAACAAGGATTACCTCCGGATTATCAACCTGGATAGTGTAATTACCCTCCATATCAGTAATTACCCCGGTTAATGCCCCTTTTATGGATATATTAACACCGGGTAATCCAACACCATCAATTCCTGTGACTTTACCGTTTACTACGAATTGGCTGGATGGAGGACTTATTTCCATGGGTGACAGGAGTATCTGTCTGTCCATTACTGCAAAATTAACCCCTGTCCCAGCAAAAACCTGATTCAGGATCTCATCTATTTTGCGGTTCTCTACTTCAATATCAACCATTCTGTTAATATCGATCAACTTGCTACTGTATAGAAAATAAAACTCGCTCTGTTCTTCAATCTCATCAAGAACCTGCTGGACTGTTGCATTTTTCAGGTTTAAAGACAATTCTGTTATCTGTGAATACAATTTGCCCCCGAAAACTTGTGAAACACTAATTAAAATCAAGAATACAGTTAGTCTCATTATACGGAATGTTTTTGATGCATAATATTTATTTCTTATTATGCATGGATAAAAGCATTTTTTTTTCATAAATTTGATATGTTAGTGGTTTAACTTATTTGGATTTCTGTATAAGCAGGGAGCCATCTAAGGACATTAGACTGCTAATTTTACAGGAAAGTGTAGCCGCACTTTCCTGTTTTCTTTTTGTTGTTTTTTTTCATAGGCAGACTATTTTTTCTTGTTTTAGAAAGAGATTATTTTATTGTAGGTAATCTTATAAATTCCACTTATTTATTCTTTTTTAAATCCGGACGGATCGAGATTTCTATACTTTGTTTGGCCAATATACCATCTTGTCCTTCTTCCCTTTTTAACAAGGTATAGTCAATGGGTGTAACCATTTTAAAGTAGTCAAGCAATGTGGTGATTGATTCGTCAATAATTGTTGCTGAGTATGTATATTCAGCCAGTTCCGGATCGATCAGTTCAATATCCACATTGTACCACCGTTCTATTTTTTTGACTGCTTTATCCAGGGGATCATTTCTTAGAATTAATTTTCCATCTTTCCAGGAAGTGTATTCATCAGTATGTACTTTATTAGTATATGTTTCTCCGGTATTTTTATTAAAAACTGATCGCTGATCTGGACCTAATTCAACTATTGATTTTCCTTGTTCAGTGATTCTTTCGATTAAGACTTTACCTGTTTCAACGGTTGTCTCTACGTTACTTTCATCCGGATATGCCATTACATTGAATTTGGTACCCAAGACCCTGATATTTATTTCAGGTGTTTTAACTAAAAAAGGTTTTTTGGGATTGTGCTGGATGTTAAAGTAGGCTTCACCGGTTAAGTAAACCGTTCGCGTTTTTTCATTAAACTGTTGTGGAAATCTCAATTTACTACCATCGTTTAACCAGACAGTAGATCCATCCGGAAGGTCAAGTTTGGTTTTTGAACCATAAGGCGTAAACATCTCAGAATAGATCACTTTATTTTTACCAGGGAACTTCATTCCAGGTTGAAGAAAATACCAGAGACTTAACAGGAGTAATGGGATCAGGATAACCGCTGCAACCTTTGAATAATTTATATAGAGCTTCACGATAAACGAATCTGATTTCTTTTTTGCTGGTTTAACAGTCAGCATGTTGTCATTGGCTTTTATGTTCAGTCTGTGATGCACTTTATCCAGAAGACGTTCATAATCGGTTGTAGTTCTATCGCGTGATTTCATTACTTCATCCCAGTGTTTTTTTGTATAGCTTTCTATGTCATCATGGTTTTCGGGAGTACGAAACCAGGTTAATATCGATTGTAATTCTTTCCTGGAATATTTGTTATGGAAAAACTTATCAAGGATTCCAAAGCTGAGTTTCTGACTTTTCATCTATACTTAATAAATGCGGAGCAGAGCCCCTTGGTTCTTAAAAATAGTTCTACTTATAATACGGTGAGAATAATGCTTACCCTAAAAATGTAAGGTAAAAATTTTACACCAAAACTTAGCAATGGTTAGACCAGCTTCTTCCCTGGCTGTGAACAATAGTATAAAAGAAGGAAGAAGTGTATGAAATTATATAATAAAGAGGTAGACGAACAGAAGGGATGGTAAAAACTCATTTCCCAAATGCTTTTTTATGAATTTAATCGATTGAGTTAAATGGTACTCAACAGTTTTGATAGACACATTCAGGTGTTCTGCGATCTCTTTGTTTGATAATCCTTTTTCACGACTTAATGTGTATACAATCTTACTTTTTGGTGGCAACTTTTCGATTGACTCCCTGGTAAGCCTTTCCAGGTCTGAATACTCAACCTCCTCACCTGTTATATTACCGGCTAAGGGAATGGCCTCCTGAAAATGTTTCAAACAATCTTCTTCTTTTGCCCATTTCCTGAAAAAGTCGATAACGGCATGATAAGCAATCGTAAACAGGTAGGATTTAAATGAGAGTTCCTCTTTTAATTCAAAGCGTTTATCCCACACCTTCATAAACACTTCCTGAACAAGTTCTTCAGCATCCTGTCGGTTCTTCAAATAACCCATGGCAAAGAGAAAGATCTTTTCACTATATTTCATAAACAAGCGATCGAAAGATGCAAGATCTCCGTTCTTTAGACTGTGGATTAATTCCCGGTCGCTATTTCCTTTTCTGTCTTTCAAAATGGATCTGAATAAATCATGGTTCTTGTAAGAGTATCAACAGTAGAAAGCTTTGTGAACCAAGATACGAAATTAAGATGGGTTATCAAGCGGGTTATCCGATTCAACACACACCTGAACTCTCATTATAGCATCAAACTTCCCCTGGAACTCTGCTACATCCCTTTTCCTGGTCTATTTTAATATAATAAACCAAATCATTCCTCTGAATTATAGCTATTACTATAATTCCGGAGATTTATCTACTCTGATTTCAAGTTAAAATGGGTATTTCCCTGAATGGTGTAAAACAGATGATCATTTACCTGAATTTTAAGCCTGGCCTATAATAGCGGCATTTTCCACTTGATTTTTGGATGTAACAATCAACGAACATAATTGCAGTCCGAATGTTACCGGATCACAAAAATCCAAAAGGTTAAACTGCAATGGATTGATCCAGGTTGATATTAATCCTGTCTCGCATCCATTCCACATGTTATTCAACTATCAAATTGCCGTATTTTGGGTAAGTGACTACATACCGTAGCTCCCATTCCTTTTGTTCAGTTGGTTCCAGTTCAAATACCCATTTCACTTCACCTGTCTCTTCATTCAACTTTGCTCCTGAAAGCTTTTGAGCATCAACTTCAATATTCTCAATCGTCGATACCGGTATTTGATCAAGTATGACCATATTGATCTTTTGAGGTTTATTATTTTTTACTGAAATCAACCAGGACCTGGTTTCTTCCTTCTTACTTGCCAGGAATTTTTTCGAAGTAAGTTGTTTTTGGATGGTCCTGTTGACTACAACGCTTTTATCTCTTCCTAATGAGATGGTTAATGTGTCAGAGATATATCGGGCATCTATCAAGGTTTTACCTGTATAAGTATCTTCAAAAAATACATTTGCTTCACCTTCTAACAGATTGTATTTTTCCCAATCAGCAATATTTGCCAACAAAAAAGCATCATTATCTATTTTTGGAATACTCAGATATTCATACTCTGTTGGAAGTGAATAGTATTCCATTTCAATCGTAAAATTCTTACCGTTTGAAGGTATGGAATAGGGTTCTCTTATTGAAAATTCAACTGTTGTTTGATTTTCCAGTTGTGTGGTTTGAATAGGGATACTTGTCGTTATCTTATCTTCCGGTCGGCTCCTCCGAAAAGGTGTGGTTGATGCCCCTCTAATTGTAACACCTGCCATTTTCCCCGATAAGGCCTGTTTTACATCATATCCTGAAACAACAACTTCTTCAAGTGCCAGGATATCTGCTTTCATCTGGATGTTCATTATGGAATTGGTGATCGGGAACTCTTCGGTTTGCATACCAACGAATGAATAAAGAAGGGTTTCTGCATTTGGTGGTAATGTTAAGGAGTAGTTACCGTTCATATCTGAGACAGTTCCAATGGTAGTTCCTTTGACCATGATGGATACTCCCGGAAGAGGCTCTTTGTCTTCTTCAGAATAAACAATCCCATGCACCTGGCCTACATCATATACATAGGAGGGGGGAGGAGTGTTATAACGTAAAAAGTAAGTTTTTAGTTCAGGTGCATTTCCAGTAGTATTGGGATCACTGGATGAAAAGGTGAGTTTTACATTATCCCAATCAACATTTGTGTTTTGATGTAGATTAGCTTTATACACAAGATTGATAGGCTGTTCAATATTCTTTGCCCTTAAATCATAGGATGGAAACCAACCAGCATTTCCCACAAGATATTTAACCTCAAGTTCAGCTGTAGAATTTCTTTTCGCTTCAATATTAACCAGGATTTCTCCTGTTGGAAGTTCTTTAATTTCTAAAGCACCTTTAATTTGATTGTTTATTTTTTCCAGCTCTTCATTTATATCTTTGATATTGTTGTTAATCTCAATCTCCTTAAGTTTAATTGTTTTTATTCTTTCACTGTAATAACTGGCTGCTTCTTTTAATTCATTAATGTCTGTCCCAGTATTTGCCCCTCCAATTGATTTGTTGCTTTTTAGAAAGTTCAACTCCTCTTCCAGGATCTCCAGATTAGCTTGTTCCTTTTCTTTCCTTTTCGCCAGGACATCCTTCATTTTAGTTAACTCCTCTGATCGCTCAGAAGCCTTTTGTAATGCCATATAGTTAAGCTGGTGATTAACTGAAAGAACAGTAATTTCTCCAGTAGCCTTAACGTTGATACTTTTTGCATCGACGTAGGGTGAAAGACCAATAAATTTTAATGTACTTCTACCTGGCTGGATTTCTATGTTTTTCCTTCGTGTGATCTGGGCTCCCTCCAGGTAAACTGTCACCTCACTGATCTTAGTCTTTATTTCCTTCTCAGGTGTGTTGTGCGCAAACACATCCAAGCTGCTAAGTATAAGAAATACAATTGGTATGATCGTAATCTTCCTTTTCATGATTTTTAATTTTAAGTTAGCAATAGGTTTGTGGTATAAATAAAATTAGAGGTATACAGGATGCAATTCAAGATATGAGAGTTAAAAAAGCTTAAATTAAAACGGCATTAATATTTTTTAACATTTCATTCCTGTTCGCGAAATTGGACAACTGAGATTGAGGCAATAAATCCTAAACAATTCCAATCATTATCTTCATAATAAAGATTTGAATTCGTATTTTTATAGAAGTACTATTTTACCTAAACAATAAACCTAATACATACCTTACCATGAAAAGAATTTCATTCTTTCTGATCCTTATTTTTATTCTTGCTGCCTGTAAAGACCAAAAGAAGGAAATCCCCAAAATCGATCCGGGATTTACAAACTATATCTCCGGATTTACCAGCGGGGTTATATCCGTGAATGCTAACATCAGTGTTCGTTTGATGCAGGAAGTTACCGAAACGGTACGAGAGGAAGTCGTTACCCAAAAACTCTTCGAGTTCAAACCATCAATCAAAGGAACCATAACCTGGGTGGACAACCGGACTGTTGAATTCAGGCCGGAAGAAATATTACCCCCGGGTACCGTGTTTAATGGATATTTTCACCTGTCAAAGCTAATACAGGTTCCTGATCATCTGGAAACACTGGAATTTCAGTTCCAAACGATGAAACAGGCAGTATATGTAAATTTTGAAGGACTGAAAAGTGTTGACGAAGAAAATCTACAATGGCAGCAATTAAGCGGAACGTTGAAAACGGCCGATTTTGCAAAGATGGAATCCATTGAAACTATACTGGAAGCTTTTCAACATAATAAACGATTAAAGATTGAATGGAATCACGGAGAAGACGGGAAGACCCATGAGTTCGTTGTTGACAGTATTATCAGATCAGAGGAGAGAGAGGAGATCAAAGTGAAATGGAATGGCCGGGTTATTGGCAGTGAGGACAAGGGCGAGGAAGTTATTGATATCCCCCCTTTAGGAGATTTTAAGCTGATGAATCTTCAGGTTATCCAGCAACCCGATCAGTATGTGAGCCTCTATTTCTCCGATCCTGTGAACCGTAATCAGGATCTTCGCGGGCTGATCTATTATGAAACAGGGGAGGAAGTGAACCTTGAAATTAATGGGAGCCAGGTTAAAGTCTATTCAGCAGTGAGATTGCAAGGGACCTATAACCTGGTCATTGATGAATCGTTAAAGAATAGTCTTGATTATACCTTAGTTGAAGGATACAAGCGGGAAATAGTATTCACCAGCATAAAGCCGGATGTAGCCCTGATCGGTGATGGGATAATCCTTCCAGGTAGTAATGGATTGATCTTCCCCTTCAAAGCGGTGAATTTAAAAGCCGTCAATGTCAGAATAATAAAGATTTTTGAGGATAATGTTGCTCAATTTCTCCAGGTTAATCAATACGATGGTGATAACCAGCTTAGTCGGGTCGGGAGAATCATTTTCAAAAAAGAGGTCGCACTTGCCTCTGATAAACCCATCGATTATGGGAACTGGAATATTTTTTCACTTGACCTTGCAGACTTAATAAAAACTGAACCCGGAGCGATATATAACGTATCCATCACATTCGACCAATCACAGTCCCTCTACCTTTGTCCCGGTGAAGATAAGATTGAGCAGGAACTGACACCTTACACGGAAGACCAGGAATACGACAGTTTTGATGGACCAACAGATTACTATTACTATGAGTATTATGATTATTACTGGAGAGACAGGGATGATCCATGCACATACTCCTATTATAACTATAGAAAAAACCAGAATGAGGCGTCACGTAATGTCCTGGCATCAGACCTTGGAATTATTGCAAAAGGAGGGGACGGAACGGATCTGTTTGTTGTAGTAACCAACCTTATTGATGCTGAACCCATGGCAGGAGTTAAGGTTGAAGTATATAATTACCAGAACCAGCTGATGGAAGAGAGGACGACAGATAACCAGGGAATGGTTAGTATTCCGCTGGAAAGGAAACCATTCTTGCTTGTCGCCAGGAATGGGTCTCAAAGAGGTTATTTGAGGTTGGATGATGGTTCTGCACTGTCAGTGAGTATGTTTGATGTTGGAGGAAGCAAAAACATTGAAGGAATAAAAGGATTCCTTTACGGGGAACGGGGTGTCTGGAGACCCGGTGATTCGTTATACCTGACTTTTATCCTGGAAGACAAGAATAACATTCTACCGGCAGAACATCCGATACGATTTGAACTTTACACTCCGGAAAACCAGCTCTACCTGAAAAAAATTAGAACAACCTCCCTCAACGGTATGTATGATTTCCGTGCAGCTACAGAAGGTGATGCACCAACCGGTAACTGGCTGGCGAAGATTATTGTCGGAGGATCAAGGTTTTCCAAAACAATCAGAATCGAGACCGTTAAACCAAATCGTTTGAAGATCAATATCGACTTTGAGAAAGACGTTCTGAGCAAAGGGTCCAACATTGGGACACTAAATGCTAAATGGCTGCATGGGGCTATTGCCAAAAAGCTCAAGGCAGATATTGAAATGAACCTTACCTCAACGAGAACCTCCTTCAAAGACTATAACGATTATGTTTTCGATGATCCTTCCAAAAGCTTTGAGGCTGATGAGCAAATGATCTATGATGGACAGCTTGACAGTCTCGGAAATGTTAAATTCCTATTAAAGATTAATGTGGGCGACGAAGCTCCCGGGATGCTTCAAGCCTTTCTTAAAACAAGAGTATTTGAGACCTCGGGGGATTTTAGTGTTGACCGTTTACCGGTGTTGTACTCACCATTCAAACGATATGTCGGTGTTAAAATACCGGAAGGTCCCGGATGGAACGGAGCAATCTATTCGAATGAGCCGAATTTGATCTCAATCGTTACGGTGGATGAATCAGGTGCTCCTGTTGATGTGAAAGATCTTAAAATTGAAATCTTTGATGTACGATGGAGGTGGTGGTGGGAGAGAGAAGATTACGATGATCTGGCATCTTACATCAGGAATCGAAGCCAGAACCTGATCAAGAGTGATAAGATCAGTACTGTGAATGGTACAGCGATGTATGAGATGAACTTTAACAGAAACTTATGGGGAAGAATGTTGATGCGAATCAGTGACCCGGAGGGAGGACATAGCACCGGTAAGATCTTTTATCTCAGTTACAGGGGATGGTGGAGCACACCCGGTCAGGATAATCCCGGTGGTGCTGAAATGCTGACATTCACAACCGATAAAAAGAATTATACTGTTGGAGAGAAAATCCAGGTTAATCTTCCCGAATTCCAGGAAGGACGGGCATTGATAAGCATTGAAAATGGTTCACAAATACTTGAAACATTCTGGGTAGAATCCCAGGGCAAAGAAAACCCATTGACCATTCAGGCGACGGAGAAGATGGCACCCAACGCATTCATTCATGTATCCCTGATACAACCACACAATAAAACCATTAACGACCTGCCTATCCGGTTGTATGGTATCCAGTCGGTCAATGTGGTCGATCAAAATACACAGATTCATCCGGTGCTTACCATGCCGGATGTATTGGAACCCGAGCAGGATGTCACTTTAAAAATATCAGAGAGAGATGGACGGAGGATGACCTATACGGTGGCCGTTGTTGATGAAGGGCTCCTTGATCTTACCCGGTTTAAAACCCCCGATCCCTGGAATACATTTTATTCCAAAGAGGCACTTGGAATTCGTACATGGGATATGTATAAGTATGTCATGGGAGCTTTTACGGGTGAAATGGCAGGACTTTTCTCTATCGGGGGAGATGAATTTATTAAACAGGATGATACGAAAAATACCAACAGGTTCAAACCGGTCGTCAGGTTCCTGGGGCCTTTTGAACTCAGGGAAGGCAAAACCAACAGCCATAGTTTTACTATGCCGAATTATGTCGGTTCAGTCAAGACGATGGTTGTTGCACATCATGAAGGCGCTTATGGTAATACAGAGAAGACAACACCGGTAAAAAAACCGTTAATGGTCCTGGCAACATTGCCTCGAATGGTTAGTCCCACAGAAACAGTGTCATTGCCCGTTACTGTTTTTTCCATGGATGAAAATGTAAAAAATGTATCGGTTGAGGTGAAAACGAATGATTTATTTACTGTTGTTGAACCGGGTAAACAACAGATAACCTTTGACCAGGAAGGTGATCAAATGGTATACTTTACATTGAAAGTTGCACGAAACATTGGTGCCGGGAAAGTAGAAGTGACCGCCAGGAGCGGAAGCCAGGAAGCGAAAGATATTATTGACCTTCAGGTACGAATGCCGAATCCGCGGATCTCAAAATTAATTGATGATGTGGTGGAAGCGGGTAAGACCTGGGAATCAGAGTACGATGCCATTGGCCTCACGGGTACAAACAAGGGAGTGATTGAAGTTTCCACAACCCCCCGGATGAATCTCGAGCAGAGACTAAACTTTTTAATGCAATATCCACATGGATGTATAGAACAAACGACTTCTGCCGTTTTCCCGCAGTTATATCTGGACCGGTTTGTTGAACTTGATTCCGAGCAGAAGGGTAATATCCAGGAAAACATTACAACCGGAATCAATAAAATCAAATCTTTCCAAATTTCAGATGGAGGATTGACCTACTGGCCTGACTCTTACGGCTCAGCCAGCGAGTGGTGTACCAGTTATGCCGGGCACTTCATGCTTGAAGCAAAGGCATTGGGTTATAACCTTCCGGTAGGATTTATTGATAACTGGGTGAAATACCAATCCAGAAAAGCAAACAGCTGGAATCGTGAAACCGGCTGGTATGGTTACAGGAGAGGAAATGAAATCAATCAGGCATACCGGTTGTATACACTTGCTCTGGCAAAAAAACCCGCTTTGGGAGCCATGAACAGAATGAGGGAAATGAGAGATCTTTCGGTAGCTGCAAGGTGGAGACTTGCCGGAGCTTATCTGCTCATTGGTAAAAAAGAAGTAACTGAAGAGATCATATCAGGATTGACGACTTCGGTGGATTCTTATTCAGAATTCTCTTATACATATGGTAGTTCCTTGCGCGATCAAGCCATGATACTTGAGGTTATTACCATGCTGGGGGATAATGTAAAAGCCAGGAGGTTAGTGGATGAATTGGCTGAACGTATCGGTTCCAGTCGATGGTATAGTACACAAACAACTGCTTTTGTTTTATTGTCAATCGGGAAATTCCTGGGCGAATCCGATACTCCCGGAGGGATTGAATTTGAATGTACTATTAATGGAACTAAAAAAGCAATATCATCTACTGCCCCGATTGCACAGATGAATTTGCCTTTTAACGGTGAAGAGGGAGGCACTATTTCCCTGAAAAATACAAGTAATCGGATGCTGTTCGTCAGTGTCCAGCTGGAAGGTATTCCGCTCACTGAAGGGAGGATTGATGATGAGGAGGACCTTAGAATGGTTGTACGATACCTCAATATGAATGAAGTTGAGATCGATCCGATTGAGCTGGAACAGGGAACCGATTTTATAGCGGAAGTCCGGCTGGCTCATCCGGGAATCAGAATGGATTACAAAGAAATGGCACTAACTCAAATGTTCGCTTCAGGTTGGGAAATAAGGAATATCAGGTTGGATAACATCAATCCCTCTATATTGAAAGATAATCCCCGGTACCAGGATATCCGGGACGACCGTGTCTACAGTTATTTTGACCTGGATCAAGGGAAATCAAAAACCTTCAGGGTGATGCTGAATGCAGCTTACCTGGGAGAGTTTTTCCTGCCCGCCGTCTATTGTGAGACCATGTATGACAATAGCATTCATGCAACAAAGACAGGAAAATGGGTTAAGGTCATTAGACAACGGTAGATATAATTCTAAACAGATCATGTCTTAGGATACGTATAAAATGACGACAGAACATAAACTAAACATGCAGGACGCCAGAGATCAGTGCTGAAACATGAATTGGATAAAAAGAGCTAAATATTATCTGATTGGATTAATCGGGCTCATTGGCCTGTTTCTTCTATTGCCTGTTGTACAGTTCAAAGATCCTACGAATACCCTGTTGGAAGATATCCATGGAGAGTTGTTGTCAGCTAAAATTACTGGAGATGGACAGTGGAGATTTCCTGATTGTGATAGCGTCCCATATAAAATCAGGCAGTGCATTCTCTATTATGAAGATCAGTATTTCAGTTACCATCCCGGAGTAAATCCGATTTCTCTCATCAAAGCCTTAAAAAGAAACATTAAAGCGGGGAAAATTGTAAGTGGGGGGAGCACCATCACGATGCAGGTTGTTCGTTTGTCACGGAAAGGGAAACCCCGTACATATGCACAAAAATTGATTGAGATTCTCCTGGCATTTCGAATGGAGGTTAGCCTTACTAAAGACGAAATCTTTCGATTATACGCCTCTCATGCACCTTTTGGAGGGAATGTTGTGGGAATTGATGCTGCTTCATGGAGATATTATGGAATACCTGCCAATAAGCTCTCCTGGGGGGAAGCAGCCACACTGGCAGTATTGCCAAATGCTCCTTCACTGATATATCCCGGGAAAAACCATGATGTGCTGGTTGACAAGCGGAATAAACTGCTGGATAAACTGCACGAAAATGGGGTCATTGATGAAACAACATGTACCCTTGCAAAGTCTGAGCCTGTCCCGGATAGACCTGAGGATTTGCCAAATATCACTCCCCACCTGCTGGCAAAGGCAGAGAAAGATGGAAATGTCGGTAGGAGATGCATCACAACCATTGACCGGGATCTCCAGGTACAACTCATCGATCTGTTACAAAGGCATTACCTTCATTTAAGTCAAAATGAGATTCATAATGCAGCAATCCTGGTGCTGAATATCCGGGAGAAACAGGTCGTTGCATATGTTGGCAATACGCAAGCCGTGGGAGAGGAGACTGGATCTTATGTAGACATTATCACCTCACCTAGAAGTTCAGGAAGTATCCTGAAGCCCTTATTGTATACGCTAATGCTTGATGAAGGGGATATCCTGCCGAATAGCCTGGTCGCTGATATTCCTACTCATATCTCTGGCTATTCCCCGATGAACTTTGACCGGTCCTATAACGGTGCTGTTCCGGTAAGCACAGCCCTGGTGCGATCTTTAAATGTACCCTGTGTCAGGTTGCTGCAAAAGTATGGATTGGAAAAATTTCACTCCAGGCTTCGAACTCTGAATTTTTCATCCATAGATCAGGGACCGGGTCATTACGGACTAACACTAATCCTGGGTGGGGCAGAGGTAACCTTATGGGATCTCTGTCGGGTCTATATGGGAATGGCAAACAGTCTGAATAACATTCGGGAGAACAATTATAAATATGATCCTTTGGAATATGCCGATCCAATCTATTTATTACAGGATAAGATTTTCCTTAAAGATAAAAAGCATAACCAGCAAAAGCTGGTAAATAATGGGATCATGAGTGCTTCATCCATCTGGCAATGCTTCGAAACACTCACGGAGTTGGAAAGGCCTGGTCAGGAGGGATTATGGGAACAGTTCCCCTCTTCCAAAAGGATCGCCTGGAAAACCGGAACCAGTTTTGGTTTCAGGGATGCCTGGGCGATCGGATTGAATCCGGAATACCTGGTAGGTGTTTGGGTTGGGAATGCTGATGGAGAGGGAAGGGCTGGACTTACCGGGCTGAATGCAGCAGCTCCGTTGTTGTTCGATGCATTCAATATGCTGCATCCCTCCGGCTGGTTTATTCAACCTTACGATGAGATGGTTGAACTGGAGATCTGTGCAGAAAGTGGTTTCCGTGCCGGCCCCGATTGTGAACATGTCATTACACAAATGGTTCCTGAAGCCTGCACAAAGATAGACGTGTGTCCCTATCATAGAACAGTCCACCTGGACAGGTTGAAGCAGTTCAGGGTTCACAGTGATTGCTATGAGGTTAGCGAAATAGTAAGTACCTCATGGTTTGTTTTGCCACCTGTCATGGAGTGGTATTATAAGAAGCAGAATCCTCATTACAGATCATTGCCTCCCCTTTCTGCAGAATGCCGGCAGGGGGATGAAGAACCCATGGAGATCATATCTCCAAAAGAGGTAAAGCAGGTTTTCATTCCAAGAGATCTTGACGGGAGCTTGAGCAGGGTGGTGTTTGACGTGGCGCATCGCAGGACGGGAGTACGCATATACTGGCATCTGGATGATCAATACCTCGGTGAGACCGAAACAATTCACCAGATGGAAATTATCGCACCGGAGGGTCGACATACCCTTACACTGGTTGATATCGATGGTAATATCCTTGAGAAACAGTTTGAGATCGTCGGTCGGTGATAATACATCTTAATGTATTCATTTCTTATTCATTGAATTCTGTAGTTTAGTATTCCTGCAGCCAGGTATCAAATTCAGTAATCTTGTCAACGTTCTCATTCAACCATTTCTGAGCATTTATATTTGTTGATTGGCTTATATAATAGCAATACGTTTCAATATGTTCTGATTCTGCTATTTGATAGAAAAATGGGACATAAAATTCCCACCATAATCCTTTATTCTTTTTCTTTTTCAGCTCCCCAAGTATTTTAAAAAATGATGTTGTATTTTCGATAAACAACTCATCTTCACTTTTCCCTTCATTTTCCTCCAGTGTCTTTAATGCTTCAAGCATTGAGATCATCAAATCAGCAGCACCAAATTCTGTTCCTGCTTGATCTGGATCGAGGAAAATATTTATCTGGTCAGGTTTATCTTTATCCCTTTCAACATTACCCCCAAATTGAGTTTGAAGAAGATTGTATGCGGTTTTTGCTCTTTCCGAATTTGGCTCTAAAAAAAGAAAATAGTGCAGACAAAGTAGGCTTTGAACTTTTCGATTCTGATCAGTCATTAAATATCCCAGGATTAAATGACTAGTCGGATGGTCAGGTTTAGAATTTATTGCATTAATCAGGGCTTCCTCTGCTTTATCATATTCTGACAGTTTATAATAATTGTAACCTAAATTATAGAATAACAAATGATGGTCTCCGAATTTTTTTATCCCTTTCTCAAACAGTTTAATTGACTCATTGGTTTTTCCCAAATAATCAAGACACGAACCTTTCGTGATATAAGCTTGTAATAGATATTTATCATTTAGTTCAATCACTTTATCACTATGCTTTATTGAATTTTCATAGGCATTGGCATACATATATGTCATTGCTATTTCATAATTGACAAGGGCAGAATTCGGCTCAATCTCAAGCGCCTTTTTGTAGGTTTCAATTGCTTTATCGTATTCCCCATTATCGTGATAGTATATCCCAATTTGAACAAGGCTATCAACACCTGCCTGACAATAAATCAATGTAGGTATTAACAAAAGCCCTAAAATCAATTTTTCTTTTTTCATGATTATATCTGTTATTAATGTTAAGTTGTACAAGGGATTGCCACTACTTCAGAACCTCAAGTTACACATTTCTGGATAGTTATTTAGAAAAAAATCTTAGGAAAACATATGTAGCAATGACATAAATCCTTCCTTAGCGGTGGTATGATTTCAATCTTGAATATTAAGATATATTTTGTTTAACCTCGGTTGGATAATCCAGATCCCAATTGGTAAGACAAATAACAATACTGCATCTACCAGGTATTCACTAATTCTTGCTTTTTCCCCTTTTTCAATTGACTTGAGTGATTTCGAGACAGTTCTATATGTTATCAGGATTCCAAGAAAAGTTAAAGGTGTTAAAAGTATTGAAACAAACTCGGGCAGGAGATTTGATTCCAGGTTTATGCTTTCTAAATGCAGTTCACTATAACCCAATATACAGATAATTGAAGCAACTAATAATATACCATCTCGAAATTTATATGGATTTTTATTAATTCGATTTAATGCCAATCCAATGAACATGACCCAACCAATCATAACTCCAGTTCCAATTACTCCAGATGCAGCTCTTAACTTAGCTTTAGAAATGAATAAGATCTCAAAATCTGTAAACGAAAAGATATAATACAGTACATACCAAACCATAAGGAAAAGAAAAACTTGCCAATGTTTTAATTTTAGGATCTGTTGCATTTTGAGTCGTTGACTTTTCAATAATATTACCTCTAACCAGCAGAGAAAACAGGGGAGGATTTCGCACTTTGTTTAAGCAGTTTAATATTGCTTTAATAATTTTTCGATTTCAATTTTCAATTCTTCACAATTAACCACGAGCAATACAACACTTCTATGATCTATATATTTAAGAATATATTTTTTTTGCCCGCCACGGTTTTGTTCCTCGAATTTGATTTTCCTTTTATCAAACCTTTGGGATATAACATTAACCGATCTTTCACGATTAAAAATCTTCTTAACAACCTTTAAAATACCTTGATCAATATCAATCACAATCTCATTGTAAAATATCCAAGCTGAAAACCTGAAAAGAATATAAAGTACCTCAGAGCCTAAAGCAATTAATAGTGACAGTATGATTGCAGAGCTTAGCGATGTTCCAAACAATAGAACCAGGATAATGCATAAGAAAACGAATAGAGGAATTGGAAAGATCAGTAGTTCTTTTTTATCCATTTTTATTCGATCATTTACTATGATGGTATTACCAACTTTAGATAAATTATATTGAGGCTCTGATTTATTCATTTTTATGTTGGCTAAAACCTTCAGGTGCAAAAGCTGTTTTTCCCGAAGGTGGCATAGCCATGCCTATGGCAGATGCCCTTGGCAAATAACGGTTCCATTTATGTTATGCGGTTTACTTTTTGATATCAGGCGATTGTGCATTTTTAGTTTTTACGAATTCAAAATCCTGCTTTTTCAATTCATTATAAATACTAATTAGGAGGCTCAGCAGGATTAGAGAGACAATATTTACATTGAAAAATAATTCATCCCCTCCCATATTAAGTCCCATGTCGATAGAAGAAAAAGCAAACTCAAAATCAAGCTCAAATTTATCTGTAAAATCAAATCCTACAATTCCTTTTACTCCAGAATAAAATCCATATTTATAATTACCAAACCCAATTGAAAAAAGCTGAAGACTGTGATTAATTATTGAAAAAAGTAGTCCCCTTTTCAATTTATCATTTTGAAGAAGTAAACTTCCTGACTGGATTGAAAATCCAAACAAGAAAATTGATAGCAAAAAAATGAATAGAAAGGGTCCATTTATCGCATTCATTCTTATCAAAAACCTGCTAATAACTCCAATTCCTATTATTCCTCCAAGGATTTGATAGTATCCTAGTATCAGCAAAGTTGTATTTGTATTTTTAATACGATATATCATTTCTTTTCCCTCAGATATTTCCATTCTTTTCCACATTCAAAGCACTTATATGATCTTCTAAATATTGGGAACATTGCACCAAGAATGAAAAAGACTATTACTGTTAATATATTTGGTTCTTTCTTTCTTCCAATATTGTTTGAATTACAAAAGGGACAGATAGTTGTATCCGTATTGCGCTTTAATTCAAGAATTTCTATTCTATCATCTCTAACTTTATTATCAATATTTATGAACCCGCCGGCTTTAAGTGCTTCGATTCCACGGTTATAATCAACCTCCTTAACCATGATTTTAACACCACCTATAGCATTTGAATAAAAATTGTATACCTGGGCAGTCAATTCATCCTTGAGCAAAACCTCTATGCCTTCAGATTCCAAAAAGCTTTTTGCTATATACGCGTCTTGAGGGTATGTATACGTTTGTATAACTAGCCAGTTAGTCATTTATAAGATTTTTTCAAATGCTGCACAAGTGCATAAACGCATTGCGTTTATATTCCTTATATGCGCTGTAGCTGTTTGGTTTATAGAATAAAATTACGGAGAAAATAGAAAAGATACAACGCAACTGGGAGCAGGTATTGGATATTTACCCATTTATTACATTTACGTAGTATTAACATCACTATGTTAATAATTTCCAGCTATTTATTGACTACTTAACAATTTATTCTTATATTTGTACTAATCCACAGTTGTGGAGGTGGAGGGTTGTATAGGCCCTTGCCCCGGAAACGGGGTTTTTTTATGGAAGTTTTTTTGCTCCATTCTTGATCTGTTCAACTTCTGGGAAAAGAATTTTATCCACATAGTCCAGTTCAAATGCAACTCCTGTAAGGCATAAGAACCTATGCTCAGGGTGTTCTGAACTTCTTAAATCTGGATTTCCAACTTCGTCAACATAGAGTCGGTATTTCATTCAACCTGTAATTTGAATAAGTAAATACTATGTTAAACTGTTAGGGCAGTTTGTTTTTATCAATGAATTTTCCATTTTCAATATCCAGCACAAGATGTAATAAAAATACGATCTCTTTATCCTGTTGTTTTGCGGGGACCCAATCAGCCATATCATTAACAGCATCTTTAAAAATCTCCGGATTTAGATTTGATTTTGTCATATCGGTAAAGCTATGACAGCAAGTCTTTCCTGTTTCAAAAATGATTATTCCTAAGATTACCTTTCCATTGATTCCCTTTATTTCATCAATGTCAGCAAAGTAATTATTAAAATAATCTTCTTGAGATAGAGTATCCACATTCCACATTGGCTTTGTATCAGCACTTACAAAGAACATGTCATAGTTACAATCATTAAAGTTAACGGGAACTTGTCCGTAAACAAACACCGAGTGGAATATAAAAAGTGCCAGAATTGATGTTCGAAGCTTTTTCATTTTGCTTTAATATTTTACCATAGTTAAAATCTAACCGTATCCAAATTTTATTTATGAATATACTGAAAATATTAAATTTCTTTTATCTCTGTATTATCAACATTTTCGATTATAGTTTCAATCATTTCCAGTGGCTCTCTATTTTCTCATCAAGTCTAAAAACTTAACTATCTACAAAAGGAATAAAACCATTAGAATAAAACCTACAATAAGAAATATAAGAAATAATATTACTGTTTTCTTTTTATGAAAAGGTATCATAAATTGAGTCGTAGTACGTCAAATTCTTCTCAACTGCCGGCAGGCATGAATACGGTTTGGCATTTTGTTATGTGTAGTACCCTACTAAGTTAAAATCGCCACAATCCCGATTATAATCCCCATGAACACGTACAAACCTATACCAATAGCAGTTACAATTCCAATATAGGCATAATGATATTTAAGATTTTTAAATGCAGTGACTAATGAGGAATTATCTTTATTCTGTATACTTTTCTTGGCATAAATAGAAAACCGTAGAAGGAAAAGAATAGGGAAAAAGTAGAGAAGAGCTATCACCAGATACATGAATCCCAAGAAAAGTGAGGTTGAACCAGGAAGGACACTTTCTTGCCCGAGCAATTTTAATATATAACCAAAACTGAAGCCAAATATTATTAGTATTAGCATGAAAATTAATTCAAGGATTGAAAGGAAAAATGCCCACTTCCTCGTTTCATTAAAATGTTTAATTATGTTTTGATCAAATCCAATTATCAGATTTGGACCCTTGTCTTCCATTGTTTTAGTATTATATTGTTATTACACCAAGTGGATAAACGCATTGCGTTTATATTCCTTATATGCGCTTTAGCTGTTTGGTTTATAGAATAAAATTACGAGAATCCTGGGAGAATTCCAATCATGGAAATCATCCTTTTTCGGAGAGGGGATATAAGATATATTGAAGCAGTTTATTTCTTAACTAATGCTTTCTCTATTTCTGATTTTTTTAAATACAAACGGGTGCCCAGGTGGTAGGCATTTATCTTATTCTCACGGATCCATTTGAACAGGGTCACCTTTGAGATTTTCAGGTATTCACATGCCTCTTTTAAAGGTTCTTAACCTCAAACAAAAGCCAATTGCAAAAGTTGTATTCGACGAGACTACCTTCCTTTGGTCGGTGATCTCGAATTGGAGAATTACAAACACTAAAACAGCAGGCTGTTGTACAGCCTGATTTCTTTCTTTTTTGTGATCACTTATGAAAACAGGTTTTTAACGTTTCCCCAAAAAAGAAAGCCTCACAATCGATTGTGAGGCTGTTTTAGTGTTTGCGGTGACAACGAGATTGCTCCCCTGACGATGAATGTCAGGGTCGCGGACTCAACAGAGGGCCATTCCTCCTCAAACAAAAACCATTGGCAAAGCCAATGTCTTTTTATTTTCCATTCGTACTCATGCAAACAAGTTTGCACCGTACTTATGAAAAATAAAAAACCCCACAAGACTGCGGGGTTTTTGTTTGAGGCGGTGACGACGAGACTCGAACTCGCGACCTCCGGCGTGACAGGCCGGCATTCTAACCAACTGAACTACGCCACCGTTAAAGCCCTGCAAAAGTAATAATTTTTTACATATCCAAAATTGATTGATCCCCTTTTTTCTCTATTTTCACCGGAAACGCACCCTGGGTCAGTTTTTAAAAGAAACTGAAATTTACACTGCCGTACTGCCTGTGTTCTATTAATGATTTATGTCCTGCAAAGCTGATGGATCGCGGATGCTCCAGGATGAACATACCTTCGGGTTTCAGAAGTTCATGCTCCAGAACCATGTCGGGGAGCTCCCTTAACCAGCTCAGGTTGTACGGAGGATCGGCAAAAATGATATCGTATTTTGTCTGGCAGGTCGAAAGGTAACTTCTTACATTCACCTGTGTTGCCCTTATCTGATCAAACCCCAGTTCCCTGATTGTTATGACGATGAACGCAAAATTTTTGTAATCATTCTCTACCAGATGAACCACGGGACAATCACGGGAGGCAAATTCATAACTGATGCTTCCTGTTCCCGAAAAGAGATCCAATACCGCAATGTCTTCAATATCATACCGGTTGATAAGGATATTAAACAGGCTCTCCTTGGCAAGATCTGTGGTCGGCCTGGCTTTGAAATTCTTTGGAGGATGAATGATCTTTCCCCTGTATTTTCCACTGATTATTCGCAAGGGTAAAGGTTTAACAAGTTCAGGTATGTATGTGATGGAATTTCGTTAAAGGTATAGCTATAGGTGAATTGTGTATTGAGTGTATGAAACCGGATGTTCCGGATGTATTTTTTGAGGACCTCATATTGCTTCATGGTTTTTGTAATCCTTCCCGACAGGATGATTTCTGTATCTCCCGGATCAAGTTTTTGCTGTTCAAAGACATAGAGCGTAAAATAGAGCAGGTCGTTTTCGTCTTGAAAAGAGAAACAGTTATGGAGATTGAGTTTTTTGTCGTCGATCACGACGATATCAAACAGCTTTTCCGAAATGCTCATGTAGACAATCACCTGATCTTTTCTATTCCTCCTGTTCAGGAAAATGTTTTCGATCAGGGGTACTGACTGATGAAAAAGTTTCATGGAAGGAAGGTATTCCTGTACTATGGATGGCACATGTGCTGGCACTGCAAAAACCACATATGCCTCTGCATGCTTAAGCCGGTTAGAGAAAATCTCGTATTGGCTGTTATCCGGGGAGTGGTTGAAGGAGAAATAATCCCTTACATTGTCTTTATTGAACAACGGTTGTGGAACAAGCGTTGATTGTTTGGTAGTAAAGATCATTTTTGATCCCTTGAATTCCTGTTTCAGAAATTCATCCTGCTCGAAAATGGCACGGATGTTTTTTTCCGGGTCTTCCGAAAGGTGATCAAAGGAGTAATGTTTCAGTGCAACATATTTGTTCCTTATTGTATCGAGCAAACAAAAAGAAAATCCATTCAGGTCAATCTGAATGGATAGGTGATACGATTTTGTAATATTGATATCTAAGGTCTCGTCTAATAAGGAGAGATCATGCATTGACCGATTATGTTACTCCCAGTTTCCGGCATTGTTGGTGGACTCCTCCAGTGATCCCACACGCAAGCCTGGGAAATTGGTGATTTTTACTCTTTCTGCATTATAATTGATGATTAATTGCCGGTCCATACCATGTAGCAGGATATCGTTTATCACATGAGCTTCGAACACTTTAACCTTAACTTTGGATGTGGTCTCAATTTCAGTTGCTCCAAGGAAGAACTGTGCTGTGTCAGAATAGGGAACATACCGCAGCGAATCGATCGGGTATCTGGGGGTAAAGATGGAATCAAGCACACTGACGTACATGGTATCCCGAATGATCAGGCCAAGTTTAATTGCTTCCGATTCGGTTATTCCTTCCCAATAGAGGCTATCGGGTATGCTTCCGATGGCTCGTACAACGGGGAATGAATCGTATTTTACAAAACTAATCAATGAGTCAAAACTGCCGGTATACTTTCCATATTTATCTTTAAATGCAACTTGGGCTGTGCGGATGTCTTCAAGCCGTGAAATGGTTGCTCTTTCTCTTTTTTGTCTTTCTTTGTTGAATCGGATGGGTTTCATAATGCTTTCGATAAGCAGAAAACCCAGGAGGATAATAGCTAAAGCAAGTACAATTTTAATCGCAACTCTCATGTTGGTTCTGAGGATTTGGTTTTAGTATTCGTGCAAAAATAAGAAAAAAATTAAATTTAATATTTAATTTCATTCTTTATTGCCGGAAATGTTAAAAAATCACATTGTAGCCATTTTAAAGGAAAACCTGGGGTATGAACCAACCAGCAGTCAGGAAGCATTGATGGACGTACTGGCTGATTTTATTCTTCGTCCAGACCGGAAAGAGGTGCTTCTGGTAAAGGGATTTGCAGGGACCGGAAAAACAACGATTGTAAGTGCACTTGTAAAGACCCTTCAGCACTTCCGGTTGCGATCGGTACTGATGGCACCCACGGGTCGTGCAGCAAAAGTATTTGCCTCTTTCGCAGGGAAAACAGCATACACCATTCATAAAAAGATCTACCGGCAGAAATCGACAAAGGATGGTTTCGGTAAGTTCGTCCTGGAGAAAAACCTGCACCACAAAACCATTTTTCTGGTCGATGAAGCATCCATGATATCAAACCAGAACAGGGAACTGTCAATTTTTGGAAGTGGCAGGCTGCTGGATGACCTGATCACCTATGTCTATAATGAAAACTCCTGCAAGCTGATCCTTATCGGAGATACTGCACAGCTCCCCCCGGTTGGTCTTGAGATCAGTTCAGCATTGGATAAAAAGATCCTGGAGGGGTATGGACTGGAGGTCCACGAAGTGTTTCTGAGCGATATTGTCAGGCAAGCTCTCGGCTCTGGAATCCTGATGAATGCAACATCAATCCGCAATCAGATCGAATCAAATGATATCCATCTTCCCTCGCTGAATCTGAAAGACTTTGATGATATCATCCGGGTCTCCGGGGAGGATTTGATCGAGGAGATTACCGGCGCCTACGATAAATCGGGAATGGAGGGTTCAATGATCGTCGTACGGTCAAACAAGATGGCAAACAAATATAACGCCGGGATCCGCAACCAGATACTCTGGAAAGAGAGCGAAATTGCAACCGGTGATTATATCATGGTGGTTAAAAACAATTACTTCTGGGCAGATGACGAGCATCGGATCGATTTTATTGCAAATGGGGATATCGCAGAAATCAGGAAAATTATCGCTTATCAGGAACAGTTTGGATGCCGGTTTGCCGATCTGGTTCTGAAATTCCCGGATTACAACGATGTGGAACTGGAGGCTAAGGTTCTGCTGGATACCATCATGCTCGAAGCACCCTCCCTGAATGAAAATCAGAACAAAGAGCTGTTTTATAAGGTATTGGAAGATTACCCCGAGACAAAATCGAAAAAACAACAGTTCGACCAGGTCAGAAACGATCCTTTTTTCAATGCCCTTCAAATTAAATTTGCCTATGCAGTAACCTGTCATAAGGCACAGGGAGGCCAGTGGCCCGTGGTATTTATCGACCAGGGTTACCTGAACCAGGAAATGATCAATATCGAATACCTGCGGTGGCTGTATACTGCCGTAACCAGAGCCACCCAGAAACTGTACCTGGTGAATTTCAGGGAAGAGTATTTTAAGGATGAAGGATGAAGGATGAAGGATGAATGATGAAGGATGAATGATGAAGGATGAAGGATGAATGATGAAGGATGAATGATGAAGGATGAATGATGAAGGATGAATGATGAAGGATGTGCCATAGGCATGCCTTCGGCAAAGGATGAAGGAAGTGAGTGATGAGTGGTGAGATAGATTGGTCCTCGGTGCTGGGTGATTGGGCATGGGCAAGGAGCATAGTAAGGATGTGCCAATATACATAATTTCAGTGCATTAAACATGGCAACCGGGCATACACACCACGGGCATCAGGTATCGGGGAAAAACCTTCTCATAACGGTTATTCTTAATCTGGTTATAACCCTAACGGAATTCCTGGGTGGAATCTTTTCAAACAGCCTGGCACTGATCTCCGATGCACTCCACAACCTGGGTGATACTTTTTCCATTGTTATCTCATATATCGCCCTGCGGGTAGGAAAAAGAAAAGGCAATGCACGGAAGACCTTTGGTTACAAGAGGATTGAGATCCTGGCTGCGTTGTTCAATACAACGATGCTTGTCGGGATTTCACTATATCTCTTTTTCGAAGCTTACCATCGCCTGAAAGATCCCGTCCCAATCAAAAGCGGTATCATGTTTTGGATTGCCCTGGTTGGGCTGATGGCAAACCTTATTTCTGTCTTATTGTTAAAACGGGACTCCGTGTCTAACCTGAATGTCCGGTCAGCGTATCTGCACCTGATGGGAGATACCTTGTCTTCCATAGCCGTGATTCTTGGTTCCATCCTCATCCGGTATCTTGAGGTTTACTGGGTTGATCCACTCCTGACTTTTCTTATCGGGATTTTCATCATCAGGGAAACCTGGAGTATCTGGAAGGAAACCATTGAAATCCTGATGGAAGCCTCACCGGGTGAACTGGATATCGGAGGAATAAAAACGGAACTTGAAAAGCATCCCCGGATTTCCAACATACATCATATTCACGCTTGGAGACTGACCGATTCGGAAATTCATTTTCAGTGCCATGCAGATATTTCAGAAAACTTACCAATCCGCGAAATCGACAAGGTTAGGATGGAATTGGAGAAAGTTTTAACGGGGAAATTTGCCATAAGACATGTAACCATCCAGGTGGAGTATGATACCTGTGATGATAAAGGTTCGATAGCAACGCCTGATAATTGAGGCTACGTCTGAGTAAATAGCTTTTTAAAATGTCTCATCAATACTGCCTGCCGGGCAGGCACGGTATAAATCATAGATCATCATTCCCTTCTTTCCCCTCTCACACTCTCACCATCTCTTCCTCCTTTACCGAGCATCAAGTACCCCCGCTTAAACGACATTCAGTCGGACAGGCAAAGGTCGGTTCAATGGGAAAACACTGCATGGACCGCAAAGCGCCAATCAAAGACAACGATAGTTCATTATCCTGAGGTTGCTTTATGCAATTCTCCGGCAGAAATGTCAGGTATTTCATTGTAGCCAAATGCTCGGAGAGTTATGTACGACAAAAATTACCAGGACTACCAACGTTTGCCCCCTACGGGGGCGAATCGTTATTAAGGTATTTGATCGCCTGGCGACCGTTATTAACCCGAATTATTCATGCATTCAGCATGAATAATGACGATACATAATTGAAATCTATTGATTATCAATTATATATGTCAGGGTTAACCCTGATAAAAGTCAAATTCAATACCCTCAAGTTTGGGTATGAAATTTTCATCAGTTTTGAAGATAACTGTTGAGTGAAACAGTTGACATACTTGAATTTGACTTTTCGTCAGCCATAAATGGCGAAAAATTCAAAGAATTTTTCGGGTTAAGTTAGTATTTGAATTGTGGTTAATTTTCTTTCTCTAAATTCGAAATCCCCAATTCGACATTCGAAATTCCTCACTTCGTCTCATAGTCTCACAGTCTCCCTCTCCCTCGTCTCCCCCTTACACAGTCTCATCGTCACTTGTTCCTTTCTTCTTCATCAATCACCCTTTATCCTTCCCCAATAATTTTCACCAGCACCCGTTTCCTTCTTTTTCCGTCGAATTCCCCGTAAAAAATCTGTTCCCACGGTCCGAAATCAAGATCTCCGTCTGTAATGGCAACAACGACCTCTCTTCCCATGACGGACCGTTTCAGGTGTGCGTCGGCATTGTCCTCAAATCCATTGTGCTTATATTGTGAGTGTGGATGTTCGGGAGCAAGTTTTTCCAGCCAGACTTCAAAATCCTGGTGAAGTCCCGATTCATCATCGTTAATAAAAACACTGGCTGTAATGTGCATGGCATTGCACAACAGCAATCCTTCCTGTACACCACTCTCAGACAGACACTGCCGGATTTGAGGAGTGATGTTGATCAGTTCACGGCGATTTTTGGTTTCAAACCAGAGTTCTTTGCGGTATGTTTTCATATGATTTGGTTTTCAGTTCCATCTTACACCCTTAGTTTTTATCCATTTTGATGAGGTTTAGTTTTGGAGCTTGTTAGAATCCTTTGATAAAATTTCGCCCTTTCAGGGCTTATTATGGATACGCTTATGACCACAGGGCGATGCCCTGTGCTATTATATAAAAGCCTTTCAGGCTATTTTACTCTTCTTTTTCAAGATTTAAAGAAATGCTCAACTAACCATAATATGTTAAATAATTCTTCAAATCCCATTAAACAATCTTTAACGACTTGATAATTCCATCAATCCGTTCTTCAAGCATCGCATTCACCTTATCAAACTGGTTCTTATCTTTCAGTTCTTCCTTTATGCTGAAGTAGAACTTAATTTTCGGCTCAGTACCGGAAGGTCGCATCGAGATTTTTGATCCATCCTCCAGGATAAACTGCAGGACATTGGATTTTGGAAGTGTTATCTCATACCGGAGGTGGGAGATGAGATCATACGTTTGTTGTTTCAGGTAATCGTGGATAAGCATAACGGGTGAATCGTTAATGGTTTCCGGGGGGTTATTTCTGAAGTTGTCCATGATGTTCCTGATCTCCTCGGCTCCGGCTTTCCCTTTCTTTACAATGTTTATCAGTTGTTCTTTATAGAGCCGGTATTTCACATAAATATCCAGAAGCAATTCATAGAGTGACTTTCCCTGGTCAGCTGCCCATGCTGCGACTTCAGCAATCATGGAACAGGATATTACCGCATCCTTATCACGGACGAATTCTCCGACCATATAACCATAGCTCTCTTCACCTCCGGCAATAAAGACCTTTTTTCCTTCGTGTTTTTTGATAAGATCTGCAATGTATTTGAATCCGGTTAATACATCAAAATGATCTACCTTGAAGTCTTCGGCAATTTCATTCAGAAGATCGGTTGTAACAATGGTTTTGACGATATATTCTCTGCCGGTTAGTTTTCCTTTTGCCGACCATTGCGATAGCAGGTAATGGATCAGCAAGGTTGCCGTCTGGTTTCCATTCAGGAGGATGAACTCGCCATCCGGTTTTCTAACAGCAATTCCAACCCGATCTGCATCCGGATCGGTACCCATAACCAGATCAGCATTCACACTTTTTGCTTTTTCGATTGCCATGGAAAGTGCTGCCGATTCTTCCGGATTTGGTGATTTTACGGTGGGGAAGTTCCCGTCCGGAATATCCTGTTCGGGAACATGATAAATGTTTTTGAATCCGAATTCATTCAGCGATGCGGGAACCAGTTTCACTCCTGTTCCATGGATTGGTGTGTAGACGATCTTCAGGTCGCTGTTTCTTTCAATGATCTCCGGCGAGAGAGAAAGTGTCTTTACTTTTTCAAGGTAGAGTTTATCAAACGCTTCACCAATAATTTCAATGTTTTTCTTCGGGCCATCGAATTTTACCTCGTCAATTGACTTAATTTTCTGGACTTCGTCTATGATATTTTTATCATGTGGACTAATAATTTGTCCTCCGTCGTCCCAGTAGGCTTTGAACCCATTGTATTCTTTCGGATTGTGTGAAGCGGTAATCACGATCCCGCTCTGGCAGTGAAAATACCGGATTGCAAAAGAGAGTTCCGGCGTAGGGCGAAGGGATTCAAACAGGAAAACCTTCATCCCATTGGCTGAAAATATACCGGCAGCTGTTTCTGAAAAGAGACGGCTATTGTTCCTCGAGTCATGGGCTATAGCTACTTTTATCTGATCGAGTTTGTTGAACTGTGCCATGAGGTAGTTACACAATCCCTGTGTTGCCATTCCGACGGTATATATGTTCATCCGGTTTGTGCCAGCTCCCATTATTCCGCGTAATCCTCCCGTTCCAAATTCAAGGTCTTTATAGAATGCTTCGATCAATTCGGTTTCATCCTCTTCAAGCATGTATTTCACCTGTTTTCTTGTCTCTTCATCGTAACTTTCGGAGAGCCAGGTCCGGGCTCTCTCCTGTACAGTTTCGTTCAGATTATTCTGTTTCATGGAGTGGTTATTTTTGTTGAATTTTTTGCATACAGATCGACAAACTCTCCGGCCATTCGGGTATTCTGATCTTGTATTGTGATTTGATTTTCTCTTTGTTCAAAATGCTGTAAGCCGGACGTGGTGCAGGCAGTGGATATTCATCGGTTTTGATTGGAAGAACCTCACATCTGCTGCGGTTTTTCTTGACAATTGCCAGGGCCAGTTCATACCAGCTGCAGGATCCTTCATTCGAGTAGTGGTACATTCCCGGTTGCCAGGAACAGGTACCGGCAGAAATGGCTGAAATAATGGTAAGAATTGAATAGGCAAGGTCGTGTGCATAGGTCGGTGATCCCACCTGATCGGTTATAACGCTGATGGATTTTTTCTGATGGCTGAGTGCGTTAATCTTTTTTACAAAATTGCTACCAAAGGAGGAGTATAGCCAGGAGGTTCGGATGACCATGTTATCTGCATATTGCAGTACATGTTTCTCTCCGGCAAGTTTTGATTTCCCGTATATTGATAAAGGATTTGGCACATCCTCTTCCTGGTAAGGACTGCCTTTCATACCATCAAAGACATAATCAGTTGAGATATGGATCAGCCGGCAGGAATGGCTATCTGCCAGCTTAGCCAGGTATTCGGGTCCTGTAGCGTTAATAAGGTATGCGGATTCAGGATCCTCTTCAGCCCGGTCTACTTGAGTGTAGCTTGCACAATTGATTATATATTGGATCGGATGCTCCTGAAAAAAGATGGAGAGTGTCTCGAAATCGGTAATATCAAGGGTGTCGACATCATGAAAAAGGAATGCAAAACCGGGAAAATGGTGTGCGATATCTTTGATTTCACTTCCCAATTGACCATATGAACCGGTAACCAGAACTGTCAACATAAATAGAGTACAGGTTTTATTGAGGATTCAATTTATTCTTCTCCATAGGTAAAATTCATTTCTGCTTTGGCAAAGGTCGGGTGAGCCCGGTCTTTAGCTGAAATGATTGCCATGGATGTATCCAATCCCCAGTCGATATTCAGAAAGGGATCATTGTAAATAATTCCCCGTTCAGCTTCCGGATTGTAGTAGGTATCGCATTTATATAATACAACGGCATGCTCACTCAATACTGCGAATCCATGGGCGAAACCGGGGGGTACCAGGAGTTGCTTCTTATTTTTTCCACTCAGGAGCATACCCAGCCATTTTCCATACCCCGGAGAGTTTTTTCGAAGATCAACGGCAACATCCATGATCTCTCCTTCCACAACACGGATGAGTTTTGCCTGGGCGAATGGAGCAAGCTGATAATGCAGCCCCCTGAGCACTCCTTTACAGGATCTGGATTCGTTATCCTGGACGAACAGGAGATCCAGGTTCTGACCCTGAAACTCCTTCCTGTTAAAACTTTCAAAGAAGTAGCCTCTTTCGTCTTCAAATACGTTTGGCTCCAGGACGAGCAGTTGCGGTATATCGGTTTCGATGATTTTCATCTTAATCTCTCTTATCCCAGGTTTTGATGTTTTCTCTGGCAAGCTTTTGCAGGTATTTTCCGTAAAGACTATTCTTGTACGGTTCTGCCAGTTTCAGCAATTGTTTTTCATTGATATAGCCTCTTTTATAAGCTATTTCTTCGATACAGGAGGCTTTAAGTCCCTGTCTTTGTTCGAGGGTAGCGATGAAATTCGATGCCTGGAGAAGGCTTTCGTAGGTTCCTGTATCGAGCCATGCCATCCCCCGTCCCATGATCCTGACCTGAAGCCTTCCTTCTTCAAGATAGAGTTTGTTAAGATCGGTTATTTCCAGTTCGCCACGGGCAGAGGGGGTTAGGGATTTTGCTTTTTCAACTACATCGTTGCTGTAGAAATATAGTCCGGTAACGGCGTAATTGGATTTTGGCTTTACCGGTTTTTCCTCAATAGTGATCGCTTTCCCTGCTTCGTTAAACTCAACCACTCCATACCGTTGTGGGTCATTTACATAATACCCAAACACAATGGCACCGTCTTTCAATTCTGCCGTTTCAAGAAGGATGTTTCCAAATCCATGCCCGAAAAAGATATTATCTCCCAGGATCAGACAGACATTTTCGTTCCCGATGAAATTTTCTCCGATAAGAAAAGCCTGTGCCAGTCCTTCCGGAGCGGATTGAACGGCATATTCGATCGTCAAACCAATCTGATTTCCCGAGCCAAACAGATCTTTATAGAGGTGAATATCCTGCGGTGTGGAGATGATCAATATTTCCCTTATTCCGGCAAGCATTAAGACCGATAACGGGTAATAGATCATCGGTTTATCATAAACCGGGATGATCTGTTTTGATATGCTTTTCGTTATCGGATACAAACGGGTACCTGCACCTCCGGCTAAAATAATTCCTCTCATATTTCCAGTATTTTTTTAAAATAGTCAATGGTAGCGTGCAATCCTTCTTCCAGGCCGACCTTTGGAGTCCAGGCCAATTTCTGTCGGGCAAGGTTTATATCCGGCTTTCGTTGCATCGGATCATCTTCGGGGAGGGGATGAAATGCGATACTCGATTTCGAACGGGTCAAACCCAGGATCAGGTTTGCCAGGTCCAGGAT
>Ga0315547_1000375_pt1 | contig 46532 bp, 42 predicted proteins | sample SalMarSW160240MG_2_FD_202542 | JGI IMG/M metagenome (GOLD analysis project Ga0315547, IMG submission 202542) | Salt marsh sediment microbial communities from the Plum Island Ecosystem LTER, Massachusetts, United States - Salt Marsh Sediment SW1601-240 ...
CTCGCACATGCATTTGGCTGCCAAGTACTTGGACCACGCGTTCTGCTTGTTTGATCGTGAATTAGAGGTGGAATGCCCCGTATCATCTTCCCTTTCAATTCTCCTGAAAAGCATCGAGGAACTATTCAATACTGAGACATCGTCCCGCGACTCCGAGAGCTAGGCGAGGCCCTCGCTAAGGTACGAGACCTTTATTTTCGAATCATCTCGGGGCTCGGGGCCAGACCTTCATTCTTAGTGTTTCGCAAGCCGGGGGAATTCCGGGGCTGCATACCATGCTTCCTCAGAGAGCAGCCTAAAATAGGGTTTATGGCCCTCGAATGAGAGTTCATTTAGCCTGGTTGCCAGTCCGATTGCGTCAGGAAGCTACGCTATGAGCATAGAGCCTTGACATGTGGGACAAGTAAGGCATAATATACGAGTAAGGAGATACGCAAAAGGAGGGGAAGAACCATGACAATTGCCACACTTTCCTCGAAAAAGCAGATCACCATCCCCGCGCAAATCGCACGTCGCTGGAACCTAAAACAGGGGGACGGATTGATGTTCATCGAAGAGGGAGATTCGGTAAGAGTTCTCCCGATAAAAAGGAGATCTCTTCTTGAAATGCGCGGTTCAGTGAAAACACAAAAGCCTTTCAAGTCCATCAAAGAACTCCGACGAATCGCCCGTGAGGAGCACACGGCTCGTCATGCCCATCCCAAGAGCTAGCGTCGATACCTGCTTCTTCCTTCGCTACCTAACCGGGGCTCCTCCTGATCAGGCCGAACAGGCTGAGAAGATCCTACAGCAGGCGGAGAGAGGCGAGATCCAGCTAGTCGTTCCGCCGCTCGTGATCGCTGAGATCATCTGGGTCTTGGAAACCTCTGTGTTTGACTTGTCCAAACAGGAGGCTGCCGAAAAAGCAATTGCTATTCTGAACCTACGCAACATTCACGTGGATAACTCTCGCCTCTTGGAGGAAGCAGCCGTTCTCCACGCTGAACTGAACATTGATTACACGGACGCATATCTAGCTTGCTTCGCGAAAGCAGAGGGTCTGGAAAACGTATACACCTTTGACAAGAAAGACTTCTCGAAGGTTCCGTGGCTCCGGGTTCTCCCGTGATCTGGTTCGCGGTCAGCCATTAATTGCTACAGGATGGAATAGGCGAGAAAGCTACACCCACCGCGACGTCGGAGCGGGAGTTGCGCGAGTTCGCACGGTCGGATCTTCATCCTTGACATCCCCAGGGAGAACGTTTTGGCGCGGGCGATGAGAGACGAGACGTGACAACGATTATGGCACGGAACTGTTGCGCCATCGTTCTCACGGCCAAGCACGGTTTCAACAGACTGAACGCCCGAGGATCTGAGGCTACCACACGGTGGAAAGACTTTCAGCTCTGCTAGAGGCAGCTAACTGCTATATCGTTCTCTTCCAGCCGCCGGTCCGCCTCGTTCCAGACCTCTATGACCCGCTCCTGGCCGGGAAAGAGGTCGAAGTAATTGTCGCTGAACTTAGTGCCCTCTATGGGCACAACCAGCTTGACAAAATAAGCGTAGACATCGGTGGCCACTCTGACCTCGTACTTCCCGTCGCTCCCTTCAGCGATATCTACTTTCAAGTCGGGCTTCGGCCTGACCAGGTCCTTGACCTCCACGAATAAGTGGCGGTTGCCATAGAACCTGCCGCTTTGGGAACACACGGCCAAATACTCCTGCCGAGGATCTTCGACGCCTAGCTCATCGAAAGGGAAGTGCTTGACTTTGACAGAGGCATTGGCAGGTACTCGGACCTCTAGGACTTCCTCGTACCGCTTCTGCCCGGAGAAGTCGCCGCGAAAGATGGTCACCGTGTCCACCAAGTCCTCCAGGGTGTCATTGGTGATCCATAGCGAGACGCCATCCACCTCCCCTTTGAAGGAAGCCAACACCGGCGCGTAGGCCCTCTTGACGTAGAAGTAGCCGGCCTTGGGAAAGAGGTAGTAGTCCAGCACGCTCCAACTGAGGCCCGGCCAGCAGTCGTTCCACTGCCAGAAGAGGGTCCCGCTGCAGTGAAACTTCCGCCGCCGATAGTGTTCGATACCGAACTTCAGCCCTTCGGCCTGACAAATCATGGAGAAGTCGAGGTATTCCTGCAGCGAGTTGGGCAAGCCGCTGTGGGCCAGCATCAACAGGTCCCCTTTGTCCCTGGGTTCGTCCTTGTTGCGGTAGAGCAGCTCCGAGCTGTCGAGGTGCAGGGCCGTGGCTGGCACGTTGCGTCGCAGCGTCTCCAACACCGGCGCGGCGTGCATGCCGAACTCGCTGATAAAGCGAGCCGGGTCCTCGGCGTAGTGGCGGTAGGAGATGCCCGCCGGCGAGAGGTCCCGCTTCGGCTCCTGGCCGAAGCGGCGGGGGAACACAGCACCGTGCCAGACCTGCCAGTTGTGGCGATCTCCCTCCTCGGCGGAGTTGTGGTCGTTCCCGCCGTAGGGGCTGGAGGGCCAGTAGAGCCGGGTGCCGTCCAACCGCTCCACGATGGGCGGCAATAGCTCATGGTAAATCCTCTTGCCCGGAAAGTCCCGCCCCGGCCGCTGCCAGTTGTGCATGTAGTCTATCCAGTCGTTCTCGTTGTTGCCGCACCAGAGGGCCAGGCAGGGACGATTGCGCAGCCGCCGCACCACCGCCTCCGCCTCCCGCTCCACCTCGGCCATGAACGGGGCGTCGTCGGGGTATCGCGCACAGGCGAACATAAAGTCCTGCCAGATGAGGATGCCCAGCTCATCGCAGAGACGGTAGAAGACGTCTTTCTCATAGATGCCACCGCCCCAGACCCGCAACATGTTCATGTTGGCCTCGACGGCCAGCTCCAGGAGATCGCGGTAGCGAGCCTCGTCTACCTGAGCCACGAAGGAATCAGCCGGAATCCAGTTGGCCCCTTTGGCGAAGAGCTTCACGCCGTTGAGCACAAAGGTGAAGAACCTGGTGCCCGGCTCATTCGGGTCAGGCGATTGATCAACCTCGATGGTGCGAATGCCCACCTGCTCGCAGTGGGTGTCCAGGGTCTTCCCGCGGGCCTGCAAGGAGACCTTCAGCTCGTAGAGGGCCGGCTCCCCCAGGTCGTGGGTCCACCACAGGGCAGGATCGGGGATGGTGAAAGCCACCTCCGCCCGGCCGTTGATCAGCGGAACCCGGTCGGTTAGCCGTTGCTCGCCACGGCTCAGGGTGATCTGCGCCTCCAGGTCGGGCACATCGGCCCACCGCTCGGCCTCGACGACAACTGCCGCTTCTGCCACTTGAGGGCTGATGGCCGTGTTCTTGAAGAAGACCCCGCCCAGGCGAGCGCCCATGTAGCGGCGTAGCGTCACCCCCTGCCAGATGCCCACGCTCACCAGCCGCGGTGTCCAGTCCCAGCCGAAGTTGCACTGTGCCTTGCGCACCCAGGCCCGCTCGGGGTTGCGGCCCCATTGCCCTTCGACTGCGCTCAGGACAGGCCCTTCAATCTCCCGCTCGTCGACGGATGCCACCACCGGATCGAAGCGCACGGCCAACGTGTTGCGCTCACCGACTCGCAGATGCTCCGTCACGTCAAGAGTGGCGGCGATGAACATGTTCCGGTGGCGGCCAATCTCAGCCCCGTTCAGGTAGACGGTGGCCAAGGTGTCCAGGCCGTCGAAGGTCAGCAGGTACCTGGCCTCGGCGTCATCCTTGCCCGAGGGCGCTTCGAACGTCGTGCGATACCACCACTCCTGGCACTCCACCCATTGGCAAGTTTCCACGTTCATGTTGTAGAAGGGCGGCGCCAGGCGTTTGATCTCCACCAATGCTGTGTGCACGTCTCCAGGCACGGAAGCCGGGTGCCAACTTGCATCATCACAGTCAGGCAGGTGTGCGCCTGCTGCTAGTCCCCGACCCGGCGTAAAATCCCGTAACTTCCACCTTCCATCCAGATTCAGGATGATGGATTCAGACATGGCTCGCCTCTTGTTTCGTCCTCCTCTCGTCCTGTAGGCTGGCCCGTACGTTGGCGTAGACAGCCTCGTTGACCTCAACTCCCAGACTCTCCAGGGCCAGAAAAACCGCCCCTACAACCGGCTCGAACTCCGGGAGAACGATGGTGGCCTGGGGAGCCATCCTGTGCAACACCTGAGCAATCGTGTCAACCAGCAGCGGCCCCCTGCCCTTGAACATGCTGCCCCCGAGCACCACCTCCACATCGGTGGTTTCCAACCCCAGCCGCCTGATGATCGCGTTGGCCGTGGTTCCCACCTCGGTCCCTACCCGCACCAGGAGATTCTGGGCAACATGGTCCCCTCTAAAGGCTGCCTCGAAGAGGAGAGGCACTAACGCAAGGAGACGCCGTTGGTCAAACTGGTCGGGATAGTAGTCGAATTGGCTCTGGTAGAGCTGGGCGATCAGCTCCTCCACCGAAGGGAGCCCCAGGGCAGTGAGAACCATCTCCGTCAGCACGGTGGGCTGGCCCCGCCCGTCCCAGGCACGGCAGATGAGACGTATCATCTCCTGGGCGATGTCGCCGCCCCCGCCCCAATCACCCGACAGCGTCCCCAGGCCCGGCAGTTGGATCTCCTGCCCGTCGGGCCCGATGCCGCCCGCATTGAAGCCGGCACCGCTTATGACGGCCACACCCCAACTACGCTTGAGGCCGGCTCGCAGGGCGACCATAGTATCGTTCTTGATGCGCACCCGCCGGGCGATGCCCATTCCCTCGACCGCCGGAGTCAAGAGAGCAAAATCCACGGGCAGATCAGCTCCGGCTAGGCCGAAGAACCCGAAGTCCACGGGAGGAGACACGCCAGCCTGAGCCTGAGCTCCCTCGGAGGATCGCCTGATCTCCGCCAGGGCCGGCTCCAGCCCGGCCACCTGGTGGTTGCCCGACCCACCCTGGCCAAACCCCAGGATATGGCCGTCTTCGTCGGCGACCAGAGCGAAGGTCTTAGTTGCACCAGCATCTACGCCCAGAACGAGACTCATGTCCTGCCCTCGAACTGTGATAGGTAAGCTCGGTTGGCCTCCTTGATGGCCGCCCAGAGCCCTTGGGCCACGGCAAAGGAGGGCACCAATGGATGGGCCAGAAGAGCTTGCAAGGCCGCTTGCTCATCCCCCTCCATTCCGGCCAGCATCGTCAGTTCCTCGTAGGCCTTGACGGCCTGGACCAGCCCCCGTATTACCGGGGGCATGGGGGCCACGGGGATCGCTCGGGCGCCGCTCCCATTGATCACTGAGGGCAGCTCCACAACGCATTCCGGAGGGAGATCGGGCAGGACACTGTTGTTACGTGTGTTGACTATGTGTACCTCACCATTGTCGTGATGGATAGCGCTGATGACGGCCACGGCTACGGTGGAATAGTGGGCACCGCCCCGCTTCTCCAGCAGCTTGGGTTTGTGCCTGAGATTGGGGTCAGCGTAGAGCTTAAGCAGGCTGGCTTCGATCTCCTGGACGACCTCTCCCCGGGTTTTCTCCGCCCGGCGCTGCTCGGCCACCAACTGATCGTGGTTATAGTAATAGGTCAGGTAGTAACTGGGGATCATCCCCAGCGTCTCGAGAAGCTCCGGGGAAAAGGGGGATTCGCCCGCCCTGGCCGTGGCAATGGCGCCTTCCAGCACCTGGTCGAAGACCTCCTTGCCGTCTAACCTCACGCCGCGAATCCAACTCAGATGGTTCAGTCCAACGTAGTCCAACTGGATGCGCTCAGGAGCAGCACCCAACTGCTGGGCGATGCCCCGCTGAAACCCAAGGGGCGAGTTGCACAGGCCAATGGTCGGGATGTCGGTGTATTTGAGCAGGGCCTCGGTGATGATGCCCGATGGATTGGTGAAATTGATGAGGTGGGCCCCTGGCGCCACCTCGGCCATGTCGTGGGCAATGTCCAGGAGCACGGGAATGGTGCGCAGTGCCTTAGCAAAGCCGCCAGGGCCTGTGGTCTCCTGGCCCACTACGCCAAATTTAAGGGGGATCTTTTCATCTTTGATCCGGCAGGCCAGCCCCCCTACTCGGATCTGGGTAATGACGTAGTCGGCCCCTTCCAGCGCTTCTTTCCGCTGCGTCGTAAGCCTCAGTTCGATGTCGGCCTCGGCTGCCCGCAGCATGCGTCCCGCCAGTCCGCCCACAACCCGCAATCTGTCTTCATCAATGTCCATCAGAGCGATGGCCGCCACGGGTAATTCATCCCCTCTCCCGATGAAACCCTCGATGAGTTCAGGGGTATAGGTGCTGCCTCCACCGATGACACAGATCTTCAGTCCACCCACTTCGCACCTCCACTGTGGCTCAGAGATGGCTGCCCTGCTGCCCTGTCCAGATGGTGAAAAAGGGAAAAAGCGAGTGTGGAAGATACCCCACTCGCCATCATTAGCGTGCCAAGGACTACTGCCCTCCGCCAGATGCTCGGCATCGAGGCGCCAGACCTTCGCGTTGAGCCTTCAGAGGGAATTCTCTTTGATAAAGTCAATGAGCTCGTCGAATTTCGCAAATGCCAGGCAGGTGACTGTATCGGCTCCGCCGTAGTAGATCGCGATCCGGCTGGTCGCGGCATCGGTCAGCGCGGCGCAGGGGAAGACCACGTTGGGGACGTCGCCAACCTGCTCGTAGATTTCCTTCGGATGCAATAGATACGGCTCCGTCCGAGCGATTACCCTCCGCGGCTCGTCGAGGTCGAGGAGCGCGGCACCCATCGAGTAGACGAAGCCGTTACACGAGGTCAGCACCCCATGGTAGAAGATCAGCCAGCCCTCGGTGGTTTCAATGGGGATGGGGCCGGCGCCAACCTTGGTTCTCTGCCAGCCGCCGGCGGGTCGCATGACCAGGCGGTGCTTGCCCCAATAGGTCATATCGGGGCTTTCGGAGTAGTAGATTTCTCCAAACGGTGTGTGTCTACGATCACTGGGGCGGCTTAGCATGGCATAATTCCCATTGATTCTGCGTGGGAACAGGACACCGTTTCGGTTGAAGGGCAGGAAGGCGTTCTCCATCTGATAGAACGTCTCGAAATCGTAGGTGTAAGCCACTCCGATCGTCGGCCAGCCAGCGAAGCTGTTGCACCAAGTGACGTAGTAGCGATCCTCGATGAAGCAGACGCGCGGGTCGTAGCCGTAGCCCCACTCCATCGGTTCGACGCCTTCGGCGGGTTGGAACTCGATGCGGTCGCTGTCGATCTCCCAATTCAGCCCGTCCTGGCTGCGCCCAGTGTGAATCTGCATGGCTCGGCGCTTGTCGTCGCAACGGAAGACGCCGCGGAACTCACCTTGATACGGCACCACAGCCGAGTTGAAGATGCTGTTGGACGAGGGGATCAGATCCCGCGGTATGACCGGATTCTTCGAGTAGCGCCAGACCACGTCATTGCATTCATGAGGGCGCCCTTCCCATGGGATGTTCGGCAGTTCAAGACCAATGATCTTTGCCTTTGACATTCCTTACACCGCCTCCGCATAGCGGCTACACGCCACAAAATGCTCGCGTTCCGCCTCGATCAGCGTGGGCCTGCGTCTCTCACAACCTTCATTTCTGTATGCGGCTGGACACCTTTCGTAGTAGACACAGCCACTTCCAAACTCAGCCTGCTTTGCCTTAAGCTCCGCCTTTACCTCTTCCCATTTCTTATCCAGGCGTGGAACGGAGGCCATCAGCATCTTTGTGTATGGATGCAGTGGATTGTCGTATATTTTTTCTGTCGCTCCCATCTCCACAACGCATCCTCGATAGAGAATCAACGCTCTTTCGCTTATGTAGTAACCCAGCGAGAGATCATGCGTTATGAAAAGGATAGATAGGCCACGGGATTTGAGGTCTGCCAGGAGGTTTAGAACATCGATTCGTCTGGATGCATCGAGCATACTGATGATCTCATCTGCCACGAGAAACTGGATGTCGAGCAACAGTGCGCGGGCAATGAGAAAACGTTGAAGCTGCCCACCACTGAGCTGGTGGGGAAATTTGTTCAAGACATCATCAGGGTTTAGACCGACAGCTTTCAATGTGCTCTCTACCTTGGTGTTCCATTCCCGGCTCTTGATCTCCGGGTAGAACCCTTCCTTGATGATCCTGAAAACCCGATCGGCCTTGAAGATCGGGTTATAGGAACTAAACGGGTCCTGAAAAACGCCTTGGACCTTCCGGTAGTACTCTTTCAGTGCACCTTTTTTAAGGGTGGAAATGTCAACTCCGTTGAATGAAATAGCACCCGAGCTTATCGAGATGAGACGTAGAATCATCTTCCCGATTGTGCTTTTCCCGCTTCCACTTTCACCGATGAGGGAGACCACCTCTCCTTCTTTGACATCGAAGCTGACGTCACATACTGCGTGGAGTTCTTCCCCGCCAAAGGTTCCAACCTTGTAGACCTTTGATATGTCGTCAAGCTTGAGCATTCTTTTCGAACTCCTTCCAACAAGCGACGAAATGGCCCTTTTCGATTTCGATGAACGGTGGCTCCTCAAGGCACTTCTCAAAGGCGACGGGACACCGTTCCCTGAATCGGCATCCAATGGGAGGGTCGAGCAGCAACGGCGGGCTTCCGGGAATGCCTGTCAGCCGTTTCTCGGCGTGCTTAACTCCGACTTTCGGCAGCGATGCAATCAACAGTTTCGTATACGGATGCCGGGGGGAATGTATTATCGCATCGGTGGAGGCTTTCTCCGCCAATTGTCCTGCATACATGATCATGATGCTGTCTGCGATTTGGTACAGTATCGAGATGTCATGGGTTATGACGATCGCGCTATTGCAGCATTCCCGGTTCCGAAATTCGACAAGCATCCCTGCGACAGCCTTTTGCGTGGACACGTCAAGTGCTGAGGTGATCTCGTCAGCGATGAGCAGTGACGGGTTCATCAACGTCGACAGAACCATAACCGTTCTCTGCTTCATACCGCCTGATAACTCTATTGGGTACATCTTTAGCACATCGTGTGACAATTCAACCAGATCGAGTCTCCTCTTCAACTCAGGGAGAGTCTTCTTGAAACTAACCTGCCTAGATTCGAGGAGGTCTGCTGTCATCCTTCCTATTTTCCGTGTAGGATTCATGGCATTCATGGCGTACTGCGGTATGACAGAAATCTTATTGAACCTGAAGTGGTTCATTTCCTCCATGTCCCAGACGGGCAGCTCTTCGTCGTCGAGTGTCACACGGCCCTCGATGAATCTCATTGGGGCTTTCAAGAGGATCAGGCTGTTGGCCAGCGTGGTCTTTCCGCATCCCGATTCACCGGCCAACCCCATGATCTCCCCATCCGCGACGGTGAATGTTGCGCTCTCCAGTGCTTGGACATCCCCCTTCAGGGTCTGATAATAGACGGTGAGGTCTTCTACTTTTAGACTCACGATCTCACATCTCCCGCAGTTTCGGGTTGAAGACTTCATCCAGACCAACGTTCATGACGTACAACGCTCCGACGATGGCCGCTATGGCCGCACCTGGTGGAACAAACCACCACCACATCCCAAGCGGGAGAGCGCCCCAGAGGACCGCATACTGCATCATCAGACCGAGCGAGATTCCCGTCGTCGGACCGAGTCCGATGAAATCCAGTGTGGTAGCGATGAGGATCGCCCCTCCAAACTGAAGGATGAAGGCCATCACCAGATACGACATCATGTTCGGCGCGATCTCCGTGAAGATGATCTTTCGCGGCTTCATTCCACTCAGCCTCGCGAGATCGACGAAGTCCCTTGAACTCAACGAAAATGTCTGGGCTCGGATGGCTCTTGCCGTCCAGGGCCAGGCCGTCAACCCAATAAAGACGCTTTCTACAACAAAACCCCTCACGGTAAGATACGCTGCGATGATCAGAAGCAGCGCGAACGCCGGAATGACAAGGATAACGTTTGTCACCACATTGAGAAACTCGTCGACAAGGCCGCCACGATAGCCGGCAATGAAACCAACAAGCATCCCGATAAGGGTTCCCAGTCCTCCGCCAACAATTCCGACAAGGAAGGCCGGGAAAAGGCCATATACAAACTGTGTAAAGACATCCTGCCCAAAGGTTGTGGTCCCAAACCAGTATTCGGACGATGGTGGCTGAGCAGCTGGACCCACATACGCACGTGGTGCGTAGTCTGTCAGCATCGGGCCAACAGCGGCAAGGACAAGAAAAAAGAGGACAACGATCAAGCCAATCCGCAGCTTGTTGTTCCTCAGGGCGAAGTAGAGGAACTCGTTTTTCTTTTTACGTTTCTTCATGCTGTTTCACCTGTCATCCCTCGTCGCGTTCGCGGATCAACAAGGACATAAGCGATGTCAATCACGAAATTGGCGAGTAATATACCGATGATTAGGAAAAGGAAACATCCCTGGATGAGGAAGTAATCCTGGTTCTGAATAGCGGCAAGAATCAGGTATCCGATACCCGGATACGAAAAAACGACCTCTACTACAATATTACCTGTAACAATTACACCCAGCTGCAGCGCCAGCCCGGTGATCTGGGGAAGGACCGCGTTTCTGAACGCGTATTTTCTGACCAGTTTTCTCGGCGCCCCAAGCGCTTCGAGGTAGTGAGAATAATCCGCTTCCAGTTCATAGATGATCATGTTCCGCATCCCAATCGCCCAACCGCCAAAAAATACCAGGAAGAGGGAGGCAAAGGGCAAAAACCAGTGCTTCAGGACGCTCCCGATGAAGGTCCACGAAAGATAGGGCGCCATGGTATAGCTGTAGGCACCTGAAATCGGAAAGACGCCCAGAACAATCCCAAACGCCCAGGCCAGCAAGATACCGAGCCACATATAAGGCGTCGCCGTGAGGATATACCCAACTGGTAACACGGTGTTGTCGAGCCGCTTGGTCCGTGCAGCGAAGGCACCGAACTTGTTTCCCGCAAACCAGCTCAGCAGGATCGCCGGAATCAGAAGGAAGAGGTCATAGGGGACAGCATCCATGAGGACCTTAGTCACAGGCGTCGGAAACAGATATGTGCTTATCCCAAGGTCACCATGGAAAAGGGCATACCAGAAGTTGAGGTACTGCTGCCAGATGGGGAGATCTAATTCAAAGGCATGTGCGTAATAGGTGTACAGCACCTCAGCAGCATTAGCGTTCAGCGCAGCCCTCGACAGCATATTCTGAATGGGATCGCCAGGCATGAAGCGCGGGATCATCCAGTCGATGGTCACCGCAAGAAAAAAGGTTAGCAAATAGATGGATAGCTTTCTGCCGAAATATCGTTTCACACGAACCCCTCCCTACAGGAAGGTGAGAAAAACCGCCCCTTCCGCAAACTAGAGAAAGGGGCGGCGATTGATCACAATCTACGGCGATACCAGCTCCAGCTCACAGAGCATTCGCAGGCCACCCAGTTGCCAGTATCCGGACCAAGTGGTCGGAAGCCGGCTGGGAGTATTTGCTCCATCTGTCGGCCAGTTCGTCCAGACCGCATTGCTCCACTGGGCCCACATACCGTTGTACCAGAGCGGGATCATAGGCACATCTGTCAGCATGATCGTCTGAATCTGTGCACAGACAGCCTGCATCCCCGCCACATCGGTAGTAGAAACCGCGGCAAGTTGATCCACCAGATCAAACACCGTCTGGTTATCGTACCGACCAAAGTTACCGCTTTGCATTTGGGCTTGGATCGGGTGTCTGAACAAGAGGTTATACAACGTCCACGGGGTGTTGCTCATCGCTGCCCAGTTGTTGAGCGTCATATCGAATGTGCCAGACTGGAGCCCCGTGTTCCAGGCGCCATAGTCCGGGGTTACATCTTCAATGTTGATCCCGGCGGCTTTGCAGCTGTCGGAAATGACGCTGATCGACTCCATCCAGTCCGTCCATCCGAATGGACAGGTTACTTCCAGCGCGATCGCGGAACCATCGGGCGTTTCAACGAGGCCGTCGCCATCGACATCCACGTATCCGGCAGCGGCAAGGATTGCCGCGGCTTGTGCTGGATCGTAGGTCCAACCCAGGCTCGCAATCACAGCCGCGTCATCGTACTTCGACAGAGATGGAAGCAGGCCGGTCGGGCTGGCAGCCGCGACCAGGCTGGCGTAAGCGACATTGACGATGTCATCTACATTGATGGCATAAGCAATGGCTTTCCTGAAGGCCGGGTCATCCATCGGCGGTTTTGTCGTATTGAGGAACAGAACGGCCGTATTGGCAGAGAGCATGTACGGGGCTCCGGCGAAATAGGTGCTGACGTAGCCCTTCTGTGCCAACGTTGCAACGCCCGGGAGGAAGTTGTTGCTCAGATCGAGGATGTCGCCCTTAATAACCGAACCGAGAGCCACGTTGTTACTGGAGAAGCGAATATCGACGATCCGCTTGGGAGCGGGTGTCCAGCCAAGCAGGCTTGTCGCCCACCAGTTGTCGTTTCGCAGCCATACGTTCCTATCTGAGCTGTGGGTGTCATACATGTATGCACCCGAGCCGACAGGATTGGCATTGGCTCCAATGGTGATCTCCTCTTCCGTTCTGCCTTCCCAGAGGTGCTTTGGAACGATCGGGATGTTGTAGAGGTTGTTGCCCCACTCTTGGTATAGGGGGGCGGTGAAGTTAAATAGCACGTAGTAATCACCGATTTGGTCAACACTATCCAAATACTTCTGAGCTCCTGTCCACATTGGACTGAACCAAAGCGCAGCATACTGCTGGCCCAGTTCGAAGGTGAACACGACGTCGGCGGCCGTGATCGGTTGGCCGTCGCTCCACGTCATGCCCTCCCTAACCTTAAGCTCATAGGTATTGGCATTGGTCCATTGCCCACTCTCCGCGAGCCAGGGTATTAGCTCATCGGATAGCGGGTCATACATGAACAGCGTCTCATACACGAAGCCAAGTGTTCCTGTTGTATTGGCAAGACTCCCTGGTTGAAAAGGATTCCAGGTCGATGCTGGACCCCACGCCGCTCCTGCAACGTAAAGGGTTTCACTTCGGGTATACACTTGTCCAAAAACCAACCCACTGGTCAAGCCCAACACCAACACCGCCGCAAGCAGTGTACAAAGTACCAATTTACTCCGTGACCACATAAAACCCCTCCTTTTGGTATTTGCCTTTTCTTCCGCTTTCGCTTCTGTTTTCCTCTACGTCAACACATCACCCCCATGACAGTTTTCGGACCTAGTGGATTTGGCTTTTAAGGTGATTATTGCAAGAATTCGGGTTGTATTTGTTGCCAGACCACGAAAAACGGCGTGCGGACGGTATCCGCCGTTTTCGATGGTGCGTTTCCTCGTCTTTAACCGCACGCTGGGATGATCGATGATAACCCTGGAAACTGTTAAGGGAGACACGCTGGCTCTGTTGGCAACTTCCTCCAACATTTGGTTCAAGGTGGCCTCCTTGGAAGCGCTCCCAAGTATACTACGCAACAGCCCGCCTGTCAAGGATCGCGCCAAACACGTTCTGTACTGTATTTTTCTTAGTATGCAAACTGGCCACCCAGATGTGCTCAGCAAAACCTGCTTCCCAATTCACGACATCGCCGACATGAGGAAGATATAATACTTATGATTACGTGCCTTTAGGCACATCTGTCTTTGTGGTAGCGCTCCCAGAATGATTCGTGACCCACCCTCCGAAAACCAGTTCAAAGGTTGAGTTAGTGCCCGGCCGGATTCGAAAGGAGGCAGGCAGTGGCAAGGAAGTGTAACGGTCAGAAGAGATCATCGCCAAGCTTCAAGAGGCGGAAGTCCTGTTGGCTCAGAGAATGAAGGTCACCGAGGTCGTCAATGGACTGGGCATTCACGAAGTAACTTGCTACCGCTGGTGGAGGGAGAACAGCGGGATGAAGGTCAGCCAGATGAAACGCCTCAAAGAACTGGAGAAAGAGAACACGCAGCTTCGCAAGGCAGTCTTTGATCTAACGCTCGACAAGATGATCCCCCAGCAAGAGAAGGAAACCTTCTGAGCCCGACCGTCGCAGTTCCTGTATCGATGCTGTGGGAGAGCACCCTGGCGTGTCTGAACGTCGAGCGTGTCGGATGCTCAACCAGTTCTGCGTAACGATACTTTACTCAACCGCGAGAGGAGGAAGAGGCATTGACTGATACCATCGTCAAGCTGGCAAACCGATACGGACACAACGGGTTCGACGCATTACCGCCCTGCTTCAGGCTGCAGGATGGTATGTCAACCACGAGCGAGTCGAGAGGATCTGGCGACGGGATTGACAGGGACAGAATCTCATGATACTCTTGGGAGCGCTCTCAAGGAGGGACAATGGCACGCACGCTTGAAGAAGTCGCAAAACGCGCTGGGGTTTCACGATCCACAGTATCCCGTGTCATCAACAATCATCCGAACGTGAGTGCAACAACGCGCGCCCGGGTCAAGGCGGCGATTGAAAAATGCGGCTATCGCCCCCATGCGGTGGCGCGAAGCTTGGCAACCAATCGAACAAACATCCTTGGGATGGTCATCCCTGAAGCGGTCACGAAGCTGTTCACGGACCCGTACTTCCCGCTGATGCTGCGCGGAGCGACAGAAGCGTGTAACAGAAACGGCTATCAGCTCATCCTGTCGCTGTTCACAGCATCGGTCGATCCGGCCACCATGCACGATCGGGTTGTTCGCAGCGGATATCTCGATGGGGTGTTAGTAGCCAACGTATCTTTGGATGACGGATTGATCCCCAGCCTCCTCGTGGATGGTATTCCCTTCATCACCATCGGGCGTCATCCAGAGGATCGTGTTAACTACGTTGATGTCGACAACGTGGGCGGAGCCCGCATGGCGGTCGAGCATCTCATCCGTTTAGGTCACAAGCGCATCGGAACGATCACGGGCCCGCTTGACATGACGCCCGGACAGGATCGCCTCGACGGATTTCGAAACGTGATGAACGCGCACCGCTTGCCTGTCACCGAGGGATTGGTTGCAGAGGGAGACTTCACGGAGGCAGGTGGGCGGGCCGCCATGGTGCGCCTTCTACGTGAAGCGCCCACGGCCGTGTTTGCGGCGAGCGACTCGATGGCGATCGGTGCGATCAAAGCGATTCGGGCTGCGGATCTGCGGGTTCCGGAGGACATCTCTGTCATCGGATTCGATGATGTCCCCTCTGCCGTTACGATTGAGCCCGAGTTGACGACTGTGCGGCAGCCGATCGAACGAGCCGGTCAGCTCGCCGTTGAGATCCTCGTCAATCTGATCGAAGAGGAGGCCGACAACGGAACGACGCAACGAATCGTCCTTCCTACGGAGCTGGTCGTACGCGAGTCTTGCGGCTCGCGGTGAGTCACTGCTAGGAGGCGACCGAAAAGACAAGGCATCGAATTGAGTAGCGACACTGCCCAGGTTGTGTGTATAGGTGCCGTTTCTCATCCAAACGGTTGCACTAACGAGGCTTGGCATCCCGTGTCGCTGTCTTTCGTCGCACAGCGGCATTTCATGCGCGGGATCGTTTTTGCCGATTAAGTAGGTTATCCTTATGAAATACGGGTATTTCGACGATGAGAGGAGGGAGTACGTAATCCTCCGACCGGATACGCCACTTCCGTGGATCAATTATCTGGGGACGGAGGACTACATCGGGATCATCTCCAATACGGCAGGAGGGTACGCGTTCTACCGCGATGCGCGACTTCGCCGACTGACACGATACCGCTACAACAACGTCCCCGAAGACAGCAATGGTAGATACCTGTATGTGCGCGACGAAGCAGATGGGACCTACTGGTCGCCAACGTGGCAGCCAGTGCGAAAGCAGGTGGACGACTACTCCTGTCGGCACGGACTTGGGTATACGACCATTGGGGCCGCTCACGCCGGCATTCGAGTGGATACGACGTACTTTGTCCCACTTGGGGAGACCCATGAGGTCTGGTCCACCCGGATCACCAACCAGAGAGATGAGGTAGCTAAGTTGTCCCTGTTCGCGTCGGTCGAGTTCTGTCTGTGGGACGCCTTCGACGATGCAACCAACTTCCAGCGCAATCTGAACATCGGTGAAGTGGAGGTTGTGGGAAGCACGATTATCCATAAGTCAGGCTACCGCGAGCGCAGGTCCCATTTTGCGTTCTTCCACTGCTCTGAGCCTATCGTCAGCTATGAGACCCAGCGAGAGGCCTTCCTCGGCCCGTATCGAGGGTGGGACCGCCCGGCCGCCGTCGAACGGGGGACGGCATCCAATTCGCTCCAGATCGGTGGAGCACCAATTGGCGTTCATCACCTCCGCCTTCGACTCGAACCCGGAGAGGCGAAGCGGATCATCTATCTTCTCGGATACCACGACACTCAGGGGGCCAAGTTCCGTGACGCGGCAGAGCAGCAGGTTAACCTGGAGAGCGTGCAACCGACGATCGACCGCTATCGCAGATCCGAGGAGGTCGATGCGGCTCTCGCGGCTCTGCGAGATCACTGGGGCAGGCTACTGGACCGTCTGCAAGTAGTCACGTCAGACCCCTATGTCAATCGGATGATCAATGCATGGAACGCATACCAATGCATGGTGACGTTTAACGTGGCGCGCTCCGCTTCGCGGTACGAAGCGGGGATCGGACGAGGCATCGGATTCCGTGATGCGAATCAGGATCTCCTCGGTTGTATCCACATGATCCCCGACCGAGCTCGAACACGAATCCTCGATCTTGCATCGACGCAGCTCCTCTCGGGAGGAGCGTATCACCAGTACCAACCGCTGACCCGCAAAGGAAACAATGTGATCGGAGACGGCTTCAACGACGACCCGTTGTGGCTGATCCTTGCGACAGCGGCGTACCTCAAGGAGACCGACGACTGGTCGATCCTCGACGAGCAGGTACCGTACGATGGGAATCCAGATCATGCGACCCCACTGTACGAGCATCTGATCCGCGCAGCGGACTACACGTTGGATCGACGCGGTCCACACGGGCTTCCACTGATCGGTCGCGCCGACTGGAACGACTGCCTGAACTTGAACAGCCGCACGCTCGATCCGGATGAGTCCTTCCAGACCGTGCCAATACAGGAAGGTGGCACGGCGGAATCCGTGTTCATCGCGGGTCTGTTCTGCCTGGCATGCGATGACCTTGTCGAAATCGCCTTGCGACGACTTGATGACGACACAAGCCGGCGGTTCCAGGCGGCGGCTCAAGCAATGCGGGCTGCCGTCGAGCAGTACGGGTGGGACGGAGATTGGTTCCTTCGTGCATACGATGCCGCGGGCGACAAGGTCGGATCGTACGAGAATGAGGAAGGTCAGATCTACATCGAGCCGCAGGGGATGTGCACGATGGCGGGCATAGGGCTCGAGAACGGGATGGCACGTACTGCCTTGGACGCCGTTCACGATCGGCTGGCGACCGAACACGGGATCCTGCTCCACCAACCGGCATACACATCGTACCACCTCAATCTCGGGGAAATCAGTTCCTATCCCCCGGGGTACAAAGAGAATGCGAGCATCTTTTGTCATACGAATCCTTGGATTATCATTGCCGAATGTCGGCTCGGTCGTGGAGACCGAGCGTGGGAGTACGCCATGCGGATCAACCCGGCAAAGCGAGAGGCAATCAGCGAGATCCACGAGTGTGAGCCGTACGTGTATGCGCAGACGATCGTCGGGCGCGATGCTCAGGACCACGGGAGGGCGAGGAATTCGTGGCTGACAGGAACCGCATCCTGGAGCTACGTTGCAATGACGCAGTGGCTTCTCGGCATTCGCCCAACGTTCGACGGGTTGCGTGTCTGTCCGGTTCTTCCGCAAAGCATGGCAGGCTACACGGCTGAGCGAACGTATCGTGGCGTTCGATATTACATCGATGTGGAACGCATCGGCCCTGGGAATCAGCATACGCTGTACGTCGACAACATTCTGATTGATGGAGATGTTATTTCTCATGAGCGGGTCGCCGATCAAAAGGATGTCTCGGTGAAAGTGTTGGTTGGTGACGAGGAGACGAGCCCATGACCAGCGCGTTTTTTCGATCAAGTCATGCATAGCGTTTATGTGACGTTGAGGAGCGATTCATGACCGCGATCCAGTTCCCGAAAGACTTCGTCTTTGGCGCTGCGACATCGGCCTATCAGATCGAAGGCGGGTGGAACAAGGACGGAAAGGGTGAATCGATCTGGGACCGCTTTGCTCATACTCCTGGAACGATCGAGGACGGGACGACTGGAGATGTCGCCTGCGATCACGTCCACCGGTGGGGTGAAGATGTTGAATGGATGGCGGAACTCGGCCTCGATGCATACCGGTTCTCGATCTCTTGGCCGCGCGTCCTCCCAAGCGGTTCAGGCCGTGTGAATCCAGCCGGCATTTCGTTCTACGATCGACTGGTTGACGCGCTCCTAGAGAAGAAGATCGATCCGTTCGTCACACTCTATCACTGGGATCTCCCACAGGCCCTTCAGGACGCCGGCGGATGGCCGGCGCGCAAGACCGTCGACGCGTTCTGTGAGTACGCCCATGTCGTGGCCCGAAGGCTCGGAGATCGCGTCAAGCATTGGATCACGCTCAATGAGCCGTTCGTCAGCGCGTTCGTTGGCTACCACGAAGGGCGTCACGCACCCGGCCATCGAAACGAGGAAGAGGCCCTGGCAGCTACCCATCATCTTCTCCTCGCACATGGGCGAAGTGTGCCCATCTTGCGGGAACTCGCGACAGACGGCCGCATCGGAATCGCACTGAACCTCTGCCCTGTGCATACCGCGTCTTCGAGCGATCACGACCGGCTGGCTGCTGAGAGAGTCGATGGTATCCTGAATCGAACATTCCTCGATCCGCTCTCGGGTCGAGGGTATCCGACCGAAGTTCCCTATGATCGTAGCGTGTTGGATCCGTTCGTTCGCGAGGGCGATCTGAAGCAGATTGCCGCCCCGCTTGACTTCCTCGGCGTAAACTACTATTCCCGCCGCGTTGTACGTAACGAAGCAATCCCAGAAGCTGAAAACGCACCGAGGACGATCGAACTCAGAAACGAGCAAACGCAGATGCAGTGGGAAGTGTATCCCGAAGGTCTGTTCGAGTTGTTCAGCCGTCTCCATCAGCAATACGACTTTCCCTCGTTCTTCGTGACGGAAAACGGCGCCGCGTACGCCGATCGAATCGATACTGACGGCCGTGTACATGATCCAGATCGCGTTTCATACCTGCGGCACCACCTCGAACAGACTTTGCGTATCCTCCAAGCCGGGATTCCGCTCCGAGGTTATTTTGCCTGGTCTCTTCTCGATAACTTCGAATGGTCGTACGGTCTGCAAAAGCGATTCGGCCTGATCTACGTAGACTTTGAGACTGGAAAGCGCATCCCGAAGGCGAGCTTCGATTGGTACAAGGATACGATCGCACAGCGAGCCGCCCGTTGAGAGCCAGTCGGACGGCTCGACGAGAACTTCCTCTCTGAACCGCCCGCTTGCACCCAACGGAAATCGAGATAGGCTAGTAGAATTCTGCGATAGCGCTTCCTGATAGGATCTCGCTTCGTGGAAAGAGGCGGACCGAAGGCGTTCGATCAGCATGCCAAGAGGCCATACTTGGATTCCGGTCTCTACTTCATGGTTTTCGACGCCCGTTTCGCAGATCGTGAACACGATTCCCGAGTTTCGCGAGACAGCGAGATCGAGACCCTCTGTAATACTTTTCCGATAGGCCTCTTCGTCCTTCACCACATGTGTAGCTGGTTGGATAAGGATCACGGCCCTCGAATTCCCCGTACTGGACACGGCGCGTGCTTTCAGAGATGGCCCGGCTGGAACTAGTGGCAACATGAGCTTGCTTTGCGCTATCATCTCTTCGGAGGACAGTTGTATGAATTCCATCGTGAAAGACCAGATCATCGAGTTGAGCCAGATCTGTGAGACTCACCGTGTTCAGAGGCTTGAGCTGTTTGGTTCAGCAGTAGCAGGTGGGGAGTTTGACAATCAGGCAAGCGATCTCGATTTCATCGTTGAGTTCCTGCCGTTGCACGCCGGGGAATATGCCGATAACTACTTCGGTCTGCTCAGTGCTCTGCAAAGGCTATTCAGTCGCCCTGTCGACCTTGTGATGCGGAGCGCCATAAAAAACCGCTACTTCCTTGAGTCCATCAGCGACAGCAAGGAGATAGTCTATGCGGCCTGAGATTAAGACATACTTGGAGGATATCCGGCAGGCGGCCTCACTTATTCTTAAGTTCACAGAAGACAAGGATTGGACAGACTACAGACAGGATCCTCTGTTACGATCAGGTGTTGAGCGGCAGTTTGAAATCATGGGAGAAGCGGTTGGCGCAGCGCGGCGTATACAGAAGAAAGTCGTGTCACAGATCACCAATTACGAACGTATCATAGCATTCCGGAACATCCTGATCCATGGCTACGCGGTCGTTGATGATCACGTCGTTTGGGACATTGTGCAGCGTGATCTCCCCGTTCTCTACCGTGAGGTGGAAGGGTTGCTCCGAGATAGCAGCGATAGCAGCTGAGTGCGCGCTGTTCTGAGTTGCGGCTACACATACCTTATCTCTTTGGCCCAGGTTTTCGTTTCCTTAAGGGTTGACTCGTAATGAGTTCTATCCCTCTCTATGAACCGAGAATCGCCACACGGAAGCCCTGTTTGCATGTTCATGTGAAGGATATTGCGCAATTCTGGGGGCGTAAACCATAATGCAAAGTCTCCTGCAGGCTGTTAATGTCGCGGGAAACCGGGACGCATACCTGAGTCACTTAGCCAGTCACGCCGAGAGAGCGTGGCGCGCGTTATCGCTCCAGTCAAACCTAGAGTTGCTACTCTCATCGGTGCCTAAATAGGCCGTGCCTGATCTCGATTTTTGAATTTCCGTACCTTTAAGCAACGCTCACCATCGAAGAGCCAGCAAACAGGCGGCACATCGTGCTATAATCATGAACCAGGCTCAGAGGTATAGAGGGGGAGGAACGATTATGCCTAGTACTTACACTGCCAAGTACACAAAGATCAGTTCCGGTTACATGGGGCAATTGGTCGAATGGCCCGAAGTGGTCACTGAAGGTCAAACCCTGGAGGAGTGCAGGGAACTGCTCAAGGACGCGTTGCGCGAAATGCTCTTAGCTTATCGCCAACAAGGCAGAGAGATTCCACTTGGAGGAGCTCTCTTCGAGCAGGTCGCGATCGAGACATAGAATGTCGGTTAAACGTCGTGATCTGGTCGCATATCTTGAGCAGAATGGGTTTATCTTTTATAGCATTGACATACGATCCCAAATGCAACATTACTTGTGTTCACCTCAGAGAAAAGACAACGGAGATTGATCCTCATACTGCACTTTGATGAGACGCTTTCCCGTATTGGAGGCAACGTCGCACACAAGGTACGACGCTACAAAAAAAACGGGACTTCTCCATGATGTTAAGGGAGTATTTATATGAACCCTTCGAAAGACATAAGTGGGTCTTCCCAGCCCGTTTTCGGGTGCGGCAGTTCGGTTGGAAAGCATCGCGGCTGGCGTGTCAACGCCTGCGTGAGGCGGTCTCCGAGATCAAGAAGGTTTCAAGGAAGGATCCAGTGTATGCTGCTGATGGCGCGGTCCGGCTGATGGAGAAGCTGTGGCCCGCGCTGGAAGCCGTGGACGGTTCCTCCGGGGCCCTGGGGGCGGCGGTCTATCGAACGCTGCAGGCTCTGCTCCCGATCCTGATCGATGCTCCTGCGGATCGGAAGACACGGGACAGGTGGCTCGACCGGTTATGGAAAGCTAAGGAGGAGGACGGAGTGGGCTACCTTGATCCGGTTGGGGGTCGATGGGGAGAGCTTTGCGGATCAAAAGATGTCGCCTCGACATGGGCAAACCAATTGATTACCCTCGTGCGCTGGGCCTGGACCGATCCCGAGCCCGGTAGCTACTTTCACGGGAGCACAGCGTGTCTCTCCTGCCTACTTGCAGCAGAGAGATATCAGGAGCTCCTCGATCTCTTGGAACTGGATCGGCTCTCCTTCTGGCCCTATCGTCGCTTCGGGGTCGAGGCCTTGCTAGCACTCGATAAGAAGGACGAAGCGCTTGCGTATGCGGAAGCCTCACGTGGCCTGAACATGCCGGATGAAGAGATCGATCGAACCTGTGAACAGATCCTCCTCTCTGCCGGGCGCGACGAAGAGGCGTACCAACGCTATGCCCTCACCGCTCATGGCGGGAATACCTATCTTGCCTGGTTTAGAGAGATCGCTAAGCAGTATCTGATGAAGGATAAGGGTGAGATCCTCGACGATCTGATAGCATCAACCCTTGGTAAAGAAGGTAAGTGGTTCGCCACGGCGAAGGAGATCGGCCGCTACGATCTGGCGCTGGAACTTGTATCACGCAGCCCCTGCGACCCAAAGACGCTCAACCGAGCGGCAAGGGACTATCTTGAGAGCAATACCCGTTTTGCCCTCGGTGCGGCGATCGCCTCCTTGCGCTGGCTTGCAGCGGACTGGGGGTATGATATCACCGACGAGGATGTCACCACGCCGTTCGACCTGGCACTTGTTGCGGCTGAACGCCTTGGCCTGACAGAGTCGGTGGAAGAGGAGCTTCGCCACATCATCGCTGCTGATCAGTCCCAGGGGAAGTTCGTGCAGCAAGTACTCGGCCCACGCCTCGAGCCGGCCGCTCCCTCGTGACGGTGGGATTTCCACGATCGGGGATACGCAACATCAGAAGCCTTTCGTGACAACGGCGGGGTTCTCATGATCCTTTAGACGGAAGCGATTTCAGCAAGCTCGCGGTCGTGAATAAGGTTACTCCTGTCCCTTCGAAGTCGCGATCGTTTGACCAGAGAGGGTAGCCCAACGCCAATACCAGCGCCAACAGATCAACATCGTTTGGATCTCGCTTCCCTATCCTCCTCCTCGCTTCTGCCATCTGGTTCTGATAGACTTCCTTTCCGTGTACGGTCAATGGAAGGAGCTCAAGCGTAAAGCGAAGCATCTCCTCCGCGACTGAGATTTTCCTCGCCAGCTGCGGGAGGTAAGAGAGAACCTCGCCCATGGTGAATGCGGTTGTTGCCAGTTCCTTGAGCGAGGGGCTCCAGAAGGCCCGGAGAGCAGCACTTCCAAGGAGGGCGGAGATGATGGGATTTGCGTCAACGATGAGCCTGTCGGGTGGTTTCAAAGTCGCTGAGGATCTCTTGCTCGGTGAAGCCGTGCTCCTGCAGGCTCTTCTTCACCTGGGTCACAAGCGCCAACATAAGTTCTTTGCGAAAATCAACGGGGAGGTCCTCCTCTTTCTCTAGGGAGACGTAGATCCCAGCAGGCTTCCCTCTACGAGTAATGAGGACGGGATCTCGACTGCGCAGAAACTTCGTCGCTTGGTCCCTGAACTCCTTAACAGTTGTTAGTTTCATAATGACCACCTAAATGGTCATTATACTATAAAGAAACCTCGCGGCAAGCTGGGGAGCGGTAAGGGGTTGTGCCTCGTGCGATAATGTCGTAGGTAGACTGAATACAAGCCTTACAACCTGGTAGCGGCTAGTCACAAACGAAGCTTGAGAGGGGAACCGGGAAAAATGGACAGACATCAGATGGAGCCATGGTTCCGTCTGGGTAGGACCTGGTCTTGCAGTCCAACATCCCCTCCAACTACGAGGCCATTCGATCACCACTTTTAGGTTGACCGTTGCCCCATGAACAGACTATATTTGATAGAGGAAGTGTTCAAAGATGGTACGTCCTTTCGCTGGATCCAGCCTTTATAAGCTGCCTGCAGCGATGGAATACTCTCGAGGGTAGATGCGTCATGATCCGTGTGGGAACGTCTGGATTCTCATATCAGCACTGGAAGGGTGTCTTTTACCCCGAGGATCTGTCTCAGCGGCGCTTTCTGGAATTCTATTCTGGCCGATTTGATTGTGTTGAGATCAATAGCTCCTTCTATCACCTCCCCCGCCAGACTACCTTGGAGTCCTGGCATGAGCGGACACCTGAGGACTTTCTGTTTGTCCTTAAAGGTAGCCGCTATGTGTCCCATATCAAGCGGCTTGAAGATTGCGAGGAGCCAGTGGCCGTGTTCTACAAACGGGTGGAATGGTTACAGGAAAAGCTAGCCCTCGTCCTTTGGCAGCTTCCTCCTAGTTTAGAGGTGAACCTTTCTCTTTTTAAGACGTTTCTCGACCTTCTGCCAGTGAAACCCACACCGGTGTTGGAATTCCGTGATCCAAGCTGGTTCACTCAAAAAGTGTATGAGCTCCTTGCGGCAAAGGGAGCCACGCTCTGTGTGCATGATATGCCCCAAAGCCGCTGTCAAGAGATCTTGATTGGGCCACTTCTTTACCTGCGCTTCCACGGTCCTGGCGGTGAGTATCAGGGAAGCTACCCCGATGATTGGCTTCAAAGACGTGCTCACTGGGCGAGGCGGTCTGGTGCTCGGGATATCTACGCCTTCTTTAATAACGACATCGGTGGCTACGCAGTGCAAAACGCCGCTACCTTCCGAGAGTTACTCCAAACCTGAGTCTGATATCCGTCGACTACTTACAGGATACGAAGTTCAAGACTCAGCGCCCGCAACGGATGGCGTAGCCCAAGTGGAGGTCTCCAAACTGCTTGAATAAGCTACTGGAGATGAGAAAAGATATCCCTTTAACCTTGTTAGCCCTGAACGGCCCGATCGCAACGAGAATCTTACTAAAAAACTCTGGAGGATCTGGTGGAGGTGGCGGGAGTCGAACCCGCGTCCGAAGATACCGCTACTCGGCGTCTACAAGCTTAGTGCCGTGTTTTCATCTTGGTGAGCATCCTCCCACGACCAAGATGATCCTCACCCAGCTTTCAGTTGGTTCGTCGCGTCTTAAGGAAAGCGCTTAGACGCGATATACCCGCTGTGTCGACGCCTTAATGAAGCCCACGGGAAGCTCCATCAGACGGCCTTCTCTTAGTTAAGAGAAGGAGCAGCGAATGCGTAATCCGCAGTTGTTGTTTTTTTCGCCAGTTTTAGGAGATGGCGAACGCTCCGCTTGCAGCCTCGCTTTGCTATCCCCGTCGAAGCCATTCACCCCCATATCAATGATCCGCTCGTATTATACAAACTTTTCGAGCAATTAGCAATTCAGGCATTGCTTCAGTTATCCTTTATGGGGAGATGAGGTATTCTCTGGTTGGTATAACGCTCGCTTTTGCAACGGGAACAGTTTTTGGCTCGTTTCTCCCTCTTGATCTTGCCCCTTCGGTCCTCTATTGGCCGGCGGTGGGGATTGCAGTTACCTGTGTCCTCCTGGCGCGTGTGCGCCGTGCCTTTCTCGTTGGTCTTCTTGTTGTCATCGCTCTTTTGGGAGGGCTTCGTGCTCAGACCTTCAATCTCCCGACGGAGGAGCTCTACAGGCGAGCGCTCTATCTGCGAGAGGTCACGGGAACGGTCGTCTCCTATCCCGATCTTGGCGATGGGTATACCGCCTTTATCCTCGCGCCTGATCACCTCCCGGCGAAGATCCGCGTCACCTGCTTCTGGAACAAGGGGAGTCAAAAGAGGATTTTCTACGGAGACCGGCTTCACCTGGTCGGCTCAGTGAAGGCGCCGGATCGTTTTGACGACTTCGATTACCGCGCCTACCTCGCTCGCCAAGGGATCTTTGCCACAATGGCGGTTGGTGGTGAAGGCCAGATGGAAGGGATCGGCACCGCTGGGAGCCGTATCTTGCGCTTTGGGGATAGCCTCCGCCAGAAGCTCCTTGAGCGGCTGGATCAGATCCTTCCCTCTGTTGAGGCCGGCTTGGCCCACGGCCTCCTGTTTGGAGAGCGTACCTCGCTCTCTGATGAAGTAGAGGAGGCCTTCCGCCGCATCGGCCTGATGCACCTGCTCGCTGTCTCCGGACTTCATCTGGGTATCTTCCTCGCTGTACTTTGGTTCGGTTTGCGCTTTGCCGGCCTGCGGCCAGTGATCACTTACCCACTTGTTGGGCTGGCCGTCTTACTTGTCTTATGGCTTGTAGGCCCGCGGGTGAGCCTGGTGCGCGCTGCCCTTCTGTTTGCGTTTCTCGGCTTGGGGAGCGTCCTTGCTGACCTGGGGATCATCCTCCGTCGCTGGGTGCGCTCTTATCAGGGCTTGGCCGCTGCAGCGCTTGTCATCCTCGCCATTCGGCCCTCTGCGTTGTTTGATGTCGGTTTTCAGTTAAGCTTTGGTGCCACCGCGGCGATCATCGCTTCATTCGATCCCTTCTTTGGCGTGGGAAATTGGATCAATGAGGTGGTAAAGAAAGCTTCACTTCCCGCGTGGTGCATACGTTATCCACTTGGTCTACTGGTTGTATCAGCGGCGGCGCAAGCAGGGACTGCGCCGTTTATCGCATATCACTTCGGGACGATCCACCCGCTCGTCCTCGTTGCCAATCTGTTTGTTATTCCACTGGCTACTGTCGCACTTTGGAGCGGTCTTTTTGCCCTTTTGTGCTCTTGGACACCGTTTTTTACCCCGGTGGGAATTCTATTTGGTTGGATGCTTGAGTCCCTAATCTGGGTTGTTGAGCGGCTGGGAGGACTCCCGTTTGCCGAATTTCAGGTCCCCTCCTGGATGGGAATCTGGATCGGAGGGCTCGTTTTACACTTGTTCTTGCTTGCTCTTTACTCCCGCGGCGCCTTGTCGTGGACTTGGTACTCGACGTCGATCACATCACCCTCCTCACTTTTGGGCCGGTGAGGAGGGAATCTGAAGAAAAAGTATCGTCCAAGGAACACGATCCCAGCAGCATCGGTGAGCAGTCCTGGAACGATGAGGAGGATACCCGCCAGTAAGAGGGACAGTTCACGGCGGAGGAGGTCCGTTGCGGAGAGTCTCCCTGCAAAGACGCTTACAGCAAGTTTTGAAAAGGTTGCTCGGCCACCCAGGCGAAGAAGAGTCAACCCAAAAACGGCGGTGAGTATAATCACTCCCAGTACCGGTCCACCGCCGATGGCCTGACCGAGCTTAATCAGCGAGGCGACCTCTACGCACGCAATAATGAATAAGATAATCGGCATCCTTGTCACCGGGAAGGATCATAGCCAAACAACGAAAGACACTCAACGACCGCGAGAAAACCCCCAGAAGAGACAACCCTTGTCAGAGAGAATACTTTAGGTTTAATATCTTTCTTTAATGAAGAGACCAGCGAACCATTATTTGATCGGACTTAACCTGATCCGCGAGCTCACCCCGCGGCGAATGGCAATCCTCCTCGATCGTTTCACCTCTCCACAGGCGATTTGGGAGGCACCGCAAAAAGAACTCGCTGCGCTTCCCGGCTTCTCCAAGGCAGCGCCTAAGATCGCTTCCTCCCGCAGCGAGGAGGCGATCGACCACGAGCTTGCGCGATCCAAGGAGTTGGGGATCCAAATCCTCACCATCCTCGACCCCGACTACCCCTCACTCTTGCGCCAGATTGAAGTCCCACCGGCCATCCTTTACCTGAAGGGAAATCAGACAATTGACACGATGCGGACAATCGCGATTGTGGGGACGCGTCGCAGCAGCCGGTACGGTAGGGCAGTAGCCGAGCGGCTCGCTTCGGATCTGGGTGATCTTAGTCTGGTCGTGGTGAGCGGATTAGCGCTTGGGATTGACAGTGCGGCCCATCGCGGCGCCTTAAAAGCGGGCGCACAGACCGTAGCAGTCCTCGGTTCGGGGTTCCTCCACCCCTATCCGGCGAGCAATAGAGGATTGGCCGAAAGAATCAGTGATACTGGGACGCTTGTAAGTGAGTACCCTCTTGATACTAGACCGGCGAAGTGGAGCTTTCCCCAGCGCAACCGCGTCCTCTCCGGCCTCTCGCGTGGGGTGATTGTTGTGGAAGCCCCGCAACGAAGCGGCGCCTTGATCACCGCCCGGCTGGCCTTGGAACAGGGGCGTGAGGTGTTCGCCGTTCCGGGAAACGTCACCAGCACGGCGAGCGTCGGGACAAACCGCCTGATCAAGGATGGGGCAAAGCTTGTAGAAACGGTTGAGGATGTGCTCTGCGAATTTCCCGACCTTTCCAAATTGGGGAAGGTAACTCCCACGAAAACGAAAGCGACGATTGCCGCCCTCTCGGAATCACAGCGACGCGTATATGAACTGATCGGTCTTGAACCGATTCACATTGATGATATCATTGCTCATGGTGACCTTACCCCAACTGAAGCTGCGCATACCTTGCTTTTGCTCCAGATGGAGAACCTGATTCAGCAGGTGGAGGGGCGCCGCTATATCCGAACTCCGTAGGAGGTATCGTCGATGAGTGTGCAGCGCACATTGGTTCTCTGTAAGCCCGATGCCGTGCAGCGGGGGCTTGTGGGGCGGATCATCTCCCGCTTCGAGGAGAAGGGGTTGAAGGTCGTTGGGATGAAGATGCTTTCGCTCGACGAAGAACTCGCTCGCCGCCACTATCAAGAACACGTACAAAAACCATTCTTTCCTGAACTTGTCGCATTCATCACCTCTTCGCCGATCGTCGCCATGGCGATTGAAGGCGAGAATGCGATCGAGGTAGTGCGAGGGCTGATGGGGGTTACCGACCCGCAGAAGGCAGCGTCGGGCACGATCCGCGGCGACTTCGGCCTCAACCTTACTAAGAACCTTGTGCACGGGTCGGACTGTCTCTCCTCGGCGCAGCATGAGCTTTTGCTCTTCTTCTCCCCAGAGGAACTGCACGAGTACTCGCTCACCCTCAAGGCCTGGATGTGAGCCTGTACAGGGCATAAATTGTGGTTCTTCGGTCGATTTTGCTAATATGGGTGCGAACACTTTGAGGAGGAGTTCGATGCAGCTTTCCAAGCGCTATCAGCCACCTCAGGTAGAGGAAAGGATCCATCGCTTCTGGGAGGAGCACGGTTTCTTTCACGTTGAGGTTGACCCAAGCAAAGATAAGCGGTTCTCCATGGTTATCCCGCCGCCGAATATCACCTCGGCGATGCATATTGGAAATGCTCTTCAATATACACTACACGACATCGTAATTCGCTATAAGCGGATGGATGGTTACGTCGCCTGTTGGTTTCCTGGCATGGATCATGCAGGGATCGCTACCCAGAACGTTGTGGAAAAGGAACTGGCCAAGGAGGGGCTCACCCGACAGGACCTTGGGCGCGAGAAGTTTGTGGAGCGTGTTTGGGACTGGAAGAAGCGCTATGGTGGCCATATTCGCAGGCAATTGAAGGCGCTCGGAACCTCTCCCGATTGGGAGCGGGAGAGGTTCACCCTCGACGAAGGCCTTTCCTGCGCTGTACGCGAAGTTTTCGTTCGCCTCTACGAAGAAGGGAAAATCTACCGCGGCGAGCGCATGATCAACTGGTGCCCTCGTTGCCAAACTGCCCTTTCCGACATCGAGGTGATTCACTACGAAGAACCGGGCGATCTCTACACTATCCGCTACGCCCTAAAGGATTCTGAGGATGTAATCGAGATTGCCACCACCCGACCGGAGACAATGCTCGGCGATACCGCGGTGGCTGTGCACCCAAACGATCCAGCGCACGCTCACCTGATCGGAAAAACTGCGATCCTGCCCCTTCTTGGACGCGAGCTTCCGATCGTTCCTTCAGAGACGATCGACCCGGAGTTTGGGACAGGCATCCTTAAGGTAACCCCAGCGCATGACCCGGTTGACTTCGAGATCGGCCGCCAGCACAACCTGCGATCGATCAATATCCTAAACGGGGATGGAACGCTGAACGAAAACGCCGATGCCTATGCCGGTCTTACTGTAGAGGAGGCACGCACCCGCGTGATCGAGGATCTAAAGACCGCTTTAGTCCTAGTGAAGGTAGAGCCGTACCCACACTCGATTGGTCACTGCCAGCGCTGTGATACCCCGGTGGAGCCTCTCATCTCCAACCAGTGGTTTGTGAGAATGAAGGAGCTCGCCGCCCCGGCGATAGAGGCTGTTCGCTCAGACGAGGTCATGTTCATCCCTAAAAGGTGGAAGAGGCTGTACTTCGACTGGATGGAGAATATCAAAGACTGGTGTATCTCCCGGCAGCTATGGTGGGGCCACCAGATTCCTGTCTGGTACTGTCAGGCTTGCGGCGAGACGATCGTCTCCCGGGAGGACCCGGCTAGATGTCCGACATGCAGGAGTGCAGAGATCCATCAGGACTCCGACGTTCTCGATACATGGTTTAGCTCCGCCCTATTTCCATTCTCGGTGATGGGCTGGCCCGAGGAGACCGCGGAACTTAACTACTTCTATCCAACCTCACTTTTGATCACTGGATTTGATATCATCTTCTTCTGGGTAGCGAGGATGATCATGATGGGGATCCACTTTATGGGAAAGGTCCCATTTCGGCAGGTCTATTTCACCCCACTCATCGAGGATGAGCACGGGATAAAGATGAGTTCCTCGCGGGGGAACATCATCGATCCTTTGGAGGTGAAGGATAGTTACGGAATGGACGCATTACGCTTCACCTTGGCGCAGTCCACCTCCAAGGGACGCGGGATGCGGGTGGCGATGCGCGACATCGAGTCAAGCCGGAACTTCTTAAACAAGATCTGGAACATGGCCCGCTTTGTCCTTCTAAACCTGGGGGATGAGCGGCCAGGGCTTCCCGACGAGATCTCCGAGTTGGAGGACCGGTTCATCCTATCTCGGTTGTCAAGGACGATCTTAACGATTCGCGCGAACCTCGATGCCTATAACTTCAACCTTGCCAGCGAGTCCTTGTATGCCTTCATCTGGCATGACTTCTGCGACTGGTACCTCGAGCTCGCCAAGGTGAGGCTTGCCTTCAAGCAAGATCAAGCGGTGAAGGGGATCCTCTACCACGTTTTAAAGGAGATCTTAAAGCTCATGCACCCATTCGTTCCCTTCATCAGCGAGGAGATCTGGCAGATCCTTGGTGAGGAGCCGGTATCCCTTTCCATCGCCGCCTTTCCGCAGCCGGCGGCGAGTGATTCGCAGGCTGAAGAAAAGATGGCGGCCTTTCAGGAGGTGGTCAGCGCGGTCCGGACGATCCGTGCCGAGTTGAATGTTCCCCAAAACGCACGCCTTAAGGTCCTCGTACGGACTTTCAACCCTGAGCTATCGGCACTTTTAAAGCGCAAATCTCAGGCGCTTAACGCCCTCGTCGGAGCGGAAGAGTGGCAAATCAAAAAGGACATTAGTGCCCCTCCAGGTTCGGCCCGGCAGGTTCTCACTGATGCAGAGCTATTCGTCCCCCTCACCGAACTGATCGACATTAACGCAGAGTGCTCCCGTCTGCGTAAGGAGTTAAATCAGGTAAAAACCGAATTAGCGAAGGCCATGAGAAACCTCACGAACCCCTCGTTTCTAAAACAGGCACCGCGTGAGGTCGTAAAAAAGGAGCACAAGAAGCAGGAGGAGCTCCTCGCTAAGCAGGAGCGACTGCAAGCGAACCTTACCGCGCTGGAGGAGTAGATGAAATATACCGAGGCCCGCTTTATCTTAGATGGTCTTCCCTCTCTTGAAGTGAAGCCGGGTCTTGCGCGTATCAACCGTCTTCTCGATGTGCTGGACCACCCGGAGCGTGCCTTTCGCGCAATTCATATTGCTGGGACAAATGGGAAAGGTTCGGTTGCAGCAATGCTCTCTAGTATCCTTTTGCAGGCTGGCTACCGCGTGGGGCGCTTCACTTCTCCTGACCTGATAGACTTTCGCGATCGGATCAGCGTTAATAATCGCTGGATCAGCGAGGAAGATGTTGCGGGGAGAGTAGAGCAGATCCTTCCAGTCTTAAAAAGCGCAGAGGATCGGCCGACCCTCTTTGAAGTACTGACAGCAATCGCCTTTGCCCACTTTGCAAAAGGTCGTGTTAAGCTCGCTGTGGTTGAGGTGGGGCTTGGGGGGCGGTTTGATGCCACGAATGTTTTGGATCCCCTCTTAACGATCTTGACTAACGTCGGCCGCGATCACCTCGCCCTCCTGGGGGAGATGCTTAAACGGATCGCTTGGGAGAAGGCTGGGATCGCCAAGGCTGACGTCCCCTTCCTCGCGGGGGAACTTCCGCCTGAGGCGGAGGAGATCATCATCAAGGAATGTGAAAAGGCGCGAGCGCCTCTTGCTCGCTGCGATCCGGTGGCAGTGGAAAGGATCGCCTATGACTGGAAACGGACAACCTACCGAATCGACGCAAGCGATCTTCCCGAAACGATCGACCTTCCTCTTCTCGGGGGCTATCAGGCCGAGAATCTGAGGCTCACTTTACGAGCGGTGGAACTGTTGCGTAAAGTCGGCTTTAGCTTGCCCAATGATGCCGTTACCGCTGGCTTAGCCGATGTTTCCTGGCCCGGTCGGTTCGAGGTGATGAAGCTTAATCCAACGATCATCCTCGACGGAGCACACAACCTTCCAGCCACACTGGCCTTGGCCAAAGATGTTAAGCGCTACGTTCCGAAACGTCTACATCGTCATCTCCTGTTCGGGCTCCTTTCCGATAAGGAGGCAGAGGCGATTTGTCACGTCCTCTTTCCTCTGTTTGCTAAGGTAACCCTCACATGTTCGCGAAGCCCACGCGCCCTCCCGCTTGATCTTCTGGCTAAGATTGCTTCATCCTTGGGAGTTAAGTTTAAGCAAGCGTCCTCTGTAGAAGAGGGGTTGATCAGTGCGCGTAGGTGTCTTGAAGCTCAAGATGTACTCTTCGTCACCGGTTCGCTCACCATGTTACGCGAAGCCAGGCCGATCTTGATGGAGGTCCCGTGTCGACCCTGATCGAGCAGGTTAAAGCTGACGGACTACCACGCCACGTGGCGTTGATCATGGATGGGAACGGCCGCTGGGCTAAGGCGCGAGGCCTTCCACGCGTTGCCGGTCACCAGGCCGGGGCCCAGGCGGCGGAGCGACTTATCCGCTTCGCTGGAGGAAAGCTTGGCCTCAAAAACCTAACCCTGTTTGCCTTCTCCACCGAGAATTGGAACCGCCCAGCCGAGGAGGTTGACTTCCTGATGCACCTCCTTGACCAATTCATCACCGAAAAGTTGAAGGAGTTTATCAAAGAGGGAGTCCGGATCATCGTCTCCGGCGACCTAGGAGGGCTTCCATCCCAGATACGAGAGACTGTCAGAAACGCGATCGAACAAACGGCGGAGAACGACCGACTACTTCTGAACGTAGCCCTGAACTACGGCGCCCGACAGGAGATCGTCCGCGCCTGTCAGAGGGTCGCCTCTGCTGCGATTGCAGGGAAGCTCGACTTAGTTGAACTCGATGAAGATTCCTTCGCTCGCTTCCTCTATACCGATGGGATTCCCGATCCTGACATTATCATTCGAACAAGCGGGGAGATGCGCCTCTCCAACTTCCTTCTCTGGCAGGCAGCCTACGCCGAGCTCTATTTCACTGGCACCCTTTGGCCGGACTTCACCCCGGCCGAGTTGCTTAAGACCATCGCCTCATACCAGAAACGAGAACGCCGCTTCGGCGGGGTAAGGGCTAGATAATGAATGTGATCAAAAGGTTAGTCAGCGCGCTCATCGCAGGGGGGATCGTCTTTTGTGTGCTTTACGTAGGCACGCAGTTTGAGTCACAGTGGATCGTGGGGATCCTCATTCTCGTCGTGGCCTACCCTGCCGCGGTGGAATATCTGCAACTGATGCGGCGACTGGGAGTTCCCCTCGCCGCACCGGAGTTCCTCATCTGGATACCGGTGCTAATCTTCAGTTACGTCGTCTTCGATGGCCGCTACGGCGACGTCGCCCTCCTTCTGGCGATCGCCTATCAGGTGCTACGTTACCTGCGTAGCATGCCACATCGCACGGGATTCCTGCAGGCTGTGGCCGGGGTGTTCGGCCTCCTGTATATTCCCTGGCTGCTGCGTTTCTTCTATCTCATCTACGTCAGCGGGGTGGTGGACAAACCGTATATGGGCGCGGCGCACGCGCTGGTCATCCTCCTCATGGTCTGGGGCTACGACACCGGCGCCTACCTCGCCGGGAGCTTGCTGGGGAAGCATCATGCCTTTCCCAGCGTCAGTCCGAAGAAGACGTGGGAGGGCATCATTGGTGGGTTTATATTGACCGTCGGTGGTGCCGCGGTCGGGGCGACGCTCTCCCCTGTGTGGCGACAGTTCGCCTTTTGGAAAGGCTTCCCTCATATTCTTGTCGTTTCGTTCCTCGTTGGGTTGGCAGTCCAATTAGGCGACATCTTCGAGTCAAAGCTGAAGCGAGCCGCCGGGGTCAAGGACTCAGGGACGTTTCTCCCTGGCCACGGTGGGGCTCTAGACCGAATTGATGGGCTCCTGTTTGCCTTGCCCGTTTTTTTCTTCTATTATTCCTACGTGCTTTTCCCGCGTTTTATGTAAGCGCAACCCGATTGATTCATGCTGGCGTCCCCTATAACATCGCTGTACGATGAGCCTATTTCTGCGGTCGATCTACCTCTCCTCGGGGCTTTCCCTCTTATATATCTTCCTTCTCTACCGAAGTAACCCGCTACGACGGCTGCCCACAACAACGGTGACGCTGATCTTCATTCTGGGAATGGCGGCGGTGATTCCGGTCGTTCTGATCCGCTATCTTCTCCCACTGGGAAATATCACGACCCCTTTCTCCGCCTATGTGGCCGCGGGGCTAATCGAGGAGGGGATCAAGTTCTTGGTGATGGCATGCACGGTCTGGCAGCTTGGTTTCCCCGACCTCGCTGAGCCGATCGACTTTGCCATTTACTTCGGGATCTTGGGGGTGGGTTTTGGGATCTATGAAGACTTCTGGTACATTTTTAGCGGTTCCTACGAGGTGTGGACAGCCGGTGACATCGGACGGTTTCATGAGGTGTTCCGGGTTGTTGTTCTTGCCCGCACCTTCCCCGGCCACATTTTGTTCAACGGGCTTGCTGGATACCTCGTCGGTCACGCGCGCTTTCTTCGAATGTGGCGTGCGCGGCTCCTCTGGCTTTTTTCGGGGTTCCTCTTTGCAGTAGCCTTGCATGGCTCATTCAACCTGATCGCAAGCACTGGGGGCGCTATCCCCCTCCTTACTTATATTCTCCTGCTTGTTGGTCTCTTCCTCCAGCTGCGTCGGGCGGCACTCGCCCGCTCACCGTTCCGGGCGTTGATCTACATGATCACGGAGGGAAGAGACAAGTGGCCGTACCCGCGCCCGCCGATTGACTACCTGTTCGCTGAGGGCTTCTCCTGGCCTGGGAAGAACAAGGGTGGTATGTTCCAGGTCTACCCGGTGGTATTATCGCTTCTCATCCTCTACCCACTCCTGGTCGCGGCGGTCTACTTGGCCAATCGATTTCTCATCTGGGTGCTTCCTGTTTGAAGTGCAAGGGCGGCCAAGCTGGATCGCTCGACCGCCCTCTCCGGGTGGTGAAAAAGATGAGGGGGTTTCTTCATCGCAATCACTATAGCAGATCCCGCTACGTTTGTCGGTAATGTATATTACGCAATTGCTGAAAGGAACGGTGTAGTCTATATAATCTTGGCCGAAAAATGGGTTTTTGCTGACGAAATTTTGCTTAACATTGGGGCTATCTCGCGTCGCAGTCCTTGTTCGATTGATCCTATCTTGGACGCGGGGCCTAAAGCGAATTCGCTAAGTTGGGAGTTCACAAGAAGCTGTGCGGCATCGATCCGCAAATTATCTCTCACCCTTAAGTACGCTTTGCACGGTAAATGCTATATTATTCATTTCATATATTAGATGGAAACAAGCGGCATAGTGTCCCGTTACGGGTGTCTCCCCACAAGTACGGAGTGCGAAAAAGCGCATGAGAAACGGATCTTCGAGCTTACCGTCATAAATAGGTGACGAACTTCCTCCCGGTGCCCTATGTACCTTTTTTTCAGGCTTTCAGGTTTTTAAAGAAACCAAGACCGTCCCCTCAAGATCCCTAGTGATCTGGGGTGCTGGCACTTTGGAGTGCTGTGAATAGACTTGGCTTCTCCGCTTGACATAGCAAGACCAAGGGCTGTATTATGCGCTAAGCGCATACAACAATGGCGAGGTACAAAAGCGCTTTTATCCTGTAAGAATCTGAGGATATTGTCAGGCTTCTCCCCGCAGAGGAGGTAAGGAGGAGTGGAACAACGATGGACCCTCCATGGCAGTGAGGTGATCGATCCAACTCTCCTCCAAGGCTTAGCCATTCTTTCCAAGGCCACTGGTCGATCTGTCGTTGAGGAATTAAACAACGCGGTTTCGGTTTATCTTGCCCAAGAATTACCTTTGAAATTGGGGGAGGATGGGCTGGCTCTTCTCGTTGGAGAAATGCGCGAGGGGGGACAAACAACGCGGGCATAAAGCCCGGTCCACGCTTGATTTTCGGGGACTTCCCGCCACTTATTGTTCCTTAGTTTTGTAGCAAGATGTGAGGTTTCATGAATCTAGCTTTTGATCATTAAGGCAATAAATGTTTCGTAGAGACGAGTGATGCGATTCTTGTAGAATGGCAAGACTTTACCTCTGTCAACTTTGTTGTATCACCAAGTCTTGGTCTTACCTCGTGAATGCTTAATCGTAAGCATTGTCGCTACCCGGTTTGAATGCTTCAACGATCGTCTCTGCCATATTATCGCGGGTGGAAAGCTTAACCCGGAAAAGCTCAAGCTCCTGATTAACGCGGTGTACCAGCGGGTGGTCAGTGTGAGCGTGGGTGGAGATCAAAAGGTGTCTTGAGCTTGCTAGCGCTTTCTCGACCGCCTGGATAAACGCGGGCGAGCATAGTTCCATCGGCGCAATCTCATCGATTACTATCAGATCTTTTTCCAGAACGGCACGACGGATCGCCGCCACTCCAACTTCTTCAAGATCGTGCAGGTTGACCGTGTACCGGCCTATCTTGGGACCTTTGCCTTGATGCAGATGGGCAAGAACGCCGTTTCTGCCAGTGGCAATATCGATGACGTAGAACCCGACACGATGCCCGCACTTGCGAATCTCCTCGGTTAACATCCCTCCGGCGCTTAAGGGGATCCGAGCGAGGACGCGTTCGATCACCGTTGTCTTTCCTACCCCCGGTCGCCCTGTGATTGCAATTCGCACCTTGACCGTCATCTTGCACCATTCTATCCTCTCCTTCGTGGATGAGAAAGGAACTCTCTTACAGATAGTGAAGACCGAGGTTGCACTTCACCCGCGGATGAATCCAGGAGATCTACAGAAGCTGGTCTATCAGGCGGTATTTGGGATTGATCACCTTTTAGGGGATCGTCGGCGCTTTAAAGAAGACTTGAAGCAAGAATGGGAAAGAATCGACCCCACGGGAACGGTCGGAGAAAATCCGTTGCAGGTGATCGACCCTGCTGGAGAAGCGGCGCGGCTCCACCTTTGTCCGTGCAAAAAGCGGGGAATGGAGCTTGGGAAGCTCACTACCTTTCTTGTCTCACAGTCACTTAAGAACGGGGAGAAAAAACGCTTCGACCGATTGTGGGCCCTTGCGGGCGAGCTGGCAAGGGAGGGTGGGATACCGTTTGCTGTGGAGGAGCTTGCCGGACTTTGCTTCCCGACATTCCCTCCTCACCACAGCCCTGGATTTGGGTTTTCTGCCTATCGGGTGATTAATGACGTTACGCAGCCTGGGACTATTGCCTGGCTCAGGCGGGCTCAAGGGAAAAGATGAGAGCTAAGCCTGTTCGCAAGATCGCTCATCTGGACATGGATGCCTTCTTTGCCGCGGTGGAGCAGCTCGACCATCCTGCCTATCGAGGGAGACCGGTGATTGTTGGCGGGCTGGGGCCGCGCGGGGTCGTATCTACTGCTTCCTACGAGGCTCGCAAGTATGGAGTGGGGAGCGCGATGCCGATGGCCAAGGCGCGCAAGCTCTGTCAGGACGGGATTTACCTTTCGCCGCGCTTCTCTCGCTACCAGGAGATCTCCGCGCAGGTGCGCGAGATCCTGTATGCCTACACACCTCTTGTGGAGACGATTTCACTCGATGAGGCGTTCCTCGACCTGACAGGAAGCGAGAGGGTGTTCGGCCCGGCGGAGGAGATCGTCGTGGAGATCAAACGCCGCGTACGGGATAGGACTAAGCTCACCTGTTCGGTTGGCCTTGCTTCTAATCGGTTCCTGGCCAAGCTTGCCTCCGAACTCAATAAACCAGATGGCCTGGTGGTGATCGAGCCGCAGCAGGTGCAAGGACTCCTCGACCCCCTTTCGGTGGGGATGATCTGGGGGGTGGGGAAGGTGACCGAGCGGCGGCTGCGTGGTCGCGGCTTTTTGAGGATCCGCGATCTGCGAGAAGCACCGCTTGAGCTTCTAGTGGGTGAGTTCGGAGCGACCGGGAGAACCCTCTACCGCCTTGCCCGCGGAGAGGATGACACCCCAGTGCAGCCAAGCCGGGAGGCCAAGTCGGTCTCCCGCGAGGTGACCTTTCCCCAGGACATCCGCGAGATGGCAAAGATCGAGAATCTCCTGCGGCGTCTTGCCCGCGAGGTTGCGGCGCAGCTGCGTCAGGAGAAGCTTCGAGGAAAGACGGTGCGGATAAAGGTCCGCTTCCCTGACTTTCAGACTATCACTCGTCAGGTTAGTGTTGGAGTGGGAACTGACTCCACTCATATTATCGAAGGGTTGGCCGTCGATCTCTTTCGCCGCCGCGTGTCCCTCAAAGGCCGCGGGGTGAGGCTCCTCGGGGTGGGGGTCGGTCGTTTGAGCGAGGCAAATACGCGTCAACTCTCCTTATTCGATAAGGAGGAAACATTCCTTGAGGGCACCCTCGATGAGCTTTCCGCGCAGTATGGGGAAGGAATCGTGCGCAGAGGCGACGAGGGCTGGTGAGTCGGAACGGACATTCCTCACTCAAGCAAGGGAAGGATTCAGTTGTCAGCCCCTTATCGTTATCCTACTTTCTTTAGACGAGGTGATCCGCATGAAACAGTGGCTGCTTGTTTGTCTTGTTTTGCTCCTTTTTGGCACGACGGTAGTGGCGATGCCACTTTGTAACTACCGCTCCCCCCGCACGGATATCTCCGATTTAGCGATTAGCTTCTCTTACCATTACTACAACGATCCCTATGGGTTTGCTGACTATGATATCGACACCGGACAATTGAAGGTCGACTATACTCGCCTGTTCGACTCACCTGAGTTCGGATTCGACATCGCCGCGAAGAGCGATATAACGATCTCTGTATCGAGCCTCTCCTCATTTTTGACAACGGCTGAAGGGAACTTTAAGCGCTATTTCTCGCCCGAAGTCCTCTACTTTGGCTTTGCCGGGGCGAGCGGGAAGAGCGCCTCCTCCTATAAGACGATAGGGCTGGAGGTGAAGCTTGGGGTCGGTTACGGCCGGTTTACCGATGTTACCCCCCTCGCTAAGGCGATGAAGATCGACGCCTATCTAGTGAAAAAGGGGAGCATCTCCAAGCATCTGGACGATCTCGACCTAGAGGCGATCGCGTACGAGATTGACAGTATCGCAACTTACGAGACGTTCGCTGACCTGCTAGATGTGCTTCAGGAGATCATAGAGGGGACCGGGTTCATCAGAGTGGGGGAACTCGACGCACTCGATATCTATGAGATAGCGGGAATCATCGAGGACGAGAACTACGTCCGCTATTGTGGGGGAGACGTCAAGGTCGGTATCGGCTACGAACTCTTGGATCCATTGGGCGAACCGAACGACCTTTTGGGTACAGTGTCGTTTAACTACGCCTTTACCACCACTCCACAGGCGCAGTTCCTCGTCCAGGGGGCCCTCTCTACACTTTCCGGATCGTATGATATCCTTCGCACTCACGAACTGGAGATCACCCTGGGGTATAATTATCTTATTGCCAAGAGGGTCACTCTCTTCTCGTCCTACTCCTTTTCACGGCAGATGTGGGACGGTACCCCCACCGACATCCATAGCCTGTCGCTTGACTTGGTATTGACCCCTGTCGAGTACGCGCGTGTGACCCTGGGCATACAATTTAGACATGAACCCTATTTCTTGGAGTGGAGTCAAGATATCGAACTTTTGATCAGCATGGACCTTCTGTAGCTTTAAAGGCATCTAAGTGAGATGCGATTACCTCGCGCATGAGGTCATCGAACAGGAGTTCCTGTGCTCGAGGAAGTGGAAAATATTCTGCTGCCATGATCTCGTCGGGATTCGGGGCTGGCTCGCCGAAGAGGGAGATTCGGTAGAAGACCATAGTCCAGTGAAGGCGACTTTTTTTCCCTAGCTTTGCTTTGACATCGAGGAGCCCAGTGATCTGCGCCTCAACGTCGATCTCTTCTCTCAGCTCGCGTAGGAGGCCTTCACGTGGTGTCTCTCCAAAACGGAGGAACCCACCGGGTAGCGACCATCGTCCCTTAGTCAGGCCACGGCTTCCCTTTACCAGAAGGACGTTACTCCCTTTAAGACAGACTCCCTCGACCACTACCCGCGGCATCCCGGCGTGCACCGCCTCTCGCACAAGCGGAGCTACACTAGGGAGGCCGATGATCTCATCCTTCCCTAGCCACTCACGGGGGTGTTTCTCAAGTTTCGGAGTACAGAAGATGACAGGGGTACTCGTGGCAAGTGGGGCGATCTCCTGTAGCGGAAAGGGGACCTCTGCTTTTCGAGGTAGATCGAGGGTCCCCTCTCGGTTGACCAAGAACACTTTCCCGTCGCTTTCGATGTAGTAGCGCATTACCCTCCGTTTCCTATTGTACGCCTGCGGGGGTAGGGATTTCAGGGCTATTCCGTAGGTTGCACCTTCCCTTTGTGGAATGGATAATCCCCACAGCCAGGGAACAGTCCGGTTACAAAGGACGAACAAAAGTAGTTCAAGAGTTGCTAAATAACGGGGTGTTGTGATTAGAACAGTAATCTGAAAGGAGATACATGTCAAATCCGACCTCTCAAGATTCAGAAGAAAAAACGGTGGGGATAGATTCGTTCCGCACCTTCACTTCTTCTTCAGCAAGCGTTATCCCTCTCTTACAACAGATCCAGAACCGATACGGATACCTTTCGGAGAGCAACTTAGAGCGTGTTTCTGAGTATACGCATGTCCCGTTAAGTTCCATATACGGGGTGGCTACCTTCTATTCGCAGTTCCGTCTTTCTCGTCCGGGGAAACACCTGATCCGCGTTTGCCAAGGGACGGCCTGCCATGTTCTCGGAGCGGGAAAGATCATGGCGCATTTCCAGGAACAACTAGGAATAGAGGAGAATGAGACCACAACGGATGGGCTATTCACCCTTGAAAGCGTACGTTGTCTTGGGTGTTGCAGCCTTGCCCCGGCGATGATGATCGATGATGAGACGTACGGGCGTCTGACGCGCGATACGGTGGATGAGATCCTCTCCTCGTACCGCGAGCAGGAGGAAAGATGAGCCACGTAAGTGAGATAAGAGTGGGGTTAGCAACCTGCGGGATCGCTGCTGGCGCTGAACCGGTGTACTCCGCCTTTGAAAAGGAGCTGGCTGCGAGTAATGCATCGGTAAAGCTGAAGCGGGTCGGGTGCATCGGTATGTGCTACAACGAACCGCTGGTCGACGTAGTTTACCAGGATGGCAAGCTATCCACATACGGACACGTACGGGTTGAGGACGTAACACGCATTGTAGAAAAACATGCCGTTGGCGGGCAGCCTATTCAGGATCTCCTCGTTGCTACCGATGGCTTTTTCGATAAACAGGTTCGCATCGTGCTCGAAAACTGCGGTTTGATTGACCCCGAATCGCTCGACGAGTACCGGGCACACGCAGGATACGAGGCGTTGAGGATCGCCCTCACTGAGATGACCCCGCAACAGGTGATCGAGAAGGTAACTGCCTCTGGGCTGCGTGGTCGTGGCGGAGCCGGTTTTCCCACCGGCGTTAAGTGGGGCTTCGCTGCGCGTGAGCCTGGGCCGGAGAAGTACTTCATCTGCAATGGCGACGAAGGGGACCCCGGGGCGTTTATGGACCGTAGCGTGCTCGAGGGAGACCCGCACCGTGTACTTGAAGGTATAGCGATCGGAGCTTACGCGATCGGCGCCCCGCACGGATACTTCTACGTACGCGCCGAGTACCCGTTGGCGATTAAACGGTTGGAGAAGGCACTAGCTGATGCAACCACCGCTGGTTTCATCGGGGAGAATATACTCGGCAGCGACTTCTCATTCGAGGTTAAGATCAAGGCTGGAGCAGGGGCGTTCGTCTGTGGGGAAGAGACCGCGCTGATCGCCTCGATAGAAGGGAGACGCGGCACTCCACGGAGGCGTCCTCCCTACCCTGCTGTCTCCGGACTGTGGGAAAAGCCGACGAATATCAACAACGTGGAGACCCTGGCCAACGTTCCGTGGATCATTCGTCACAAGACGGAGGAGTTCACACGCTACGGGACGGAGAAGAGTAAAGGGACAAAGGTCTTTGCCCTGGCCGGGAAGGTGAACCACAGCGGATTGGTCGAGGTCCCAATGGGGATGCCAATCAAGGATATCGTCTTTGATATCGGCGGCGGGATTCGCGATGGAAAGGGGTTCAAGGCGGTGCAGATCGGAGGCCCTTCCGGTGGGTGCATCCCCTCCTCCCTTGCCGATGTCCCAGTCGACTACGAATCGATCACCGAGACAGGGGCGATCATGGGTTCCGGCGGGTTGATCGTCCTTGACGAAAAGACGTGCATGGCCGATCTAGCTCGCTTCTTCCTCGACTTTATCCAGAAGGAATCATGCGGAAAGTGCACCTTCTGTCGCATTGGCACGAAGAGGATGCTTGAGATCCTGACACGGATCTGCGACGGCGAGGGAACTGGTGATGACCTAGAGCGGTTACTAGAACTGAGTGAGAAGGTCAAGACCTATTCCCTTTGCGGTTTAGGGCAGACAGCGCCCAACCCTGTTCTCACCACAGCAAAGTACTTCCGCGAGGAATATGATGCCCACATTGTCGATAAGACCTGTCCTGCACACGTGTGCAAGGCGCTGATCCACTACGAGATCGGCCCCGAGCGGTGTAAAGACTGCAAACTCTGCACGCGCGACTGCCCGGTGCAGGCGATCTCGCAAGGTGAAGGCGTGTTTCAGGTAATCGATCAGAAGATATGTATCAAGTGCGGCCGTTGTTACGAAGTCTGTCCGTTTGGAGCGATCGATGTTCAGTGAAAAAGGGGATGGGATGCTTTCAGTCACGATAAATGAGAAAAATGTCTCCGCAGTCGAGGGGGAAACGATCCTTGTTCTTGCTCGGCGCGAGGGTATAGAGATCCCCGCTCTTTGCGCTGAGGAACGTCTTGCTCCATACGACTCCTGTGGTGTGTGCGTCGTCGATGTAGAGGGAATGGGAGTTGTCAAGTCCTGTTCAACGCCTGTTCGCGATGGGATGGTCATCCATACCCATAGCAAGGCGGCCGAAGATATCCGCCGGACCGCCCTCGAACTGCTGCTTAGCAATCACTGGGGGGACTGCATCGCTCCCTGTCAGCAAGCTTGTCCTGCACATACGGACTGTCAGGGGTACGCAGGTCTGACGGCTAACGGTCTGTTCGAAGAGGCACTACACCTCCTCTACGAGAAGCTACCGCTACCGGCAGCGTTCGGCCGAATCTGTCCGGCCCCGTGCGAGGACGCTTGTCGGCGCGAGATCGCGGAAGAGCCGGTTCAGATCCGGCACATCAAACGTTTCCTCGGCGATAAGGAGTTCGATTACATCCCGTCGGTTGCCACGGATACCGGCAAGCGGGTGGCGATCGTTGGTGGTGGGCCAGCGGGATTAAGCGCAGCCTATTTCCTCCGGCGTAACGGTCATGCTACCGTGGTCTTCGACGCGATGCCGAAGATGGGAGGGATGCTGCGCTACGGGATCCCTGACTTCCGCCTCGTGCAGAAAGGCCTCGATCGCGAGCTCGCCGTGCTAGAGAAGATGGGCATAGAGTTCCGCAACAACGTACGCTTAGGAGAGGAGATCACACTTGCGCAGCTACAGAGCGAATTTGATGCGGTCTTTCTCGGCCTTGGTGCCTGGCGTGTACGCGGCCTCAGAATACCTGGGGAAGACCACTCCCCTGTTATGCAAGGGATCGAGTTCCTGCGACGGGTGAACGAAGGGGAGCGGACGCCACTCCCGCCACGGATGGTGGTAATCGGTGGCGGAAATACCGCGATGGACGCCGCTCGTTCCGCTCGGCGCCTTGGATCAGAGGTAACGGTCATATATCGTCGCAGCCGCGAGCAGATGCCGGCCCTGCCACGCGAGGTCGAAGAGGCAAAGGAAGAAGGGGTCAGCTTCCAGTTTCTAGTTCAACCGATCGAGTTCGTCATCGAGAACGGAGACCTCACCGGAATAAAGTGCTCTAGGATGAAGCTTGGTGCCCCAGACACAAGCGGACGGGCAAGACCGATCCCGATTGAGGGCTCCGAGTTCGTCATCCCTGTTGCAGGGGTGATCATTGCTGTCGGTCAATCGCCGGAGACCGACTGTCTTAGCGGAAGCGAGATCGCTATCGACCGTGGCGGGAGGATTATCGCTGACGAACAGACTGGGCTGACCAAATGTGCAGGGGTATTCGCCGGTGGCGATGTTGTCACCGGGCCGTCGATCGCGGTCGAAGCGGTCGGAGCGGGTCACCGCGCCGCGGACGCGATCGAACAATACCTACGTGGTGAGGATGTCGGACCTGCCCAGTTCATCTATCACCATGAGAAGATCGATGTTACCCGTGCCGATATTGGCGATGTGGAGGAGGTGCCGCGCGTCCCAACATATGTTCGCTCTTCTGATGAACGAGTCCGTGATTTCGAGGAGTATGAGACGAACTTCACCGACGAGGAGGCGACGAAAGAAGGGGATCGTTGTCTCGGTTGCGGTTGTTCTGCTTTTAACCATTGCGACCTGCGCGACTACGCGACCCTGACCCACGCAGAGCAGGAAAGGTACGCCGGCGAGGTCATGCATAGGCTCCCAGATGAACGCCACCCGTTCATCATACACGACCTTGGCAAGTGCATTTCCTGCGGTCGGTGCTTGCGCATCTGTTCGGATGTTTGCGGGATTTCGGCGATCGACTTCGCCGGTCGAGGGATCGATGTCGAGGTTCAGGCTCCATTCAACCGCGCGTGGCAGGAGTCGGATTGTGTCTCTTGCGGTGCCTGCGTCGATGCCTGTCCGACCGGAGCGTTGACAGACCGCACGGCCCTGAAGAAACAAGTTCCACTTCACATAAGAGAGGAAAAGACGATCTGTACACTGTGCGGTTTTGGCTGCGAGGTTGTGGTCCAGAGTCTGAACAGCCATTACCTACGAACGCTTCCGGGTGATAATGGTGGGATCCTCTGCGCGAAGGGGCGTTACGGTTGGCAGACACTCCTCTCAGAGCCCCGCCTGCGACGCCCCCTCATCCGGCGCGGCGAAGAGCTCGTTGCGACCACGTGGGATGAGGTCTTTTCCTTTATTGCGGAGAGGCTCCCGCAAGACAAGAGCAAGGTGGGGATCATGGCTGCACCGCGCATCACTGAGGAAGAGGGGTATCTCATCGCGCGACTAGCAGGGGAAGTTCTGCAAACAGACCACATTATGGTTGAGGGGACCTCCGCGAGGAGGGCGTTTACCGTGCCACGAGGAGCCATCGCGCCGATTAGCGCGATTGAGACGAGTGATCTGATCGTGGTAGTCGGACCTCGCTCCCACTATGAACGGTTCTTGATCGATCTCAAAGTACGCGTCGCCCAGCGCGCAGGGGGGACGATAATCAGCCTGCAGGGTGACCTCCCCGATGCCGATATCGTAGTCGATGATCTCCCCGTAATACAGGTGATAACAGCGCTTCTCGGAGAAGGGAGTGGGGATCTGCGGGTCGCTGCTATGCAGGCGGCGATTGTGGCGGCTACGACACCCCTCTTCGTCCTAGAGGGACGAGAGACCTCTGATGAAACGGTATCTGCCCTCGCTCACCTCGTGGAGAGGGAACCCCGTTGGCGGATCGCCGTCCTGCGTGCGGCCCCTGTGTGCGGCTCACTCTTTAGGGAAGGGAGGAACAGAAGAGAGGATCTCTTCGTTCAAGGCGGCGCGTGCTTCTCCTTTGGCGCCGATCCGGCATGCGATCCCGTCCTCGCCGAGCAGATGCGTACGTTGGACCTAGTCGTGGCAATGTCCCCTACACTGAACAAAACTACTGCCTATGCTCACGTCGTACTGCCAATGTCGCTTCCATTCGAGACATCCGGGCAGCTGCACGACACGAATGGAAGGATCAGACACTTCAAGGCGGCAGTCGAAAGTCCTGTGGCCATGGAGAACTGGAGAATCCTCGTGGAACTGGCCAACGCGCTCGGCACCGATTGGGGGGAGATGACACTTGGCACGGTGAGTGAGGTGGTCACCGCTTCAATGCAAGGTGCACCGGAGACGGGCGGCCCTTGGTGGGTTGGTGATACTCCGGATTCCCTCGCCCTTGCGATTGAGGAGGAACTATCGCGTCTGAAAATATGAACCTTCATAGTTGGTGCAAAGGAACGTGGCTATGGACTCCGCCCGCACCGCGCTCCGGTTGGGGGCAAAGGAGTCGATAATCGTCTACCGAAGAAGCGAGCAGGAGCTCCTAGCGCGGGAGGAGGAAGTGGAGCACGCCAAGGAAGAGGGAATCCATTTCCAACTTCTCACCAACCCGATTCGCTTTATCGGAGGAGATGGGGCGCTAACAGGAGTGGAGTGCATCCGCATGGAGCTCGGCGAGCCCGATGAGTCCGGACGGCGTCGGCCCGTTCCCATCTCCGGCTCCGAGTTCACCATAAAGGTCGATACGGTCGTGATTGCCATCGGTAACGGGCCGCATCCATTGGTCCCAAGGACAACGAAGGGGCTTAAATTGAGTCAGCGCGGGAACATAGTCGCCGATCCGAAAACCGGTCAGACGAGCAAAGAGGGGGTCTTCGCCGG